>Ga0182030_10001286_pt1 | contig 51337 bp, 46 predicted proteins | sample 812S3MmetaG_FD_121299 | JGI IMG/M metagenome (GOLD analysis project Ga0182030, IMG submission 121299) | Permafrost microbial communities from Stordalen Mire, Sweden - 812S3M metaG (Illumina Assembly) | ecosystem: Environmental > Terrestrial > Soil > Wetlands > Permafrost | place: Sweden... | reverse complement strand
TTGCCAGGACTCAACAATCTCTTGATCCAGAACCTTGCCGAACTCACCCCTGCCGCTTGGGAAGCAAAACGCAATCAGCCGGCCTTGTAACAGTCAACCATGTGATTGCTCAGACGCATTCGAATGATCTTCACCAAAAATCTTATTGGGATACTCGCAGGATATAGTCGGCTCCTTCGGCGGGCCTGCGTTCGCTGGCCCGCTTTTTATCGATCGAGAGATCTCCATCTAACATCCTTCAACGGCACAGAGGTGCAGCATACCCGGTGACTTCTGGCGTAAGTAATCCCGATTCCTGCCAACTTTCACGATTCAGAAATCCTGGTTGACACGAGGGTTCAAGGGTCCTATTTTTCAATCAGTCCGCTGCGTGCCAAATAGAAGTGCATCAATGCCTTAGGTCTCTGTAGGCCCGTGCTCTTCGTCTGGTTTCCCCCTTGTACGCAGCGAGATTGAGGTCGCAGAGAATTTCTGTTGCCAGGATCGAGTCAACATAGCTGGTCGATTACTTAAGCCCGATTCCGTGTTCGTAGGGCAGGGTGGCGCGGCAATCGGAAATCGATGAGCGTCTCGCAACCGCCTATAAGTTGCCTGATCAGGAGACAGCAATGAAGTTTACCGACGCACAGAAGGAGGCCATCGGATGGCCACCGGCCGGCGCGTGCATCAAGGGAACGAACATCTCGCGCGACCGCAGCTTCGCCGTGTGAACGTAATCCTTCACGATCGTGTAGCCGCTCGTGAAGCCGTGCTCCTCGCGCAAACGCTCGAAGATCCGCTTGGGCCGTGTGCCGCTGCTTCGGCGGCGTGCTCTTATCTTCTTCCAGAATGGCGTCGATGACGCCCACCCACGGCCCCAACTTGGGCCGCTTCACCGCCTGCTGCCGCTGGTACCCGGGAGGCACCGCGTAACGCAGCATCTTCTGCACCGTTTTGCGCGCTAACCCAAACTCCTGCGCGACCGCCCGCTGACTCCGTCCCTCCACCAATACCGCACGCCGAACCCGCCCATAGATCTCCACCCTGAACATCCCTCCGGTGTCTCATGAGCTTCTCTGCTTCCGCAATCCAGCTCACAAAACGAAATCCGGCAGACTACTTTTACTCCGCCGCAGCGCACCGCTCACGCGGCGCGCTGTGGCCTATTTTTGCTCCGGCGCACATACTGAAGCGCAGGTTGCGAATTTGATCGTAATGGGAAGTCATGGATTGCGCGAATTTGACCGGCTGATGCTGGGATCGGTGGCAGAGAGGGTGTTGCGACGAGCGGGGTGCCCAGTCCTAACCGTGCGCAAGCCCGCCCATCATGTCACCAGCCCGGTGCACGACCCGGAGCCAGTGCATTTATCAAAAATGCTCCTTTGTGCGGACTTTTCCGATCCCGCTCATCACGCCTCGAAGTATGCGTTCTCGATGGCCAAGGAGTATGGTGCGGAACTTACAGTGCTGCACGTGCTGGAAGAAATTCCGAGATCGAAGGATATCCAAGGCGCAACTGCGGAGATGACGAAGCAGTTGGAAGAATACATCGCGGTCGAAACACACAACGGCTGCAACATCAAGGTGATGGTCCGGGGCGGTAAGCCATACCATGAGATCACTCAGTCCGCCCTTGAAGCACAAATTGACCTGGTGATTACGGGGGTGCGTGGCCGTGGCTCGTTGCACACGGCGCTCTTCGGTTCCACAACTCACCGCGTCATACAACTTGGATCTTCTCCCGTGCTCGCAGTTCACATTTGAGTGACTTAGGCCTCAAGACCCCAAATCACCGTGCCGACGGTTTCGCGCGTTGATTCATATGCAGTAGTCCGAGATGATCTCCTGCTCTCGAAGATATGCACATACGCGGTCAACCGCGGAAGGCGCTTCTTCGCCGTCGGGAATTTGTACGTGGGCCTGAACGTCCTGATAGTCCGCCGCACCAACGACGATGACCAGTATCTCGTTGGGCGCATTGAGCGCCTTGAGCCGCTCGATGTCGTGAAAATCGACATCGGTGATGGTAGTGATGAAGATCTGACCGCTGTCGGTCAGTATGCGGGCCAACTCGCCGAGGCGCCGCACGCGTTCCTCCCGCAGGTCGAATGTATCGAGAACATCGATGTCCAATCCGCGGTCAATGTTCGCGAAGCCCAGGTAATAGGCGATGTTGGACTCATCAAAGAGACGTTTTTCGAGCGCTTGCGCAATTGTCTTGTTCGCAGCCTCGGATGCGCCGGTAACGACCACAAACTTTGACCGGTGGCCGTAGCGGTTAGCGCGAATCGCAGCCGGGATCGCACTAGGCTCCCATCCAGCTTCGCGCTGGCGAATGTGCTCCTGCAGGCTTGAACTGGAACTGGAGGTGGATGCATTTTCGGTGATGATTCCGCCGCCCGCGATCTCGTAGTTGTCCACGAGGACGAATCGCCCGGTGGCTTCTATATCGCGCGAAAGGTCGAAGACAATCGGCTTCGACGCTTCGAAAATACAGTCGGCGACCTCGTGTCTCTCCACTTCGTGCTTGCCGCGGTCGGAAGATAAGTCCGATGCGTCCAGCACACTGACGATCTCCATCAGGCGTACTGGAGCGCGCAACGTTGCCAGCTTCAACTTGTATTTCTTGTTCTTAACCAGCGGAGCCTTGCCCATCCAGAAGACGTTGGCGCGGAAACGCGAACTGGTCTGCGCCTCCCTGTCGCAGCTCTTGCAGATGACCTCGCCCGGTCGCACGTATAGCTCATCGGTAAGGGTAAAACCGATTGCTTCGCCAGCATGGGCCTGCTCCCTTCCCGGCGCGTTAAATCTCTCAATGGTTGCGATTCGCGACCGCTTCTGCGAAGGCAGAAACACAATCTCATCGCCGACGCCAATGGAGCCGGTTTCAATGGTGCCCGCGAAGATGCGGCGATCGTCGTTGTTCGCCGTGAACTTGTAAACATCCTGGACAGGAAAGCGAAATGGCTGCTTTTCACGTTCGCTTTCCTTGACGAAAGCGTCGATGTGCTCAAGGACAGTCCGTACTCCCGGAGTCCACGTTGCCGGTTCCGCAATGTTATCCCCGTCACGTGCGCAGATCGGCACATAGTCGATGGGAGTGATCCCCACCTCCCGCAGGAACGCAGAATACTCATCGCGAACGCGGGCGAAAACGCTCAGGTCGTAGTTGACCAGATCCATCTTGTTCACCAGCACGACTACCTGCCGGATTCCCAGCATGCCGAGCATGTAACCATGCCGTCGGGAGTTTTCCTGTACCCCCTCATGGGCATCGATCACAAGCAGAGCGGCCTCGGCGCGGGCCGCACCCGAGATCATGTTCTTGAGGAACTCGACATGGCCGGGCGCATCGATGATGATGTAATCGCGTTTTGCGGTCTTGAAGAAACATCGGGCCGTATCGATGGTTATGCCCTGCGACTGTTCGTCCTTTAGCGCGTCGAGCAGGAAGGCATACTCGAAGGGGCGCGCGTTCTTGCGGCATAACGCCTTCACCTGTTCGAGTTTGCCTTCCGGCAGAGAATGCGTGTCCGCCATGAGGCGACCGACGACCGTGCTCTTACCATGATCAACATGGCCAACCACGACGATGTTCATCTGCTCGCGTGCGGGTAATGTAGGCAACAATGGCGCTCCGGATAAGTTATCAGTTGTCGAGTTAGTCTGCATCACATGTACCCATCTCTGCGCAGTGTCTCCAATCCGCCCCCGTCGTCCTTGTCTTGAGCTCTTCCGGAGCGTTCGGCGATATTAGCGAACTTGCCGCTGCGCAGTTCTTCAATAATGTCGGCCACGGTCCGCGATTCGGACTCGACAGGATTTGTGCAGGGCCAGCAACCCAGCGAGCGGTAGCGCTTACCCGTTCCTTGATTGAAATAGAGCGGCACCACAGGGATGTTCTCGCGGTCGATATATTCCCATATGTTCAACTCCGTCCAGTCCAGCAGGGGATGAATGCGCACGTGCGTCCCGGGCGCAAAATCAGTCTTGAACTGGTTCCACAGTTCGGGAGGTTGATCGCCCACGTTCCACTCGTTGTATTGGTCGCGTGGCGAAAAATAACGTTCTTTCGACCGGCTGCCCTCTTCATCCGCGCGCACTCCCACGATCACACCCGTGTACGGCTCCTTGTTTTCATCAAGGACGTAATGCCTGAGGGCGTGGTCCATGCGGTAGCGCGGCCAGTCACCGGAAAGCGTATGCTTCAGCGCATCTGACTTCAGGTTGCGGCAGCAGGTGAGGCGATCAACGTTACCGTCGGGGAACGTCCTCTTTTCTTCAAGCGCCTGTCGGTTCTCGCCGTACACCATGTTCAGATTCCAGTCGAGCGCGAGCCGGTCGCGATACTCAATCATCTCGGGAATTTTGTAATGAGTGTCGATATGCACGAGCGGCAGGGGCACGTGCCCGAAGAAAGCCTTGCGCGCGAGCCACACCAGTACGGTGCTGTCTTTGCCAATCGACCAGAGCATACACAGGTTCTTGAAGTCGCGATAGGCCTCGCGGAGAATGTACACGCCTTTGGCTTCGAGTTTGTCCAGATGGTCCATGCTTAGTCCTGCTCCCTTAGATTGCGGTGCGCCGGCGACTTGTGCAGTCCGCACTCCTTGTGTTCGGGCGACTCCCACCACCAGCGCCCTCCGCGAATGTCCTCTCCTGGATGCACGGCGCGGGTGCAAGGAGCACAGCCGATGCTGGGAAAGCCACGATCATGCAAGGCGTTGTAGGGAACATTGTTCTTCTTGATGTAATCCCACACCTGCGCCTCGCTCCAGTCATAAAGCGGGCAAATCTTATAAATGCTGAACTCAGCATCCCAACTTACTAACTCAACTGCGGTTCGAGTAACACTCTGGTCGCGGCGCAGTCCACAGATCCAGGCATCGACCGTAGCGAGCACCTTGCGCAACGGCTTCAGCTTTCGCACCGCACAACAGGCTTTGCGATTCTCCACGCTGGAGTAGAAAAGGTTCGGGCCATCCTTTGCAATCAGCGCGGCAATGTCAGAGGCTTCCGGCGCATAGACCTCATACGAATTATGGTAGTGTTCGACCGATTGCTGCATCGTGTCGTAGGTTTCCTGAAACATTCTGCCGGTATCGAGCGTAAAGATTCGGGCTACTGGATTGGCTCGCAACAGCATGTCGGTCAATACCTGATCTTCTGCGCCGAAGCTGGACGCCAGCGCGATACGGGCCGCACCGAACCTCTTTAACGATTGCTGCAAAGCTTCTTCCGGGCTGTGCGATGACAATTGAAACTCACCCACTGCAATACTCCTTTGGAATTTTCCGATGCATACTGCTCCAAGTGATCCTCTGTTCCGCTTTGTCTTGCCTGTTAGATGGAATAGTCCTCCGCAAAGACTCGCAGCTTCTGCGGGGTGACAAAAACAATCTCGCCAAGTTTCAGATCTAGTTCACCGAATTGTGAGCGTCCGAGTTCGGCTTCCAGCAGAGTTCCTGTGTCGATGGCCTGGAGCTCAATCTTCACGACTGGTCCAACTCCGTAAACGTGAAGCACGTTTGCCCGGATTGCGGACGGATCTTTGGAATCGCGCGTGATCTGCATTTCGTACGGACGGGCATAGCCCAACGCAGGTCCATCCTCACCCAAAGCGCTCTCCGGCAAATCCAACTCCAGTGCCCCAATCCGCGCGCGCCCGCCAGAAATGCGTCCATGAAAAAGGTTCACATTCCCCAGAAAGTTATAGACGAAGGCACTGGCGGGATTGTCGTAGACTTCCTGCGGAGTGCCAACCTGTTCCAATCGTCCCTGGTTCATGACCGCAATTCGATCGGCGACCTCCAGGGCCTCTTCCTGATCGTGGGTTACGAACACACTGGCAATGTGAATCTCGTCATGCAAGCGTCTGAGCCAGCGGCGCAGTTCTTTGCGCACCTTGGCATCAAGCGCGCCAAAAGGCTCGTCGAGAAGCAGCAACTTAGGTTCTACGGCCAGCGCGCGAGCCAGAGCTACCCTCTGTCTCTGTCCACCCGAGAGTTGGTTCGGGTAATGGTCCGCCAGCCTTTCGAGTTGCACGAGGTTGAGCAGTTGCAAAACCTTGTCGCGGATCTCGGCTTTTGAAAAACGCTGTTTCCGGGGCCGGACACGCAGACCGAACGCGACGTTGTCGAAGATAGTCATGTGGCGGAATAACGCGTAGTGCTGGAATACGAAACCGACGCGGCGACGCGCTGCATCATGGTTGGTCGTGTCCTCATCATTCAGCAGGATGGTTCCGCTGTCCGGAAATTCCAGACCGGCGATCATGCGCAACAGGGTGGTCTTGCCCGAACCAGATGGCCCAAGCAGGGCCACCAACTCACCGGCGCCGACCTGCAGGCTTACGTCATCCACAGCGGTAAAGTTACCGAACTGTTTGCGGATATTACGAACCTCGATGCTCATGCCTTCCCCCCGCGAATCGCTGCTTTGTCCTCGATCATCTTCTTCGCCGCGAGCGTCACCAAAGCCACCAGGCTCAACAGAGAAGCCACGGAAAACGCAGCGGCAAAGTTATATTCGTTGTAGAGGATTTCGACGTGCAGAGGGAGCGTATTGGTCTCCCCACGAATATGTCCGGAGACCACGGAAACCGCTCCGAACTCGCCCATTGCGCGTGCGCTGCAAAGAATTACACCGTAAAGCAGACTCCAGCGAATATTCGGCAGGGTGATCGAGTAAAAGGTCTTCCAAGCGCTAGCCCCCAGCACCAGAGCCGCTTCTTCTTCTTCGCTGCCTTGCGCCTGCATGAAGGTAATAAGTTCGCGCGCGACAAATGGAAACGTAACGAATATGGTAGCCAAAACAATCCCCGGAACCGCGAAGAGGATGCGGATATTGTGATCGTCCAACCACTTTCCAAACCAACCGTGCAGTCCAAATAACAATACAAAGATCAATCCGGAAACCACTGGAGAAACAGCCAGCGGCAGATCGATAAGACTGATCAGCAGATTCTTACCCCTGAAGGAAAAGCGTGAGATTGCCCATGCCGCCATCAGTCCAAACACCAGATTCAAACTCACTGCGATGCCGGATGCTACCAGGGTTAAGCGAATGGCAGAAACTGCATCTGGATCGCGAATCGAATCGAGGTATGTCTGCCAGCCCTTGGCGAATGCTTCGACGAAAACAGCGGCCAGCGGCAGCACCAGGAAAATTATAAGAAACAAAAGCGCGACGAAAATCAAAGACCAGCGAACCCATGCCGGCTCACTGCCTCGGATCGGGATCGGGCCAGGCGAGGTACTCATCGCGTCTCCTCATAACTACGCGCACGAGTCTGCAGCACGTTGATCACCATCAGCAATGCAAAGGAGGCAACAAGCATGACGGATGCGATAGCGGTCGCTCCCGCGTAATCGTATTGCTCAAGCTTGCTGACAATCAGCAGAGAGGTGATCTCGGTGTGCATGGGCATGTTGCCGGAGATGAAGATGACAGAGCCGTATTCGCCGAGGCCGCGCGCGAAGGCAAGGGTAAAGCCCGTAAGCAACGCCGGAAAAACAGCAGGAAGTATCACGCGGCTAAAGGTCTGCCACGGGTTGGCTCCCAGGCTGGCGGAGGCTTCCTCCACATCACTGCCAAGATCCTGGATCACCGGCTGCACACTCCGCACGACAAACGGCAGCCCTATGAATGTGAGTGCCACCACAACTCCAAGGCGGGTAAACACAACGTCTATACCAAGTGGGTGAAGGTATCGCCCGAGCCATCCGTTCGGAGCGTACAAAGAAGTCAGCGCTATGCCCGCAACCGCCGTCGGCAAAGCGAATGGAAGATCAACCAGCGCGTCGGCGATGCGCTTCCCCGGAAAGCTGTAGCGTGCCAACACCCAGGCGATAATGAATCCGAAGACGGAATCGATTGCGGCTCCCAGAAAAGATGCTCCAAAGGTCAACCGGTAGGAGGCCATCACGCGCGGCGAGGTCACCGTCTCGACAAAACGCGCCCAGTGCATCGTCGCGGCTTTCAGAAAAATCGCGCTCAGAGGGATCAGCACAATCAGACTTAGATAACTAACCGCAAAGCCCAGCGAAATCCCAAAACCGGGAAGTATCCCCGCCCTCTTGAAGCGAAGCTGATTTCTCACCGTATGCAACGGGCCAGCGCGTAAGTCGCCGGCCGGTTCGCGCACAGGTACTGTTGAAGGCCCCCCCATGTTCAGCTCTTATTTCCCATAGATCTGATCGAAGATCCCGCCATCGGCGAAGTGTGTCTTCTGCGCGTTCTGCCAGCCGCCGAATACGTCGTTGACGGTGAAGAGACTTAATTTCGGAAATTGTGCGGCATACTTATCCGCGATCGATTTTGAGCGCGGACGGTAGAAGTGTCGAGCCGCGATCTCCTGCGCTGTGTCGGAATATAGATACTCTAAGTACGCTTTGGCCACTTCGGCGGTGCCGTGCTTGTTCGCAACTTTATCCACCACTGAAACCGGCGGTTCGGCCAGAATGCTGTATGAGGGGATCACGACCTCCAGTTTGTCCTTGCCCAGTTCTTTCACCGCGAGGAATGCTTCATTCTCCCATGCAATCAGCACGTCGCCGATGCCGCGCTGCACAAACGTCGTTGTTGAACCACGAGCTCCTGAATCGAGTACCGGAACATTCTTGTACAACTGGGTCACAAACTGGCGCGCTTTGGTCTGGTCATTCTTGTTCTGATGCAGCGCATAGCCCCACGCAGCCAGATAGTTCCAGCGCGCCCCACCGGAGGTCTTCGGGTTCGGCGTGATGACCGCAAGACCCGGCCGAACCAGGTCATTCCAGTCTTTTATGTGCTGAGGGTTTCCCTTGCGAACCAGAAAAACAATCGTGGAAGTGAACGGAGTGCTGTTGTTGGGCAGCCGCGACTGCCAGTTTCCGGGTATCAGTCCACCGTTCGCGCTGATGGCATCAATGTCATAGGCCAAGCCCAGCGTAACCACGTCGGCGGGAAGCCCGTCGATGACGGCCCGTGCCTGTTTTCCCGAACCGCCATGCGATTGGTTGACGACGACGTCCTGCCCGGTCTTTGCCTTCCAGTAGCGCACGAAGGCTGCATTGTAGTCCTGGTACAGTTCGCGAGTAGGATCGTAGGATACGTTCATCAGGGTCACGCGCTGTTGCGCTGACGCGCCGGCAAACATTACCGTGACGCAGAGTGCGAGTACAACAAGGAAGCGGAAGACGCTGACTTTCATTTGTTCCCTCATACATCGCAGCAGGTACAAGATACAAAGCTCAAAAATAAAAGGCCCGCTCAATACGTCTGGTGAGCGGGCTTGAATCTCCGAATCGGATGAAGGACTAGCTTTATTTCAATCCGATCTACTCTCCAGAACACACATGTGCGGAGGCCGACAACAACACATCATGTCCTGAACAAGCATCTTCATGCTTCCGAATGTATCCTGAGGTAATCAAAAAGTCAACAGCTTGGTCTTCCCCGCGGTCCCGCGCGGGGTGTCAACGCAGCGTTATTGTTTCGGCATTGTTTCGGCGGCAAAATTAGGTGACGATCATCGCGAACAACGGAGTTGACGGCGAGCAATCCGCCATTCCCTGCGAATGATTAAGAATTCGCTCGACTGCGAACTTTTTTCTTAGATGGTGAGCTAGCTTTGCTGCTCTTCAAAACCAAGGCTTCCAGTTCCTGAATGCGCTTCTTTAGTTCCTGCAGTTCCCTATCGTCCTTCGATTCCTGCGTCTTTCCATCGCGCGTTTCGCTGGCGGGCTCGGGTACGGGCGGCGGGGCATGTTCCGCCGCCGTAGCGGAGCCGGTATTCATCATATTCTGCACAATCTCGAAGGGGGTCATGGTGTGCGAGAATCCGCGCAAGGCGTTCTTGTACATGTCAGCAACGGCTCGCATGTAGTTCAAGGCGCTCTCCTGGCTTGCCTTGCCGGAGGCGACGACCATCTCCCGCAGGATGTCGAGCGGAAACACCGAGTCGGCGGTCTTCGCACTTTCGGTGATAATCTGCGTCATCACTAGGCGGGTCAGATCTTCTCCGGTCGAGGCATCCAGCACTTGGACGTCATAACCGTCCTGAACCGCTCTGGCAACCTCGTCCAGATTCACATACCGGCTGTGAGTAACGTCATAAAGCCGCCGGTTTTCGTACTTCTTAATGAGTATCTTCTTGTCCATATTTTCATTTTTCCTACTTGACATGCGTACGCCAAGAGAACCATAATTGTTTCATGCTGCATTGCAGCACTATTTGCAGCATGGGATCTCTTACCGAGAGTTACCCCATCAAGGAGGGGAACATGAGCACCAGCACCAAGTCAACTAATAAGGAAGAAACCACGGAAGTGAGCTACACCACGGCCGCGTATGCGACCTTGTTCAATAAGGGATTGGAGCGGGTTGTTGAGGTGAGCAAGTCCTCCCTTGATCTGGCGGTTGAGCAGAATACCGAACTTCTGGCCTCGTGCAAGAAGGCGCTGAAAGCGTCGCCGATGCCTGGTCTTTTCCTATTCGATATGGCCGGCTCGGCCTTTGAGGGCTACGTCGCGCTTCAGAAGAGTCTGCTCGGTCTGGCCGTTGAGCAGAGCACCGCTGTCATCGACGCCGCCCAGGAATTCAGCCTGGACGCCGGCAAGGCAAAGGGTGGAATCAACGCCCTGATCCAGCAGTCGATGGATCGCACCGTCGCAGCCCAGAATTCAGTTCTGGACTTCGCAGCCAAGCAGACCAAGGCGGCGGGCGAGACCGTGAAGCAGCAGCCCGGCGTGACCGGCACCCCGGTTGAGACGGTCACCGAGTCCATTCAGCGCGGCGTCGACACTGTGGTCGCAGCTCAGAAAGAGATCCTGAACCTGGCAGCCAAGACCGTGAAGTCCACCGCCGCCAAGGCATAAGCAGTCTTAAAGAAGCTGCAGGCAAGTGCTTCGTTGAAGACAACCGGAGTGCCTTGAAGCTTTAAGGCGCTCCGTGTAGTCTTCAATATATACGCATGTGGCGAAAGGAACCATGAATGAGTGATCAACCAGTAGAAGGCAAGGCCGCCGATCCGCTCGAACAGTGGCGCGATTTGCGAGACGTTTGCCTGGACGCTTGGGCAAAGGCGATGGGCGAAACCGTAAACTCCGAAGCATACACCCAAGCCAGTGGCGCCGTACTCGATACGTATCTTACCGCTTCGTCCCCGTTCCGCGATGCTCAGAAAAAAGCGATGATAAGCGCGTTGGAACAGCTCAACATGCCTTCCCGAGCTGATTTCGTAAGCCTGGCCGAGCGGTTTGCGAACATGGAGTTGCTGCTCGATGACATGGCCGCGAAGCTAGATCAGGTCCACCAACTCGCAACCAGAGCCGCCTCCCAGGCTGAGCCGGAAGCCGAGTCCAAAACGACGAGGGCAGCAGCGCAGCCTATCCCCGAAGCCAAATCCGAAACGAAGGTCGCGGCGCAGCCTGTCTCCAAGCCTCTCTCCGAAACCAAATTAGAAACCAAGCCCGCAGCTCGCAGAGAAGCCGCCAAGTCTGCAAAGAAGGGATCCAGGTAGAATATGTCCTCCGAACCGGTCGCCGTCACACAGTTCACGGCCATGCAGGATAAACTGCAGACCCTCACCAAGGTGCTGACGACGCGCGCGCCAATTGCGCAGACCCCGAAGGAAGTGATCTGGAGCCTCAATAAAGCAAAACTGTACCGTTATACTCCGGTGCTTCCGAAAGAGAAACGTCACCCGGTTCCGCTGCTTCTGGTGTTCGCGCTTATGAACCGGCCTTATATTCTCGATCTCCGCCCAGGACACAGCTTTATCGAGTTCATGATTAATCGGGGCTACGATGTGTACCTGCTGGACTGGGGCGCGCCCGGCATCGAAGATAAGAACCTGACGTTCGACGATTACACTCTCGAATACATGCCGCGTGCGATTCGCAAGTTAAAGGCGATATCCGGAGCCACCGAGTTCAGCATGCTTGGCTGGTGCATCGGCGCCATTCTGACCACAATCTATTCTGCCTTAAAGCCAGATGATGGATTACGGAACCTTATTCTTCTAACCGCGCCGCTGGATTTCTCGAAGAAAGAACAAATCACCTTCGGGCGCTGGACCGACGAGCGTTACTTTGACGTCGAAAAGCTGCTGGCGGCCTTCGGCAATATGCCTCCCGAGATGATCGAATACGGAGCGAAGGCGCTGAAGCCGGTGGAGAACTATATCTCCAACTATCTGCGACTCTGGGATAACCTCGACAATCCGCAAGTGGTGGAAGCCTGGCATGCCATGAACACCTGGGTCACGGATAACATCCCCTTGGCGGGCGCAGCCTTCCGTCAACTGATTGTCGATCTCTACCAACACGACCGGTTGATGCAGGGAACCATGATGATTCGCGGCCAACGGGTGGACCTGAGCCGTCTGAGGGCCAACTTGCTGACCGTGATCGCGGAATCCGACCACATTACTCCGCCCTGTCAGTCAGAAACCGTCATGCCCAAGGTCGGCAGCATGGACAAAACCTTGATCATGATTCCTGGTGGGCACATCGGAATCATGGCGGGAAGCGGAGCCAGCAAGCGCACTTGGCCGCAAATCGATGGATGGTTGGCTTCCCGCTCCGAATAGTTGCTGTGATTGCAGAAGCCCTGGGGACTGGCAAACCATCCCCAGGGAAGCCTCTGAGCGCGTTTAGGTGCGACCATCTTCGATCCTGCTGCTCAGGTGTGACATGAGACACGCATCTCGGTGACGGCCCATTCTCTTGGATACTGTTGAGACAATATCAGTTAAAATGTCACCAACGGTTTGTTCTGAAGGGGTGTGTCCTATGTCTCATAACTACGCAATCAAACGTCCGAATGAAACAACGACTACAAAGCCACGTGTAACTTCCTACGACTCGGGCTACGAGCACAGTATCGAGCACTGGATTGAGGTTCGGCAGATGGTGGAAGAATCTGATGAGAAGATAACAGTGGTCGAAGAAACTCGGGAGCTAGTCTCGGTATAGCCGCCTGCCATGGCAAGTCGTTTTCTCTGTGATCATAACTCCTGACAGAATACCCGTCAGCGGGAGTGGCTGACTGATATTTGCCCTGCGGAGCGTCACGTGACTTCCTTTTCGCTCGCTCCGCAGGCACCAGTGATGGGCTCTCAACGTCTGGTTAGAAGTGGAATCCCCCGCCGCAAATCAGCACTTCCCCTGTAACGTAATCCGACAGCGGAGAGCAGAAGAAGAGCACCGCCCCCGCGGCTTCGTCCGGAGTGCCCAGGCGACCCAGCGGACAGGACTGTTTGACCGATTCCAGCATGGCTGGCTGAACCCCGAGCTTGATCTCATGGTCGTGCATCTCCATGTGCGCGTCGCCACCGGTCAATGGCTGCGTCAAACGCGTATTAATCAGGCCAAAGCCAACCGCGTTGACGTTGACGTTATAGCGCCCCCACTCCTTCGCCAATGTCTTGGTAAGTCCGATCACCCCCGCCTTGCCCGAGGAATAGCCTACCTGTCCAGGATTGCCGTCGGTGCCCGCAATGGAAGTGATGTTGACGACCTTGCGCATGACCCTCTTGCCTGCCGCGATTTCTGCCTTGGATGTGTCCCTGATGTAGGAAGACGCCGCACGCAAAATACGAAATGGCGTCATTAGATGAATTTCGAGCATGGCAAGGAACTGCTCGTCCGTGGTCTTCTGAATTACCCCATCCCAGCTATAGCCTGCGTTGTTGACGATGATGTCCACGGAGCCAAATGCTTCCAGGGTTGCCTGAACCAGCTTATCCGGCGTAGTAGGGTCTGTAAGATCTCCGGTCGCGTGGTCGATCTTGTAGCCGGACTTGCGAAGATTGTCTTCGGTTTCGCACAGTGCCGCTTCATCGAGATCATTCACCATGACTTTGGCCCCTGCGGCCGCCAATTTCCCTGCGATCGCTCTTCCGATTCCCCGCCCGGCACCGGTCACCAACGCCGTTTTACAGCAAAGACTAAAAGACATAGCTTTTCACCGCCTTTTCCAGCCACACAGATCACGCCTGTTTTGTGCAGTGCAGCATAACTTAATAATAGATGTTTTTAGGGGAAAAATCGGCAAAAGTGTCCCTTCACCAAACTTTTTTCCTTGATCAGTTATTCAGAAGGAATGTATGAGGTAGATTTAAAATCACTCGCGAGTTCGCCGCTTTTTCGACGTGGCGATCGCCATATGCCCTAGCCTGCCTGAACACGACTCGCTCCCGCGGATTGATTCTTAGCGGCGGTGCCGGTCACAAGCGATATGGGCAGCCGCGATGGCTGCCCATATCGCTTACCGCAGAATCCTACATGTGGCATCCGCCGTTCACGTTCAATTCTTGCCCGGTGATGTAATCGGCGTCCGCAGCCAGGAATCCGGCAGCTTTCGCCACCTCCTTGGGAGTCGCAAAACGTCCCAACGGAATCCGAGCTCTGATCTGGGTGGCTATCTTTTCGGGAATATCCTGCACCATCTCAGTCGCCGTGTATCCCGGGGCAATTGTGTTCGCGGTAATGTTGTACTTTGCCGACTCCAGGGCGATGGTCTTGGTGAACGCCGTGATGCCGCCTTTACTGGCGGAGTAGTTCGCCTGGCCGAATGCTCCAGACTGGCTTACCACCGAACCGATGTTGATGATCCGACCGAAGCGCTGGTTGATCATTGCCGGCAATGCGGCGCTAGTGGTGTTAAAGGTGCCGTTCAGATTGACCGCGATCACCTGCTCCCAATCTTCGTCCGTCATCTTCTGCAGAGATCTGTCTTTGGTGATCCCGGCGTTATTCACAAGAATATCAATGCGCTGCCACTTCTCAAGTACCCTGCCAACGACTCGCTGCGCATCCTCACTCTTGGAGACGTCGCCTTGAATCACCATGCACCCAACGCCTAGTTTCCGAACCTCCGTGGCAACGGACTCAGCGGCTCCGGCATCAGCCCGGAAGTTGATGGCCACCGACGCACCGCGGTGCGCCATCTCGAGCGCGATCGCGCGCCCGATTCCACGAGCCGCGCCGGTCACCAGCGCCACTCGCCCCGTCAGCGACGTACTCTCAACTCCATCCTCTGACGAAATCGCCGGTTGCACAGCGCAGCAGACGATCGCTGGATCTATCCGCATCACGAGGAAACCAGCCACCGCTCCCGCTCCAAAGCCAGGGGCAAAGATACGCATCGGCCGATCAATACGCTTATCGACGACCGCATCACGAATGGCGATGAGGATACTGGCGGCAGACGTATTGCCAACGCGCTCGATGTTGAAGTAGAGATGATCGCGTGAAATCCCCGCTAACTCAGCCAGTTTCTCCACCATGGTTTTGTTGGCCTGGTGCGGCACCACGAGGTCAATGCTATCGAGCATCGAGCTTTTTCCGTCCTCGGACTTCAAGGTTGCAAGGTCTACCATCATTTGCGTCAGGTAGCGCTGTGCCAGCGACTTCACCTCTGGTCCATACACGGTAATATTGTTATCGAACTCCGGATTCGGCCAGACGATCGAGTTCACCTCAGACCATGGACCGCCGGCATAGGTTTGCATCACCTCGATATCCGGTGCCGCTCCCTCCGGGGCAGGTCCAATAATGACCGCGGCCGCGCCGTCGCCAAAAATCATTCGAGATGTGCGAACAGTTCCGATCTTGTCGGAGAACTTCTCCGCACACACCACCAATACCGGCCGATTGATTTCCTGAAGCACCCGCACCGCTTCAGAAAAGCCGTACGACATGCCTGCGCATGCAGCCACAATGTCATTGGCGGTGGAGGCCTGCATGATCCCAAGTTCGCCGCCGATCCAGCACGCCGTGGATGGAATAGGTCTGGCGCTGGTGCAACTGCAAAATAATATCGCGCCAATTTCGGATGGTTTGCGTCCGGATTTTTCCAAAGCCGCACGCGCCGCCAGCAGCGCCATCTGCTCAAGCTTCAACTCGGTGTAGAGACGCTGCTTGATTCCGGTTTTGTCGGCAATCTCGCTCTCCGTCATGCGTGACCAGCTGAACGCATGATTTCGGATGAGATCGGCATTGCTGCAGACCACCTCACCCTCGTACACGGCCAGCCCCTCCAACCGCGGCATCACTTTGAACTGCTTCCGCACTACGGTCGGCTTGTAGGGTTCCAATGGCGCTGAGAGTGCGGGAGTCGCCGGCATAACGAAGCGGATCGAGTGCGCTTCGGTCTTCAGCCTCGCCCGGCGAATAAACTGGAGCACTTCGTTGTTGCGCGGATAGAGAGCAATCACAAAATCGTCGTCTTTTAGCTGACTCGCTTCAACCGCCGAGCAGGTCGACGGATCCCACCGGTACTGGTTATGCAGGATCATCGCCTGCCGCTTTAATGCTTCCAACTCGGGAACATCATGCCCGTACTGGATCACGTCGTCATAGGTGTATCCCGGATAATCGGGGTCGTATTTGACAAGGCGAAACGTCTTCGCCTTTGGCGACGCGAGCAGTTCAGCGACTGTCGGCTGCAGGGCGCGCAGATCCCCACCCGCGCTGGGCTTGCTCCGGAATGCGTTCAGCAACAGTTCAAAAATTTCGTCTTCTGTTTCATATTGCCATTGACAGCGCAAAAGGGCGTAGCCGTCCTGAATGGCCGCGGCAGAGCGAGCCGAATCCCACGGCTTGCAAAGGGGAAGGAATACATCTTCGCGGTGGCGGGCGAGGTCAGACCAACGGGTAGGTCGCTCTTCATACATCGTCAGCGCATAGCGATTGACCCAGTAAAGGTTCAGCGCGAGATCGCGGGCAAGTTCGTAGCGGGAGTTGTACTTTCCGGCATTCAGCCGCTCCGTGATGTCTTTCTCCGATGGCGACTTCTCGCTGAAATCTCTTTGAATTATGGTCTTCAAGTGTTCGAGCGTTTCAATTACAGAGAAGTCCATCTCTGGAAAAAAGTTGAACGGAAGAACAATTCGACCATGCGTATTAATGACAAACTCTTTCATCGATCTCCCCTGGATTTCCCCTTGTGGTCTGGTCCAACCAATTCGTTCTTTCCGCGCTGCTAAAAAAACCGACTATCCAAAGTTGATAGGATTTCGGGCCAGCCAGTTCGCATCGCGCACTGCGTCAACACTCTTCCTCGCGCCGCGAACTACCACCTGGGTCAACGGCCGAGTGTTCCACAGCAATCCTGTGCTAAGTCCGAAGGCCGCGCCCAGCAATGCGCCTGATACGGTCGAATCGAATTCCGGCTGCTGTTTATTACGAATACGAGCGCCAGCAACACCTGCGATAGCTCCCATCACCGCCCATCCAAAGGAGTCGACCGTGGATCTTGCTACTAGCGTACCCATTGTTTCGCCATCCAGGGCATTCTCTTGAGCTGAACGCGCACCTCTCAGCGCCGCATGGAACAGGCTTCGGGAATAATCGGTGTTCGACCTGATAAAAGTCGTAAGCTTCATCGGTAACCTCTGATGAGTGCAGCTAAGCGATTGTTGCAAGGACAGATTCCTCGACCGTTTCTTCCACCTCGACGGAACGGCGGGAGATGCTGTTTGCTACTGAAATGGGCGTGACCCCGGCTTCGGGATTGCCACCGGCCAGGCAGGAATCGAACACGCGATTCGCTTCGGCAAGGCACAGGCAGGCCTGCTCCTCGTCGCCTTCGCCAAATAAGCGCAACGCATCATTCAGAACGCCTATCACTCGATCGAACGAGAGCGAGCAATCGGGGCAGTCTCCTTGATTGGTCTCGATATGCATATTGTTCCTCCAAGTACGGATGAGAGTAAGAATGACAGAAGGCCGACGGTGCCGTCAGAAACACTTGGACAGCTCACCTCCGGCTTGACGCCTTGAGTCCGGCTTACATGTAAAATCCGCCGTTCACATTCAACTCATGGCCGGTGATGTAGTTTCCATCGGTAACCAGAAACGCTGCGGCCTTGGCTATTTCCTGCGGCTCCGCAAGACGCCCAAGGGGAATTCGAGCTTCAATTGCTTCGATAACACGGCGCGGAATCCCGGCAACCATGTCCGTCGCCGTGTAGCCCGGCGCAACTACATTCGCGGTAATGTTGAACTGTGCCATCTCTAACGCGACGGTCTTCGTAAAAGCGATGACCGCGCCCTTACTGGCTGCATAATTTGCTTGGCCAAAGGCTCCGGCCTGGCCAACGAACGATGCGATGTTCACGATGCGCCCGAACCTCCGCTGAATCATCGAGGGCAGAGCGGCCCGGGTGCAGTAGAACGTGCCATTCAGGTTCGTGTTCAGCACGTCCTGCCATTCCTTTTCGGTCATCTTGCGTACCGTCCGGTCACGCGTGATTCCGGCATTGTTGATCAGAATGTCAATCCGCTTGAAACTATCCAGGACAGCTTCCATCACATGCTTGGAATCTTCTCTGGACGAGACATCGCCTGGGATCAGGACGCTTTCGACGCCCATTTCCTGAACCTCGGCCGATAGCTTTTCGGCCTCCGCAGAGCTGGAGCGGTAATTGATCGCAACGGATGCACCCCGGCTGGCAAGCTCAATCGCGATCGCTCGACCGATGCCGCGCGCACCACCAGTGACTAGGGCAACTTTGTCTTGCAGGGGTTTCGGTTGGAGAAGTACCAGATCTTCTGAAAGGGTTAAGGTTGCCATTATCCTGATCTCCTTCTGCTCGGTTCACTCAATTATAAAAACATCTTGCCCTAACGCACACATTCTAAATAGGTTCGATTACAGCCTCGTTACAACACCGGTAACACTTGAAAAAAAATCTACTTTTTCACAACTCACTCTTGACAGAGTGACCATCTCTGCCTAGAGTAGGTGAAACCTTACTCACAGGGTGTTGGCATTCGGAACCGGCTGGTCGCTGGTTTGTTCCGATGGTGCCACCTAATGTATGGATCGTTTTTGTCGTCACTTGCTCAGCAAGGGGGCGCTATCGCTCTACTGCAAACGCGTTTAGTTTCTCACATACCTTCTTGGCGGAACTGTGATTTTGGTCACTACCCCAAGTGATATCTTATGGGAAAATTAATATCTCTACTTCCCCACTTACCCCGCGCAGAGTTCTCGCCTAACCTAATATAATAATAATCTTTACCCGTCTGTCTGACAATCTCGCTCCGCAGAATCTGTCATACTAAGGTTGATCACTGATAGTGCGCGCTCTCAAATCAACCGTCTTACCCCGAAAGCTTGTCTTTGTCGTCGACGATGAAACCACTATCGCCGATACCCTTTGCCTCATCTTGCGCGGGGCGGGATTTACGGTGCGCGTCTTCTATGACGGCTAAGCCGCCTTCGAACACGCCCAGCAGGAAACTCCCGACGTCGTCCTGAGCGACGTCACCATGCCCAAGATGGACGGATTTACTCTAGCCTCTAAATTGCGGGAGCAGTTTCCCCATTGCCGCATCCGGTTGATCTCCGGCAACGCCTACTGCCTGGATGCCGTGCAGAAAAACGGCAGCCCCAAAATCGAAGCATTGGCTAAACCCATCCATCCAGCGATCCTCATCGGCAGAATTAAGGCGCTGGCTGAGGAGTAACTATCGCCACCTATGCGCGGCTTCAGTAGCTCTGAAATCTTCCGCATAAAGGCGCTAGAGCGAAGCTGGCCTGCAAAACGAGAGCACACGCTTCAACTATTACGAATCCGTTACGCTCTCTCCGATATCAGGCATACCTCTTAGTCCAAAAGGGCGTACCCTTTAGTTCACATCTCCATACGCATCTCCGCCCGCCCGAAGAAGCTGGTTCCTATGCGCGTCCAGATTGCCGTTCGTCGGCAGAGGAGCAGCAATGAACCCGCGTGCAACGCAGTATAGGAATCGTGTCTTGGCAGCACTGCCAGAAGCTGAGATTGACCGTCTCGCCCCCCATCTTTCCCCCGTCCCCCTGAAAATTCGCACCCAACTGCTGGACGGCCAAGCCGACCACGCCTATTTCCTGGAAGAAGGAATTGCTTCCGTCGTCCTGACTCTGGCCGACGGAGCCACGGTTGAGATTGGCATCATTGGCATCGACGGCGTGGTCGGGCTCCCTATCCTTCTGGGAGCACAGACGATGCCGGGAGAAACCTTCATTCAGATTGCAGGCTCCGGCTTTCGCATCGAAGCACAGCGTTTGAAAGCGGAATTCGAGCGCGAGGGACAGCTACGGAGCATTCTGCAAAAGTACATCATGGCCTATGCGATTCAGTCCGCTCAGACCGCAGCGTGCAATCGGTTGCACACGATCAGTGAGCGCTTGGCGCGGTGGCTCCTGTCTTGTCATGATCGCGTGCAGTGCGACCGTATGTCGCTCACCCACGAATTCCTCGGCCAAATGTTGGGCGCCCCCAGAACCACCGTGACCCTGGCGGCCGGAATGCTGCATGAAGCCGGTCTGATTGACTACTCACGCGGCCAGGTAACGATCAAGAACCGCGAGGGGTTGGAGGGCGTCGCTTGCGAATGCCATCGCACCGTGCTGAATGAGTTTCGCCGTCTCGGATTACTCTGATCATCCTTTACACACGCTAGCCCATGCCAATCTCGGCCCGGACTAGCCTGCTCTTCCTCTCTACCTCTCTACCTCATCGTCGGAACGTGGTGGCGGATCTTGGTCTGCTATGCTGCTTTCCCCCGCCCCATCGCGACGTCCACGCTGCGCGCCAACTCTGCCGCTCCCGACTTGGCCGGATTGCTAGGCCTGCTCATGACCGTGCTGCCCGGTTCTGCGAAATGCGACAAGACTTCCGACCCCAGTTTCGCGCAAGGCAACATCAGGGCAAGCCAAGTCATTTGTAAGTCCACGTAAAACGCGAAGGTCTTGGCTGCCGTGTTGAGAAGATCGCCGAATGCAGGCGTGGGCGAAAAAGAATTTTTATAGATATCGAATAAACATGAATTGAGATCGATCACAGCAGAAAGCGATGCTTCCTCGACCCCCAACGCACGATCCATTGCGTGGCTGCACAGGTCTTGGAAACCGATGGGGAACCCAGCGTTCGAGGTCTGACCATTGTTTGTCGCTCCGAGAAATGGCGCATCTTTGCTGCGTGGCATGGTCCTGATCATGGCTCCTCCTTGAAATGAAAGAGGGGCACGTCCACGTGCATCTCATCGAGCAATGGACTCTACGCCCTTTCATTTCCCTTTTGAGTTGATTTAGATTCCTGCTGCCCCGAAAAGGATGTGACGGGTGGCAAGGCACTCTCGAAATTCATGCGGTGTTCATATAACCTAAGTTCTTTATTTGCTCGTCGAGCCAATTCGAACGCCCGGGCGGTGGAACGCAATCAGACCCCTGTCCAAGATGCCGCGCCCCGCATCCTCACCCCACGCTAACACCGAGTCCGCCGCCGGAAACTCAAGGTTCAGAAGCGAGAGCATCAATTTTTGCCGCCATGATGAAGTCGTTTCGGTGCAAGCCGTGAATCTTATGTGTCCAGAGATTTACTGTCACCCGGCCCCATTCGGTGAGAATCGCCGGATGATGCCCCTCAACCTCGGCGAGAGCCCCAACCCGATTCGAAAAGCTTAGCGCCTGGGCAAAGTCCCTTAGCGTAAAGACGCACTCCAGTTGCTGGATTCCTGCGCGCTCCACCAACGTCCAGTTCTGGATTTGCGGTTTCAGCTCCTGAATCTCCGCCTCGGTGACGCGTGGGGAGTCGCGACGGCATGCGGCACACTTCTCATTCGTGAGAGCCCCCATAATCCTTACCTCTATATATCCCTTATATATCCCTCTTGCCGTTGCCCGAGTCCACCTCAGCGCAGGTGCCAGGGTAGCAATACTACCGCGCCATTTGGACCCGCGCAAAAGCAGAATAGGATGCAAACCGAACCCGCATAGACATCCATTCCGCTGCGTAATCCATCTACGTCAGAAGCTACAAGCCCCTCGGGCTGCGATGACGAGGGTGCCTGTAGGGTACGAGACTCCCTGGAAGCCCCGTTTACGGGGAAGGAGGGTACCGTAGCGACAGCAAGACACTTCCAACCGTTGTACAGCCGTGGTGCCGTGCCCTCTAACGGCGCCTGAGCTTTTCCACATGACTTATAACAGCCGGGCGTGGTCAACTAGGACTACGCTCGGCTGTTTGCTTGCGGAAACCACAGGCGGCGAGCGAGAGTTTGAATATCTGCTTCGCCCATCTTTGCGGCAAGAATTGGCCGCAGGTAGAAGCAGAATTGATGCCGGTCTGCCATATTCGTCACACCTAGATGTGAGCAACATCACGGCCAGATGGACACTAAACCATTGATCCTTTTAACGTGGGTCTGCATAGACGCGTATTTCTGCCAGCCAGCCGCGTGTGGCTGGTCTCTTCCCGCTGGAGGTGCTGCAATCAATGACATTTAACACCATGAACTCTGGCGAATCCATCCCCGGCATTAGGACGATTACGGAAGAAGAGATTACTTCGCATCTGATCGCGGAACGGGAACGGCTCGAACAGGCGGCGGGCTTGAAGCCCCAGAAGCAGCACTTCCGTCGCCCCGAGGAGCGGCCCTTCACCGCCGAGGAGCGGCAACGGGTGACCATCCTTTTCGGCGGGCTCACGTGGAAGCACGAGAAACTGATTCAGTCCGTGTTTCGCGGCGGCGGCTACCGCTGCGAAAACCTCCCCAATCCGAATCTTGCCTCCTATCACCTGGGCCGGGAGTTCGGTAACGCGGCGCAATGCAACCCCACGTATTTCACCGTGGGCAATCTGATCCGGCACCTGCGCGGGCTGGAAGCAGGGGGGCTCAGCAAGCAGGAGATTCTGGACAACTACGTCTTCTTCACCTGCGGCTCGTGTGGACCCTGCCGCTTCGGCATGTACGAGTCCGAGTACCGGATGGCACTGGAGAACGCAGGCTTCGGAGGTTTTCGCGTCCTGCTGTTTTCGCAGGACCAGGGCATCAACGCCAAGACCGGCGAACCGGGGCTGAAATTCAACGTAGATTTCGGCATGGGAATGCTGAATGCGCTCAATCTTGGTGACGTCACTAACGAGATGCTGTACCAGCTCCGTCCTTATGAGATGGTGCCCGGTGAAACCGAACGCGCCTTCGCCGACGTTATGGACACTCTGGACACTTTTCTTCGCGAACGCACACGCTTTGAGATTCTAGAGCGTACGCCGGCATGGCTTAGCTCCCGCCTTGCGAAGAAGAAGAAGTTAAAAGACACGCTCAATACCTTGGGAAAGATCCGCGACCATCTGTACGGCACCGAATACCGCGAGGTGCTACGCAAGTGTCGTGAGCGCATCGGTCAGGTCGAAGTGGATCGGCTTCGAGTCAAGCCGATGGTCAAGATCACCGGCGAATTCTGGGCCCAGCTCGCCGAAGGCGACGGCAACTTCAACATGTTTACCTTCCTCGAAGCCGAGGGCGCCCACGTCCTAGTGGATTCGATCGGCAACTGGGTCATGTACCTGATGCACCAGGGAAAAGCCAACGCAGGCAATCGTAGAGGCCTCGATGCTCCTCACCCGCGGCTGGCCTGGTGGGAGTTCAAGAGCCGGCTGCGCAATGAGTGGCAGCACTTCCGCAAGAAATGGCTGCTCCTCACCCTGGCTGAGCGCATCTGGAACCGCCAATATACGCGTGTCGTCGAAGGGCTGGGCAACGTGGCGCATCCGCTGCCTTCGCAGGCCGAGTTGGCGCAACTGGCTCATCCCTTCTACCACTCCCTGGCCCGCGGCGGCGAAGGCCACCTCGAAGTCGGCAAGAATGTCTACTACACCGTCCATCACCTCTGCCATATGGTGCTGGCCCTCAAGCCCTTCGGCTGCATGCCATCGTCGCAGTCGGACGGAGTGCAGTCCACCGTGATCAGCCGTTTTCCGGAGATGATTTTTCTCCCCATCGAAACCGCCGGCGAGGGCGAAATCAACGCTCACAGCCGGGTGCAGATGGCGCTGGGAGAGGCCAAGGCCAAGACCAAAGCCGAGTTCGAACGCTCTCTGCAAAGAACCGGGCGGTGCCTAGAAGATATTAGAGCCTACGTCGCCGAGCACCCGGACTTGCGCAGTCCGCTCTACCAGGTTCCGCGCCGCCCCGATGTGGCAGGCGTGGCAGCCAATTTCGTTTTGCACGTGAGTGACCTGATGAAAGCAAAGAATCATAGCTCCAGCGCCAGGGGGCGCAAACTGGCATGAGCAGCAACAGCATCGCCTACATGATCGGCCTTGATATCGGTTCCACCACGGTAAAGGCGGTGGTGTTTGATCTGCGCAGCGACCAGATTGTATGGCGCGATTACCAGCGTCACGAGACCCGTCAGCCTGAAAAACTGTTGGAGTTCCTCTCCCGCATGGAGAGCGAGCTTGGAATCGCTCCCGGCAACTCCCGCGTCTTCATCACCGGATCGGGCGGCAGTTCGCTGGCCGAGTTGATCGGCGCCAAGTTCGTGCAAGAGGTCAACGCCGTCTCGCTGGCGGTCGAGAAGCTCCACCCCGAGGTAAATTCGGTCGTCGAACTCGGTGGCCAGGACGCAAAGATCATCATCTTCAAAGAGGACACCGGCAGCGGGCGCAAGAAGAAGATCCCTAGCATGAACGACAAATGCGCCGGCGGCACCGGAGCCGTCATCGACAAGATTGTGGCCAAACTAAGGATCCCACCCGAGCAACTTTGCGACCACGGATACAACGGCATTAAGCTCCATCAGGTGGCCGGAAAATGCGGTGTCTTTGCCGAGACCGACATCAACAGCCTACAGAAGCAAGGCGTCCCGGCGGATCAATTGATGGCTTCCCTCTTCGACGCCATCGTTCTACAGAATCTGACCGTCTTGACCCGCGGACACACCTTGCGCCCCCACGTTCTGCTCTTGGGCGGTCCCAATAGTTTCATTCGTGGCATGCGCGAGGCTTGGCAACACAACATTCCGCTCATATGGAAGGAGCGCGGACTCGAACCCACCGAAGGCGCAAGCCCCGAGGATCTCATCAAGGCGCCTGCCGAAGCTCTGTACTTTGCCGCCATTGGCGCCGTCGAGTTCGGCCGAGAAGAGGACGAAGCTGTCGGACGCTATCTGGGAACCGAGTGTCTGGAGAACTATCTTCGCCAGGGAAGACAAGAGGAAAAGAGCAAGGCGGGCAGCCGCGCTCTCTGGGATTCCGCCGCTGAACTGCAAGAGTTCAAGGCGAAGCACGCCCGCCCGGCCTTCACCCCGGCCACGTTTCGTCCCGAGGAAAAGGTCGGCGCATTCATCGGCCTGGATGGCGGTTCCACCTCAACCAAAGCGGTTCTGCTGTCGGAGAGCGGAGATGTGTTGTGCAAGGCCTACCAGCTTTCCGAAGGCAACCCGATTGAGGACACAAAACAGCTTCTTGAATCTCTCCGCCAGCAGGTAGAGTCGCAGGGAGCGTCTCTCGAAGTGCTTGGTGTCGGCACAACCGGTTACGCCAAGGACATTCTGCGCGATGTGCTGCACGCCGATGTCGCATTGGTCGAGACCGTAGCCCATACCCAGTCGGCTCTACGCTTTTATGACGATCCTCACTGCATCGTCGATGTGGGCGGGCAGGACATCAAAATCATCGTCCTGCACGAGGGACGCATCAAGGATTTCCGCCTCAACACGCAATGCTCGGCAGGCAACGGATACTTTCTTCAGTCCACCGCCGAAGGGCTCGGCATCCCGGTAGAAAACTACGCCGAGACCGCCTTCTCCGCCGAAGCCATGCCGGTCTTCGGATACGGCTGCGCCGTCTTCCTGCAATCCGACATCGTCAATTTTCAGCGCCAGGGCTGGCGCGCCGAAGAAATTCTGGCGGGCCTCGCCGCCGTGCTTCCGAAGAACATCTTTCTCTACGTCGCCAACGTGCCGAACGTCGGTAAGCTGGGCACCCGCTTTGTCCTGCAAGGCGGCACGCAGAAGAACCTGGCGGTCGTCAAAGCCGAGACTGATTTCATCCGCGCCAACTTTCGCGACTCCAGTCGCGAGCCGGAGATCGTCGTCCACGAGCACTGCGCCGAAGCCGGCGCCATCGGGGCCGCCGTGGAATCCATGCGTCTGTACCAGAAGGGCCGACGTACGAAATTCATCGGAATGGATGCGGTGCGCGGCATTGCCTATCGCACCACGCGCGACGAAACCACGCGCTGCCGCTTCTGCAAGAACAACTGTTTGCGTACCTTCGTCGATGTTCAGACCGGCCGCCCGGCCGAGCAGCTCACACCTGGCATCCCCGTCCCTCCCTTCCCCGCCAAGGTTCCGCTGCAACCCGGCGAGCAACGGATGATCCTCGCCACCTGTGAGAAGGGTGCGGTGGATGATCTGGACAGCATGCGCGAAATCAAGGCGGGTTTGGACGCGATCAAGTCCGCCAACCCGAACCTCGTCGATGTCGCGGCGCGAGAGGTGTGGCAGGCGCACAACCCAGCCTCGGTCGCCGATCCCATTCCGCGCTCATCGTGGCGAAAGTCGGCTCAAGAGCGCATCGCGCTCATGAACAATCGTGCAAAACTGCACATCGGAATCCCGCGCGTGCTGAATATGTACGCCTACGCACCGCTGTTCAGCGCCTATCTACAGAGCCTCGGCGTGCCTTCGGAGAACATCGTCTACTCCGATTTCACAACCAATGAAATGTACCGCACCGGTTCCAGCCGTGGCTCCATCGATCCCTGCTTTCCGTCGAAAATCACCATCGCGCACTTCAGTAATTTGATCTACGGCAAGCACGTACGCCAACCGCTGCACTGCATATTCCTTCCCATGTTCGACGTGTTGTGCTCACCTCTGGTGAGAACGCGTGCCTGGAACGCCTGTCCCACCGTCGCCGTGACGCCCGAAACCGTGGAAGCGGCTTACACCAAGGAAATCGACGTCTTCGCCCAGCACAACATCCGCTACCTTCACCCAATGGTGAACCTCGCTGACCGCAAGCTCTTTGCGCGGCAAATGCTCCAGTGCTGGCAGCCGATGCTAGGCCTCTCGGAAGAAGAAAACGAGCGCGCCATCGAAGAAGGTTATAAAGCGTTGCACGAGTATGAGAACTCTATCCGAAGCCGCGCCCGCGAAACCCTTGACATGCTGGAGCGGGAGAACCGGCTCGGCATAGTGATGCTGGCGCGCCCCTATCACCACGATCCCGGCCTGAATCACGGGATCATGGAAGAGTTCCAGAAGCGGGGCTATCCGGTGTTTTCCCAAAATACTCTGCCGCTGGACGAAGATCTGCTCGAGCGCCTTTTCGGGGACGAGGTGCGCGCAGGCATCATCACCCACCCACTGGATATCTCCGACGTGTGGAAGACGTCCGCTGCGGCCAGCAGCAACATGAAAGTTTGGGCGGCCAAGTTCACCGCCCGCCATCCGAATCTGGTGGCCTTGGAGCTTTCCAGTTTCAAATGTGGTCACGACGCCCCGGTCTACACCGTGGTCGAGCGCATCGTAGAGCAGTCCGGCACACCTTATTTCTGTTTCAAGGATCTCGACGAGAACAAACCGGCCTCCTCCATCAAGATTCGGGTCGAAACCATCGATTATTTCTTGCAGCGCTACGGCGACGATCTACTCCGCAAAAAGCAACTCGAGGCGGATATTGAAACGCGAATGGGCCAATATGAGCGCTGCTTGCGGGAAGCACAGCGCGGGCCAGCCTGCTTATAGGCGCGGTAACCTTTCGCGTACCTTCTTTTCGCGAACTCTGGTTGAAGCCGCGCACGGCGAGAACGCCCCTCTTGTCGAGTTCACGACGACGTTATTAGGGTCGGAGTCCGGCACGTTCACTGCATCAAGCCACGTGCTTTGCCGACGCGGTCAGCTTCATCTGCTGCCAGTCGTATGGAAACTCCTTGCCGCAGTCCAGGCAGACAACGTACGTGGTCTTGGAAGGCTTGCCGTCCAACGTTACCGCTCCCGGTTTTTTGGCGGTGATCGGAAACGTGCAGCGGTGGTGAGCACAGCCGAACAACGAAGTGACAAATCGGAACATAGAAGCCCCCTGGCGCCTCTGTACTACCAAGCCTTCTTTGTATCTTCGATGCGCTGATGGAACGAAAAAGTTTTGGCCGGAATCACTTCTGGAAGCAAATGTCCGGACTAGGGCCCTGTGGCACCCACCGCCGAGATCAGATTCACCAAGTCCTCGGTATAAGCACCAACACTGCCCTTTGACTCACGTCAAGAACCTCTGGCCCATTCTTACCCCGAATGGCGCGCGCCTGCAAGGGAAAAGGGGGTAGCAATCGAGTCCCTCACCGCAATTGGAAAAGACTTGGCGCTCGCAACCACATCACCCCCGGCGTTCTCAACACGGCACATAGAATGTTCGCTTCCCTGGTTTCTGAATTCGCCCACTGCGGCAGCGACTCTTTTCAGGAGATTGCTCCAGATGCCTCGCTGTTGACGGGCATCGGTGAATTCGGATATAAACAGTCCATAATGATGATGTGGTGCAAGACTGTCCGTGCCCGAATAATGCGCTGCTCCTGTTGTTGCAGCAGCAACCAATCTGGCGCGCGGAAGATCATGGCATAGCACTCATCGAACCAGGATCTAGATGTACCGCCCCACCCGCCAGAGCATTCAGACGGGTGGGTTTTCGTTTTGGAGGAAGAATGGCGGAGCAGGGCAAAGAGACCGGGGCACAGCGGGCAGAGCGCCTGAAGCGCGAGAAAAACCCGTGGGAGTGTCTTGGCGAGATTCGTGAGTTCGCCCGCGGCGGACACGAAACCATCCCTCCAGAGTGGCTCGGCTTTTACTTCAAGTTTTGGGGAGTGTACACGCAAGGCGATGGCGCCGGAGTGACCGGGGGCAAAGGTGGCGAGGGACTTTCGGTGCCGTACCTGATGGTGCGCATCCGAATTCCGAACGGTCTGCTGCTGAGTCATCAGGTGCGGACCATCGCCGACGTTGCCTCAAAGTACGCTCGCGGTTTGATCGACATCACCGTGCGCCAGAACATTCAGCTGCACTGGATACGCATCGAAGACCTGCCGGATTTGCTGGAGCGCTTATGGCGGGCAGGGTTGACGACCATAGGCTCATGCGGCGACGACACGAGAAATGTCACCGGATGCCCGCTGGCGGGAGTAGACGCCGAGGAAGCCTTCGACGCATCGCCGATGGCACGGGAGGTGGATCGCTTCTTTGTCGGAAACGCCGAGTACTGTAACCTGCCGCGAAAATTCAAGATATCACTCGCCGGTTGCAAGGATTGGTGCTCTTATCCGGAGATCAATGACATCGGTCTTACAGGCCTGCTCCGGAAACGCCATGGCTCCGAGGAGCGCGGCTTTTCGCTTCGAGTGGCCGGAGGGCTTTCGACGCACCCGCATCTCGCGCAACGGCTCAACGCCTTCGTCGGCTGGAATCAGGTGATTCCTGTTGTAAAGACGATCGCGGAGATATTCCGCGATGCTGACGTGCTGAGGCAGAGTCGCGAGCAGGCGCGAATGAAGTTTCTCTTCCTCAAGCACGGGTGGAATGCTGAGACATTCCTCTCCGAGATTCATCGCCGCCTCGGATTTCAACTCGATGCCGCCGAAGAAGAGACGCTCCCCTCCGATCTCTATCGCGATCACGTCGGCGTGCACGCGCAAAAGCAGTCTGGCTATTTCTACGTCGGCGTTTCGGTCTTGCGCGGCCGCCTCAACGCCGAGCAGCTACACGCCGTGGCGGAGCTGGCCGAACGCTTTGCTGGCGGAGAAGTGCGCACCACTGTCATGCAAAATCTGTTGATCGTGAATGTCCGCAAGGAGAACATCGAGGTCTTGCGCCGCGAAGTGGAGAACATAGGCTTGCAAGTGGAGGCTTCGCAGTTCTGGCGCGGAGCCATCGCCTGCACAGGCACCGAGTTCTGCAAACTGGCGATCACCGAGACCAAGAGCTTTGCGCGATGGGTGGTGGAAGAGCTTGAGGGCCGTGTGCCGGGATTCGACCAGCAGCTCAAACTGAATATCACCGGATGCCCGAACAGCTGCGGCCAGCATTGGATTGCCGATCTCGGACTCGAAGGCAAGAAGATTAAAGTGGATGGCAAGTTCGCCGATGCTTATTACTTCTGCGTCGGCGGCTCGGTTGGCCGCGTGCAGTCAATTGCCCGCCCCGTCGGATATCGTTGCCTCGCAACAGAGGTTCCTGAATCCATCACCCGCCTCCTCTCACGCTACACCGAGCTGCGTTCCAGCGGAGAGAGTCTGCAGCAGTTTCTTGCGCGCAAGTCCAACGATGAGATCCGAAGCTTTCTCTCCGACATCGCCGACGGGGCCGCGAGTGAGGTCGCGCAGCGAGATCTTCCGACGGCTCCCCCGCCGCACGGTGTGGAGGGTTAATTTGGAGGGCCAAATGGCAGCGCTTTTTCCCATGTTCTTGAAGCTCGATGGCCGCAAGTGTGTCGTGGTTGGAGCCGGTAACGTCGCCGCGCAAAAGCTTGATAATTTGCTGGAGTCCGGCGCTGACGTGCACCTCATCGCGCCTGTCGCGAGCAGCGAGATTCAGGAACTTGCGCGTAACGGCCGCCTCACATGGACACAGGCGGAGTTCCACCCCGAGCATATTCCGGGCGCGTCGCTGGTAATCGCCGCAACCGGGAATCCAGCGGTGAACGAGGCGGTGTACCGGGCTGCTCAGCAGTTTGGCGTCTTCTGCAATTCCGTCGACGAGCCGGAGCGTTGCGACTTCTACTACCCGGCGCTGGTGCGTCGAGGTGATCTGCAAATTGCAATCTCGACGGCAGGCAAGAGCCCGGCGCTCGCGCAGCGCATTCGCAAGGAGTTGGAAGAGCAGTTCGATTCCAGCTACATCGGTTGGCTGAATTGGCTGGGAACGGTTCGCGAGTTGTTGTTTAAGCGCCGCATGGACCCCGAATTGCGCCGTAAGACCTTGCATCGCATTGCTGGCCGCACGGTTTTTGAGCGCTTCAAATCATCATGCGAGCGGCGAACTCAGGGAGGCCATTATGACGGTACGTAAGAAGGGTAAAGTCTACTTGGTTGGCGCAGGTCCCGGAGACCCCGAGTTGTTGACCTTGCGTGCCGCACGGCTGTTGCACCAGGCCGGCATTGTGCTGCATGACGCGCTGGTCAGTACCGAGATACTCGCCATGATTGGCCCTGCCCGAGTCATCGACATCGGCAAACGATGTGGCACAAAACTGCTGACTCAGGATGAAATTAATTCGCTTCTGATCGCCTACGCTTCTGAGCACGAGATCGTGGTTCGCCTCAAAGGCGGAGACCCGTCGATCTTTGGCCGCGCCGGAGAGGAAGTCGAGGCGCTGCTACAGGCAAACATTGCGTGTGAGATAGTTCCTGGCGTGACCTCTGCGATTGCCGGTGCCGCCGCCGCAGGCATCTCGCTGACCGACCGCCGCTTTGCCGCAAGTGTCGTATTCACAACCGCGCATCGCGGTCGCGGCGCCGAGGCCGTCGCGTGGGACAAACTGGTCACCTCGCATTCAACCCTGGCCATCTACATGCCTGGAAGCGACTATAAACGGCTCGCCAGTCAGCTTTGCCACGCGGGACTGGACGCGCAAACGCCCTGCGCGCTCATCTCCCACGCCGGACGCCCGAGCCAGCAGGTGCGTTGGTCCAACCTCACTTCAGTGCAGCTACTCAAACCACTTCCCGCGCCAACTTTGCTGATCGTGGGTGAGTGCGCAAGAGCGCTGCACGAAACGGAACACACCCTCAAGAGCGGCCTGATCAAAGACGAATCGCCTTCAGATCGTGTCGCTGGCTAAAGCCGAAAACGGAGCAGTAATCTCTTGAATGTTACCCGCCGACCATCATTATTCAGTGGTCCAATGAGAGTCACTGCCAACCCTTTCGGCAGCGCCGCAGGAAGCGCCCTAGGGTTGCGTTGCGGATCTGATTTCCACTCCGTTAGCTTACTCTGATATTCTCTTTCCTCAACCCACTCGGTCGGACTTCCAAATGAAGAAACTTCTAGCTCTCAATCGCAGCGAAATTGCCATACGCATCCTTCGCGCCGCCAACGAACTCAATCTCCGCACCGTAGCGATCTACTCGCAGGAGGACCGTCTCGCCCTCCACCGTTTCAAGGCCGATGAAGCTTACCTGATCGGCGCTGGAAAAGGTCCCATCGAGGCTTACCTAGACGTTGAAGGCATCGTCGCGCTCGCCCAGGAAAAAGGCGTCGATGCGATCCATCCCGGCTACGGCTTTCTTTCCGAGAATCCGGCGCTGCCGCGCGCCTGCGAACGCGCCGGGATCACCTTTATCGGCCCCAGCGCGGAGCTGCTGGATTTACTCGGCGACAAGACTGCGGCGCGCAGCCTCGCTCAAAAGGCTGGCATTCCAGTCGTTCCCGGCACCCAGCACGCGGTGACAGACCCGGAACAGGCAGCCCAGCTCGCCGCTGAGATCGGCTTCCCTCTCATCATTAAAGCGGCCTTCGGAGGCGGTGGCCGCGGCATGAGGGTGGTCAATGAACCTTCTGACTTCGCCGAAAGGTTGGAGGAGGCTCGCCGCGAAGCCAAGGCTTCTTTCGGCAACGACGCGGTTTTCTTGGAACGTTTCGTCCGCCACGCCCGCCACATCGAGGTTCAGATATTAGGTGACCGCCACGGTCACATCCTCCACCTCTACGAGCGTGATTGCTCCGTGCAGCGCCGCCACCAGAAGGTGGTCGAGGTCGCGCCTGCGGTTTCGCTCGATCCCGCGATTCGCGCCGCCATCTCCGAGGCCGCCGTGAAACTCGCCCGCAGCGCTGGTTACTACAACGCCGGCACCGTCGAGTTCCTCGTCGATGCCGATTCCGGCGAGTGGTACTTCATCGAGGTCAACCCCCGCATCCAGGTGGAACACACCGTCACCGAGATGGTGACCGGCATTGATCTGGTGCGCTCCCAGATTCAAGTTGCGCAGGGCCTCTCGCTTCATGGCGAAGAGATGAAACTGCCCGCGCAGGACAAGGTTCCGCTTTACGGTTACGCGCTGCAATGCCGCATCACCACCGAAGATCCGACCAACAATTTCGTCCCCGATTATGGCAAGATCTCCACCTACCGCTCCCCCGGTGGATTTGGAGTACGCCTGGACGGTGGCTCGTCCTTCGGTGGCGCCGTCATCACCCCGTATTACGACTCCCTTTTGGTGAAGGTCACGGCCTGGGGCAGCGACTTCCACCAGTCGTGCCAGCGCATGGACCGATGCTTGCGCGAGTTCCGCATCCGCGGCCTTAAGACCAACGTCACTTTCCTGGAAAATGTCGTTAACAGCCCGAACTTTCAAGCCGGACAGGTCACTACCCGCTGGATTGAAGAAACCCCGGCGCTCTTCGCCATCTCCCATAAACGCGACCGTGCCAGCCGGTTGCTTGCCTATCTCGCCGATGTGATCGTGAACGGCAATCCATCGGTTGCCGGCAAGCCCATCCCAAAGCGGCTCGACCCCGCACCGCTGCCGCCGCACATCTCTACCGCTCCGCCCGACGGTACGCGCCAACTTTTACAGCGCCTCGGTCCCGAGGGCTTGGCCCAGTGGGCAGGCTCGGAACGCCGCCTGCTGCTCACTGACACCACCTTCCGCGATGCCCACCAGTCGCTGCTTGCGACTCGCGTTCGAACTTACGACATGATGGCGATCGCCAACTTCGTCTCCCATCGCCTGCACAACCTGTTTAGCTTGGAGATGTGGGGAGGTGCAACCTTCGACGTTGCCCTGCGATTCCTCCACGAGTCCCCCTTCTCGCGCCTGCGCCAACTTCGTGCAGCCATTCCCAACATCTGTTTTCAGATGTTGCTCCGCGCCTCCAACGCCGTCGGCTACACTGCCTATCCCGATAACGTGGTCGAGGAATTCGTCAAGGAAGCCTCCGCAGAGGGCATGGACATCTTCCGCATCTTCGACTCGCTGAACTGGCTGCCGAATATGAGAGCTTCCATGGAAGCCGTTCGCAAAACCGATTCCGTCTGCGAGGCCGCCGTCTGCTACACCGGAGACATTCTCGATCCCAAGCGTGACAAGTATTCACTCCAGTACTACGTTCGCATGGCCAAGGAACTCGAACGCATGGGTGCCCACATGCTGGCCATCAAGGATATGGCGGGTCTGTGCCGTCCCTATGCCGCCGAGAAGTTGGTGAAAACCCTGCGCCAGGAAATTGGAATCCCGGTCCATTTCCACACTCACGATACCAGTGGGCTCAACGCTGCCTCCATTCTCAAGGCCGCCGAAGCCGGCGTGCACATCGCCGACGGCGCAATCGCTTCCATGAGCGGACAGACCAGCCAGCCCAACCTGAACTCCGTGGTCGCTGCCCTGGCCCACACCGACCGCGATACCGGAGTCGACCTCGACGCGCTCAACCAGTGCGCCGACTACTGGGAGATCGTGCGTGAGTACTATGCGCCATTCGACACCAGTCCCGCGGCTGGCACCGCCGAGGTTTACATTCACGAGATGCCCGGCGGCCAATACACCAACCTGAAGGAGCAAGCCGAGTCCATGGGGCTTGGTCCGCGCTGGCATGAGATTGCGCAAACCTATGCCGAAGTCAACATGGCCTTTGGCGACATTGTCAAAGTCACCCCATCCAGCAAAGTCGTCGGTGACATGGCAATCTTCCTCGTAAACCACGGCATGACGATCGAACAGTTCGGCCGTCTCACCCCCGATCACAGCCTCACCCTGCCGACTTCGGTCATTGAGATGTTTATGGGATCGCTCGGCGAGCCTGAAGGCGGCTGGCCGGAGAAGCTCCAGAAAATCATTCTGCGCGGTGCCGAGCCGCAGACTGGACGCCCTGGCGCGTACCTCCCTGACGTTGACATCGCCAGCACCGCGGAGGTAATCGAGAGGAAGATAGGCCGTAAGCCTGCCCACGATGAGGTGCTCAGCTACCTCATGTATCCCGATGTGTTCGTGAAGTACGCACAGAATCGTCAGAGTTGGGGTGATGTTGACGTGCTGCCAACCGCGCAGTTCTATTACGGCATGAAGCGCGAGTCGGAGGTAAGTTTCGAACTCGAACCCGGCAAGGCGATCATCATCCGCTTCCTCACCGTGGGCGATCCCCACCCCGACGGCACCCGCACCGTCTTCTTTGAGCTCAACGGACAGCCCCGCGAAGTTACCGTCCGCGACCGCAGGCGTGAAGCCAAAGCGCCCACACGGGCCAAGGCCGACCCGGCGCATCCAGGACAGATCGGCGCACCCATCCCCGGCATAGTTTCCGTGATGGCCGTAGAGCTGAACCAGAAGATTAAAAAGGGAGATCGCCTGCTGGTGATGGAGGCGATGAAGATGCAGAGCACCGTCTATTCGCCCCTGGCGGGCACGGTGAAAGAGGTGCACGTGAAATCCGGCCAGCATGTCGAATCCAAGGATCTGCTGCTCCTCATCGAGGAATAGCAGCGTGCCAGCCGCTCACCTGGATTAGGGGACAAGGTCATGCCACAGACGAGCTATCGCACCAGTACTTTTAACGAGTCGGTCATCCGCCGCATGACGCGGGTGGCCACTCAATACGGTGCGATTAATCTTTCCCAGGGCTTTCCGGATTTCGAGCCGCCCGAGTCCCTGCTCAAAGCCGCAGAGCGCACCGCGCGCGAAGGGCCGCATCAGTACGCCGTCACCTGGGGAGCCCAGGATTTTCGTGCCGCGCTGGCGAAAAAACAATCGCGATTCATGGGCCTGCCCCTGGATGCGGACGAAAACTTTGTCGTCACCTGCGGCAGCACCGAAGCCATGATGGTAGCGATGATGACCGCCTGCAATCCCGGCGACAAGGTCATCGTTTTTTCGCCGTTCTACGAAAACTATGTCGCTGACGCCATCCTCTCCGGCGCCCAGCCGATTTACGTGCCGCTGCATCCGCCCGAGTTCAGCTTCGATCCCGCTGAGTTGCGCCGCGCCTTTGAACAGCGGCCCAAAGCGCTGGTTCTGTGCAATCCGTCGAATCCCTGCGGTAAGGTGTTCACGCGGGAAGAGCTGCTGTGCATCGCCGCCCTGGCCGAGGAGTTCGATACTTTTGTATTAACCGACGAGGTGTACGAGCACATCGTTTACGCGCCCATCGCCACACCTATTTCGCCGCTCTGCCGGGAATGTTCGAACGCACCATCTCATGCAGTTCGCTCTCCAAGACATACTCCGTCACTGGTTGGCGTCTGGGTTATGTGATCGCTCCTCCGGCGATTGTGAACGAGGCCCGCAAGGTGCACGACTTCCTGACCGTGGGCGCGGCGGCGCCGTTGCAGGCCGCCGCCGTCACCGCCCTGGAGTTGCCTGACAGCTATTACGCCGATCTGCTTGCAGGATACGCCGAAAAACGCGACCTGTTTCTTGGCTATCTCGATGACGCCGGACTGACCTACAGCCGCCCCCAGGGCGCTTACTATGTGATGGTCGATATCTCCCAGTTCGAATGGGACGATGACATTGAGTTTTGCGAGTGGCTGGCGCGCGAGGTTGGAGTCGCAGCCGTCCCCGGTTCGAGTTTTTTTCACGAGCCAGTTCGCAACCTGATTCGCTTCCACTTCGCCAAGCGTTCCGAGACGCTGGCCGCCGCCGGCGATCGCCTGCTCAAGTTACGGAAAAAAGCGCGCAGCCAACGTGTCTAAAAAACGTCGGGCTTTCGTAGTTGCTGTTGTCCTTGTTCGTATTCCACGCCGTATCCATCGCGGAATGATGGGTGGCCCACATCCGCCCCGCTGTTGGGCAAATGTGGGCCTTAGAGCCGCTTCGGTCCCGAGGACGATCTCACGCGCTTTTCTTTGAGGTAACGGGATAGAAAGTTGTAAATTCCTGTTTCACATTCTTACCGCTGCACTTCGGGCAGGTAATGGGTTCTCTGTCGTGCGCCGCCAACGTCAGAGTCTTTGCAAACGCTTCGTGACAGTCCTTACATAAGTAGTCATAAGTAGGCATATCGTATCCGCCTCCCGAGCGGACTGCGGAAGGCATTCTACCGCGATTCCAGCTTCGAATGTGCGCCCACTTTCAAGATCATTTTTCATATCGCACCAGCACCGGTCCCGGCGCCGCCATATCCACCGCGCGTGGCCCCGAGTACGCCAGCAGATGGCTTCTGGCTTCCTCTACGTTATTCGTGATCGTCTGCAAAGCCCCATTCTGCATTACCAGCACCGAGTCGCATCGCTCCAGTGTGCTCAACCGGTGCGCGATCATGAACGTCGTGCGTCCCGCCATCAGCTTGTCCAGCGCCTCCATGATCAGTTGCTCTGTGCGCAGATCCACCGCGCTGGTCGGCTCATCCAAAATCAGCATAGGAGTGTTTTTCAGAAACGCACGCGCAATCGCCAATCGCTGGCGCTCGCCGCCGGAAAGCCTGGCCGCGCCGTCTCCCATCTCCGTGTCGTAACCCCGGGGCAGCCGTTCGATGAATTCGTGCGCGTTCGCCAGTTGCGATGCGCGCACTACGCTCGCCCGCGAAGCCTGCGGGTCGGCGTAGGCAATGTTGCCCGCCACCGTCGTCGAAAACAACATCGGCTCCTGCAGCACGATGGAGAACTGTTGCCGCAGCTCCGCCAAATCGTACTCCCGCAGGTCCGTGCCGTCGATCAGGATCGCACCCGATGTCGGATCGTAGAAGCGCGTCAGCAGATTCACTAGGGTACTCTTGCCCGACCCGCTCGGTCCCACCACTCCCACGCGCATTCCCGGACGTATGTGGAACGAGATGTCGTTCAACACGCCGCGCCCGCCCGTCGTGTACTGAAACGAGACGTTGCGGAATTCCACCTCACCGCGACTCCGCAATGGATTCGCCGCCTCCGGCCTCGCCTCCAGCTCCGGAGTTTCCTCCAACAGCGCAAATGCGCGATGCAGGCTTGCCAGCGCCGATTGCAGCTCCGGAATATTCGTGCTCATGCTGCGCAGTGGTTCGTAGAGTTGCGCCATGTAGGCCATAACCAGCAGAAACTCGCCGACCGTCATGGTCTGCTGCCGAACCTCGGTCACGCCCATCACCAGCGCCACCGCCGCCGCCATCGCCACGCAGAATCCGATCAGCACGTGGAAGCCTGCCTGGATCGACGCCAGCCTTACCTGCTCTGTCATTCGCTGCCGCGATTTGCGCCGGAACAGTTCATCTTCATAGGCTTCCTTGCCAAACGCCTTGACCGCGCGCAGGCAGCTCAGCGCCTCGTGCAACACCAGCATCGCCGAGCTATCAAGCTCGCGTACCTCGTCGTACCCTTTCCGCACCTTGCGGCTTGAGTTGCGCGCCAGCACAAACAGCACCGGCGAAAGAATTGCGGCAATCGATGCAATGCGCCAGCTAATGCGCATCGTTACCGCCAGCATCGCAACAAATGTGAAGGCCGAGGATAGGATGGGAATGATCCCCTGCAGGATCAGGTTTTGGATCGCAGGCGCGTCGTACTGAATGCGGTACGCAACATCATTCGCGCCCCGCCGGTCATGTACGGACAGGCTCAACCGCTGCGCGTGAAAGAGCAGTTGCCCACGGAAATCGTGAACCAGCTTCTCTCCCGTATACGTGCAAAGCAGCCAGCTCGCCAGTGACTGCAAACAGTTCAGCAGCGCGATGGCCACCAGCAGAGTTGCGCATATCGCCAGTGCGCCGTTTGCCGCGCTGAACCATCGGGTCGGCACGGGCAGGGAGTGCATCCACGTGGGCAGTGCGCGTGTCCCCAGCACGTTGTCCACTGCAATCTTAATTGGCAGCGGCGCCAGCAGCGTCAACGGCGTCGAAAGCAATCCCAGCAGGACAATCACGGCCAGATGCGGCCAGCAAGGCCGCGCCACTTTAATGACTCTTCGTAGCAAAGACGGATTGGGATGGTGCTTCGTTCGTGACCAGTCCATGGAAGCCGCATCGCCTCTAGCTTAAGGGTTGCAGCCAGCATAGAGATGAAACAGGCCCGCCACAATCAGGTTGTGCTACTAGCTCTTGCGGCTCGGGCCTTAGTTCTTCCGGCACATTTCCTCGACGGACGCGGGCAAGTCTCATGGCCTCCGCAGTCTGGCGCGCTGCACCCGCCGTAACACCGACCCCAAACTCGCACCACACAAACTTGCTCCTCCTTAGAAAAAAATCCCGAGAATGGGAATCTGTCCTCATCCGGAGACACGACTCTCCCGAAACTTTTTGAAAGTCGAATCAGTGCTCAACAAGCGCTTCGAGCTGCGTCATGCTTAGCCCGAAGCACCATATATCGGAGTTCAAAGCAATGCGTATTCTGGTAATTGAAGACGATTCTGCGCTAGCTTCCTACGTTCGTAAGGGCTTGGAGTCAGAACATTATTCCGTGGATGTTGCGCTGGATGGAGAGCAGGGCGCGCTCATGGCGGCGGATCTCGACTACGATCTCCTTGTTCTCGATCTCAACCTTCCCAAACTCGACGGCATCTCCGTCCTGCGCAGCGTCCGCCCCGGCAAGCCCCAGCTCCCGGTACTCGTACTTACCGGGCGCACGCGCGTGGAAGACCGCGTTCACGCCCTGGATAGCGGAGCCGACGACTGCATTAATAAGCCCTTCTCTTATTCCGAACTTTCCGCTCGGGTGCGCGCCCTGCTGCGACGGGGCCGTCCCTGCGTCGAATCGACATTGCAGGTTGCCGACCTCCATCTGGATCGCGTCGGACGCAGGGTAGCGCGCGCCGGCCGCAACATCGAGCTAACCACCAAGGAGTTCGCCCTGCTCGAATACCTGATGCGCAATGCCGGGCGGCGCATCACCCGCGCCATGATCATCGAGCATGTCTGGAATATCAGCTTCGATACCTGCACCAATGTCGTCGATGTTTACATTAACTATCTTCGCAAGAAGGTGGACCAGGGCGCGCCCCAGCCCCTCATTCACACCGTTCGCGGCGTCGGCTACGAACTCAGCGACAAAGCCGGAGAAGTCGCATGAACCCCCAGTGCGAGTTCGTCCGTGAGACCTTCCACACCCTGGCGCAGCCCCTCACTGCCCTGCGCGTCACCGTCGAACTCGGTCTGCTCAAGGCTCCGCACGAGCAAGCCGCGCACCGAGCCCTTGAGGACTGCCTGCCGTTGATCGATCGCCTCATGCAGGATCTGGCCGTCTTCCGCGAAATAGCCCTCGATGAAGAGCCCCCTATCGACTCCTGTGACGGCCAGTCTTTACTCCAAAGCTCGGCCGCGGAGATGGCGCTGGTCGCCCAGGCAAGAGGGATTATGCTTGATCTCAACGCCGAACCGGCGGTCATTGTCTGCCATGCCCCGACGTTGCAGCGGGCAATCTTCGTCCTGCTCGATGAGATCATCGCCAGCGCTGGTCGCAACCGTACCATCTCGATTTCTCTCCGCCGCTGCGAACATGAATTCCTGCTCGAATTCCGCCCCGGCCCGCCTCCAGGACTGCGCCAGAAGCTGTGTCGCAAGCTCATACAGTCTGCTGGCGGCCATGCCCTTGCCTCTGCCGCCGACGGTATTTCCATAACATTCCGCGAAGGTTCATCCCAGCATTGTCCGGCAGCAACCATCACGGATCAGAGACTTCTCACATCGAATTCGCCTGCTTCTAAGAATGTCAGGGCAAAGGACATCGCATGACAGCCGCTCGTGACATCATGCCCGCCGTAGGCGGCGCCACATCGATTCTGATTGCCACCCCGGACGCGCTGCTCCGCCAGCGCCTCGGCGACCGCCTGCGCACCGTGTCTCTGGTGGAAGAGGTCAGCACCGGAGCCCAGGCTCTGAGTATGCTGGAGCGCCGCGGCGCCCGCATCGTCATTCTCGACCGTAACCTTCCCGACCTGAATTGCGACGAGCTCATCGGCGTCGTCGAACGCCAGTTTCCCTGCACCGCTATCGTTCTGCTGGACCGCGAGAGCGGGGCCATCGAGGTGCCGGAGGAACTGCGCGCCAACTCCGCCTACGGCTGCTTGCAGCAGTTCAACCACGCCATGGAGCGCTCCGCGCCCGCCCAAGTTGCCCCGCCCGCAACGCAGACGGCAGCGGAGAGCACCTTCATGCCGCTCCCGGCCATGGTCGGCGTCAGCCAGGCCATGCAGCACCTTGCCGCGCTGGTTCGGGCCGTGGCCCCGCACCCGACCTCGGTGCTCGTCACCGGAGAGACCGGCGCCGGTAAGGAGTTGGTAGCCGAAGCCGTGCACAAGCTCAGCTCCCGTGCCGACAAGCCTTTCATCACCATCAACTGCGCGGCGATTCCCGAAGCGCTGATCGAAGCCGAGCTCTTTGGCCATACCCGTGGCGCTTTCACCGGAGCCGTGCAATCGCGCCTGGGCAAAATTCATGCTGCCCAGGGCGGAAGCGTCTTCTTTGACGAGATCGGCGAACTTCCCCTCGCCAGCCAGTCCAAGCTGCTTCGTTTCCTGGAGTGCGGAGAGGTGCAACGCCTCGGAACCAGCGACGTTTTCCGCCTCGACGCCCGCGTCATCGCCGCCACCAACGTCGATCTGGAAAAGCGTGTGCAGCAGGGGCTCTTCCGCGAAGATCTCTTCTATCGTCTCGCGGTCTTTCCCGTTGAACTGCCACCGCTGCGCGAACGTGTGGAGGACATACCTCTGCTGGCGCGGCATTTCATGGAGCGGCTTGCCGGCAACACCGGCCTCCGTCTCAGTCCGGAGACCGAGACCAAACTCACATCCCACCCATGGCCCGGAAACGTTCGCGAGCTACGCAACGTTATCGAGCGCGCCATCGTGCTCGCGGGTGGCCGCGCCATCATCGCTCCCGAACAGATCCTCATGCGCAAGCCGTGCCGGTCGGTGGGCATTGCATCAGAAAGTTCTTAATCCTCCACGCGTTGATTGGCAGCTCTCGTGCACACACAACGGATGCTGAGAACTCCGATGTTATTGGAGGCGACGAATGCAAGACTGGCAAATCATTCCTGAGATCATAGGCTGCAACGCTCCCCTGCGAATGGCCGCACTACAGGCGGTCGACGCCGTTGAACAGGGGCGGCACTTCGTAGTCGAAGGTGAACCGGGAAGCGGCCGCCGCCTGCTGGCGCGCAGTGCGTGGTGCCGCCGAAGCCCCGGCCGAAGTCCCGGCGCCCGTTCGCTGCTCACTCTGGACTGCCGCATGTTCCATCACGATGGCGCCGAGATGCTTCTCTTCGGCGAGCGCACCACGAACGGCGCCCACAATGTCATTCAACTTGGCAAACTCAATTTAGCCGTGGGCGGAGGATTACTTCTGCTGCATGCGGAGTTTCTTCCACTCAAGACTCAGGGCCGTTTGGCGCAGACCCTTGAAAACCACCTCTTCCGCCCTCTCGGCGAGGGAATTCAACTTCTGCTGACGTCCAACCCCGCGCTCCATGCGCCGCTCTCGCTGCATCCCAAACTTGCCGCAATGCTGCTGCGCGTGCGCGTACCGCCCTTGCGTGAGCGGGTCGAGGATCTTCGCGCCATCGCCGAAGCATTCCTGCGCAACGCTTCGCCCTTCGAAAAAATTCGCTGCTCCCAGGCGCTCATCGACCGCTTCTGCACCTACGACTGGCCCGGCAACGTCACCGAGTTGCGCTCCGTTCTGCGTCGTCTGCTGCTGCAGCCCCACACCGGTCTGCTCGACGTGCGCCACCTCGCCGACCTGATCTACCGCGATGAGAGCTGCTTTGGATTCATGCAAGGAACCCGCCCCATCTCCTCTCCAATCAGCGGCGGCTTAGTCCCGCAGGACGCCTCCCCGGAAAACAGGAATCTGCAATGAATTTGCCCGCTACCAATCTGATTGACACGCCGCTGATGCAGCGCCTCTCTCGCTTCCTGGACACGACCGCCCAGCGCAGCGGCATCATCGCCACCAACATCGCCAATATCGACACTCCCGGCTATCACGCCCGCGACCTCGACTTCCGCAGTCAGCTCGCCTCCCAGCTCGCCTCCTCTACGCCGAGCGACGACGCGCCCCCCTTCGCCCCACGCGTCACCGAGGTCGCCGGTCTCACCGAACGTCCCGACGGCAACAACGTCAACATCGATCGCGAGGGTCTGGCGCTCGGCCAACTACAGTTGCAGTTTCAGAGCGGCGTGGCGTTCATGCGCGCCGAAATTCACCGCCTCAACCAAGCCATTCACGAAGGAGCTCAGCAATGAACCTCTTTGGCGTCATGGGAATCAGCGCCTCGGGCCTGACTGCGGAGCGTACCCGCGCCGAGGTCGTGGCCGGCAACATGGCCAATGCCGAGAGTACCCGTACTACCGAAGGCGGTCCCTATCAGCGCCAGGAGGTGGTATTGCAGAGCGCGGCGCCTTCGAGCTTCCGGATGCAGTTGGCCGCCGGCGGGGCGGCTACCGGCGGCGCCGGCGGGGTCGCGGTGCGCTCGATTGTCTCCGACACCTCGGCGCCCGTCCTGCGCTATGAACCTGGGCATCCCGACGCCGACGCCGACGGCTTCGTCGCCTATCCCAACATCAATCCCGTGCTAGAGATGACCGATCTGATGGGTGCCTCGCGCGCCTATCAGATGAATGCCTCGGCGGTGCAAGCCGCCAAGCAGATGATCCAGCAGTCCATCGAACTATTGAAATAAGAGCACGGAATTCATGGGACTCATTCAAGGGGACTGAAGCCATGGGCATCACGCCATCGTCGCTAGCCAGCATTGCCGGCACCGCTGCCAGCACCGCCATCGCGGGAGCCGCCCCGCCCGCGGGCGATTTTGCCGGGGTACTCAGCTCGGCCATGCAGCAGTTCGACGGCCTCCAGGCCACGGCCGAGCAGAAGGTCACCAGCCTGCTCGCCGGAAACGGTCAGGACATCCATGCCGCCGCGCTCTCGGTCGAGCGCGCCTCGCTCGGCTTTGACCTCATGCTCCAGGTGCGCAACAAGGTCGTCAATGCCTACCAGGAAATTTCCAAGCTCCAGTTTTAGGGCAGGCCCTGTCTCATGAGTGAACCCAGAAGCTTCGGCCAAACCGTCACCCAGCTAGGCGAATTCGCCTCCAGCCTCAGCGCGCGCCAGCGTCTGCTGCTCGGCGGCGGAGCCCTGCTGGTAGCCGTGGTTCTGTTTACCTTCGTGCGCCTGTTGGACAAGCCGGAGATGACCGCCCTCTACTCCAACATGGAGCCCTCCGATGCTCAGGCGCTCGGCCAGCGTCTCACCGTGAAGAACATCCGCTACCAGCTTTCGCCCGACGGCAAATCCGTGCTCGTCGCCGCCGATCAACTCGACACCGCGCGCCTTGAGATCGCCTCCCAAGGCGTGCCCCGCAGCGGACGCCTCGGCTTCGAGCTTTTTGACAAGACCAACTGGGCCACCAGCGACTTCGACGACAAGGTGAACTATCAGCGCGCCCTCGAAGGCGAGCTCGAACGCACCATCGCAGCCATGAGCGGCGTCGAAGCCGCGCGCGTGCATCTGGCCATGCCTCCCGACTCCATCTACACCGGGCAGGATCGCCAGGCCAAAGCCGGAGTCATCCTCAAACTCCGAGACCATCATCTCTCCGCCGCCCGCCGCCTCGCCGTGCAGCGCCTGGTCGCCAGTGCGGTGGACAAACTCGATCCCCAAAGTGTCACCGTGGTCGACGCCGACGCCGGCGACCGTTCCGGCGGGTCTTCCTCCAGTGACGCCACGGCGCAGCCCTCCAGCGACGAGCGCAGTGCCGAAGAGGCGCTCGCCGACCGCCTCCTCCGCACCCTGGAGCCAGTCGTCGGCGCCGATCATCTCCGCGCCACCGTCCACGCCGAATTGGACCCGAGCACCGTGGAAGAGCAGCAGGAGAGCTACGATCCGGCAAAGACGGTCGCCCTCACCATGCAGCGCACCGAGGAAACCAACCGCGCCGGGCAGTCCGGCGGCGCCGCCGGAACCGCCTCCAATGTTCCCAGCGGCGGCGCCCCTGCCAAGACTGCCGCCAGCGAAGACCTAGCCCAGTCCAAGTCCGAGAACGGAACCTACGCGGTCAACCGCGTCGTCCGTCATTCCAGCCAGCCAGCCGGACGCCTCAAGCGCCTAGCCGTCGCCGTCCTGGTCGATGACGTTTACAATCCCGGCGACAAGGCCAACCCACGCCAGAAGCGCTCGCCCGAAGAGTTGCAGAGCATTGAGGAGATCGCCAAGGCATCGGTCGGCTTCGATCCCTCGCGCGGAGACATCCTCACCGTGCGCAACATCAGCTTCCAGATTGTCCCCGTTGAGTTGCCGCCGCCGCCCACCCGCTTCGAAAAGATACGCACCCAGTTGAATGACTGGAGCAGCTACATCCGCATCGCCTCCCTGTTGCTGCTCTTCGGCATCACCTACCTGGTGATCCTGCGCCCAGTCAAAAAACAGCTCATCCGCTCGTTGAATGCGGTTCCACCGAAGTCCAGCGGGCGTCTGGCCGCCAGATCCTGCGCCGCGACGTCGGGCGCAGGGATCTCGGGCGATGCGTCCGCACTGCCCGAGGCCGACGAACTCTCCGACCGTGTTCCCGGCATTGCCTCACAGCAGCGCCCACAGATGGCGAAAATTCGTGACGACATCTCCACCCGCGTCAAGCAAGAGCCTCTCTCGGCTTCGCGCTTCGTCCAAAACTGGATCAGGGATGGAGATCGCGGATGAGTCCCTCGCTTGCCACCACCGCGCATTCGGGTATCCGCAAGGCTGCCGTTCTCCTGGTTCTGCTGGGCGAGGAGGTCGCCAGCCTCATCTTCCGCAACCTGAACGAAACCGAGCTGCAAATGGTGACCCAGGAGATCGCCGAGGTAGGCACCGTCGATCCCACCGAGGCCACCGCGATTTTGAACGAGTACCACAATCTGACCATCACCCAGGAATACATCGCCCAGGGTGGCTTCGAGTATGCCGAGCGACTGCTGGTCAAGACCCTCGGCCCGGATGGTGCGCGCCTCATGCTGGAGGCGGTATCCCGTGCCCAGGAGGTCAGCGCCGGCAAGCTCGACTCGCTGCAAAAGGCCGATCCCCAGCAACTCGCCAAGTTTCTCCAGGGTGAACATCCCCAGACCATCGCCCTCATCATGGCCCACCTCGACCCCAAGCAAGCCTCGGCGTTCCTGATGAAGCTGCCGGAGGAGACCCGCGCCGCCGCCGTCAAACGCCTCGCCGAGCTGCGCCAGTTCTCGCCCGAGATGGCGCAAAAGGTCTCCCTCGTTCTGCACAAACGCTTGCAGACACTCGGGGAACAAAGCCGCCGCGCATACGCCGGATTCAAAGGCGTCGCCGATCTGCTCAACCGTATGGACCCAGCTGCGGGCAAGGTCATTCTCGAACTCATCGAGCACGACGACGCCAAGCTGGCGATGAGCATCCGTAATCTGATGTTCACCTTTGACGATCTGCTCGGAGTGCCCGAGATCGCAATCCGCGAACTGCTCGCCCAGTTCGATAAGAAAACCCTCGCCCAGGCGCTCAAAGGGGCCTCCAACCAGCTCCGCGATCACTTATTCAAGTCCATGTCTTCCCGCGCCGTTGACATGCTGAAGGAAGACATGGAGGCGCTGGGCCCGGTGCGCTCCAGGGATGTAGCCAAGGCCCAGCAGGAGTGTGTCGCCGCCGCCCGCAAACTCGAGTCCGAGGGCAAGATCCAACTCAAGCAGGAGAATGAAGATGAACTCGTCGTCTGAGCCACCGCCGCCCGCGTCCTATCTCCCGCTGGAATATCGCGAGGCCGGCCAGCCCTTCGAGGCCCCATTCCAGCCGGAGCCCTCCAACAATCCGGCGCCAAGCGAAGCCGAACCACCCCCCGACCCTGCCGCGCTCCTGGAGGCCCGCATCGAAGCCGAGCGCCGCACCATTCGCGCCCAGGCCCACCAGGAGGCAGAGCGCGAGATCGGGCGCGCCCGTGCCGACATCTCGCATGCCATCGAACAATTTGCTCACCAGCGCGAGGAATATTTCCGCCACGCCGAGGAAGAAGTCGTCAACCTCGCCCTGGCCATCGCCCGCCGCCTCATTCATCGCGAAAGCCAGATCGATCCCCGCCTGCTGGCCGGCCTAGTCAACTACGAGCTCGAACAACTCGACGCCGCAACCAGCGTGCGCCTCTTCGTCTCCCTGCAGACACTGGCCTACTGGAGCGAAGCCGCCCCGGCCATGTCGCGTCCCGTCGAGGTCTCGCCCGATCCCGCGCTTGCCCCCGGCGATGCCCGCATTGAAACCGTTCTTGGCACCGCCACCGTCAGCTTCGAGCGCGAACTGAAGGAGATCGAGCGCGGCTTCTTCGACCTGCTCTCCCACCGTCCGCAGCCCGCCGAAACAAAAGCTGCGGAAACAAAAACGGTGCGCGTGCAATGATCCTCGACCGCTACCACCAGGCGCTCGAACAGATTCCGCAACTTCGCTGGAGTGGACGCATCTCCAAGGCCAGCGCCGGACTGATCGAATCCGTGGGGCCGCACTGTGCCTTGGGTGAGTGCTGCCTCATACGCGACCATGCCGGAAACGAAGTGGAGGGCCAGGTCGTCGGCTTTCACGGCGCCACGGTCCTCTCCATGCCGCTCTATCCCGCCGCCGCCGTCCGCTTCGGTGACACCATCTCCACCTGGAACGCGCGCCCCAGCCTGCGCGTCTCCAGCAGCATGATCGGGCGCGTCGTCGATGCCGGCGGCCATGCCATCGATGGCGGCGCGCCCCTGACTGGAGGCGAGCTCATGCCCGTGGTGAGGCCCGCGCTCAATCCCTTCCAGCGCCAAGTCATCCAGTCCCCCATCGGCACCGGGGTTCGCGCCATCGATGCTTTTCTCACCTGTGGACGCGGCCAGCGCGTCGGCATCTTCGGCGGCAGCGGCGTCGGCAAGAGCACTTTGATGGGCATGATGGCCCGCGGCACCTCCGCTGATCTCACCGTGGTAGCGCTGATCGGAGAGCGCGGCCGCGAGGTCGGCGAGTTTCTCCAGGACACCCTCGGCGAAGCCGGACTCCGCCGTTCCATCGTCGTCGTCTCCACCTCCGATCAGTCGCCCTTGCTGCGCCTGCGCGCCGCCCAGTCGGCCCACTCCATCGCCGAGTTCTTCGCCGCCCGCGGCCAGCACGTTCTGCTCGTGCTCGACTCCATCACACGCTTCGCCATGGCGCAGCGCGAGATCGGACTGGCAGCCGGAGAGCCACCCACCGCCAAGGGTTACACCCCATCTGTCTTCACCCTGCTGTCGCAGTTGGTCGAGCGCGCCGGAAGCTTTCACACCGGCTCGGTCACCGCCTTCTACACCGTACTCATGGAAGGCGACGATCAGATGGACCCCATCGTCGATGCCGTCCGCTCCCTGCTCGACGGACACATCCTGCTCGACCGCCGCCTCACCGCCGAGGGACACTTCCCACCCATCCATCTGCTGGAAAGTCTCAGCCGCCTCATGCCCGCCGTCTGCGCCCCCGAGCACCTCGCCAAGGCGCAGCGCCTCCGCCGCATGATCGCCGACTACACCCACTCGGAGGACCTCATCCGCATCGGCGCCTATCAGAAGGGCTCGGACCCCGATCTCGACCGAGCCATGCAGGTCATGCCCAATCTGCTCGCCTTCACCCGTCAGCGGCCACTCGAGATCCCACCCCTGGAGCGCACCATCGCGGCGCTGCTGACCATGGCCGAGTAATGTCCTTCCACTTCCAACTCGAAGCAGTTCTTCGCCTCCGCAGCCTGCTGGAAGATCAGGCGCGCCGCCGCCTCGACGAATCCATGATGCACATTCGCGCCCTCGAACACAGCCTCGCCGAAGCCATCCAGTGGAGCCAGGAAACCGCTCGCGTGCGCGCCTCTGAAAAGCTCCTCCCCGCCGCCGAGGTGCAATTTATCGAATCGGTTTTGCGCCAGACCAAGAAATCCATCGCCCACACCCAGCGGCAGAAGCAGTGCGAGGAGCAACGTGCCGCTGGCCTTCGCGCCGCTTATCTGGACGCGCGTCGAGAGCGCGAAACCCTGAACACCCTGCGCGAGAACGCGCATCGCCGCTACCAGACCGAACAATCCCGCCGCCAGCAATCCGAACTAGATGAAATCTTCCTCGGAAAACTAATCCACTCCCGCAACGCCGCCCGGCAAGCCGCGGCCAGCGCGATCCCTCAACCGGAACCATGACAGGAATCTAACCTGCGCGCTGCGTGGTTGGCCGCCAAAGTGCATTTAGTAACCGCGCATGAAAACGCCGCCCATTGCCGCCGCAGCCATCTGGTCCCCATCAACGGGCATCCCGTCAACGGACACTCCTAGCCATAGCGCCCCGGCCGGCAACTCCGGCTTCCAACAGGTACTGCAACAAATGGGCACCGCCGCCGGCTCCAGAGTAAAGTCAAACATAAGTCAAAGAGTACCTTCAGCGATAAGTCAGCAAGCAAGTCAACTGTTGAGCAAGGGAGTAACTCGACCCGTAAGTAACGGAGCCAGTCAAAAAGCAAGTAAAGAAGTAAGTCCAGCAACAATTCACAAAGTAAGTTCAGGAGTAACTCCAAAAGTAAGTCCAGGGATGACTTCACAAGTAAGTCAAGTAGTTACTCCAAAAGTAAGTTCAGTGGCAACTTCCAGCGCACGCGCCGCTAACGGCAAGCCCCCCGATGAATCGCCTTCTTGGGCAGATCCATCAGGCTCTGGCTTCGCCACTGATAAAGCCGCACTCGCACGCAATTTCTCTGCGCCCACTACCTCCAGCGCGAACGCCAGTGTAGCCGATGGCGCCACCAGAGACACGCCCATCAGTGCCGGCGTTCTTGCCGCCCCCGGTGTTCTCCCCAACTTGATCAAAAAGGAAAAAGCGGCCAGCGCAACCGCCTCCCTGAGCCCCAGGCAAGATGCGAAACCATCGAAGCCGGCGGCAAGTTCAAATCCAGATCACGCGAAACCAGACCGAGTGAACGTCAGCGCAGAAAGCCCTGCCGTCATCCGTATCGCCTCCGCAATCCAGGCCGCGCCGGACGTGCTCTCCAGCATCACTCCAGACTCCGTTGCCACGCCTCGGCAATTCGCCGCCACGCAGACTGCGAAGCTTTTCTTCCAACCGCCCGCCGCGTCTATCTCAGAACCTGCGGTAACAATAACCGCCCCTGCCAGCCTCACCACGGCCACCGTGCTCTCTGCCGAACCTGCGGCCAAGCCGCCGTCAGCCTCTGCCTTCGCATCTTTGCCGGCGATCATGGCGCAGGAGAGAAGCGCGACCGTATTCTCTGCTCTCCCGGCAGAATTCGTCGTCGCCCCGCCCCGTGCAACTCCAACTAACTCCACCGCGCCCTCTGTTTCGGCCAGTTCCGCCACGCTCTCCAGCGACGCCGCGCCCGCTCCCACCGCCGAGTCAACCGCTCCTGCCAAACCAAAAACTCATCCGCAAGCCGCACTCTCCCTTGCCACAGACGACCGCGCCGCCGTCAGCGCCCCGAACGATGCGGCATTGGAATCCGCGGCATTGGAATCCAGCGCAAGCCAGCGGCCCCAGCAATCCGCCGCCACGCAGACTGCGAAGCTTTCCTTCCAACCGCCCGCCGCGTTTACCTCGGAGCCCACGACAACAATTGCCGCCCCTGCCAGCCTCACCACGGCCACCGCACTCTCTCCCAATCCTGCGGCTAAGCCGCCGTCACCCGCCTCTGCCGTCAGCGCCCCGTACGATGCGGCATTAGCATCCACGGCAAGGGTGTCCGGGGCAAGCCAGCAAGTTCAGCGATCGGCCAGCACCCAGACCGCGAACCTCCTCTTCCAACCGCCTGCCGCGCTTACCTCGGAGCCCGTGGTAACAACGGCTGATTCAGCCAGCCTCACCACGGCCACCTCACTCTCTGCCGACACTTCGGCCAAGCCGTCGGCACCGGCCGCCGTCGCATCCTCGCTGGCATTTGTGGCGCCGGAAAGAATCGCAACCGTACTCTCTGCTCTTCCGGCAGACTTCGTTGCCGCTTCGCTTGGCGCAGCTCCGGCTGCCCCCTCCCCCGCCGCCGCTTCAACCACGGCGGCCCAGCCTAAAGCCCATCCGCAAGCCGCAGTCTCCCTTGTCACAGGCGACCGCGCCGCCGTCAGCGCCCCCTACGATGCGGCAGTGGAATCCAGAACATTGGTATCCAGAGCGAGCCAGCAGCTTCAGCAATCCGCCAGCACCAGGACCGATGCAAAGCCTTCCTTCCAACCGCCCGCCGCGCTTCCATTAGAGTCTGGGCCAACACCAGCTAACCCAGCCAGCCTCAAGACGACAATCGCATCCTCGCCCGATCCTGCGGCCAAAGCGCCTTCACCGGCCTCTCCCGCCAGCGTCCCCAACGAAACAGAACTGGTATCCACGGCAAACCAGCAGCCCCAGCAATCCGCCAGCACGCAGACCGCGAAGCCCTCCTTCCAACCGCCCGCCGCGCTTCCATTAGAGTCTGGGCCAACACCAGCTAACCCAGCCAGCCTCAAGGCGACAATCGCACGATTGCCCGATCCTGCGGCCAAAACGCCTTCACCGGCCTCTTCCGCCAGCGTCCCCAACGAAACAGAACTGGTATCCACGGCAAACCAGCAGCCCCAGCAATTCGCCAGCACCGGGGACGACGCAAAGCCTTCCTCCCAAACCCCCGCCCCATCCGAGCCTGAGCCGACACCACTTAACCCAGCCAGCCTTACCGCGACAATCGCATCCTCGCCCGATCCTGCGGC
>Ga0182030_10001285_pt1 | contig 51340 bp, 37 predicted proteins | sample 812S3MmetaG_FD_121299 | JGI IMG/M metagenome (GOLD analysis project Ga0182030, IMG submission 121299) | Permafrost microbial communities from Stordalen Mire, Sweden - 812S3M metaG (Illumina Assembly) | ecosystem: Environmental > Terrestrial > Soil > Wetlands > Permafrost | place: Sweden... | reverse complement strand
GGTTTGTACTCGTCCAAGCGGATGCTGTGCTTCTCGCATAACAGATCCAGCATTCGCACCACGGCCGCATGCGGCTTGCCCTCGCCCCGCTCGTACTTCCAGATCGAGTTGGGATGCACGCCCAGCCGTTCGGCCATCTCGTATTGATAGAGGTCCAGCTGCTTCCGCGCGATCAGCAGCTTTTCCCCAAAACTCAGTTCGGCCATGAAGGCTCCTTGCCAGTGGACAGTGAACAGTGAACAGTGGTCAGTTCTTTTTGCTGTTCACTGTTCACTGTCCACTGTCCACCGTTTCACTTCTTCACTGTTTCACTGCCTCTGCATAGACGGCCTGCGCCGCCGCCACCGCCTGCCCATACACCACCGGCAGACCCAGCGTGTCCTTGGCGATATGCTCCATCGCGCCCAGAAACGCCACCGTGTCCAGATAGTCGAAGAAGCCCAGGTGCGCTACGCGGAAGATCTTGCCCTGCATCTCTCCCTGGCCATTGGCGGTTACCAGGCTGAACTTCGTCTTCAGCGCCTTCACCACATCGCCCGAGTTCATCCCCTCGGGCACCGCAACCGCTGTGGCCGCTGCCGCCGGAGCCGTGGGCGCAAATAGCGTAAAGCCCAGCGCCACCAGTCCCGCCCGCGTAGCCGCCGCGTTTACCTGTGCGTTGTCAATCAGAGCAATGCGGCCTTTTTCCAGATCGCCGCCCGCCTGCCCGGCAATGTAGTCCAGCGCCGCGCCCAGCCCAGCAATCAGCGCCACAGCCGGCGTATAGGCGCTCTCACCCTTCACCGCGTTCTTCCGCTCCTTGCGCAGGTCAAAGTAGTAGCGCGGATTCTTCGATGTCTCCGCCGCTGCCCACGCCTTCTCGCTCACGCTCAGGTAAGCCAGCCCCGGCGGAATCATCACGGCCTTCTGCGAGCCGCCGATCAGCACGTCGATCCCCCAGCCGTCCACGTCAAAGTGCGTGGTACCCAGGCCGGTGATCCCGTCCACAATCAGCAGGGCATCGGTCCCCTTCACCAGCTTGGCAATCGCCTCCACATCGTGGCGCACAGCCGTCGAGGTCTCGGTCGCCTGCATGTAGACAGCCTTGTGCTCCGGCTTGATCGCCGCGCGCACCGCTTCCAGGTCGAAGGTTTGGCCGTAGGGCGCGCTCACCACGTCGGCCTCCAGGCCAAAAGCCTTGGCCAACCCCACCCAGCGCTCGCCAAACTTGCCGGCAGAGAGCACCAGCACGCGGTCGCCCGGAGAAGTCAGATTCGAGACCGAAGCCTCCATCGCGCCCGTGCCGGAAGACGACAGCAGCAGCACATCGTTCTTGGTGCCGACAAAGACCTTCAACTGGGCAAGCACCTTCAGAAAGAGGGCGCGAAACTCCGGCGTGCGGTGGTGAATGTCCGCCGCCGCCATGGCAAACTGAGCCGCGGGCAACAGCGGCGTCGGGCCGGGTGTAAACAAGCGCGTCTTATGAATCATGGTCTTCTCCTCGATTGGTAAACCGGGTCTGGGGCCAGGTTCGACACCCATCCCCGGTCACCGATAATCACATAATACACGAGAATGTGATTTATGTGATTACATTCTGTGGAAAAGATCGGCTAAGACCAATTTTGGAAAGAGTCCCCGATTCGGAGGGACGCGAGGGTTTCGACAAGCTGCGGTAAAAAACTCTAATAAGGAAGCGTTTTTGTAACAGGGCACGACTTCACAGCTTGCTGAAAAAGTCCCCTATTCGTCACTTTTTCTCCACAAGGATTTGCTCTAGGGCAGCTTCGAACGTTGCTCGCAGGCCCTCCAGGTTTAGTAAAATATCCATTGGTAATCTGCTCGACGAGGACGAAACCGATGGCAGCTTCAATCATGGCCGGGATTCCGGCGCTCAAGGAACTCAATGCCGACCTGCGGCGGCGGATGGACGGGGCTGTGGCCACATTCCAGGCCAACCTGGCCTCCACGCGCACGGGCCGCGCCAACGTGCACATGATCGACCAGGTCAAGGTGGACTACTACGGCACCCACACCCCCATCAGCCAACTGGCGCAGGTCTCCACGCCCGAAGCGCAGCTGATTGTGATCTCGCCCTGGGATCCCACTGTGACCAAGGAGATCGAGAAGGCCCTGCGCACCGCCGATCTGGGCTTCAATCCCATCTCCGACGGCAAGGTGTTGCGCGTGCCCGTTCCCCCCATGACCGAGGATCGCCGCCGCGAGGTCTGCAAGCACCTCAATAAGGTGCTCGAAGAGCACCGCACCGCTGTCCGCAACGTCCGGCGCGACGGCAACGACGCCCTCAAGAAGCTTGCCAAGGACAAGAAGGTTAGCGAGGACGAGGAGAAGCGCGCCCTGGAAGAAATCCAGAAGATGACCGACGAAGAGATCCGCCGCATGGAAGAGCTGTCCCGCAAGAAGGAAGCGGAAGTGATGCAGGTGTGACGGGCGTTCCAGGTGATCAGTGCGTAGAGTTAGCAGGTCGCAATTGTAAGGGACATAGTCGAGGGAAGAGGTAGGCTAAGTCCAAAACTCCCCAAGGCCTCGACGGGCACTGCATCAAAGGGTCGCAGGGATGGGAAGCACCTAAGCCAGTGCGAGCGGTAGCGAGCGTCTGCCGCACCGCAGGTGCCTATTTCTTCGCCCGCTTATAAAACGGCAGCGGCACCTGTTTCGCTAGCACGTGATTCGCGCGGCACTGCACCAAAACATCCTGGCCCGAAGCTGCCTCCGCTGTGACCAGCGCGAGCGCGATATTCGTCTTCAAAAACGGCGCAAGCGAACCCGATGTCACCACGCCGATCTCGCGGCCTTCCAGGTCCATCACGGAGTACCCGTCTCGCCCAATGCCCCGATCGATCATCTCCAGCCCAACCAGCCTGCGCTTCGGCCCGCCGCCGGCCTGCACCGCCAGCAACGCATCGCGGCCAATGAACGCGCCCTTGTCGAGCTTGATCCAGCGGTCGTGGCCGCTCTCAAACGCGTTGATCTCCTCGGAGATTTCATGCCCGTAGAGGCTCATTCCCGCCTCAAGCCGCAACGTGTTGCGCGCGCCCAGACCACAGGGCCGTATGCCGAACTCCGCGCCGGCTTCCAGCAGCGCGTTCCACATCTTTACCGTGGTCGCCTCGTCGGCGGGCAGGTACAACTCGAAGCCGTCTTCGCCGCTGTAGCCAGTGCGGGCGATCATCACATTATGCACGCCGGCCACCTGCCCCCAAGCGAACCAATAGTTCCTGATCGCGGCCAGGTCTACTTTTGTCAGCTTTTGCAGGGTTTCAAGGGCGCGCGGGCCCTGCAGGGCCAGTTGCGAGTAATAGCTGGAGTAGTCGTTGATGTGAATGCCTGGCCACGCGCCAACCTGACGCCGAATCCAGGCGAGGTCCTTGTCCTTGGTGCCGGCGTTGACCACCAGCATGTAGTCATTGGGGCTGAGGCGGTGGACGAGAATATCGTCCACAAAAGTCCCCTCGGGGGTGAGCAGAGCGGAGTAGTGAGCCTGGCCATCCTGGAGGCGCGAGGCGTCATTCATAGTAAGGTGCTGGATGGCGGCCAGCGCGCCGGGGCCGCGAAACTGGATTTCGCCCATGTGGCTCACGTCGAAGAGACCCACGCCCGTACGCACGGCGAGATGCTCGGCGATGAGACCTCCACCTGAGCCTGGATACTCAACCGGCATATCCCAGCCGCCGAAGTCCACCATCTTGGCCTTCAGGGCGCGATGGGTGGCATTGAGGGGAGTCGTTTTGAGTACGGGGGTGATTGAGGTAGCGGCGGTAGGTTGGTCTAAAAGGCTCATGGGGAAATCCTTTGGGCGGTGCGGTGGTCCTGTGCTTACGATAGGGACTGGATGGTAGCGGGGTCAAACCAACTGTGGACGGCAGAAAGGGCAACTTGAACGTTAAGCGAGCGATTCCATGGTCAATGGTGATCTTCAGAGCGCTGCTGGCTCCAATGGTGGTTGTGGTGGCATGGCGGCAAACCCAGCCTGAGTTCTGGTTGGGAGCTATGATCGCAACCGCCTGTCTCTCCGACGTGTTTGATGGAATTTTGGCCAGGCGCTGGGCCACCGCAACTGTGGCACTGCGTATCTCAGACTCGACGGCGGATACAATCTTTTACCTAAGCGTATTGGCCGCCATCGTTATTCGTCACTGGCCCGTGCTTCAGCAGTGGATTGGCATGCTGGCGGCGCTTTTGAGTCTCGAAGCGATTCGCGCGGCCTTTGACTGGATCAAGTTTCGCAAGATGGCGAGTTACCATACCTACACCGCTAAGATCTGGGGATTGTTGCTGGCCCTCGCCACCATTGCGCTGCTCTGTTTCGACCGTGGATTCTGGCTGCTACCCCTGGCACTGATCTGGGGCATCCTGTGCGATCTGGAGGGTCTGGCGATCTCCGCGATACTGCCGGAGTGGACGCATGACGTGAAGAGTATGCGCAGTGCCCTCAAAGTGCGCGTGCAGATGCGGGCTCACGAATACAACTCATAGAATTGACGGACCCAAAAGGATCTAACCATCGTTTAAAGGGGCATCGATATGAATCATGTTCGAGGAGTGCTGATGGTGGCAGCGGCGGGGATTGCGTTCTGGCGGGGCTGGAGAATTCATGCCGGGCACGCAGCCTGGTGGGCGTATGGGCTGGGGGCGTTGGCTCTGGGCCTAGCCGTCTGGCATCTGACCCGCAAGCCGGACCAGCGAGCTTGACCGAGTGGGCGGATCGCGCTGGCACTCAGGGCTGACAGGTCTTCGCTGGCCATTGACTGAAAACGCGTATAATTCCCTCCAATCACAGCATGGACTATTTGCTTATCGTTATTCTGGGAATTGCTGTCTTCGCGGTGTGGCGGATCGGCGAAGATACAGCGGAGCAACTGCGCAATGCAATCAGAGCCCTGGAGCGCGATCAGGACGCGCTGAGGGCGCAGCTTGCCGCGCTCCAGAAGACGCATGCAACTGCACCAGCAAACTTTGCTGCCGCGCCCGCGCCGCCTCAGCGGCCGGCGGAAGCCAAGCAGCCGGCAGCACCTCTCGCGCCAGCGCCAGCGCCCGCTGTCCCAACGCCCATAACAGCGACGGTTGCCCCGCCTGCCATCAAGCCCGCCGTCGAACCGCAGGCCATCCTTCGGCCTGCCCCGCCAGTGGTGCGTTTGGAACAACCCAAGCCTGCGCCGCGGCCTGAGCCGCCCTCCGCACCCCCACCGCCGCCAGCGCAACCGCGGCCACAAGTTGCGCAAGCCGCCGCCACCTTTGAAGAACCGGAGCGGTCCGAGTCCGTGGCGGAAACGGCTCAGAGCGGCAAATCCTTTTCACTGGAAGAAAGGTTGGGCGCGAACTGGCTGAATAAGATTGGCGTCGCAATTCTAGTGATCGGGCTGGCTTTCTTTTTGGCCTACAAATTCCAGACCTGGGGTCCGGCCGGCAAGGTGTTGTGCGGCTTTGCGGTGAACGCTGCTCTGCTGGCCGGGGGCGTATGGCTGGAGCGCAAGGAGACCTATCGCATCTTTGCCAGGGGTGGCATCGGAGGCGGCTGGGCGGTGGGCTTTTTTACCACCTTTGCCATGCACCATTTGCCCGCCGCGCGCGTGCTGGATTCTCTGGTTGTTGACCTGGTGCTGATGCTGCTGGTGGCTGCAGGCATGGTGGCCCATTCGCTGCGCTACCGGTCGCAGACGGTGACGGGCCTGGCTTTTCTGCTGGGTTTTGCTACGCTGCTGACCAGCGACCTCGAATCGGGCGACGGAACGGTGGTGTTCAGCCTGGCGGCCAGCGCGGTGCTGGCCCTGGGACTGGTGGTGGTGACCACGCTGCGGCATTGGACTTGGCTGGAGCTGACCGGGCTGATTGCGGTGTACCTGAACCATTTTGTCTGGCTCACGCTAGTGCTTCCGGAGAACCACTTAGCGTTCACAGAATTCTGGCCCTCGACAGCGCTGATCCTGCTCTATTGGGCAATCTTCCGGGCGGCGTATATGTTGCGCACGCCCAAGAGCCAGACCGAGGAGAATCAATCGAGCCTTGCGGCGGTATTGAACTCGTGCGGCGTGCTGGGACTGCTCAAGTATCAATCCGCGCATCCCGAGTGGGCTTTCTGGGCGCTGGCGGCGATGGGCGCAGTGGAGATGGCGCTGGCGTTCTGGATGCGGTCGCGCCGGCGGCAGGCATTTGTGATGCTCTCCACCATTGCGACCGTGCTGCTGGTATCCGCGGTGCCCTTCAAGTTTCACGGGGTCAGTTGGCCGGTGCTGTGGCTGGTGGAAGCGCAGGTACTGGCGGTATGCGGGCTTCGCCTGGGCGAGCCGGTCTTCCGCAGGCTTGGCTTGCTTGCAGGCGTGGTCACGGGCGGGGTGCTGGCCTTCCACGATGTGGTGCCGTTATGGCTGCTCCGGCTCGATTATCCAGACCCTGGCGGGCACCTGTGGCTGACCGTGGCGCTAGGGCTGGCGGCGGTTTTGTATTGGGTTCATTCCGAGGTCTATACGCAGCGCTGGCCCGAGATTGCAAAGGATGAGCGCGAAGCCTTTGCGTTGCGCATCACAAGCTGGCTGGGCATGGCGGCAGCGGCGACAGCACTGTGGGTGGCGCTGCCGGACCTTTGGGTTCCGGTTGGCTGGCTGGCGCTGGTGCTACTCGTTGGGTTCGCGGCGCGGCGATATGGCGGCGTCCAGTTGATGCTTGAAGCCGATGTGCTGGCCCTGGCTTCGGCAGCGGTGCTTGCCTTTCATCATGTTGGGCCGCTGGTCGTGTTCCGGCTGGACAATCCCGACGCGAGCCACCACTGGGCGGAGACAACGGTGCTGGGGTTGGCGGGAGTGGCCTATTGGATTTATGCAGAGGCTTATCCACGGCTGTTTCCGCGCAGCGATTCCGCTGCCACATTAGATTCCAATTTGGAAGCTTCGCAGGGTTTCATTCTGCCTGTTGTCAGTTGGCTGGGATTGGCGGCAGCGGCGTCGGCTCTTTGGGTGGCTCTGCCGGACCTTTGGGTTCCGGTTGGCTGGCTGGCGCTGGTGCTGCTGGTGGCATTCGCGGCCCGGCAACTGGGCGGCGTCCGGTTGACGCTTGAAGCGGACGTGCTGGCCCTGGCTTCGGGAGCTGTGCTGGCCTTTCATCATGTTGGGCCGCTGGTCGTGTTCCGGCTGGACAATCCCGACGCGAGCCGCCACTGGGCAGAGACGACGGTGCTAGCTTTGGCTGCCGTGGCCTACTGGGCTTACGCCGAGGCTTATCCGCGGCTGTTTCCGCATAGCGATCTTGTGCCTGGGTTGAATTCCAATCTGGATGATTGGCAACAGATCGTACTGCCTTTGGCCAGTTGGCTGGGAACGGCGTCGGCGGCAGCGGCGCTATGGGTGGCTCTGCCCGCGCCGTGGGCTGCGGTGGGTTGGCTGGCGCTGGTTCTATTGCTCGGGCTGGTTGCTGATTGGATCAAGGCGGAGAGCCTGGCCTTGCAGGCCGATATGCTCGCCGTGGCCGCACTGTTCGGGCTCGTCACCTGGGATCTGTGGGCGGAGGAAATGAAGCACAAGGCACCACTTCTTGCGGCGGTGGCCCTGCTCTATGCAGGAATGCGGCGGAAGACGGTGCTGGCCGGTTCGCGGAACTATGTGGCCCCAGCTTACTCATGGGCTGCTGCGCTCCTCCTGGCAATTCTCACATTCCTTAACGTCTGGGATGTGTGGATCGCGCCGGTTTTGATTGCGCTGAGCCTGGTGCTCTTTGAGATTGGCCGGTTGGCAAAGAGGGGTTTTCTCCGCTGGCAGGGATTCTTGCTGGCTGGGCTTGCATTTGCTGAATACTTCGCCAGCGATCTCTGGTCGAGCGGCCCTGCCACGCCGATCTTGCTGTCTCCAGCCGGGTCTCTGGAGCAAAATTCAGTATTCAGCATGGTCAACTCAATCCTTTTGGAAGTACTGATCCTGGCTACTGCTGGCTACTGGCTGATGGAACGGACCCGCGCAAATGAGCGCTGCACGCGGCCGGAGCACATTGTTGGCCTGGGGGCTGATGCTCTAGGCACCGTTTCGATTGCCATGTGGTTCGCTTATCGCTTTCCATCCACCTGGGTTCCAGTGCCAGGCGGAGAGATGTGGGTAACGGCGATCTGGGCGGGGATGGCGACCATACTGCTGGCGCTGGCCTGGCTCATGCGGCGCAGAGCCTTTCTGGCGCAGGCGATGGCGCTGGTGGTGGCTGTGCTGGCGCGCGGGCTGTCCCTGGACCTTTTTGCCGACGCTCCGCTGGGGTTCTGGTACGGACCCTTGTTCCATCTCAGTGTGACGGCGGCGATTCTGATGGTGGCGCTGCCTTTTGCTTTCAGGCTGCGAGGGGCAGAGTTCTGGGCCGGTTCAACAATCCCTTTGACCCCGGATTTGGGATTGCTCTTTAGCAGCTCTGAGCAGGTCTTCTTCTTTGCCGCCTTTGCTCTGGAAGTAGTGGCTTTGGCGGTGAAGCTCAGCTCGGGGCACATCACCATTGCATGGAGCCTGCTGGGCGTGGGCGTTTTCTTGTTTGCGCTGGCAGTGGGTGAGCGCAGCTACCGGCTGGCAGGGCTGGCGCTGCTGCTGGTGAGCGTGGTCAAGATTCTGCTCATGGATGTGTGGACCCTACCGCAGTCAGACCGCTGGGTCGCCTTCATCGTACTGGGGACATCGCTGATAGCCGTTTCCTTCCTCTATACGCGGTTCGCGACGGTGATTCGCAAGTTTCTTTGATGGCGGATGCGTTCGCCGAGGGTGCGCCTTTTTGACCTGCGCCCGGCGAGGGCCTACTTGCGTCGCGCGCGCCAGAACGAACTGACGCTCAGGTAGAAAAAGACCGCGATAATGCCTGCGGTGACCAGGAATGTCCAGTGATCGGGTCCGCGCAGCCAACTGGTCCGGATGCGCCAAAGGGTTGGAGCAAAGACGATTACGGGCAGCAGAAAGAAGACGCCTGCCACTTCAAGCCACAGAATGCCGCCGACGCGGGCAAAGGGCCGCAGAAAGCCGCCCACGCCGCGTGCGAGTCCCTTGGCAGCCTGGCCGGCCGCGCGGCTTTGCGTAGTCGCGGGGGCGCCGGGCTGGGCGGCTGCGCTGCCTGCCACTTGTTCGCCGGCGATGCGCCCCGCAATGCGCAGGCCAATTCCCAACGCGCGGCCTATCGAGTGAGGTTTCATTCCGTCTATGATGGTAGCAGCGGTCGTCTACGAGCTGTTTTTTCAGTTTGCCGCTGCTTTCCTGTTGCTCGTTACGAGTATCGGAAGTAAGGTAGATAAATCCTGCGCTGCAATCCACGCCGCCTCTTGGCGCTGGCCGCCGCTCCCGGAGGTATCCATGAAAATGCGCCTGCGCGAACTCATTCAGCAACTGGGCGAGGCCATCCACGAGTCCGTCATTGAGAGTGAGCAGATTGCCGGGGTGGTCCAGGATATACGCAAGTACGGGTTCGACGTGCTGCTGATGCTGGAGGCCACCATCGGGCTCAACGAGGTCGCGGCCAAAGATGCCCAGAGTGCTGGGCACGGCGCGGAACCCGGTACGGAGCACAGCGGCGGCGACGGCGCTTTCACGCAGAACGATCTGCATTTTCTCCGCTCGTTGCGCATCGCGGTCGAGGGCGAAGAGGAAAACGCGGCGGAGACAGATACGGAGTAGCCGGAATTCTCCGCCAGATCCGCTCTGGGATCGCTATACTTCCCCCATGATTCCCATCGGTTCGCACCCTGCATGGCACCCGGTGTTTGAGACGCTGGCCTACGCGGCGGGGTACGCGGTTTTCCGCCACCTTCGCGCCCGCCAGGGCGACATTGTGGCCGAGCCGCAGCGCTGGACGGTGCTGGCCGCGGCTGCCGTGGGAGCGCTGATGGGTAGCCGCTTGCTGGGGCTCGCCGAGCAGTGGCCGACGGTCGCGGCGGCGTGGCAGTCTGGCCGGCTCTTGGCGCTGCTCCTTTCACCCGGCGGCAAGACGATTGTGGGCGGGCTGCTGGGCGGCTGGCTTGGCGTCGAAATCGTGAAGCGCATCAGCGGGATTCGCCGGCGCACGGGCGACTTGTTTGCGCTGCCCCTGTGCGTGGGAATTGCCGTGGGGCGCATCGGCTGCCTTTTAGCTGGGCTGGCCGACGACACCTACGGGAAGGCTACGAGCCTGCCCTGGGCCGTGGACCTGGGTGACGGTATCGGGCGTCATCCGGTGCAAGTTTACGAGATTCTATTTCTGGTTTTGCTGGGAATCGTCTTGAGTAAGAGAGCGAAGCTCCCGGAGGGAGCGCGTTTTCGCATCTTTCTGGGGAGTTATCTGGCGTGGCGCGTCTTCATTGACTTTTTCAAGCCTCAGCCGTTGATTCATGGGCTCAATCTGATTCAATGGAGCTGTCTGGCCGGGATTTTCGTTCTTATCGTGGGCGAAATTCGAGCACGGAAAGGAAACCATGAGCAAGTCACTGGTTAACCGGATTCCATTTGCAAAGATCGTCGTGGTGCTGGCTATTGTGTTCGTCCTTTCGCTTGGGACATGCGGGCTGACAGCTTCCCTGTCCTCGAATAGCGGAAGCCAGCAGAATGGCTATGTCGTGGTGATGATCGCCGGGCTGGCCGGCACGTTGCTTTCGGGCTTGGGTTTGCTCGTCACGGCGGTCGTGTGGGTGATTGCGACCGTGGCAGGCAACTCCAGCCGCAAAGATTCCGAGTAGTAGCGCCTGCTGGACGAGAAGGATGATGAGTAGAAGCAGCGGTGAGACGGACCGTTCGACTGGGACAGTCGCGAAAGTGTCACAAACTCCCGAAATCTTTCACCGGGGGAGCCTAGAATGCGGCCATGGTTGAAAAGAAGCTGATAACGCTGGCATGTGCGGTTAGGATTCTGGTCTGCGGGGCGTGCTTTTTGCCACCGCTGCCCGAACACCAGCCTCCTCCTCCTCCTCTTCCCCGTCTTGCCTTGGCGGGCATCCAAAGCATCCGGGTCTCAGTCACGAACACATCTGAATCGCATCATCTTGATCCGCTCGATCTGGCTCGGGCCGTGACAAAAAGCATCAATGAGCAAGCCAATGAGACCGGTATCAGCGCCTACGATCAGAGATATGCCGGGGATGCGGTTCTTGCGATCACCGTACTGAGCGAGAGCGCAACGCCATCGACAACCGGCGATAAGAAAGTGTCCTTCCTGATCGATATCTCGGCAACGCTCACAAGGCAGGATGGGGCAGTGATCTGGCGCGAAACGGATGCCGCGTATCCTTTTTCTTACAATCTCACATCGGATCATTCCGAGGATGCGTGGCAGAATGCCTTCTTGCGGACATGGTTGACGAATATGCTGGGTACAGGGCTTGTTCATCGAATGTTCCACGAGCGTTGATCGCGAAGGCACTATGAAGAAGACCAAAATGAGCGCTGGCAAGTGGGTCGCGATTTTGGCGTCGGCGCTGGGGGTCGAATTTGGGCTGTGTGCTGTGGTTCCGAACGGCTTGAGTATCTACTACCTGCTTGTACCGCTCTTTTTGTTGACCTTCGTTGCCCTGCTCGTAGCTTTCGTTATGTGGTTGATTGAAATCAACAATCTTCGGAGAGACCAATGACTGACAAACTTCGCCCTTATCTGTTCTATGACGTTGCCATCTCCATCTGCTCCACATGCTACCGGCGCGTGGACGCGAAGATTGTCTTCGAGGAGGGCAAGGTCTGGATGCTGAAGCGCTGTCCGCAGCATGGCCACGCGCGCGTGCTGGTCGCCGACGATGTGGACTATTACCGGCGCTCGCGCGAGGTGTTTATCAAAGTGCCAGAGCAGCCCATGGTCTATAACACGCCGGTGAAGTGGGGCTGCCCCTACGATTGCGGCCTGTGCCCCGACCACGAGCAGCACAGTTGCCTCACGTTGGTGGAGATTTGCGATGCATGCAATCTGACCTGCCCCATCTGCTACGCGGGCAGCGGCCAGCACCGCACGGAGTATCGCACGCTCGATCAGATCGCAGCCATGCTGGATTGCGTGGTACGCAACGAGAAACAGGCGGACGTGGTGCAGATTTCCGGCGGCGAGCCCACGCTGCATCCGGACTTCTTTCGCGTCCTCGAGATGTGCAAAGAGCGGCCCATCCGTCACCTGATGGTCAACACCAATGGCATTCGCATTGCGCAGGACGAGGAGTTTGCCAAGCGGCTTGCCGGGTTCATGCCGCAGTTCGAGGTTTATCTGCAATTCGACTCGCTCAAACGCGAGCCGCTGATGCAGTTGCGCGGGGCGGACCTTCGCGGGATTCGCGAAAAGGCGCTGGAACGGCTGAACAAGCATGGCATCTCGACCACGCTGGTGGTAACCGTCGAGCGCGGAGTCAATGATAGTGAGTTAGGTGCAATTGTAGATTTTGCGCTGACCCAGCCGGCGGTGCGCGGAGTTACTTTTCAGCCCGTCCAGCAGGCGGGCCGCGTGCAGGGATTCGATTCAGTCGAGCACCGTATGACGCTGACCGAGGTGCGGCGGCGCATTCTTGAGCAGACCGATGTTTTCAGGCCGGAAGACCTGATTCCTGTGCCCTGCCATCCCGATGCGCTGGCCATGGCCTATGCGCTCAAGCTGGGATCGAAGACGGTTCCGCTCACCGGAATGGTGCCGCCTGAGGTGCTGATCGACGGAGCCAGGAACACCATTGTCTACGAGCAAGAGGCCGGCCTGCGCGATCATCTCTTCAAGCTCTTCGCCACCAACCACTCGCCCGCCTCGCAGGCCAGCACGCTGCGCGAGTTATTGTGCTGCCTGCCCAAGGTTCTCATTCCCAAGGATCTGGGATATAAGAATCTCTTTCGCATCCTGATTGTTCAGTTTATCGACGCCGAGGCCTTCGACTTGCGCAGCGTCAAGAAGAGCTGCATCCACATCGCGCATCCCGACGGCAAGCGCCTGATTCCCTTCGACACATTCAATATGTTTTATCGCGGCGAGTTGGAATCCACGCGGCTGGCGGGACTGCGGCGCGAGGAAGCGGGCGTAGTTTAGGCGCGTCGCTCGGAGACGAGAGGGTCAGTGAGTGTGCCCTGCTCGTGCAGGCGCGAAGACTACAGTCGTTATACCGCTGTTTCCTTGCGTGAGATCTCCGAGTAGGCCTGGAAGCTGACCTGGCTGTCAACACGCTTGCCTTCCACCTCAAACTCCTGAGTTCGCCTCTGATGCGCGGTCCAAAGCTCGCTGATGCTTGCCTTCTTCATGCATTGAGCCACAACCGCCGGACCGTAGCCGGTGGCGTCGCCGTAGTTCTTCGTCATGAGAATCGTGCCGTCCTGAAAGGCAGTGTGGAATTTGACGCCAAGGCCGTTTGGGTGGGCAAAAGCAGTTTTGTCTCGGGAGGCGAAAATCGGATACCCAGCCATAAATTTCAAACCGTCGTGTACGGTCATGACCTCCCTCTTGAGCCACATCATGAACACAATAAGTGCCGAGAAAATCAGGAAGAGGCGAATCAGCGGAAAGGCTTCGCCAAAATAGAAGGTTCGATCAAATCCCAAGTTCGTCAGTTGGTCGCATTCCGATTGATACCGGGTCCGAATCCGCTGCTCGAACTCTGGAGAGTAGATTGGGACATGCTCGATGACGCCGAGGAGCTTCACGCTGAAGACCACCGAGGCTACACCAAGGAGGAATGAAAGCACTTCCACAACGGTCCAAATGGGATGACGCAAGCGCTCCCCCTTCGATAGCGCGCCAAACTGCACGGCGAGGCCAACTCCCAGGAAGATCAACCCGACGGCTTCAAGCCGCTTCTTGATCTTCTTCTTCTCCACAAAGATTTCAGCTCGAGTTTTGGGCTGGCGTCCGTCCTTTACACTTTCCACATCGTTCTCCTTGCATGCTCCCTAACAGTACATCTGATTTTCCCTACACCATCGCCCGTTCCTTCACCATCAAATAGTTATTGAGCACCGACGATGTGAGCGCTTCGGGGTTGAGGTCGAGGGTGAGCGCACCTTGCTCGTGCAGGCGGGCCAGCAGCAACTCGCGGCGGCCGGCCATCTCCTGGGCTGCGGTGGCCAGAAACATCTGCTCCACGTTTTTGGGCCAGGCCTGGGCGATCTGTTCCACCTCCGGCTGCGCCATGGCCACAAAGAGCAGCACGTGGCGGCGCAGCAGTTGCACCGCGCCGTCAATGACCTCGGGGCGCATGGCCGTCTCTGCCAGATCCGTCACCCACAAAATCAGCGAGCGGCGCGGCTGCAACCGGTTGAGCGTGGCCGTGGCCCTGAGGTGGTCGGCCTCGCCAGCCTCGGCTTGCACCTGCGCCAGGGACTCGATCAATTGCCGCAGATGCGCCGCGCCCCGTCCCGGCAAAAGCTGCTTCTGAATCCCCTGCCCGTAGGCCAGCAGGCCCACACGGTCGCCAGAGAAGAGCGCTAGTTGCGCGAGCGCCACAGCCGTTGTGCAGGCATGATCCAGCTTGGAGTGGACGCGCGGGCCCTTTTCCACCACCGACAAGGCCGATTTGCCTGGGACCGGGCCCAGTGCAACCCGCGACCGCATCAGCCGCCCACAGTCCAGCACGATCCACACCGGCTGGCTGCGCTCTGTTTGGTACTGACGGGTGATGGGGCTGCCGCGCCGCGCCGTGGCCGTCCAGCAGATGTCGCGCAGGTCGTCGCCCTCGCGGTACTCGCGCAGGCTCTCGAAGTCGCGGCCCAGGCCCCGCTGCTGCGCCCGCCGCAGTTGCAGGTCGATCTGGCGGCTGCGGGCCAGAAATATCTGCTGCTCCTCGCCGGTGCGCAGGGCCGGGTAAATGCGCACCGTCTGGGTGAGCGGCGCTTTGGCCCAGCGCTCGGCCAGCCCCAGCGACGAGCGATAGCGCACGTAGAGCCAGCCCGTCTCCCAGTCGCCGCGCTCTTGAGGCTCCACGCGGTAGCGCAGTTTGGCTGGCACGTGTGGAAACGCCAGCAGCTTGTGTGTGGCGGGTTCAGCAATCAAGGCCGGCGGCAGGTCGTCTACCAGCCGGCACTCAACGATCGTCCGGCTCTGATTCTCGACGGTCAGCTCGATCTCGGTAAGGCTATCGAGCGCCGGAGCATTGGACCAGGAGCGGCTGACTGTGAGTTGCGCGGGGCGTGGCAAGCGGAGTTCGTCGAGCAGCGCGGCGACAAGCACCAGCGCATCCCAGGCCAGCATCGCGAAGGCCAGCCGCCCGTCCCAGAAACCCGGAATCAGCCACAGAAATCCGGCCACCAGCAGGCCTATGGCACGCGGCGTGAGGCCAAAGCCCCAGCGCCGCCGCCGTTCACAAGCTGCGCGTACCGGGCCGGGATGGAGAGAGGGCGAGATCATGATCGTTCAAAATCGCAGATCGAGCGCCATGGAGAGAGAGCGATCGAGTTCCACGAGCTTTTCACCAGAGAGTGTACCCACGTACTGAGTCAAAGCGGACTTCAAAATGGTGGTGAGATCGTCGCATAATATCCAGCTTTCATGCTTCAGTCCTTCGTTTGGGCCGACGCTCACCTGTGTCGAGAGACCGCTCCCGTTCGTGTAGACAGGCGCGCAGATCACCTTTGGAAATCGCGTATCAATCAGCGCCTGCCGGCTGACGATGACAAATACGCGATATTGCTTCGTGTCTCCGGGGGGCTGGTAGACGCGATAGAGCTCACCTCGTCGCATCGGACCTCATTCGTTCCCGGAATAGTCGATGGGCGCCTGGTAGCGCAACACGTCCATTGCCTCACGGTTCAGGTACTCGGCATTGGCGTTGATCAATTCGATATCCCGCTGGTGGATCGCCTGACGGATCTTCTCTTTGAAATACTCGCGGAGGACTCCCTCAATAAACGCGGAGCGAGACGCCGCGGTGCCCGCGCTCCTGTCAACCTCGGCGAGCAGGTCGGATGAGAGTGTGATAGAAGTCTTCTCTTTCATGCTACCTCCGTACTACTCTTATACTACTCCATTTCCGCCTGTAGTTCATTGCCGGGGCACCGGCACAGCGGCAACCACGTCAGCAAGCACGCGGTGGGCATCAAAGCCCTCCAGCTCGGCCTCGGGCTTGAGCATCACGCGATGCCTCAGCACCGGCTGCATGGCGCGCTTTACGTCGTCAGGGACCAAGTAATCGCGGCCATCGAAGGCGGCAGTCGCCTGGGCCACGCGCATCAGGCTCACGGCGGCGCGGGGGCTTGCGCCCAGCAGCAGCGTAGGCCACTCGCGCGTGCGCCGGGCCAGCGACAAGATGTAGCCATACAGCTCCGGCTCAATGCGGATGGCCCGCACCTCGGCGCGAGCCGCATCCAGCAGGCCCTCGGGAATGGGCGCCAAAGCCACATCCTCCAGCAGGCCAGCGCCCGACCCGGCGTGGTGCCGCTCAAGAATCTGCAACTCCTCTTTCTCTGTGGGATAGGCCACGCGAATTTTGAGCAAGAATCTGTCCAACTGCGCCTCGGGCAACGGATACGTGCCCTCGAAATCCACGGGATTCTGTGTGGCAAAGACCGTAAACCACGCGGGCAGCGCCCTGCGCACGCCGTCCGAGGTCACCTGCCGTTCTTCCATGCACTCCAGCAGCGCGGCCTGGGTGCGTGGAGGCATGCGGTTGATCTCGTCGACGAGCAGCAGATCGGTAAAGACTGGACCAGCATGAAAGCTGAAGCTGCCCGCATCGGCGCCAGCGCCGGGCCGCAGAATCGTGGTGCCCAGAATGTCGGCCGGCATAAGGTCCGGCGTAGCCTGTACGCGCTGAAAGCCGAGGCCGAGCAGCCGCCCCAGCGCCTTCACCATCAGCGTCTTGGCAATGCCCGGCACGCCCTCCAACAGCGCATGGCCCTGGCACAGCACGGCGATCAACACCTCTTCGATCACATCGTTCTGGCCGGAGATCACACGGCCCAGCTCGGTGCGGGCGTGGGCAATCAGTTGGTTGGTGGCGAGCAACCGCTCCGCGGTTCCAGCGTTCTGGTTTGCATCTTGCGTCGGCTCTTGATTCGTGTTGTCGATCGGTTCCTGGCTCATAAAGCCCTTTCCTGCTGTTTGGAATGAATGTCTTCCGATTTCAGAGTTTGGCCGCCTGATTTTTGAGCTGCGGCGATGTCAACTTGATGCCCATGCAGAGCTTGAATCAGCTTCAGCGCGGCCTCCGCGCTCACCGTTTCTCCCCAAGCGGCGTCTTCGCAGGCCGCCAGGTCGGCTTCCAGGCTGGCGCTGGCATCTGGAAACCGGCGGCGAATAACCATTGCCAGTTCAGCCGCGCCCATCTGATTCCCACGCTGGCCACAAAGCCGCAGGCTTTGCCGCCGAAACCGCTCCCAAGCCACGGACACCGCGGTAGACCCTGCTCCAGCTTTGCGATAGAGCGAGCCCAGCGCCTCAAGAAATTCGATGGGCGTGGCCCGCGCCGGCCCCGGCAGGTCGCGCACCGGCCCGCTGCGGCGGCTAAAGCTAAGCACGATCAAAACCCCCAGCCCCAGCAAGCCAAGACGCAAAATCGTAAGCGACGGTCCCGCCGCATAACTCCAGTTCGAGCGAATTTCCCCATGCAGCGACTCGTCCCAGTAGAAGCGATGCCCCTCACGCGGCCCCAGCGAGTTGAGCAGAAGGTCGAGATCGCGGGCGCGGGCCAGGCTGCCGTTTTCAAGCGGCGTGGAGCTTGCCCACCACACCGCATGGCCCTTGCCCCAGTCGAACTCCACCACTGCCGGCGCTCCGCCGCAACTGTACTCCACGCGGTGCGCCGGATTGCCCACTTGCCAGGTTGCTTCCGGCCTCATCCACACCTCGCCCGTGTCCGCCAGCAAATCCAAACCCTCGGGCTCCAGCTTGCAGGCGGCAAAATTGAACTCCTTGGGAGTGTCGCTGGCCTCGCCGGGCAGGATGAATCCGCCAAAATACCCGGTCGAGAGCACCCGCCCCCCGCGCTCCAGGATATGCCGCACCGCCTTGATGTCGTTGCCGTCGCGTGTGAAAGGCTGGGCAAAGATCACCACCGTATCGGGTCCCGCTGTGGCAGCCAGTTCGTTGAGGGGCCGCTCCCAGCGCTCCACCTGGTAGCCGGAGCGTAACAGCGTCTCATAAGCGGCCCGCGCGCCGTGCTGGCCAGAAAGATAACTCGAGGGCAGCGGATTGTCATTGTCGTTCCCGTTGGGCAGCAGAAAACCGGTCAGGATGGCGAGTGACAGGCCAATGCCCAGGCACCAGAGCAGCAGCTTGCGATCCTTGGCGTCGAGCGAGGGGAGAAACCAGGAGTAGCGTCGGGGCTTCGACTCACTCTTATTTGCGGGGTCTGGCGGCTGTTCGATCCAGGGTCGATGCGGCTGTATCTCCTCGCGCGGCTTTCGCAGGAAATAGATCGCAGACGATAGAAGAATGGCCGTGATATAGAATAATGGCCCCAGCCAATCGTTGTCCCTGAAAATCTCCCAGGTCAGCAAACCCATTACTGCGCCCGTCAGGAGGAGCCAGCGCAGCAGATCTTGCCCATGTAGCTTTTTTCGACGTCGCAGGAAGCCGGCCACGATTGCCGTTGCGCAAATCAGTATCGCGAACAGTCGCAAATACTCGGTAGTGCCCCACGAGGAGAGAAACTTCATTGCGCCGTGCCTCCCCCGGCAACTGAGCTGCTACTGCCTGAGATCAGCCCCGTCGCCAGTTGCTCAGCGCTGCGGTAGTCGCTTTCGCCAGCCGCGCGCCCGCCGTACCAGATGCGCTCAAAGCTGCCGGTGAGCGTGGCCAGTCCGGCTTTGCGCGCATCGTCCGGGGCCACCAGCGCCAGATATTCGCGTGGAGTGCGGGCGCGGTCGGCCGGCCACAGCCGCCGCGATTCGAGCCGCGAGATCGAGGCCCAGTAAACGAAGTGGATTGCCTCGCGCCACAGTCCTGCGGCGGCTGCCCTGCGCGCATCCTCCAGCCACAGTTGCCAGTCGCGGGCCGAGGCGGCTCCGGCAGCCGGGCCGTCTCCCTCCGGAACCAAACGAACGCGCCAGCGGCGTTCCAGTTGGATCAGTCCCCACGCTAGCCCTGTGCAGACGGCCAGAATGAATCCCCACACGAGGACGCGGCCAACCCACGCCGCCCGAGCCGTGAGTTCCCCGGCCGTGTCGAAGAGCTTGTTGAGCCAGTTGGCCAGTTTCTCCCGCAGGGAGTCGCGCGAGGAAGTCTCTTCCAGGTTGCGGAAATCGCGTCCCGCCAGCACCTGCTTCATCGTCTCGCGTTCCTGTGCATGAGCGGGCGGCGATGCCGATGCGGCGTTGGTCTGGGCCAAATCCTGTGCCAGGCGCGCTTGCGCGTCCTGAAGCAATTGGGCTGTGGTGCGTTCCGGCGGGCGTGTGGGGTCCTCGTCGGATGCGTCTTTGGGTCCGGTGGCGGGCGTGGCTCCCGGCTTCAATTCGAGCTTGTTCGCGGGCTTGTCAGCGGCTTTGTCTTTCTCCTGCGCCGCAGAAAGCAGAACCCGCAGCCAGCCGTAGCGCACCAGCCGCCGCTCCGGCTCGGCGCCAGCGTGCGCGGCCGTTCCAGCTGGAACCTGATCGTCCTGGCCCACCAGCGTGGGGTCGCAGGTTGTGGTATCCCGCGCCTTGGCGCAGGCCTCTACAATTGCCGCAAGTGCTTGCAGGTGGCTGCGGTACTCGTCCAGAGAAGCTTCGCGCGGGTGGGTGGCGGGCTGGGCTGCCGGAGCGGCAGCCGGCGCGTTGGCGCGGGCCTGCGGCGCAGCCAAGAGCGCTGCCAGAGCGATGCCTGCAAATGCAGACCGTGCCGTCACTGCTGCACCTCCTCAGGCGCGGCGGACGCGATGGGGCTGTCTTCGGTAGGCGAAAGCTCAGGCGCGTTCATTCCGGCGGCGTCCATCATCCTCTCAATGTCATACCCTTCAAGTCGTATGCGCTGATCATAGTAGAAGAGGGTTATGGCGATGGGGTAGATGGGGCCTGTGATCGCGGAAATCATGGCGCGCAGAAAGTAAACTGATGGCAAATAAAGATGCTGTATCGCCGCTCCCGGCGCATATCCATGGAATAGATCGATAAATATCCATCGGAATAACCATTCCAAGCTATACATCAACAGCGATGAGAAGACAAAGATCATCAACCACGTGACCATAATGCGCGCGCGGCTGTCTTTGCTGAGTGTCCAACTTCGCCGCAGAGACTTGAATCCTGACAGGTCTTCGAGGGCGCAGGCCGGGACAGCCAAAGACAGGCAACTTCCCAGCCAGACAAACAGGACGCAACCGGCAATCAACGGCAAGGCAATCACGAGCAGAACTGGGGACCTGTCTGATTCGCTTATGTTCATGAGGACCGCAATCAGCGCCAACCCGACGATCACCACCATGACCAGAATCTCGGGAATCACCAAGCCCCCGAATAACTTGAGAGATGCGACCCATAGGTAGGTGCGCCATCGCGCAATGGAAAAGCGTAGTGCCGTTGGAATTGAGCTTCGTTCGCCGAGTGACGTCGTCGAGGTCATATGTATCTGCGCTGGGTAGAGTAAGAGTACCAGGAAGCTTCCTACGTGATAAAAACCGAGAGACACAGCGAAGTTCCAGAAAGTGCCGCCACGCCCAGTCAAAAGGAAGGTCGAGGGCGAATGCAGCCAAGGAGAGACTGCCAGGTGCAGCCCGAACATCGCCAGCGCCGGCAGTGCCGCAATCCCTGCAAACACAAGAAACCTCGACCGGTAAATCTGAAAGGTCCGGTCGAGAATCTCGCCCAGATTCATGGGCCGCAAGGGTGCCGTCACACAGCTTCTCCGGCCCCCGCGGGCTGAGCTGGCAGGCCGTCCGTGCGCAGGCGCTGGTCGTTGTAAATCACTCCGAGAGCCGTCATCAGGCTGGCATACGTCAGCGAGATAAAAAGAATCATGGCGGCAAATGCGAAAACTCCCAGCAGGCCGATGCCGACATAACTCCATGGCGCCTGCAGATGCACGTGCAAAACCATCGCGATCAGGACGCCAACCAGTGCGAGCAGTCCCGCCCCGAGTTCGGCAACCAGAATGCCTGCATAAAGCAGAGCGTAGATGACCAGGATGACCAGAAAGATGCGGCCCTTTGCGCCTCGCGTGAGCTGGAAGCTGCGCTTGATGGCGGCGCTGGCGGTAAGTCCCTGCGTCACGCACGCCGGGAACGCCAGCGAGAGCCGCAGCCCCATCAGAATGCCGTAGACAAGGGCGGCAAGATATAACAGCGCAGCCAGCGGAATCAGCAGGAACAATACGGGGCTAGCCGCCATGCCGCTGTGGGCAAGGACGCCTGCCACGACCACAACCAACACCTCGATCGCGAGCAGCGGAAGAAATGCATACACGTAGCAAAGCGTCAATAGCCACAGATGGCTTCCCCGGCGCTTCCAGGCCAGCCCATAAGCGTCGCCAATGGTGATCTTGACGCCAAGGTCCGCCTGCGTTGCCGCATGACTCGCTGCCGCCAGATAGATCGAAAAGATCGCCAGGTTCAGCAGCATCATGACAATAATCGCGGGGAAAATGACCGCCGGAGTGATGGAGCGAAGCATCACCCCTGGATCGGGTGGTTTGGGCAATTGCCGGAGCATCGGAATCCAAAAGACCGCCTCCAGCCCCGCGACGACCAGAAGCAGCAGCGCCGACGGAACCGCCGCAATGCCCACAAACAGCGTGAAGTGGCTGCGGGTGAGCCGGAACGTGCGGTCGAGAATCTGACTGATGGTTTTAGGGCCGAAAGACGAAGGTCCGGCAGCGCCTGGAACATATGCGGCGGAGGCTGGAACATAAGGATTAGGGGCGTTGGATTCGCTCATAAGGATTCTCCGGATACTGCGGGCGGTTCTGTGGATTGCTTCATCGCTTCAGTTGGCGGCGGCGTGGAATCGTTTGGCTGCGGCTTGAGAATCGGTGGCAGCCAAGGCTCAGTTACCGGCACATGCAACAGGGGCGCTACCAGCCCAGCCCGCTGCATCAGCCACTCGATATCGAAACCCTCCTGGCGGATGCGCTGGTCATAGTAGAAAAGCGTGAGAGCGATGCCGTAGACGGGCCTGGTGAGCGCCTGGACCGCAAAGGAGGCGCCATAGATGATGAAGATCATCACCACGTTGGCGGCTTGCGCATGTTGCGGACTGCTGAAGGCGGGAATCAGAGCCGCAATAATCGCCAGGGGTATCGTGATCCCCATAGAAAGCAGCGAGGTGAGCGCCGAGCCCAGCAGATAAAGCAGAAAGATGCGGCCTTTGGTTCCCTTGCTCAACGCCGAACTGCGCTTGAGCGCGGCCCATGCGCCAATCTGCTCGATGACGCAGGCGGGGAAGGCCAGCGAGAGGCGAAGCAGCATCCAAAAAAAGTAGCCAAGCAGAGCGACAACCCCCAACACTGCCGCCAATCCGACCAGCGCGTCGTTCGCGCTACCGCCCATGCCAGCGTTTTTCGCCAAAATGCCCACGCCGGCGGCGATGGCCACGATCCCAACCCACACGGCCATCGGAGCTACCCCGATGATCAGCCCCTCAAGAATCAGCAGACCTACATAGCGCCAGCCTCGCCGCCAGATTCCCTTGTAGGAGTCGCGAATTGTGGCCTTTTCACCCAGGTAGGCGCGAGCCACGGCATGGTTCATGGCCGCCATGGCCAGCGCCGCAACGGCCGAGTACACCGCCAGCGCAACCACCACCACGGCGACAAGGAACACATCCGCCAGGAGTTTCACATCCCCGGTGGGTGCGGGATCGTTATTCCGAGAGCCCATCCATACAAGAAATGCAAAGAAACCGCAGACAGGGACCAGCACCCCTACGGTGGGAACTACCGAGATCCCAAGGAAGACGAAAAAGCGCGAACGGTAGAGCTGGGCCGTGCGGTCCAGTATCTCGCCGAGCGTAGACGGGCTCAGGCTCGCGGGGCGCAAAGGCTCATTCATGGTCGCTTCCTGGGTTTGGCGGGGCAGGATGTTGCTCGGCCTCAGGGTCAGTCGGTGGCGGCTCGAAATGTGCATCGAGAGCAGGCCAGGGCTCGGCGGTGGCAGGCGCAGCATTGGGTTCGGCATGCAATTCGGGCGCGGGCGTAGTCATCCCAGCCGCTTGCATCATCCACTCGATGTCGAACCCCTCCTTGCGTATCCGCTGATCGTAGTAGAAGAGCGTAATGCCGGTGGCGTAGATGGGTCCCAAAAAGGTGCTGGTAAAGAACGCAATGATCTGCGAAGTGGCGGTCAGTCCCGGTCCCAACTGGCCATGGTTCTTAAAAGCCGCGATGAAAACGAAGATCTGGGTCACCATCACCAGTCCAAACTTGATGACAAAGATCAGCAGTCCCAGAACGAAGATGCGTCCGCGCGCTCCTTTGCTCAAGTCAATGGCGCGGCGCAGGGACACGCGGGCCGGGAGGTCTTCCACCACGCACGCCGGGAGTGCCAGTGCGTAGCGCAGACTCATGAAAATGGTGTACACGCAAGCGGGGACAATCAGCAATAGGAAGATCACAGAGGCCCCCAGAATCATCAGCCCTGTCTGCGGGTTGGCGGCGGCCTGCTGGCCGGCGGCAGCGCCAGCTTGGGTGCCGAAGCCCTTCACGTTGTAGAACATGAATCCCAAGTAGCCGGCATAGGCCAAAACCAGCGGAGTCCAGATTACGAACGCTGTGATGGTCATCAGCCACAAGTAGCGGCCCAGGCGGGGCAGGATGCTGGCGTATGCGCCGCGGATGGTGGCCGGCTCACCCAAATGAACCCAGGCCACGGCACGGCTGATGGCGGCCACGGCTGCGCCAAGCAAAAGGAACAGGATCAACCACTCGATGCCCGTGCCGATCATCGTAGTCATGAGCACATATTGGGTCATGTGCGCAGCTTTCAGCAGTTCGCCGATCCCGATCAGCAGAAGGCTCATCGCGAGCGTTACGCCGCTATACATGGCGAAGATCCCCGCAAAGAGGACAAAGTTAGAGCGGTAAAGCTGGGCCGTGCGGTCCAGTATCTCGCCGAGCGAGAGTGGGCGAAGGTTGGTTTCCATGCTTGGCTCCCCGGAAATCGGTTGTGATCGCTTGCCGGGATACTAGCACAGCCTGAAAACATTGCGCGTGCACAGGCTGCCTGGTAAGCAACCTGTATTAACAAATAAATAACTAACGCCGCACCGTTGCGATAAACTAGAATCCCGCGCGATGAACGTATCCAGCACGTCAATGAACGATCTCGCCAAGGCCTGCGCCCACTCCGCCGATGCTGCGGAATGGGGGCAATTCGTGCGCCGGTGCAGGCCCCTGGCCTCGCTGGTGGCGCTGCGCATCGCCAGGCAGTGGCTCGGCAGCCCATCCCCGGCGACAGTAGACGATATCGTGCAGGAGATATTCCTGAAACTGTGCGAGGGGGAACGGCGCATCCTCAGGGAGTTTGAGCCGCGCGGCGAAGATTCCTTCCTGGGCCTGCTGCGCATGGTCTCCACCTCGGTGGCCACCGACTATTTCCGGCGTCAGTACTCGGCGAAGAGAGGCGGCAAAGTGGTGACCATGCCGCTCCTCGAAGAGGGGGCGCAAATGCCCTTGGCCAGCACAAAACAGGCAGCGCAGATGCGCCACCTCGCGCTGCTGGCTCAACTGGACGAGAAACTGCGCTCTGCGCCCGATGTAATTGGGGAACGCGATCGCACCTTCTTTTGGCTCTATTACCGTCAGGGCTTTACGGCCGAGGAGATCGCTGGCCTGGACTCTTCTGGATTGTCGGCCAAAGGCGTGGAGAGCGCGCTGCGGCGGGTGACGGTCTGGCTCCGCGGCGAGGTAGAGCGTCCGAAGCCGGCGGAAGAGACTGAATCCGGCTAGAGCCCCCAAAAGGTATCCGTGAAAGGAAGATTACACCCAATTCCGTTAAACAGAGTGCAGATATGAACGAAAACATAAATCCGAATCGCCTTGAGAACCTCCCGGACGATGCCTTGAAGAAGGCGCTGGAGGCTCTGATAGATGGCCGTTCATCCGGCGCCGCGACTCCGAGTGCAGACGCACCGGTCGCCGCGACCGCCGCAATGCCGACCAATATAGCGGGGCGATGTCCGAACTTGGGTGCGTGGGCCATGCTTCTAGGCAGCGAAGAAGAACGGGTTGAAACGGCGAATTCGGCGAATGCCGCGAATCTGGCGGGTGCTCCCAATCTCGACGCCTTGTTGGCCCATGCGGCCGAGTGCCAACCCTGCGCGGAGCTGCTGCGCACGTTATACGCGGATGCCTCGCCGGAAGAAAACGCCGAGCTTGCCAACCTCGCTTCCGCCTCTGAAGATTGGCAGCGAAACTTGGCCGCGCAGCTTGCAAGCACTCCACGGCCAACACTTTATTCAGTGCAGCGCAACCGGCTGGTGGCCAATGGTCCTGCGGTCAAGCGGACGCATCGGTCCTACCTCTGGGCAGGGGCTGGTCTGGCGGCCTCGCTGCTGCTCGCTGTCGGCCTCACTGCGTGGTGGCGCCTGGCGAACACCCCAGAACGCCTGTTAGCCGACGCCTATACCCATTCCCGTATCTTCGATCTGCGCATGCCTGGCGCCGGTTTTGCCGAGGTAGCACCCGAAGCGCATCTTCGCGGCAACGCAACCGGACGCGAAGCGGCTGGCTTGCTTGAAGCCCGCGCCCGTATTGAGCAGCACCTGGAGAGCGCGCCCGACGACCCGCACTGGCTGCAACTGGAAGCCCGCGCCGATCTGCTCGAAGAGAAATTCGATCCGGCCATCGACATTCTTGACCGCCTGCTGGCGGCTGGACCAGTTACTTCCGGACTGCTGGTGGACGATGCGGCCGCTTACTTCCAGCGCGGCACGGCAACCGGCAGTGAAAACGACCGTGCCACCGCTCTTGAACACCTTCGTCACGCCGACGAGCTGGCCCCAGGCGACCCGGTCGTCCTCTTCAACGAGGCTGTCGTCATGGAGGATCGCGGCCAGGTGATGAACGCCGTCGAGACCTGGAACCGCTACCTGCATTTTGAGCGCGATGCCCATTGGCTGGCTGACGGGCGCCGCCGCTTACAGGCTCTCGAACTCAAGCTGAACCAGTTAAAAAGCCATCAGAGCCGACTGGACCAGCGCCTGGCTGCCCCGCAGTCGATGCGCGCCTTGGCGGCCGATCCAGCCGCGCTGGCCGCATTCGACGAGGAACTCTCCAGCTACGTGCTGCCCCGCCTGCTCAACGCCGCCTTCCCCATGCCGGTGAACCGTTCTCGAGGTTCGCCGTGCGAAGACGGTTGCCTGGCTGCCCGCACCCTGCTTCATTCTCTTGCCGACTCTCTGCAACGCAACCATGACGATACATGGCTTTCCCAGCTTCTCCCTCTCAGCTCTTCCATCCCCGATCCCAAGTTTATTCAGGCAGTTCGAGCCTTGGCGCAAGCCATGGACGCGGATGTTCTGGGCGATTACATCGCAGGCCGGCAGTCGGCCATCGAGGCCAGCAACCTTTTTCATGCCCTCGGCAACACTGCGGGAGTAGACCGTGCGGAAGTCGAACGGTCTTATGCGCTATTGCGTACCTCCGATCTTCTCGGCTGCTACGAGGCGGCTCACTTGCTCCTCAATCGCGACCCGCAGTTTAGCTGGATTCATATCGACGACCTCTTGCAAGACACCGTTTGCGATCCCGCCCCAGGCACTGCCTCGGAGGACAATCCCCTTTTCCTCCGCGCTGTTGGACTCGCCCATGACCGGGCCTATTCCATGCTCGAAATCCGCGCCAGAAACCTGCTCGGGGCGCCAGCTGTCGATACGGGGGATTCCGAGGCCGCATGGCGGGCTTATCTGCCCACCATACGTATGTTCTATTCTGGCGATTTCCCCCCCATGCGGCTTTACGGCACATTGTCGGGCTTGCAGCAGGTGGAGCAAGCCACGCCGCGCGTCCGTCTCGCCCTGCTGATGCAGCGGGAGGTGGTGGGTGTTCTCGAGCTTACCGAGAGCCGGCAATTGGTCGCCACGGAGCGCTTTAATCTGGCTGCTGCCGCGATTCGCGCTGGGGATATCGAAGAGGGAGAGCGGCAAATGCGGGTCGCGCAGAGCGAACTGGCGGCCAATGGCGGCGAACAATCCGTTCATGGACTCCTGGCGGAGAACGAAATCGCCTTGGCAAACCAGTATCTTGCGCGCCGCGACCTGACTAGGGCGGCCCGGATGCTCGATTCGGCCGAAGGACACATGGCCGGGGAAAACAACTCCTATCATCGACGGGACTACGCGGTGGCTCGCGGGCAGTTGGAACTGGCCGAGGGCCAGGCAGGGACTGCAGAACCCTTGCTGCGGAATGCGCTTCTGGACGAAGAGCGCCTCGCGGGAAAAGCTGGCGAGGGGACGATCGTCCTGGCTCAGCAAGATCGCGACCTCTATGCCGTTCTGGCTGGCGTCTGGCTGGCCCAGGGCCGGTCCGGGGCTGACGTGCTTGCCCTCTGGGAGCGGTATCGGTTGCGGATTCTGGGCAATCCCGTTCCTGTCTGCCCGGACCATGGCTTGGCGTGCCTTGCTCCTAAACTGGCAGACGCGCTTGCCTGGCTTGGCCCCGATCAGTTAGTTGGGCAGGTGGCGCTGCTTGACCGCCTGCTGCTTTACCGGGTCACAGCGCAAGGCGTCGCCTGGACTTCGGTTCCCATCCCCAGGGAAGACCTGCTGTCGATTGCGGTTTCGCTCGAGCTCGCCGTCAGTTCGCCCGCCACTTCGATGTACTCCATCGATCGGGTGGCGCGGCGGGCGGGTGCGTTGGCGCTTAGCCCTCTGGTCGAGACTGCCTGCGCAGACAGCCGATCCCCGGCAATCGGCGAGCTTTTCCTGGAGCCCGATCCTCTCCTCGGCAATCTGCCCTGGCCATCGGTTGAAACTGCCTGCGGTCCCATCGGGCTGCGCTTCAATCTCGAGGAATCGCCATCGCTGGTTCTTGATCGCCGTCCTGAAGCCGCAGGCTCATCCGCTTCAAAACCCTCCGGCCAACCGCTCGTTGTGGGAGCTTCCGTTGCCTCATCGGGCGGCCAGCTCCTGCCAGAAGTACTTCGTGAGGCCAAGGACGTGGCCCGCTTTGACAACGAACCGAATCTCTTGCTGGCCAATCAGGCCACCCAGTCGCAGGTGGCCGCGCGGCTAAGCAAAGCCACAGCGATTCATTTTGCGGGCCACGCCGCCCAGCAGGACGGCGCCACCCGCTTGCAACTCGCTCCCCAAGTAGACGCGCTCGAGGGAATTGCCACAGCGGCAGTGGATCCAGGGACACCCGTTCCCAATCACGCCTACCTGGACAGCGATCTCCTGCGCAAGCATCCTCCCAGGGCTGCCCGCCTCGCTGTCTTCTCCGCTTGTTCCACGGGGAAGAAAGAAGAGGGCTGGAATCACGGCATGGGCGACATCGTGGACACGCTGGTTTCGCTCGGCGTCCCCGATGTGGTCGCTACCCGCTGGCAGATCGACTCCGGGTCCGCCGTTCCCATGATGGACTCTTTCTATGGTGGCCTGGCCAAGGGACTCAGCGTTCCGCAGGCCCTGACCACCGCCCGCCAGTCGCTCATCCTCGATCCTCGCTACCGTCACCCCTACTATTGGGCTGCATGGTACGCCTCAGGCTATGGAAAATCCGACTTGAGCCAGATCTTCCACGCAAGCCGGTAAGCGCAACCAATTTCATTCCGCTGAGACTCAGTCCAACTGCTCGCGACTGACTCTGCCGTTGGCTGCAGCTGTGCGCTTCGCCAGCTGCGGCGAGGCGGAGCTGCGAGGATGCAATCGGACGTTTCCGGCTGCAAAGACGATCCGGGAGGACTAAAGTGGTATTGGCGAGATTGCTCAGCCATGGGGCCTCGAACCTCAAGGCGGTCTTCCTTTTATAATCTCTCTCGAAATACTGAACCACGCAGCATGAAGAAGTTCGCAAGGTGAGGTAAAGAATTGCCCGAGTACATGCATTATCCGCTCAAGACACAGCCGGCGAAGCCTCGCCATCGCGCGCTCCTTGTCCTTCTTGCCGTAGTTGCGGTTATCTTTTTCGGCAGCCGGACCGCACTCTCCTACTGGGTTGAGCTGCTATGGTTCCGATCGCTTGGCTACGGCGACGTCTTCTGGAAGACGCAGAGCCTGCAATGGGGGATCTTCGCCGCGTTTGCGGTTGTCACATTCCTCATTCTTTTCGGAGCCTCTGCCGCTCTCCGGCAGGCCCATCGTGCAGATTTGCCAATCGATCACACGATCTTCATCGCTGGCAACGCGGTGAAACTCCCCGTCGCCACAGCCCTGCGCATCGCCGCCGCCGGTCTTTCACTCCTCATTGCGCTTGCCACCGCCGGCGCAATGGATGCGGAGTGGCCGACGCTGGCGCTCTACTGGTATGCGCCGCAGACCACGGGCAGTGTTGCTGACCCGATCTTTGGCCTGCCCTTGAACTTCTATCTCTTCACGCTGCCCGCATGGCATCTCTTCGTCGGCTGGCTGCTTACGCTCTCCGTTCTGATTTGCGTTTTTGCCGTTGTGTACCTGCTCATCGCGGGCGGCACGCGCGCCATTGGCGGAGGTCTCGGTAGCGGCTTCCAGTTGCCCTGGCGTGGACTCTCGCTTGCGCTTGGAGCCTTCCTGTTCGTCCTTGCAATGCATGTGTACATCGGCCGCTTCGACCTCTTGTTCGAACCCCACACAGTTTTTGAAGGGGTCACCTATACCGATGCGCACGTTACGCTCACCGGCCTGCTTTTTGTGTGCGCGGCGCTGGTCTTTGGGGCAGTGGTGGCAATTGCCGGCGGCGTCTTCCGTCCGCGCGCGCGCTGGCTCGCCTTCGCTATTGCTCCGGCAGCGGTCTGCTACATTGCGGTCGGCATCATTGGCTGGTATGTCACCAGCTTCCAGGTCAAGCCGAACGAACTGGTTCGCGAGCAGCCCTATATTTCCTACAACATTGAAATGACGCGTAAGGCATACGGCCTCGACCGGTTTTCGCAGCGCGAGTTTCCTGCCGAGACCACCGTCGGCGCCACAGACCCCGCAAACAATCAGCCCACGCTCCGGAACATTCGTCTGTGGGATGTGCAAGCGCTAAAAGATACGCTGCGCCAGATTCAGGAAATTCGCACCTATTACGACTTTCCCAACGTAGACATCGATCGCTACGAAATCGACGGCTCCATGCGTGAGGTGATGCTCGCCACGCGCGAGCTGAACATCGACAAACTGCCTGGGAGCAGCCAAAACTGGATCAACGACAAGCTCATTTACACCCATGGCTACGGCATTACTATGAATCCCGTAAATGGATTCACGCCGGAAGGCTTGCCCACGCTGTTTCTGAGCAACATGCCCGTCCAGAGCACGGTGCATGGCCTCAACGTCACGCGGCCTGAGATCTATTTCGGTGAAATGACCAACACCGATGTCTATGTGAAGACAAGGCAGCAGGAGTTCAACTATCCAGAAGGAGACAGCAATAACCTCACTTCCTATCAAGGCACGGGCGGCATCGTGCTGGGCGGGTTGATGCGCCGCGTCCTGCTCGCCTATGACCGCGACGATCTTGCCAAGCTGCCCTTCAGCGACGATGTGAATGCCGATAGCCGGCTGCTGATGCGCCGCAACGTGCGGGATCGCGTTGCCGCTTTGGCGCCATTCCTCACATTCGATCGCGATCCCTACATTGTGGTGAGCGACGATGGCCGTCTCTCCTGGGTCCTGGATGCCTACACCTCATCGGACTCCTATCCCTACTCGGCCCATCGCAGCCTGGCCGATCAGTCCATTAACTACATGCGCAACAGCGTCAAGGCGGTTGTGGATGCTTACGATGGAACCACGACCTTCTACGTCTTCGACAGCGAAGATCCGATCCTGGCCGCCTATCGCGGCATCTTTCCCTCGCTGTTCAAGGATGCCTCGGCGATGCCGGCCTGGCTGCACAAACACGTTCGCTACCCGGAGCTGCTGCTGCGCGTGCAGGCGGAAGTCTATGGCCTCTATCACATGACAAATCCAGAGGTCTTCTACAACCGCGAAGATCTCTGGAATGTCGCAACTGAAACCGGCATGGCCGACGGTGGCGCGCAAACCGTGCAGGCGATGCGGCCCAATTTTGTGCTCATGAATCTGCCCGGAGAAACGGGCCAGGAGTTTGTCGAGATTCTTCCTTTCACGCCAGCCAACAGAAACAATCTGATCGGCTGGATTGCCGGGCGCAGCGACGGCGAGCACTACGGCACATCGGTGGTCTACGACTTTCCTAAAACCAAACTGGTTGATGGGCCGCAGCAGATCGAGTCGCGCATCGATCAGAATGCGCAGCTCTCAGGACAGTTGACCTTGTGGAATCAGCAGGGCTCGCACGTGCGCCGCGGCAGCCTCCTGGTCATTCCCTGCGGACGCGCGCTGCTCTATGCGGAGCCCATCTATTTGCAAGCTGATCGCAGCCCCATGCCGGAGTTGCGTCTCGTGGTACTCGCGCTACAGGACCGTCTCGCTTATGCGCCAACCTTCGAGGCCGCGCTGGCTTCGCTCTTTGGCTCGGAGACTTCGTCGCTCAGCTCGACAGAAGCGCCCCGAGCCGCGCCGGAAACCGCTGGGGCGCCCAAACCCGCTGAGGATCTCAACACGCTCATTTCGCAAGCTGGCAAGGATTTCTCGGACTACCAACGCCTTACATCGGAAGGCAAGCTGGGCGATGCCGGCCAGAAGCTGGACGATTTGAAGCGGACACTCGACAAGTTGAACGCTCGGCCAAAATAGCGTGGGGGGCAAGCGCCCTAAAGAATCCCCATCACCTTGAGCCTCACGATTCCCCCGGCCAGAACTCCCAGCGGCATAATCGCCACCAGCGCAATCTGGTACAAGGTCGGCTGCTGGCTTTTCGAAAAAATCGCGCTCAGCCCGCTCAGCAGCAGGACCACAATCCCCAGAATCAGTACGTGTTCCAGAGGATTGGCCGCTGCCAGCCACGCAGTCACGAAACCACCAATCGCGGTGGCCAGATAGGAGTAGCCAAGGACAGCAAAGATATAACCGCGCTGCGGCGGTCCCTCCATGCCGGCCCAACTGGGCGCCAGGCGAGCCAGCAGCATCGTACACCCCATCACGACCAGAACCATGATGGCAAAGCCAGCCAGCAGCGCGAGAAATGCATGAAGAATTACCAAGGCCGTTTCTCCTCCGTCGGCATCGCGCCAACTTCGCCCTTCTCGATCCGCGCCAGAAACGCCCGCGCCAGTTTCGGTTCTCCAGGGTTGTTTTCTCCGTGAATTGTACACAGGTCAAGAAACTCTTCGCAAAGGGAATTCTGCTCGCCGGACTGGGCCAGAATAGCCTGTACCGAGATTGCCAACTCACGCAGGCGATCCGCCTCGGGCCAGGCCGCGTAGCGCGCGCCCTCGCCAGCATGATCGTTGCTGCCAAACAATCCACAACGGCCTTGCGCGCACTCTTCCAGGCATGGAATCAGCATCGCGCGAAAAGCGGTATCGAGCGCTTCGAGCTGTTCAACCTGAATCTTGTCCCACTGACTCATTGCTGCCCTCGGCTCACTTTCCCTGCATCGCCGCTTCCACATCCTCGGCGGTATGCGGCAGCGCGGCCACCAGATCGATCAGCTTGCCATCCGCGCCCACCAGGAAGACGCACTCGATGCGTACACCCAGATTTTCCTCGGGAATGTACACTCCCGGCTCGATCGTAAACACCATCCCCGGCTTGAGTACTGCCGGGTAATCCGCAGGATCGTGAACATCGATGCCAACCATGTGTCCCAGGCCATGCAGCCAGTACTGGCCCAGCGGCTGCCCGTGCAGGTCCTTGCCGTGCGTATTGATATAGTTATAGGCGGCATTGTCCAGCGAATCCGGGTCGCGCCGGTCGCGGTCGTTGATCTTCGACTTGCCGGCCACAAACGTGTCGTCGGCCGCCTGCTGCGCTCCCAGCACGATGTTGTAAATCTCCCGCTGCCGCGCGGTAAAGTGGCCGTTGACGGGCACGGTGCGCGTAATGTCCGACGCGTACATCGAGTACTCGCACGCCGCATCCACCAGCAGAATGTCCCCATCCGCGAGCGTTCGCGTGTTCTCGGAATAATGCAGAATGGTCGAGTTGATTCCCGAGCCGACGATCGGCGCATACGATGCCCGTTCGCAGCCGTTCTCCATCCACACATCCGTCATCTTGCCCGCCAGCGCCCGCTCGGTCACACCCGGCTTCACGGCCTTCATCATCACTCGCTGCGCGTCAATGGATGCATCCGAGGCCTTCTTTAACAGCGCAATCTCTCCGGCGTCCTTCACGACGCGCAACTGCTGCGTCAGCTCCGTCACGTCGTGCGACGGCCCGTTCGCGTCCATCCCCAGCGTCACCGCGGTATAGCCGAGCAGGGACTTGGCCTGCGGAGAATCGGGTTGCATCCACACGTTTCGCAAGAGCCGCCGGTCCGTGGCGATGAGCCGATTGAGCGTCGTTGCCAGCTCCGTCATCGGCTCCGCTGCGTCCACGCCCGCTGCTTCCGTCACCTCCGGTGACGCCGCATCCATCTTGGCCCCGGTGTATTTTTCCATGCGCAGGTCGCGCGTCGGCAAAAACAGAATCTCTTTGTACGCACGGGGAGCCGCGGCTTGCGGAGCATCGCCCACAATCAGTAGCGCTGCTCCCGGCTCATTCCACCCCGTCAGGTAGTAGAAATCCGCATCTTGGCGATAGGGCATGAAGTCCAATTGCGGCTCCTCGGCGGCAAACAGCACAGCCACACCGCCGTGCAGCTTTGAGGCCAGCGCCACGCGCCGCGCGCGGTACACCGAGGCAGGCTGCTTTTCAAGCGCAAGAGTGAGCGGGGCAATCGAAAAGGCCAGAATGGCCGCGATGCAAGTGAAACGGAGGTATTTGTACATGGCTATCAGCCTCAGCGAGCGGGTCGTAGATGTCAAGGGGACAAAAACCGTGAAGCCAGCCCTACTCTTCCGCTGCCTTCACCATCGCCGCAAGACTCCGCTCCACATCTTCCTTAGTCGTCGCCCACGACGATACGCTGATGCGCATCGCGGTCTGCCCCTGCCAAACCGTCGATCCGCACCAGCAAGTCCCCTCTGTCTGCAGGCGGGCAATCACGCGCAGCGTCCGCTCCGGCATACCAAACGAAACCAGAACCTGATTGATGACCACGTCGTTCAGCACCTGGAAGCCGGCGGCTTTGATGCCGGCGGCAAACCGCCTTGCGTGGCTTGATGTCCGCTCCACAATCTTGGCCATTCCCGACCGCCCCAGTGACCGCAGCCCAGCCCACAGCTCCACGCCGCGCGCCCGCCGCGAAAGTTCAGGGTTGTAGTCGGAGGGCTCACGATGTTCTCCCAATGCCAGATACGAGGCATGGATTGACATGGCCGCGCGCAGTTGCGCAGGGTCGCGCACCAGCGCAATCCCGCAATCATAGCCAATGTTCGGCCACTTATGCCCGTCGGTGGCCCAAGAGTCGGCCAACTCAAAGCCCTTGGTCCACTTCCGATATTCCGGTGAAGCTGCGGCCCACAGCCCAAAGGCTCCATCCACATGAATCCATGCGCCGGCTGCTCGCGCCACCGGGCAAATCGCCGTCGCCGCATCGAAGGCCCCGGTATTCACGTTGCCCGCCTGCAAGCAGAGAATGGTCCGTGCGTCCAATGCAGGCAGCGCATCGGCTCGCATCCGCCCTTGCCCGTCCACGGGCACGCGTATCACACGCTTGCGCCCCAACCCCAGCAGCCCCAGCGCCTTGGTTACGGAGGCATGAGCCTCTTCGCCCACCACCACCGTAATCGGCGGCGCTCCAAACAGGCCATCGGCTTCCACATCCCAGCTGGCGCGCTCCAGCAGGGCGTGCCGCGCCGCGGCCAGGGCAGTAAAGTTGGCCATGGTGGCGCCGGTCACCACCGCGCCGCCCGTTCCCTCGGGCAGACCTAGCAGTTCCCGCACCCATTCAAGCGCAACCTCTTCCAGCACGATCGCCGTTGGCGACTGCACATAGAATGCCGCGTTCTGGTCCCACGCGCTCACCAGCCAACTCGCAGCCAGCGCCATCGGCAGGCAGCCGCCGTTCACAAATCCAAAGAATCGGCCATTATTCTTGGCAACAGTAGCCGGGGAGCCATAAGTATCCAGCAGACGCAGCACAGCCTCGGGGTTGGTTGGGCCCGGCGGCAGCGGTCCCCGCAGCGCGCTCAGCGCGGCAACCGCCTCCGGGCTCGGCGCAACTCCCCGCGCACCCATGCCCTCCAGATAATCCATAGAGGCGCGCGCGGCGCGCTTCAGCAGCGCAGTCCGCGCATCGCTAACGGAGGCGGCTGGCGAAGACGAATGGGGCGAATGGGACAGGTGAGAGGCAGCCATGGACAGTGCTCAGTTTAGCATCGGGGCCTATGTCTGACCGCGCCGCCTCACGTTGGCGATGGGGCATCTTCCAAGTACGTGGCCGCACGCTGCAAACTTGGAGATTGGGACCGAATTGGGTCGGCGTCGCAGGTTTCGACCTGCGACTTCCACCGTGTGAATTCTACAACTTAAAGCATTACAACCACTTACAAGACCTCAGCGCTCCCTTAAGTCCTTGTGAGCACCCCCAACCTTGAGAGCCGACGCAACAAACAACGATTCGCGCCTGCCGAGATGGCAGCGTAGCGGCTCGCCCGCGTGGCACGTCAGATAGGCACAGGACATTTTCATGCTGCCATCTGGAGATTCCCTTACTGCATTTACCTTTTGCCGAAGTGAATCACCAGACCGGCGCCGATGCGGAGGTTGTTCTGGTGGTTGTTGGTTCCGTTGTCGAAGGTGGTCAGCAGGTAGTCGGCTTCGATGAGGCGCACAGAGAAGCGGGGGCTGGCGCGCAGGTCGAGGCCTCCGCCGAGGTTAGCGGCAAAGGCCGCGCCGGCGTTGGCGGCGGCCGGATTGGCGCCCTGGACGAGCGTGCCACTGGAGTGCGCCAGGCCGATTAGCGCCTGGCCGAAGAGCTGCAAGGGTGAATGGCTCAACTTGGGCAGATAGCGGCCTCCCACCGTGAACGCGCTCAGCGTGAGACTGTCGCCGGTGTTGGCGGCGGCGCCCGCATGGGCAACAGTTACATCGCCAACCAGGGCAAAGCCGCCCGGTTTGACCGGCCATGCGAAGGTAGCGTTGCCGCCGTTTAAGTTGAAGCAGCCGCAGCCGCCCGGAGGCGCGTTGCTGTGCAGGTAACTGTAGCCCAGTTCCAGTTCGGCGCGGAACGGCTTGCCGCTTGCGGGCGCGGGCTGGGAGTCAGACCGGGCAACGGCCTGAGCCGTGGAGACCGCGGCAATGGTCAACAGCAAAGCGAAAATGTGTTTGATCCTGAGTCGCATGGTGGTCTCCTTGTTACTGCACGGTAAGCTGCACGGTGGTGGTTTGCACGTTCTCGCCGCTGGTTCCGGTCACGGTGACGGTATAACTCGACGGCGGTGGTATAACATTGCCGAGGCCGAAGCCGCCTCCGCATCCGCTAAGAGCTGTGATTGCCGTTAGTGAGGCGAAGAGCAGCACGCCGAAAGTGATCCAGCGGCGGCGGCGCTTGCCGGACACAAAGAACAGCCCGATCAATCCCAGCGCCGGCGCGGCCAGCGGCCACGGGGAAGGCCGCTCCGTTACTGACGCCACTGCCGCGGTTTGAATGGTTAACTGCGAAGTAGCTACAGAGGATCCCGGAGTTACTGAGGCCGGTAGGAATGTGGCTGTAGCTCCGGTGGGCAGCCCACTAGCAGAGAGAGTTACAAGACTCGTGAATGATCCATTCACCGGAGTTACATTGATGGTGTAAGTGGCCGCTCCGCCGGGCTGGACGGTTTGCGCGGGCGTGGGCGAGGCAACGGTGTAGGTGGGAACGACCACCGCCGTTCCCGTGCCGGTGAGCGCGGCGGTTTGCGGCGAGCCGGCGGCATTGTCGGCAACCGTGAGTGTTGCCGCAAAGTTAGCCGCCGAGGCTGGCGTGAAGGTTACGTAGATGGAGCAACTGGCGCCAGCGGCCAGCGTTGTGCCGCAGACGTTGCTGCCGGTGACAATGGCGAAGTCGGTGGGGTTGGTTCCGGCGAGGGTGATGCCGCTGATGGTGAGCGCGGCGTTGCCGGTGTTGCTGAGCGTGGCCGCGAGAGCCGCCGCCGTTGCGCCGACTGTGGTGCTGGGGAAGGCCGCCGGAGCGGTCAGCGATGCTACCGGCGCCGCAACTGCCGTTCCTGTGCCGGTGAGGGTCGCGGTCTGCGGCGAACCTGTGGCGTTGTCAGCAACGGAAAGAGTTGCCGAGAAGCTGGTAGCAGAAGCTGGCGTGAAGGTGACATAGATGGAGCAACTGGCTCCGGCAGCCAGCGTTGCGCCGCAGGCATTCGAGCCGGTTGCTTTGGCGAAGTCGCTGGGATTGGTTCCGGCGATGGTGATGCCGCTGATGGTGAGCGTAGCGTTGCCGGTGTTGCTGAGCGTTGCTGCGAGAGCCGCGGAGGTTGCGCCGACTGTGGTGCTTGGAAAGGCCACCGTGGGGGTGAGCGAAGCGATCGGCGCCGCAACTGCCGTTCCTGTGCCGGTGAGGGTAGCGGTCTGCGGTGAGCCGGTGGCGTTGTCGGCGACGGAGAGCGTTGCCGAGAAGCTCGTAGCCGAAGCCGGAGTAAAGGTGACATAGATGTAGCAGGCTGAGTCGGCGGGCAGAGTAGTGCCGCAGGCGTTACTGCCGGTGGTGAGGGCAAAGTCGGCCGGATTGGCGCCTGCGATGCTGATAACGATGCCGGTCAGCGCGGCGCCGCCGGTGTTGGAGAGGGTCGCCTGCATTGCGGCGCTGGTGGTTGCGACGGTCTGACTGTTGAAGGCGATTGGGTTGGGCGTGAGGGACGCGACAGGCTGTGAGGCTCCGACTCCCGTTCCGCTGACAGCGATCGATTGCGTTGCGCCGATTCCGTTGAGGTCATTGTCTGTGAGCACAACGAAGCCGCTCAGGCTTCCACTGGATGCTGGAATGAAGTTGACGCTGACATCGCAGCTTGCGCCCTGGGTGAGCGGAGCAGAAGAGGAGCAGAGGCCAGCATCGGCGCTATTGACCGGGAAGTTGGCCGGATAACTTGGATTCGTTCCGGATGCGGAGAAGATAAGGGAGGCATTGCCGATGTTGGTGACCGGCACTGTTTTGGGGCTGTCGGTGCTGGTTGAGCCAACATTGGTTGAGGCAAAGCTGAGCGCTGGGGGAACGGATACGGTGAGCTTCAATGCGACGTTGTTGCCGCCATCCAAAAGGTAGATGTTGCCACCGCCGTCCACCGCAATTCCGGTGGTGATACTCGAGCCGTTCAATGTGAATGGCACTGCAACCTGTGCGCCGAAGGCCGTTCCCGACCATGGCAGTTTGTCCACCTTGCCGTGATCGGTATCGGCGATATACACATTACCGCCGCCGTCCACCGCGACTCCTTCCGGATAGAACAAACCGCTGGCCGGCAGCACAATCTGCGCGCCGAAGGCCGTTCCTGTCCATGGCAATTCCACCACCCGTTTGTTGCCCGAGTCGGCGATATAGAGGTTCTGGTTGGCATCTACCGCCATGCCATGAGGAGCGGCCAGACCTGTGACCGGCAAATTCACCGGCGCGCCATAGCCGCTGCTGGTCCAGGGCAACTCGACTATCTTCTCGTCGAGGGCATCGGCAATATAGAGGTTTCCGTTTCCGTCTACTGCTACGCCTTGAGGATCGGGCAAGCCGATGGCATCAAGCACAACAGGAGTTCCGTAGGCCGAGCCACTCCAGGGCAGTTCGAGGACGCGGAAGTTCTCGGTATCGGCGATGAACAGGTTGCCAGCGCCATCGACCGCGATGCTGGAGGGTTGGTTCAGCGAGCCAGTGGCCAGTCGAACAGGGGTGCCGTAGCTACCCGACCATGGAATCTTGGCGATTGCTCCGTTCAGGGTGTCAGCTATATATACATTCCCGCTGGCGTCCACGGTAATTCCCAAAGGGTCCTGGTAGCTGCTGGCGTAGGTTGGTCCAGGCAACGTGCTCTGGACGCCGGGGCCAAAGACGAGCTGCGGCCCAATACCTGTGCCTGGCAAATAAGTTGTGCCCAGCACGTTCCCGCTGGAATCGGTCAGCACCACTGCTCCGTTGCGGGCTCCCGGCGCCAGGGGTGTAAAAACCACATTCACTGTGCAACTTTGCCCGGCCGTGTAAGCGACTCCGGTTTCGCATGTTCCAGCGGAGAACGTGTTCAGCGGCTTCGCCGTGTCGCGCGTTACGGTTACGCAACCTCCTTCGGTCCGGATTTTTCCCTCTGTGCAGCCCGAGATGGCTCCCTGCGAGAATTCGAGATTCACGGTGCCCTGAGTGAGAGCCTGAATCGAGTTCAGCGTGCCCGCGGTGGCGATGGTCACGGTGACGGCCTGGATTGGCGAGGGACTGCCCACGTTGGAGACAAAGCTGATGCCAGTGCCGGTAAGAATTGCTGTTTGCGGCGAGCCGGATGCGTTGTCAGCAACCGATAGTGTTGCCGAGAAGCTGGTGGCCGACGCCGGTGTGAAGGTGACGTAGATGAAACAACTGGAGCTGGCGGCCACCACTGCGTCGCAGGCGTTCGTACCTGTGCTGATGGCGAAGTCAGTGGGATTGGCGCCGGCGATGCTTACACCACTGATATTCAGCGCGGCGCTCCCGGTGTTGGAGAGAGTGACGGCGAGTGTTCCGCTGGTTGTGCCGGTTATTTGGTTGGTGAACGCAACGGGGCTGGGCGTCAGTGACGCGGCGGGCGCGGCGGCCGCGGTGCCGGTGCCGGTCAGAGTTGCGGTCTGCGGCGAACTGGCGGCGTTGTCCGCAACCGAGAGCGTTGCCGAGAAGCTGGTGGCCGAGGCCGGAGTGAAGGTGACGTAGATATAGCAAGCTGCGTCGGCGGCCAGAGTTGCGCCGCAAGCGTTGCTTCCCGTCGTGATGGCAAAGTCAGTGGGGTTGGCGCCGGCGATAGTGATGCCGGTGATGTTGAGCGTGGCGCCGCTGGTATTACTGAGTGTGGCAAACAGGGCCGCTGCGGTTGAGCCCGCAGTGGTGCTGGGGAAAGCCGCAGGGCCTGTGAGCGTAGCTGTAGGCGTCAGGGCCGCTGTACCGGTGCCGCTGAGGTAGGAGTAAATGGTACCGTAGGGTGCGGTCACGACCTGTAATTGGGCGCTGTAGGTGGTTGCCGCCGAGGGCGTGAAGTCGATGTAGAAATGGCAGACGGCCCCGCCGTTCAGCGTGGTCGGGCAGTCTGTCGCGGCGCTTTGCCCAAAGTTAGTGGGGTTGGAGCCGATGAATGTGGCTGGGAGAGTGAGAGTGAGCGGGCCCTCGCCGGTGTTGGTGAGCGTGGTCGTCTTCGCCGCGCTGGTGACGTTCGCCTGACTTGTAAATGCAAGTGGAGAGGTAATGGTCGCGGAGTAAGTCGGGGAGCCGATGCCCGTTCCATTCAGCGTGATCGTGGAGGGCGAGCTGTTGGCGTTGCTGTCGAAGACGATGCTGCCGGAGACGGGAGTGCCTGGTGAACCTCCCACGGTCGGCGTGAAGCTGATGACGATCGTGCAGGTTGCGCCTGGAGCCACCGAGCCGGGAAATGCGCATGTGCCGGCCCCCGCCCCTGTGACGATGGCAAAGGGGCCGGTCACAGTGGGAGTTCCGGTCAAGTTCAGCGTAACGCCGCTGGGGTTGGAGATGGTGACGTTGGGGGGATAGAAGGAGGATCCAGCGTTTAGAGATGTGGTGGTGACGGTTTGGTAGACCTGCTGGCTGCCGAAGTAGTACTGTCCTGTGGAGCCGGTGGAAGTGATAGCGTCTCCCGAACTGTCGGTGGCCACGATGTGTCCGTAGATGTCCATCGTGAACCCGTCGATTCCGTCGCCTGCCCCGGTGTATTGGCCGCTCACAAAAATGGCCTCGGTGTCGGGTTCGCCGATGGATGCTTTGTTCAGTTCGCCGCTGGTGGTCCCCATCACCGTATTGATATTCCCCGAAGAATCGACGACGCGGATCAGGGCGCCTTCTTGATCGGCCATGTAGACACGGCCCGCGGGATCAACGTAGACGGCGGAAGGGAGGTCCATTGCAGCATCTGTGGCTGGGACGCCGTTGGTCGTCGCTGAGTCGGTGCCGCCACCGGCGAATGTCGAGATGATGCCGCTGGAATTAACGATGCGAATGATGTTGTTCTTGGCATCGGCGATATAGGCGTTGCCTTTTGTGTCGAAGGCGATGCCATCTGGAAAGCACAAGTGCGCCTCGGTAGCGGTATACGGCGGAGTGGTGGTGGAATAGAGACCCTGTGGACTGCAGTCGCCGAAGCCGCCGGCATCGGCCGTATCTCCGGCGAAGGTTGTGATTACGTTGGTCGAGTGATTGACGACGCGGACGAGGTCGTTGTAGCTGTCGGCGATGTATATATTGTTACTCGCGTCGATGCCCAGAGCCCAGGCATTGTCGATTGTCGCCGAAGTGGCTGCGCATCCGTCGCCGACACTGTCGGTCGAGCCGGTGCAGCTGCTGGGAGTCGCGCCGCCGCCCGCGAAGATTGAGATTGCGCCGCCAGGGGTGATCTTCCAGACCACGTCGTTGAATCGATCGGCGACGTAGACGTTGTTGCTTGTGTCGATGACCAGCCCGGACAGCGAGGTAAACTGAGCGCCCAGCGCCACGCCGCCGCCGACGGAGAAGCCGGGATTAGCCTCCTGGCCTGCGAACGTGCTGATGTCGCCCGTCGTGTGGTCGATTCTGCGGACGACGTGATTTTGCCCGTCGGCGAAAAAGAGGTTGCCACTGGAGTCGTAGGCCACGCCGACCGGATAGCTGAGCTGGGTGATGGCCGAGTTGGCCAGACCGCCATCGCCTGCGTAACCCCCGCCGTTTAGGCCGGCGACGAGGTTCAAAGTGGCAGGTGCGAAGAGGATGGCCGCCGACGGTCCCGAGGAAGGAGGGCCATATTGCTGCGCGATGGCCGATACGTGGGGTAAAGCGAGTGTGAGCGCGGCGGCTGCCGTCATCCAAAGCTTGCGGATCATCTTGAACTCCTTGGGGCGATTCCCATGCAGGTTGCCAGGGTCTTCACATGGCCCCGCGGCAGAGACACGATTGAAGGGCAGAACGGAGGGGAGGGGCAGGGATAGGCGCTGCCTGAAGCTGTGGCTCGGTCCTGAAAGATCGACGAACAGAAAGAGCTGACGAATCCGAATTGGCTAGTGAGCCAGCTCCGGCAGAGGTTGTTGAGAAATTCGACTTTCATGGCAACTCTTTCTTCTGGGCGTTTCTTTCGCATACCTTCCAAGCTCCAAAGCAGGGAGCGCCGGTGGATGGAGTGCGAGCATACCTGGGCCGGGGGAAACGGAGGAATGCGATGGCCGAACAACGTTGCATTCCTCATATCGGGTGCTGCGATTTCATGCAAAGCCACCATTCGCCGTTGGGGGAACGACTGAGGTGGATTCGATCGAATTGCGATGCGTTACAGAAACGTGGCGAAACCGATACCGATAAGGTCGCGGCTCCAGACAGGGGAAGAATTCAGGAGAGCCCTAAGGCTGGGCAAATCTCCTATGCAAGGCTTCCGGCCTGGCTTTTGCGGTACGGCGGCTCAACGTCCTACCGGCCTGACAAGCGCGGAAATCTCACAATATCCAGTAACGATACTGGATGCATGTTTCCTTTTCACGTCGTCTCCGCACCTTGCGACCTCGGATGCGGCGTTACGATTGTTTTTTCCGTCTTGGGAAAGCCGGTCGAAGGGGGGATCCACACCGGCAAGTTACGAACACCAAAAAAGCCTAACACAAATATCCTCAACGCGGCACTCAAAAACTATATTTTTTGAAGCTAATCACGGAGCAGAGAGTAAGCCTATATTGCCGGTATTGAAGATAGTATTGTCATTCTATACACCGTCTCCTTGGGACTGCATTTGATCTGGAAGACATTCTCTGCCCACCCCGCCGACGGTTACTCTTTTGGGAACGTGGCATGCTGACCAGCGCGGGGACGGCGGCCTGCCAGTTTATTCCAGCGCCGGGAAGTTATTAGGCGGCGAAGCGCACCTGGTGCTCGCTGAGATCCAGTCGAAGACTCAGAAGTAAGCCAGGGATAAGCCGTAAAGCCGCGGGGCGCGCTGATCCGCTCTTCTTCGGAAGTGCCGGCGCATTTTCAAGCCCCTGACGTATTTTCAAAACAGTTGCCGCATTCCTGTCAGAGGATCGGGCGAGGCAACGCAGCCGGTCAAGATGAATCGAGCGGGAGATGCAATCATGACTGCGACAGAGTGTCCGGTTCCAGGGTCCAGTGCAGGCATCTATTCCAGAATCGAATTCAATCGCGCCGCATTGTACCGGTGAAAGAAAGGAGAAAGAAGCCGCTACGCAGAACCGACGTACTCTCAACGCATCTAGGTTTTGCTTTGTTTTTATAAGTTGGTCATCTTACGGTGGGCGCTGCATGATTTGAACCTGCGACTTCCACCGTGTAAAGGTGGCACCCATGGGCGTTTTGTTGACGGTAAAGGGTTTATAAACCGGATGAGTCGGCAAAAACCGGCATAATCGGCGCTATTTGCTACCAAATTGCTACCAAATCTTCTAACCAATTTAGCGCAGTGGGTAAAATGGGCTGAATGTGCAGGTTCAGCCCAAAGCACCTTCGTTGGTTTGGCGCGACTCTCCACTCGTGTCCGAACACGCCTGCGTGTGACCTGATCTGGATTGAATCGACCAAGCTCTCAAGCCAAAAATATAAGCCGTCTCCATGACGAGACCTGAGCCCGGTGGATGCGACGGGAGTCGCACCCGACATCAGTAACGATGGTCGAATCGCATTAGGTTCAGAAAAGATCGCCTATGGGCGGAAATGTCAGCAACAGACTGAGGCCAAGCAGCACAAGCGCGATGATGTTGATACGCCCAAGAGATACAGTCTGTCTTCGCCAGCGCAAATCGAGAACTGCCCACGTGGCAAGCCACAGTAGAATGGCCACGGTGGTTTCTCCAGAGAGCGCTCCGGTCGGCTTGTAAAAGACAAACAGGTTCTTCATCAATGCGGATTTATCCGCCGCAATCGCGAAGAATGCTACCGCGAACGATCCGATTCCGGCCGATAGAATGGCTGCCGCGCCGGAACCATTGGGAATGGCGGCGGAGTCTTTCAAGATAGTGTTTGTTGGCACGCTCATGGTCATTCTCCTTGAACCAGGCGGATCGTTTGACCGCCCTCGACGGGCGCGTTCTTGTCGAGCATGGCGCCGAAGAAACCAGCGATGCCGGCTGCTAGGAGCGAAGCTGCAATGAAGCTCAGAAGAGCGAAGCGAAGCTGTGGGTGATGCTTGAGATCGCGGGCATAGCGAATGGCGACCACTGCGGCCGCAGTGATGGCGATGGGCACAAGCCATGCGACGTGCTCCTTCCACTCCATTCCGATCGAATGCCATTGACTCGTTGCGGGATTTGACAAGAGGAGCGAACGCGGAAAAGCTGCGAGGTTGGCAGTTCCAGCCGGAGCCGCGGCCCGATACCATGGATAGATGATGTAGGTTCCAGTAAGAACGGTGAGCCACGCAAGCGTGGCCATGACGGCGAGATAAATGCCGAGGAAGCGGTCTCCGCCTGTTACTGATTGTGACGGAGTATCAGTTCCATAGCGCCTATACAGCGCAACAATAGCTCCAGAGGCGGCCAGCAGATAGAGTGCTCCGAAGCCCATGCCGTGGATCAAAGTCCAGAGACTGCGTGTCGCGATTTCCATTGATGAAGACCTCTGTTGGGATGTACGGAAGGGTGGTGTACAGGGTGTGTTTGTAAGTCTGTGACGGCGCTCAATCTTCTGAGCGCCGCCACAGTGTGGTTCACGAAATGTCAGCAAGTGATTGACGGGTTAGAAGGTGATCTTCGCCGCAAACTGAATCTGACGCTCGGTCCGTTGAAAGGTTGACTCAGCAGCTGCCGAGGAGATGGTTCCAATGGCGGCTGTATTAGCGGTTGCGGCCGGATTATTGAACTGCGGCGTGTTGGCGAGGTTGAAGGCCTCCGCGCGCAGTTGCAGAACCTTCGATTCGGTCAGGTGAGTATCCTTGAAGATTGAAAAGTCCACAGTCTTTGTGCCCGGACCCTCAAGAATATTGCGGCCTGAGTTTCCCCACGTCCCCGCGGCGGGAACCGCGAAGGCCGCGGTGTTGAACCACTTCCCGAGTGTGCGCTGACCTTTTGGCAGCGATCCGTTGCCGAAGCCGGGAAGCAGTTGTGCGCGGGGCGACAGTCCATCGCCCAATGCAGTGCCCGAAGCCACGGAAAACGGCAAGCCGTCGAAGAACTGCGCAATGGCGTTCACCTGCCATCCACGCTCAAGCGGTCCCAGCACCCCACTGCCCTTGAAGGGCAACTGGTAGTTCGAACTGGCCACAAAGCGATTCGGGACGTTGTAGTCCGCATTTCCGTAGTCGTAACGGATGTCATAGGGATTCGTAACGGAGGCCGATTCAGCCGAACCTTCGTCCAGAGCGTGGCTGTAGGTGTAGGAGGCGAGGAAGCCCAGTCCATGAGCACGACGCTCAGCCGTAACTTGCAACGCGTTGTAGCTGGAGACCTGCCGGGTCTCAAGTTCACTGATCTGAGCGAAGACATAGGTGTTGGTTCCAGGAAGATTTCCGTAGGGACGATTCACTGTAACAGTGGTCGCTCCATTCAATCCCAACTGGTTCGTATTGATGTCCCGAAGGTTGTCCAGGTGCGTGCCCTTTGTTCCGACATAGGCAAATTTGAGGACCGTCGAGAAGGGGATCTGCTGCTCGATAGCCGCATGCCACTGCTCGGTGTATGGAGTTTTGGCATTTGGATCCACGGCAAAGGCGGGTGTATTGGGTTGCAAGGCACTGCCTGACGTGACAGGGGTGTGAGCATATCCGTTATCCGTATCGTTGAACACTGAACTGCTCGTGGCGCTGGCTACATAAGTGGCCGGATTATTGAACGCCCAATAATCATCCACGGGAACATTGGCCGACAAGGTGGACGAAACGCCGACGTTGGGCGCCGCGTAGTAGATGCCAAAGCCGGCGTGAAAGACCGTCTTGTTGGTGATCTTGTAGGCTGCGCCCACACGCGGCGCAAAGTTCGCGTTGTTGCCGCTCAAACCGCTCTTCGGAATGCCGTTGGTTCCTACCTGCTCCAGAGCCGTCGTCGAGATAGAGGGAACGAAGGCGTACTCTTTGTTGTGGGCTTCGGTCCAGGGCCAGCCAAGGAAGTTCTCATAGTGCACGCCCAGGTTCAACGTCAGCCTGTTGTTGACCTTGTAATTGTCCTGCGCATAGAAGGACAAATCGCTCTCTCGCAAGCCGACCTCGCTCGGAAAGGAGTAGGTGCCGCTCGTCGGGGCTCCGAAGAGCAGATCGCTCCAGGGCAGCCCGGTGTAACGCGTGGCGTAAGCCTCGGAGCCGTGTTCCGCACCGGTTTGGAACATATTGTATTCGAGGCGGATCAGATCGAAGCCGAGGTCCAGCGAGTGCTTGCCGCGAACCAGGTTGACGTCGTCGTCCCATTGGTAATTGTTGGTTCCGATGTTCGTGGGACTGTTGCCCGCGTCGCCGATCGCGGTGTAGCCCGTGAAGGTCATCACAGGCAGTCCGTCGGTCAGGGGATTGCTGACAAAATTCACGCCGGGAATGTTGAGGTTGGTGGGGGCGGCAAGGTTCAGTCCCGCATCCCAGTTTTTGGCGTAGACAAAGAAGCGAGTCCAGCCGTAGCGCGCCGTGTTGATGGTGGTCGGAGAGAAGATGTGCGTTTCGCTGAGCACAGCCTGATGCGCAGGGTCCGTCGCAGGCCCGCAGATGACGTCGCCCACCAGAGGCGTCGGCAGGATGCCGGGCTGGGAGAAAATGTCATGGCCCTGACTATAGCGAAGGTAGGCGCTGTCTTTCTCGGTAAACTTGTGGTCGATCTTCACATCGAAGTCGTCTTCGTTGATGATCAACAACGGGCCGTAGAAGAAATTGTTGGCTACCGCATTTGCACTGCCATAATTCGGCTGTGCATATTTCTGATAGAAATTCAGAATGTTGATGCCGGTCTGGTCCAAACCTGGAGTGTTTGCTGGAATGACGGGATTGTTTTTGGTATATGTGATGGTCTTGTTAAGTGGGTTCGTGATAACAAGGCTGGGTTTCTGAATAAAATAATCCGTGAAGTCATAACCTGCCGATGTGATATTGACAACTGGCACGCTCAACACATTCGTCTGGCCCTGAGCGAAGCGCTTTCCGGCATAGTCGGCAAAGAAGAAGGTCTTGGGATTGGCCTGCTTGTAAAAGACCGGTCCGCCGAAGGTCACGCCAAACTCGTTTTGTCGCAGAGGGGCTTTCTGTCCTACCGGTCCTGTTATTGGAATATTGAAATCGTTTCTGGCGTCCAGAGCGGTGTTGCGCAGAAACTCGAAAACGTCGCCGTGATAGTGGTCGGCGCCGGACTTGATGACTACGTTGATGGTGCCGCCGTTGCCGCGTCCATAGCGCGCGTCGGCATCCTGGGTCTCTTCCGAGAACTCCTGAATGGCATCGATGGGCGGGAAGACTGCCGTCATGCTGTTATGGTTCTCCTGGTCGCCAATGCCATCCACAAGCGTGCGGTTTTCCTGAGGGCGAGAGCCGTTGATGGCGAAGTACGAGGGGCCGCGCTGCTGCGTATAGGGAATGCTAACGGCTTGGGTTGTCGTCGATATAACGCCCGCGCCCAGGCTAAACAGCTCATTGAAGTTGCGGCCGTTCAGGGGCAGATCCTTGACGGCCTCCTCGCTGCGAAGATTCGAGACGCTCGAACTCTCCGTTTCCAGCAATTCGCTGTTGGTTTGGACCTCGATGGTCTCCGCGGCTGCGCCAATGGCCAATGCGGCATCAGCGGATACACGCTGACCCACTTCGAGCCTTACATGCTCCTCTATCTTGCTGAAGCCGGGAGACTCGACGACAACCTTGTAATCGCCAGGATGCAGCGGAGGCGAGACATAGATTCCCTGCGAGTCTGTGGTCGAGTTGGTTGTGAGTCCAGTACCGGTGTTTTGTAAAGACACGTGTGCGTTCGGGATCACTGCTCCGGTGTGGTCTTTCACCACGCCGGTAATGACTCCGGTTTCAACAATCTGCGCGTGCAGCGCTGAGGCGGCCCCAAGGACGAACAGGGCCGTTAGCAAGAGCGATAGATTTCGCTTTACAAGAATTCGCAACGAATAAAATGCGACAGACATACTTGCCTCCAATGATGCGATCAACTTTGATCGCATAGAAAAATGGCCCACGATCTGCTCGTGGGCCATTGCAGTGCGTGTATTGCGCACACTGCCGTCAAACAGGAACGATGCACTTGCCCACGACGCAAGGCGCATCCGCTTCGGGCGTTTGAGCCGCGCGACAACAACCTGCCGCCTTGCGGCCAATCTGCAATGAGCTCTTCATGTTTTTTGTCCGTTTCACTGAATTCCGGCTTGCGCGCTCGATCTAAAGTAAAAAACCAATCGCGCGCGATAAACAACCGGTTATTACGGTGCGTTTGCGCAATTAGCTGCGAGTCTCAGACAGACGCAGACACGACAAGATGCTGCGACCTCTTGCGCGACCGGCACGCAATGCCAACTAGGGTTTGATGAGAGAGTATGCGGGCGTCAACAACACGAGCGACGGGGAGTCGGCTCGGAGGCGTGCATTTGGACTGCTGGGATGTTGATTCGCTCCTGCATGAATTGTATTGAGCCACAAAGCTGAATTCATGTCAAGCTCGGCAATCGAATTCTTCCGGAAGAAACGCAAAAACTCTTTGCGGATGACTTGACATACTTTTAATCCCCATGCATTATCGAATCAGTTCTCGCTTCAGGAGCGCTTCACATCAACTGTGAAGGTGCCTGTGCCACGGAGCCGGAGTCATATGCTTCATCGTCTCACATCCCGCAGTTGTTGTTGCCCTGTCATTCTTCCGGCAGTCGAGCAGCCTCGTGGGATCGCGGTGCAGATGCAGTCTTAACTGATTAGCATCTCCTGAATCTTCGCAATTTCGGCCCACGAGCCTCTGCCTCGTGGGCTTTTTCATTGGGCATTCGCCCGCATTGCGATTCAGGAAGAGAGCTGCATTCCGATGAAGCCGTTTCATATCATGGCCAAACCACATGGCCCTATCTGCAATCTCAATTGCACCTACTGCTACTACCTGGAGAAAGAGAATCTCTATGCGGGCAGCGGGCGTGAATTCCGCATGGCGGATGATGTGCTGGAAAACTACATTCGGCAGTACATTCAATCGCAGCCGGAGCAGCACGTCAGCTTTGCATGGCAAGGCGGCGAGCCGACGCTGCTCGGGATTCCATTCTTCGAGCGCGTCGTCGAGTTGCAGCAGAAACATGCGAACGGCAAGATCATCGACAACGCGTTTCAGACCAACGGTACGCTGCTCGATGACGCCTGGGGAGAGTTCCTGGCACGCAACAGGTTTTTAATTGGACTCTCTGTCGACGGGCCAGAGGAAATTCATGATGCCTACCGAGTTGACAAGGGAGGCAAGCCGACGTTCTCGCGCGTGATGCGCGGCCTCAACATTCTCAAGACGCATGGCGTGGAGTTCAACACGCTCACCGTCATCAATCGTTTGAACTCTTATCGCGCACCTGCGGTCTATCGCTTTCTCAAAGAGATTGGCAGCAAGTACCTGCAATTCATTCCCATCGTTGAGCAGGTCGCGAAACAGCCTGACCCCAATGGACTGGTTTTGTTGAAACCGTATTCACGGCAGGAGTCGGCTGTCTCCGAGTGGTCGGTTGAGCCGCTGCAATTCGGGCGTTTTTTACAGCAGGTTTTCGACGATTGGGTGATTCAGGATGTGGGGCGCGTCTATGTGCAGGTCTTCGACGTTGCGCTGGAATCGTGGTATGGCGTACCACAGACGCTCTGCGTCTTTGCGCCGACATGCGGCTCGGCTTTGGCCGTCGAGCACAACGGCGATGTCTATTCCTGCGACCACTTCGTTTATCCCGACAACAAGTTGGGAAATATCATGCAGAAGTCGCTGTCGAGTCTGGTGAGCTCACCGCAGCAAACGCGCTTTGGCAATGCCAAGGAAGTTGGACTTCCTTCCGATTGCCGTAATTGCGATGTGCGTTTTGCCTGCAACGGCGAGTGTCCCAAGCATCGCTTCACACAGACGGCATCGGGTGAGTACGGGCTGAACTATCTCTGCGCCGGCTACAAGCATTTCTTCCATCACATCGATCCATATATGCGCTTCATGGCTGAAGAGCTGAAGCAGAATCGAGCGCCGGCGCGGGTGATGGAGTGGGCCAGAGCCCGAAGAAGCACGAGTGCCGCATACACCTCGCCTCTGAAGAAGCATGGAGTAGCTCTCGCCTAGCTGCTAGTTGCACGGGGATGTGTCGATGTGCATCGCTGTCGCCATCTCATCCTTGTCTTCAAAGGTTGCGGAATGTTTGCAACTGAATGTCGCTGGCCCAATCGACAACCTTTTAACCGAGTCATCTCTGAATGACTGAAACCGACAGGAGATTTATGAACGAGAAAAGCGTATTGAATGCGATGACATCGACGCTCATACTTGCGGCGGGTGCGAGTCTCCCGCTGCATGCACAGACGTCCCAGCCGTACCAGGGAGTCGTGGGCAGAACCCTCGCCGATTCAAAAGAATGGTGGCCGGAACCTGTGAAAGCACCTGCCGGTGCCCCGAACGTAGTTTGGATTTTGATCGACGATGTTGGTTATGGCGCTGCCGGCACATTCGGCGGAGTTATCCAGACTCCAACGTTTGACAGTCTGGCCAACAATGGTCTGCGCTATACCAACTTCCATACCTGCGCCATTTGCGCCCCGACTCGCTCGGCACTGCTGACTGGGCGCAACAGCGCATCGGTGCATGAATCGGGCTTTTCGCACATTACCGCGTCTGCCGGCTTCCCCGGTTGGGATGGACGCGTGCCTGCCACGGCTGGCACAATCGCCGAGATCTTGCGCGACAACGGCTACAACACCTTTGCGGTGGGCAAGTATGGCATAACCCCCGATGAAGATGCGACTGATGCAGGACCATTCGATCGTTGGCCAACCGGCAAAGGCTTCGACCACTTCTTCGGCTTCCTTGGTTCGGCGACCGACCAGTACAAGCCGGACCTGGTAGAGGATCAAGCGCACGCGACTCCCGATGGCCGTCACTTGAGTGACCAGATCACCGACAAGGCGATCTATTATATCGACCGCCAGAAGAAGGCCGCGCCGGACAAGCCCTTCTTCCTTTACTATGCGCCCGCCGCCACGCACGCTCCGCACATGGTCGACAGATACTGGAGCGATCAATACAAAGGTAGATTCGATAAGGGATGGGATGCATTCCGTCAGGAGGTCTTTGACCGTCAGAAGAAACTTGGCTTGATTCCTGCCAATGCGATTCTTCCCGAGCGCAATGAGACCGTCAAGGCCTGGGACGCGCTGACGCCGGACGAGAAAAAGCTCTATGCG
>Ga0182030_10001283_pt1 | contig 51381 bp, 31 predicted proteins | sample 812S3MmetaG_FD_121299 | JGI IMG/M metagenome (GOLD analysis project Ga0182030, IMG submission 121299) | Permafrost microbial communities from Stordalen Mire, Sweden - 812S3M metaG (Illumina Assembly) | ecosystem: Environmental > Terrestrial > Soil > Wetlands > Permafrost | place: Sweden... | reverse complement strand
TGTAGTGGCGGAAGCTCTGGTTTCGCTCGTGCAAGTGGTAGAGCTTGGCGACGATGGCCTGGCACATGGCCGCAATCGCGATGCTCTCTTCCAGGCGCATGGGCATGTCGCAGACGCGGAATTCCAGGGTGGGGAAGTAAGGGTGGGGACGGATGTCCCACCAGATCTTCTTGGCGTCGTCGATGCAGTTGGTACGAATCAGCAGATTGACGTAATTCTCGAATTCGCTCCAACTGGAGTAAAGGTCCGGGATGTTGGTGCGCGGGAACTTGTCGAACACCTTGCAGCGGTAGGAGCGCAGCCCGGTCTCCATACCGAGCCAAAACGGGGAGTTCGCGGAAATCGCCAGCAGATGCGGGAGGAAGTAGCGCGCGCCGTTCATCAGTTGGATGGCGGTCTCGCGGTCTTCCACGCCGATGTGCACGTGGAGTCCGAAAATCAGGTTGGCGCGGGCCACCATCTTGAGGTCTTCCACAATGACGCGGTAGCGGTCGTCCGGGTAGATTTCCTGATCTCTCCACTGCGCGAAGGGGTGTGTGCCGCCGGCGGAAAGGCGCAGCCCGTTCTGCCGCGCCAGGGTGATCATCTTCTGGCGGATCATGCGGATCTCGTCCTTGGCCTGCTTGACGTTCTGGCAGACCCCGGTGCCGATCTCCACCACGGACTGGTGCATTTCCGGCTTGACGTGCTCGTGCAGCATCATCCTGCCCTTCTCGACGATCTCCGCGTGGATGTGGGAACGAAGGTCCCGGGTCACGGGATCCACCGTCTGGTATTCTTCCTCGATTCCGATGTTCAGCGTCGGTCTTTGGTTGGATACTTCGCTCATAATTACCTCCTGGTGGCATACCCATTCACGCTCCCAGAAACTTCGCCCAGCGATACTCCAGCGGCGCGGGCGGGGCGAGCGCGCGCGCGATCGCCATGTCCGCCACCGCCTCCACGATCCAGCGGAAATTCTCCGGCCCCACGGATTCCAGGCCCGCGTCGGGCGCCGGATTCATAAAGTCGATGGCGTAGGGAACACCATCCTCGACGGCGAATTCCACCGTATTCAAGTCGTACCCCAGCGCGCGGCAGAGCTTGAGCGCGTCAGCCGCCATGCGGTCGCCCAGCGCCGGCGAGGGCGGGGGATTACCCGGCACGTAGCGCAGATGGTGGGGCTGGCCCGGGTCATAACGCATGACGTGAACTTTCTCCCGATCGATCACGTAGCAGCGGAAATATTCCTGGAATTTGACGGCGCCCTGGAGCGTCATGCAGAGCTGATCGCTCTCGTCATAGGCGGCGAACAGTTCCTCGGGCGTGTCCACCTTGTACACGTTCTTCCAGCCGCCGCCATCGTGGGGCTTGAGAAACGCCGGGAAGCCGACGTAGCGGAAGATGGCGTCCCAATCGAGGGGATAGATCAGGTTGCGCATGCTCCGATCGGTGGTGCTGGTGGGATTCTTCTTGTGCGGCAAGAGCACCGTCGGCGGCACGGCCACGCCCAGCCTGGCGGCCAGGGCGTAGTTGAAAAACTTATCGTCGGCGCTCCACCAGAACGGATTGTTGATGACTTGCGCGCCGGTCAGCACGGCGTTTTTCAGGAAGGAACGGTAGAACGGAATATCGTGCGAGATGCGGTCCACGATCACGTCGTAACCGCAGGGCGCCGCCATCTCTACGCCGCCTACCTTAAGATGCGCGGCCGCGACTCCGCTCACGGCGCGCGCATTGATGTGATCCACCAATGCCGGCGGGAACGATTCTTCCATTCCGTAGAGCACTCCGATTGTCGCCATGCGGTCTCCTTAGAGGAAAAACTTCTCTGCCATTTTGTACCACCACGGCCAATCGTGGCCAAAGCCTTCCCACACGTCCATCACGTGGGGAATTTGCCGGCTGCCGAGAACGTGCGCCATTTTTACGTTCTGATCGAACAGCGGATCCTGGTTGCCGATGGCCAGGACGTAGTAGTTGCGCCGCAAGCGTTCCAGGAACCAGGGGTCTTCGAGCCCGGGCAGGTAATCCAACGGACTGTGCAGGTAAGCATCGGTATTGTATTGGCCGTCCAGGAAACGCCGCGGAATGTCGAATGCGCCGGACATGCTGACCGCGTAGGTCACCAGGTCGGGATGGCGCAACGCGAAGTTGATGGCGTGATAGCCGCCGAAACTGCACCCTGTGGTGCCCATCTGCGGCCAACTGGTGTGGTTGCGGACAAAGGGCGCGACCTCGTTGACCAGGTAGGCATCGAAGGCGTTCTGGCGGTGCAGGCGGTCCGCCGGGTGGATCGAACGGTTGTACCAGGATTCCTGATCCACCGAATCCACACAGATCACCTGCAACTCGCCGCGGTCGATCTTCGGGCGTAGCGCGTTCACCATGCCGCGGTCTTCGTACTCCCAGAAATGGCCGCCGGAAGTCGGAAATACCAGCACGGGAAACCCGCGGTGGCCAAAGGCCAGGATTTCCATCTCGCGGTCAAGAGACGGGCTGTGCCACTTGATGTATTGTCTTTGCATCCCCTGGCCATCGTAGCGGTTGGGACCAGGGACGGGCAAGTCCGGTTGGCAATGACTTACACTAGTGCGTTGTCCGCAAATCGAGCCAAACACCAGCGGCGGATCTGTCTGCATCCCCGCTTCGCCTCGCGCTACCTCTCGACGCCGCGCGATATCGTGGTCTACCTTCCCCCCGGATACGACTCCGGCGGCGCCCCCTGCCCGGTGCTTTATTTGCAGGACGGGCAGAACCTCTTCGATCCCCACACCGCGTTCGGCGGTCACGATTGGCGCGCCGATGTCACGGCGGACGAGCTGATTCTGCGCGGCGCCATAGAGCCGCTGATCGTGGTGGGCATCTACAACACCGGCGTCCGGCGCATCTCCGAGTACACGCCGACCAAAGATCCGCGCCGCAGGAAAGGCGGTAAGGGCGAGCGCTACGCCAGGATGGTGGCGCACGAGCTGAAGCCGTTCATCGACCGCGCGTACCGCACGCGCCGCTCCGCCGCGCACACCGGCGTCGGCGGTTCCTCGCTGGGAGCGCTGGTTTCGCTGGAAACGGGCCTGCTGTATCCGCGCGTCTTCGGCCGGCTTGCCATTCTCTCGCCATCGGTATGGTGGGACAATCGATCTATTCTGGAAATGGTACGGGCCTACAAATTCGAGGCGCGGGCGCGCATCTGGCTGGATTCGGGCACGGAAGAAGGCGATGCGCCCCATGAGTCGATTGCCGATATGAACTTGCTGCGCGATGCCCTGACGGAAAAGGGCTGGCGCGAAGGTATCGATCTGCATTGCCGCGAGGTGGCGGGCGCCGGCCATCATGAGCGCGCCTGGGGCGCCCGCTTCGGCGACGTGCTGCAATACCTGTTCCCGCGCGAGCCGCGGGATGGAGATCCGGGAGAGCCAAGATGAACATGCTGTGTCTGGCCAGTTACGAGAAAGGCCACGAATTTCTGCGCCAGGCCAAACGTGAGGGCTGCGGCGTCCGGCTGGTGACCTCGCTGAGCCTGCAGGGCAAGGCCGAATGGCCCATGGACAGCATCGACGAGATCTTTTACATGCCCGACCAGGACCACGCGTGGGACCGCGCCGACACCATCAAGGCGGTGAGTTACCTGGCGCGCTCCCGCGCCATCGACCGCATCGTGGCGCTGGACGATTTCGACGTGGAAATGGCAGCCGCCCTGCGCGAACACCTGCGCCTGCCGGGAATGGGCGAGACCACCGTCCGCCATTTCCGCGATAAGCTCGCCATGCGGATGAAGGCGCGCGAGGCAGGCATCAACGTCCCGGACTTCGTCCACGTGCTGAATTACGATGCGCTGCGCCGCTTCATGGAAGACACGCCCGCTCCCTGGGTGCTCAAGCCCCGCTCCATGGCGGGCGCCATCGGGATCAAGAAGATTCACCGGGAGGAGGAGTTGTGGCCCGCCATCGAGTTGTTGGGCGATATGCAGAGCTTCTACCTGCTGGAACAGTTTGTCCCCGGCGATATCTTCCACGTGGACTCGATCGTTTCCGAAAAACAGGTGGTGTTCGCCGTTGCCTCCGGCTACGGGCGTCCACCGATGGAGGTCTCCCACGGCGGCGGCATCTTCACCACCAGCATTCTGCAGCGCGAGAGTGACGATGCGCTGCGCCTGGTGGCGGAGAATCAGCGGGTGATGGCGGCTTTGGGGATGGTCCGCGGAGTGTCGCACACCGAATTCATCAAAGCGCGCGCCGATGGCCGCATCCATTTCCTGGAGACTTCCGCGCGCGTAGGCGGCGCGCACATCGCGGAGCTGGTGGAAGCGGCGACGGGCTTGAACCTGTGGGCCGAATGGGCCAAGGTGGAGGTGGCGGGCGCGGATGGCGGATACCGGCCGCCGGTGCCGGGCGGGGACTACGCGGCCCTGCTGATCTCGCTGGCGCGCCAGCAGCAGCCCGATACGTCGGCGTACCAGGATGCGGAAATCGTCTGGCGCCTGGTGCAGGATCACCACGCGGGCCTGCTTTTGAAATCGCCATCGGCGGCGCGCATTCGCGAACTGCTAGCGGAATACGAGCGGCGGTTTACGGAAGACTTCTACGCGTACGAACCGCCGCGCGACAAGCTGAGTCACTAGCCACCAGCCTCCCGATGACAGGCTGTTGCTTGCGGTACAATCGCCTGACAGAGTGCGTGACGGTGGCTGCCGACGACGACATAACGAAACTGCTCGCGGCCATGAGGCGCGGGGACCCGACTGCGGAGGCGGATCTCGTCGCTCTCGTCTATGATGATTTCCACGCGCTGGCCAAGCGCTACATGATCCACGAGCGGCCCGACCACACGCTGCAGCCTACCGCCCTGGTGAACGAAGCCTACGTGCGGCTGCTTCGCGATAATCCGGTCGAATGGCAGAGCCGCGCGCATTTCTTTGCCGCCGCCTCCATCGTCATGCGGCGCATCCTGGTGGACCACGCGCGTTCCCGCGCCGCGGCCAAACGTCCGGGCGGCAAGCAGCGCGTCGAACTCGACGAGTTCATGGCTTCGGCCAGTCCGCGAATCGAGCAACTGCTGATTCTCGACGAGGCGCTGACTCGCCTGGCGGATTGGGACGGCAGGCAGGCCCGGCTGGTAGAGATGATGTATTTTGGCGGGCTGACCGAGAGCGAGGCCGCCGCCGTGATGGGCATCTCCGAACGCACCGTGAAGCGCGATTGGAGGGCTGCCCGCGCCTGGCTTCAGTCCCGGCTTGGGGGGACTCCAGCATGACTCCGGAGCGCTGGCACAGGGTCAATGAACTCTTTCACGCCACCCGGGAGATGCCCGCGCCGCAAGGGGAGGACTTCCTGCGCGGAGAATGCGGCGAGGATACGGAGCTGTTTTCCGAGGTGCGGCGCATGTTGCGCGAGGATAGCCGGAGCGGCATGCTGGACCGGCCGCTCGTGGCGCCGCAGCCCGCCGCATCCGTTTTTTCTGCCGGCCAGTTGGTGTCGGGGCGCTATCGCATCGTCCGCTTCCTCGCTCGCGGCGGCATGGGCGAGGTTTTCGAGGCGGAAGACTGCGAGTTGAAGGAACGCGTGGCGTTGAAGACTTTGTTGCCGGTCATCGCCTCCGACGGCCGCATGCTGGCGCGGTTCAAGCAGGAAATCCAGCTCTCGCGCAAGGTTTCCCATCCCAACGTTTGCCGCGTGTTTGACCTGGCCCATCATCCGTCCGGCGCAGCCGCGGCCGATACCACGGTCTTCCTGACGATGGAGTTTCTGGACGGCGAAACGCTCGGCGCCAGGCTCCATCGCGAAGGGCGGATGTCGCCGGCGGAGGCGCTGCCGCTGCTTGTCCAGATGGCGGAAGCGCTCGACGCCGCCCATCGCGCCGGCGTCATCCACCGCGATTTCAAGCCCGGCAATGTGATGCTGGTGCCCTCCGGCGAAGGACCGCGCGCCGTGGTCACGGATTTCGGACTAGCCCGTAGTTTCGCCACGGACGGAGAAACTACGGTGACCCTGACCGGCACCCTGATGGGAACTCTGGACTACATGGCGCCGGAGGTGATGAGCGGCGGGGTGGCCTCCATCGCCTCCGATGTCTATGCCTTGGGCACGACGGCGTATAAGATGATCACCGGCGCGCTCCCGTTCCCCAGCGAGACGCCGCTGGCGGGAGCCATCCGCCGCGCCAAGGGCTCCGCGCCTTCGCCGCGAACCCTGATCCCCGATCTGGATCCCAGGTGGGAACAGGCAATTCTGCGCGCCCTGGATCCCGAACCCCAGCGCCGCTTCTCGCGCGCCGGCCACCTGGTCAAGGTATTGCAGGGTGAAGCGCCTTCCAGGAGCATCTCCATCCCGGCGATGACGCGACGGCGGATGATCGCGGGCGGGGCCGCGGCGCTGGTGCTGGTGGCCGCCATTCTGGGATGGCAGATATGGGCGAGATTGCGCAATCGGCCTTCGGCGGAAGCTATCGCGTACTATCAAAAAGGCGTCGACGATATCCACGCCGGTGCCTACTTCGCCGCCACCAAGGCGCTGCAACAGGCGGTCGGACTGGCGCCGCATTTCAGTCTGGGCCACGCCCGCCTGGCGGAAGCCTGGTTAGAGTTGGAGGTTCCCGAAAAGGCCGGCCTCGAATTGCTGCTGGCGCGCCGCCAGGACAATTCCGGGCTCCCGGAGGCGGACCGCCTGCGGATCGAGGCCGTCGATCGCACGATTTTTCGCGAATTCGACGCTGCGGTGGCGAAGTACGAACGCATCAAACAGTTGGCGAAATCCAACGCCGCGGACCTGGACCTGGATCTAGGACGTGCCTGTGAGAAGGCATCGCAGGGGCCCAAGGCGATCGAATGTTACCGGCGCGCCGCCGAAGGCCCGTCGCACAGTCCGGCGGCGTGGATGCACCTCGGCGTGCTGTACAGCCGCGCCTCCAAGCTGCCTGAATCCGCCGCCGCCCTGCAACGTGCCGAAGAACTCTACCAGCAGAGCAGCAACCTGGAAGGCCTCACGGAAGTCGCTGTCCAGCGCGGCATCGCGGCCAATCGCCGCCACCAGTACGACGAGGCTGTCACCAACCTCAACCAGGCGCTGGAGACCGCCAGCCTGGCCGGCAACACGCAGCAGGGAATCCGCATCCGCCTGCAACTGGCGACCAATTTCTTTAATTCCGGAAAACCTGAGCTCGCCGAGCAGTACGCGCAGCAGGCGCTGGATGCGGCGCAGGCCAACCAGATGGAAAGCCTGACCATATCCGGGCTGATCAATCTGGGTCAGGCCCATGTCGCCCGAGGAGACGGCGCCGGCGGTGAGAAATACTACCAGGAAGCGCTGACGCGCGCGCGACGACACAATGTTCCCCGGCTGGTTGCGCTCAGCCTCCTTTCGCTGGCCGGCATTCACGCCCAGCAGCGGCGCACCGATGACGTACTGCGCGAAGCCAGGGAAGCGCTCGCCTATTTTGGGCCCAACGGCTTCGCGGTGGAAGCGGTGGGCTGTTACACGTTTATTGGCCGCTGCCAGCGCGACCGCGGCGATATTGCGGCGGCGCAGGAGTCCTTTCAGCGCTCCGTGGAGATGGCGGAGAAGACCAGGGACGCAGTGGTGATCGCGCAGGCGGAGGAATCCCTTGGATCACTCTTGTTCTTCCAGGAACAGTATCCCAAGGCGCTGGAACATTACCGCAAGAGCTTGGATCTGCGGCGCGACGCCCAACTCAAGGGCTACTCTGGTCTGCAATGCGGCTCGACGCTATGGCAACTCGGCCGCTATGACGATGCCCGCGCCACCCTGGACGCGGCCGATGCGCTGGCGGCGAAATTTCCGGAACTTCGGGCCAGGCTGCTGCGCGCGCGGGCCGAGATGGAACAGAGCACGGGACATTCCGCCCAAGCGGCCACTTTCGCCCGCCGCGCCCTGGCAGGAGATCCGAAGCCGAGCACGGGCACGGTGATCGAACTCACCCGCGTCCTCGGATTGGCGATGGTGGCCACCGGAGACAAGCGAGGCGGGCTTCGCAAATGCGAAGAGGCGCTGGAAGCCGCGTCGAAATCCGACGATGTGAACGCGATGCTCAGCGCGCGGCTGGCCGTGGCCGAGGCCCGTTTGGAAAACGGAGACCGCGCCGGCGCCGCCGCCCTGCTCCAGGCAGCCGAGCCTGCGCTTACCGGCCATCCCGAATCGCGATGGCGCACCTTTGCCCTGATGGCCCGGATCGACCGCCGATATATCGCGGCGGCCCGCCTCGCGCTCGCCGACTTGAAGACTCAATGGGGCGATGCCGCTTTCGCCCAATATCAGACCCGGGACGACGTGAAGAAACTTGCCCGTCCCGTTTTGCAGTCAGTTTCCGCTACACACTAAGAGGAGAACTTTATGAAAAAAAACGAACGAATCTTCAGCAATAACGATTCCCCGATTGTTGTCAGCGACACGTCCACCCGGCTATTGACGGTGCCTTCGAAGCCTGAAACGACCGTAACTCACGGTACGAGCTTCGGGAAGAACGCCCAAAACAGATTCACTGTTCACGACAAATCCGCCGGCAATAAAGATGACTACCGGCCATGCTGCCTCGTCTTTCCCTCCAGCAAGGTCCCTATCCCCGCCAAAGCGTCAAGCTTTCAAATCACGTACACCGCCTCCGATGGCAGCTCGGGGATCTTGATGACTTGGACGGATACAACGGATTCGAGCGGGGATGCGGGGGACATCACCTTTGGAAACAGCTTCATTTCGTCCGGTAACGGCATTACCCTGGCCGTGAAGATGGTCAGCATGGGTTGGAGCATCGACGGAGGGAGCGTCACACAGGTCAACGCGAACGGCGCCGCAACCCTTGTGATAGTCCACTATTGCCCGAATGGCCGATGCACCGACACGAACGGCAAAGACCCCTGCGCTTCTAAGTAGGAGTAGAGACGGCGGCCTCCAACTGGCGCCGCCGCCCCCGTAAACCTATACCGCGACCGCTTCCCTCTTGTACAGCGCGGCCATCTCCGCCATGGGAATCGGCGCGTAGTCCTTGGCGTGACCGGCCTGGCCGAACTGCGTCATACGCAGCGCGACCACCTTCTTCATGGCCTCGCGCGCCGGCTTCATATAGCCGCGCAAATCGAACTCTTCGGGCTTCTCCGCGAACACCTTGCGGATGGCGCCCGTCATCGCCAGACGGTTGTCGGTATCGACGTTGATCTTGCGCACGCCGTTCTTGATGCCGAGCTGGATTTCTTCCACCGGCACTCCCCAGGTGGGCTTCAGCTTGCCGCCGTACTGGTTGATGATGTCCTGCAGGTCCTTGGGGACGCTGGAAGAACCGTGCATCACCAGGTGGACGTTGGGCAGCTTGTTGTGAATTTCGATCAGGCGCTTCATCTTCAGCGTCTCGCCGGTCGGCTTGCTGCTGAACTTGTATGCGCCGTGGCTGGTGCCGATGGCGATGGCCAGCGCGTCCAGTCCGGTCTGCTTGACGAACTCCACGGCCTGATCCGGATCCGTCAGATGGCTCAATCCGTCGCCGCCGGCGCCGTGCCCGTCTTCGATTCCGCCGAGACAGCCGATCTCGCCTTCCACCGTGACGCCCTTGGCGTGCGCCAGTGCCACTACTTCCTTCGTCACCGCCACGTTGTACTCGAAGCTCGACGGCGTCTTGCCGTCTTCCATCAGCGAGCCGTCCATCATCACGCTGGTGAAGCCCATGTCAATCGCGCTCTTGCAGGTGGCCACGCTGTTGCCGTGATCCAGGTGCAGAACGGTCGGAATCTCCGGATAGACTTCGGTCGCCGCGATCATGAGGTGATAGAGGAAGCGATCCTGCGAATAGGCCCGCGCACCGCGGCTCGCCTGCACGATCACCGGCGACTGGGTTTCCCGGGCCGCCTCCATGATCGCCTGGATCTGTTCCATGTCGTTGACGTTGAACGCGCCAACTCCGTACCCGCCTTTGGCGGCTTCGTCGAGAAGCTGCCGCATTGAGACTAATGGCATATGAGGTTACTCTCCTTCGGACTAGAATTGCGTGAATGGTGCCGCGAACTCTTTAATTTTCAAGCTAACATGATTGCGCGAGGGGGGGCAACGCGCGTACCTTAGTGTGGTGGCCCTCGATATTCTTGCGGGCAAATGCCCGCCACCCTCCATGCTGGTCGACGTCCCCCGTCTGATCACCGCGTACTACAGCCTTGCGCCGGATGCGCCGGTGAGCTTCGGAACTTCCGGGCATCGCGGCTCCGCGTTCGATGGCGCGTTCAACGAAGGCCATATCCTGGCGATCACCCAGGCGATCTGCGAGTACCGCGCGGCCAATGGCGCCGAAGGCCCCATTTTCCTGGCCAAGGACACACATGGGCTCTCCGAACCGGCCTTCGTCAGCGCGCTCGAAGTGCTGGCCGCCAACGGTGTCGAGGTCATGGTGGACGATGTCCTCGGCTACACGCCCACGCCGGCGCTCTCCCACGCGGTGCTGACCTACAACCACGGCCGCACCACCGGACTCGCCGACGGCATCGTGATCACGCCGTCGCATAACCCGCCGGCCGATGGTGGGTTTAAGTACAATCCGCCCAATGGCGGTCCGGCCGATACCGAAGCTACCGGCTGGATTCAGGATCGCGCCAACCGGATTCTGGCCGACGCGCTGCGCGAAGTGCGGCGGGTGCCGTATCCAAAGGCGCTGGGGGCTTCCACCACTCATCGTCACGATTACGTTTCCGAGTACGTCAACGATCTCGCATCCGTCGTCGACATGGATGCTATACGCGACGCGCGCCTCAACCTCTGCGCCGACCCGCTAGGCGGCGCCGGCGTGGCCTATTGGGGGCGCATTTCCGATCGCTATAAACTCCACCTCACCATCCAGAACGATCACCCGGACCCCACCTTCCGCTTCATGCGTGTCGATTGGGATGGAAAAATCCGCATGGATTGCTCTTCCCCGTACGCCATGGCGGGCTTGATCGCGCTCAAGGACAAGTACGACCTCGCCTTCGCCTGCGATACCGACCACGATCGCCACGGCATTGTCACGCGCTCCGCCGGCCTGATGAATCCCAATCATTACCTGGCCGCCGCCATCTCGTATCTCTTCGCGAATCGGCCTGGCTGGCGGCAGGATGCCGGCATCGGCAAGACGATGGTCTCCAGCCTCATGATCGATCGCGTCGCCACCCATCTGGGCCGGCGCCTGGTGGAAGTGCCGGTGGGTTTCAAGTGGTTTGTCGACGGGTTGCTGGATGGCTCGCTTGGCTTCGGCGGCGAAGAGAGCGCCGGCGCCAGCTTCCTGCGCCGCGACGGCACGGTGTGGACCACCGATAAGGACGGCATCATCATGGGCCTCCTGGCGGCCGAGATGATGGCGCGTACGGGCAAGGACCCGGGCCAGATCTACCAGGCGCTGACGGAGCAGTTCGGCGCGCCGGTCTACCAGCGCATCGATGCGCCGGCTACGCCGGAACAGAAGGCCCTCCTGGCCAAACTCTCGCCGGAGCAAGTCACCGCCCACGAACTGGCCGGGGACCCCATCCAATCCATGTTGACCAAGGCGCCCGGCAATGGCGCACCTCTTGGCGGATTGAAAGTGTCCACCGCGCGGGGATGGTTCGCCGCCCGCCCCTCCGGCACGGAGGACGTCTACAAGCTCTACGCGGAGAGCTTCGTAGGCGAAGACCATCTGCGCGCCATCCAGCACGAAGCGCAGGAACTGCTAGCGCGGGTTCTATCGCACGGACCCAAATAGCCCGCCATGCCAGATTCTTCAGTAGTGCCATTGAAGCTGACTACGGAAGATACCGAGAAACGCTCCGTTGCGCTGAGTTCGCTGCTGGCCGCGGTCGGGCTCACCGCGATGAAGATCGTGGTCGGCCTGTTGACCGGCAGCCTTGGCATCCTGGCCGAGGCGGCGCACTCCGGGCTCGACCTGGTGGCCGCGCTGATGACATACATCGCGGTGCGCATCTCCGGCCGGCCGGCCGACCGCACGCATCTCTACGGCCACGGCAAGGTTGAAAGCCTCTCCGCGCTCATTGAAACCGCGCTGCTGTTCGTCACCTGCGGCTGGATTATCTGGGAAGCCACGCACCGCCTCTTCTTCCACAAGGTGGAGGTCGAGGTAAACGTCTGGAGTTTCGCCGTGATGGCCACTTCCATCGTGATCGATGTTTCGCGCTCCCGCATGCTGTCGCGGACCGCGAAGAAGTATCACAGCCAGGCGCTGGAGGCCGACGCGCTGCACTTTGAGACCGACGTGTGGAGTTCGGCGGTGGTGATTTTTGGCCTGGCGTGCGTCAAGCTGGGTGAATGGGCGCCGTCGCTCGGCTGGCTGCGCCATGCCGATGCGGTGGCCGCGCTGGGCGTCTCGGTTCTGGTGATCTGGGTATGCTGGCAACTGGGCAGGCGCACGGTCGATGCGCTGGTGGATTCGGCCCCCGCCGGCATGGAAGAACGCATCCTGACCGCGGTTTCGGCCGTCCCCGGCGTGCAGGACTGCCACAATATTCGCGTGCGCTACTCGGGCCCCGTGCTCTTTATCGACCTGCACGTGCTGGTGGACGGGCGGAAGACGCTCTTCGAGGCGCACGCGCTTACCGAGACCATCGAAGGCGTGATTCAGCAGATTGCCCCACACGCCGACGTGACGGTGCATCCCGAGCCCTGCTGACGCGTCAGCGTGTGTTGCGCCGCGCCCGCCAGTGTTGTCTACTTCTAGTGTGGCTCTGAAAATCTTTCTTGCGGCACTGCTTACGGTGGGCGCGTGCCTGGCGCAGAATTGGGTGATCGGCGGCGGTCTTGGATACGGCGTTTACCGCAACGGCAGCATCATCGCGCCGGCTGGATCGGCCGATGCCGGAATCCGTAACGATGCCGTCATCACCGGCGTGGTGACCGAAGATCTGTTCGACCATTTCGCGGGCGAGTTTCGCTATGTCTACCACGGCGGCGACACGTTTCTCAGTTCGGGGTCTTCCCAAGGCGGCGTGAAGGCGCAGTCGCACGCTGTGCTGTACGACGCCCTGTTCCACTGGAAGCCGCGTACGGAGCGCATCCGCCCGTTCATTGCCGGGGGCTTCGGCGCCAAATACTACGACACCACGGGCCCCTTGCCCAGTCCGCAGCCGCTGCCCAAAATCGCGTCACTGACCAACCGGGGCCAGTGGAAGCCGCTCTTCGATCTGGGCGCGGGAGTCAAGGTGCGAATCGCGGATCACGTCGTGGCGAGCGGTGATTTCCGCGACTACATTACGGTTCTCCCGGACCGGCTGTTCTCACCTGTCGCCGGCGCTACGCGCCAGGGCATGCTCCACCAGTTCACTCCCATGTTCAGCGTGGGCTACAACTTTTAGCCCGCATTTCTCACAGGTGTTCGGGTGCCTTGGCGTAGCGCAAGGTGTCGAGACGAGTCTCGACACGGCACGCAGGAGTGCGTGCGCCACATCAGGCGGCGAAACGGTAGCCTACGCCGCGGACGGTGTGAATGTGGCGGGGATTTTGCGGGTTGTCTTCGAGCTTTTGACGCAGCCAGGCGACATGCACATCGATGGTGCGGGAGGACACGCCGGGCTGATATTCCCACACCGCCTCCAGCAGTTCGTCGCGCGATACCACGTTGCCCCGGCGATCGATCAGATAGCGCAGCAGATCGAGTTCCTTGGCCGCCAGATTTAACTCCACGCCATCTTTGTGGACTTCGCCCCTTTCGAAATCGATGTCCACGTTGCCGAACTGAAAGCGTGTCACGGGAGAGAGCTTATCGTGCTTCACGCGGCGCAGCAGGGCCTCGATGCGGGCCAGCAGTTCGGGCGGTTCGAAGGGTTTGGTGAGGTAATCGTCGGCACCCAGCTTCAAGCCTACGACGCGGTCGTAAAGCTGGGTCTTGGCGGTGAGCATGAGGACGGCCACGTCGTTGCCGCGTTGGCGCAATTCGCGGCAGACTTCGAGGCCGCTCTTGCCGGGCAGCATGACATCGAGGACGATGAGGTCGAACTTTTCTTTGAGTGCCTTGGACAATCCGGCGGGTCCATCGGTGGCGCTTTCGACTTCGTAGCCCTCCGCGCCGAGCAGGTCGGACAGGGTCATCACCAGTCCGGGCTCATCCTCCACCAGCAGGATGCGCGCACTCATGCGGCACCTCCCGCAGGCGTGGCGGGCAGGCGGACGATAAACTCGGCTCCCTTCATGGCGGCGCTCTTCACCTGTATGCTACCGCCGTGCGCCTCGACGATTTTCCTGGCCAGGTTCAAGCCGAGGCCGGTGCCGTGTATCTGGTCCTGGAGGGCGCGGCGGCCGCGAAAGAAGGGTTCGAAGATGTGGGCCTGCTCATCGGCCGGAATTCCAGGTCCGCGATCGGCCACGCGGATTTCCACCGCCGGCCTGGCATCGTCGCCGGCCCGGGAGGCCGAGACGCCCACCCAATGGCTGTCGCCGGCGCCATACTTGGCCGCATTGTGGAGCAGATTTTGCAGGGCTTGTTTCAGCGCCATGGGGTCTCCCATGACAAGGGGAAGGTCCGGGTCGATGTGCTTCTCCACGACGCATCCGGCGCTCTGGAAGACCGCCTTGGCCGATTCCAGGGTGTCTTCGAGCAGGCCGGGGACGGATAGCGGTTCGGGATCCTGAATGACGCGGCCGGCGGTGGCGCCGGAGAAACGGAGCACCTGTTCCACCAGGTCTTTGAGCCGCCCGCTCTCCTGCTGGATGAGGACGCCGTACTTCTCCACCTGGGCCGGATTGGCGGCGAGTTTGCCGCGCAGATTGTAAGCCGCCGTGTGGATGACGGCGAGTGGCGTGCGCAACTCGTGCGAGATGCCGGCGACGAAATCCATCTGCAGGTCGGCCAGTTTCTGGGCGCGGCGAGTGTAGGTGATGAGGGCGGCGACGGAGGCCATCATCAACAGCAGCACGCCGGCGGTGACCGCCAGGTTGAGCCAGCGCGCCCGCGCCACCACGGCTTCGAGCGATCCGGCGCGATGGCGCACAAATATCTGCCAGCGTCCCGAATCGTTTCCCGGGCCGCCGCGTCCGGGTCCGCGTCCGCGCCCGCCCGGTCCTGGGGAACGCCGGAAGATCTGGTCGTATGGGGTGTCGAACAGGCCCACCGAGAGGTCGGCGGTGGCAGCCACCCGCGCTCCGGGATCGGATTGATAGACGACCTGCGGGGGCCGCTGCCGGCTCAAGACTTCCACCTGATATTCCAGGGTTCCGCCGGTCTCCAGATGCCGCTGGAGCAACTCCGGCAACATCACATCGCGGACATACTCCGGGTTCAAATCGAAGATGAGGGAAGGCGCTTCGCCGCGTGCGAACTGGTCGGGGGGGCGGCTCGGCGCGGGGATTCCGAAGGCGGGAAGATCGAAGACCATTCCCGGCTCCTCGGGCGGAGGTCCGGGAAAGCCGCGCCTTTCCCGCGGTTCCGCGGAGAGCATGCTCTCCAAACGCTCTTTGAAGGGCTTCCAATCCGGTGGCCAATCGGCGGTCTCGAAGACGCATTTGTCCAGATCGAGGTTGCGCAATACCAACGTCTTATTGCGGGCTTCGGCGATGGCGATGTGGCGGAACATCTGGCCGCGGCGCGCGGTCTTCTTCCATTGCGCGTAGCGCGCCTCTACTTCGGTCTCCGCTGCGCCGGCGCCCGCGGCGGAATCGGCCGGCAGCACCGCGCGGCAGGCGTTGGCGATCTCTGTGTTGAAATCCGCGCTGAGCCGGTTGAGGCTCGCCTGCAGGCTGCCGCGCAGCCGATCGCGCGCGGCCAGGCTGACCTCGCCGATCCAGCGGTATTGCAGCACGCCCAACACGCCGCACAGCGCGAACAGCCCGGCTACGACCAGCCAGGAAAGTGCCGTGCGCCGATACTTGCCGCCGCTCATATCGCCGTGTCTTCACATTACGCTTATCGGGGCTTAACGCGCCACCCCGCCACGGTAAAGAAAGTATTAAGAACGTTAAGCTTTGCGCCCCGGCCGCAACCTTGCCCGCCCCTCCGGCACCTTCTCATCAGGACAATATGACTGCCACAAGAAGTTACTTGTTTCTGATGCGCCTGGCGGTGGCCTGCATCGCCGTGAGCGGAGTGTTGGCTTCGGATTACCACGGCACGGTGAAGACTGGTGGACTGCCCGTTCCGGGAGTCACGGTCACCGCCATACAGGGTGACAAGAAAGTGGTAACCACCACCGATGAGCGCGGCGTATTTTCCTTTGCGGACCTGGCCGACGGCACGTGGACCATCGAGACGGAGATGCTGGGATTCACCAAACTTACGCGGGAAGTCGGCGTGGCGCACGATGCTCCGGCTGCCGAACTGGCGTTGAAGATCCAGTCCGAGGAAGCGCTCCTCGCCAGCCTGGAACCCTCGCAACCGGGGCCCGTCCCGGACCGTCCCGCCGCGGAGCCGCTCGCGCCGAAACCCGCGCCCGTAGCGAGTGCGGCGGCCCGAGCGCCCGCGCCGAAGAATCCAGCGGCCGGCGCGCGCCCGGCGGCGCCGCAGAAAGCCGCGTTTCAACCCGTGAGCGTGAATCAATCGGCCTCCACGAGCACAATCGCTACGGAAGGGACCATCAAGACGGAGGAGATCGCCGACCTCACCCAAAGCGCCGCCAATTCGTTCATCGTGCAAGGCAGCATGAGCTCCGCCGCCGGGTTACCACAGCAGAACGATTGGGGAATGGGTGGGCGCGGCATGGGGCCGGACGGCATGGGCGGACCGGGCATGGGTGGACCGGGCATGGGTGGTCCTGGTGGCGACGGCGCGGGTGGGACTCCGGCAGTGGCGACCGGCGGACGCGGCGGCGGGCCGGGCGGCGGTGGACCCGGTGGCGGTGGCCCGGGCGGAGGCGGTCCGGGCGGAGGCCCTCCCGGGAGTGGCGGACCTGGCGGCGGTGGTCCCCCGATGGGCGGGCCCGAAATGGGCGGCGGTCGCGGAGGAGGACGAGGCGGCCCGGACTGGCAAGGGCGTCCCAATGCCATGGCGTTTGGCAACGGACGGCGCGACCCGCGCCTGACCTACAACGGAAATGCCTCCTTCTCCCTCGATAACTCCGCCTGGGATGCGCGCACGTTCTCGGTTACCGGCGCCAATGTCAACAAACCTGTCTACGCCAACGGCCGCGGTTCGGTGATGTTCGGCGGTCCGCTGCGTATTCCGAAACTGGTGAGCGCCACGAGGCGCATCATGTTCACGTTCAACTACGAGGCGCAGCGCAATCGGACGGGCACGATCTCGGATCCGGTCAATATGCCGACTGCGCTGGAGCGCATTGGCGATTTTTCGCAGAGTACCGTGTCCGGCGCGGCGGTGACGATTTACGATCCGGCGAGCGGCTCGCCCTTCCCCGGCAATAAGATTCCGGCGAACCGGATCAGTGCAACTGCGACGGCGTTGTTGAAGTATTTCCCCAATCCCGACCTTTCATCCGCGGCGCAGAATTACCAGACCTCTTTGACTGGCCGGAATAACTCGCAGAACATCAATTCACGGATTTCGAACGTCAAAATCGGCAGTAAGGACACCATCAACGGCGGCGTGGGCTATCAGGGTACGAGCAGCATTTCGCCCAACCTGTTTCAGTTCACCGACACCGGCTCCGGCCGCGGCATCAACGCCAACCTGGCGTGGTCGCACGCATTCACGACCAGGGTGATCAACAACCTGCGCTACACCTTCAGCCGAAACCGCCAGCTCTCTTCGCCCTATTTCGCCAACCGCACGAATGTGGCGGCGGAACTGGGGATCGCCGGTACCTCGCAAAGCGCATCGGACTGGGGACCGCCCAACCTCAGTTTCACCAACTACGCGGGCCTGACCGATGGCAACTACTCGCTCAGCCGCAACCAGACGAGCGCGATTGGCGAAAGCGTCACCTGGGTTCACGGCCTGCATAACTTATCGTTTGGCGCCGATTACCGCCGGCAGCAGAATAACCAGTTGGCGGATAACAACGGGCGCGGCACTTACACCTTCAACGGCTCGGTGACAAGTTACCTGGTGAACGGCGTGGCGCAGTCGAATACGGGGTACGACCTGGCCGACTTCCTGCTCGGTTCCCCCGCCACCAGTTCCATACGCTACGGCAATCCCGACAAGTATTTCCGGGGCGCGGGCTACGATTTCTTCGTCAACGACGACTGGCGCATCACCTCGAAATTCAGTTTGAACTTCGGGATTCGCTGGGATTACGCGACGCCCGTCACGGAATTGTACAACCGCCTGGTCAACCTGGATATCGCACCGGGCTACACGGCCGCCGTGGCGGTCGAACCCGGCCAGAGCGGCGCCTGGTCCGGCCAGTTGCCGAACTCCCTCATCCGTCCGGACCGCACCAATTTCTCTCCCAGGGTGGGGTTTGCGTGGCGGCCGCTGAACAAAGGATCGCTGGTGGTGCGCGGTGGATATGGCGCTTACTACAACACGTCGGTGTACAACATTATCGCCGGCAACATGGCGCAGCAGCCGCCGTTCGCGCAGGCGCTCAGCGTGTCCGCTTCAACGGCGAATCCGTTGAACATCGACACCGGGTTCCTGTCGGCATCCAACCAATCGTTGAGCAGCACCTATGCCGTCGATCCCAACTACCGCATCGGGTACGCGCAGACGTGGACGCTTTCGGTGCAGCACGATCTGCCGCTGGGCATGTTCGCCACGGCGGGCTACCTGGGCACGAAAGGCACGCGACTGGACCAACAGTTCATTCCCAACTCGGTGGCTCCGGGAGCGGCGGTATCCTTGCTGCCGCATAACTTCACTTACGAAACATCGAACGGTAACTCGATTTACCACGCGGCGCAGTTTCAGTTGAACCGGCGATTCCGTAGCGGCATCATGGCCAATGCCGGCTATCAGTTCTCGAAATCGATCGACGATGCGGGCACCGGCGGCCGCGGGCAGGGCAATACGCCGGTGGCGCAGAACTGGCTGGACCTCTCGGCGGAACGCGGGCTCTCCAGCTTCGATGCCCGGCACAATTTGACCCTGCAATTCCAGTACAGCACCGGCATGGGCCGGAGCGGAGGCACGCTGGTGAACGGTTGGAAGGGCGCCCTGATGAAGGATTGGACATTCGGCGGCAACGTGAGTGTCCGCTCGGGAAACCCGTTCACGGCGACGGTTGGCGGCAACCGTTCGCAGGTGAGCGGAACCGCGGTGAGCAATACGCTGCGGGCCGACTCCACGGGACTGCCGGTGGAAGCTTCCGGGCTGCTGTTCAATACCGCGGCTTTCTCCGCGCCGGCCTCCGGGTTGTGGGGCAATGCGGGACGGAACACCATCCCGGGGCCAACCACGTTCTCCCTGAATGGGTCGCTAGGGCGCATCTTCCGCATTGGCGAACGGCGCAGCGCCGACCTGCAGTTCCAGGCGCAGAACCTGCTCAACCACGTCACCATCACCAATTGGGGCACGGTCCTGGGTTCCACCAATTACGGTCTGGCGGCGTCCGCCGCATCCATGCGAAAAATGACTATCAATCTGAGGTTCAGGTTTTGAGGTTGCTGAAGTACAGGAGGAATTTATGCGAGTGTCACTCGCTATCGTGTTCATCGCGCAGTTTGCCTATGGGCAACAACCGAGCTTACCCAGCGTGCCGAAGGGGACCTATAAGTTCGAAGTCAACAGCCAGTTAGTGGTAGTGAACGTCGCTGCCAAGGACAAGAATGGAGCGCCGCTGGACGGGCTCAAGGCCGCCGACTTCACCATTACCGAAGATGGCAAGGCACAACAGATCAAAGTGTTCGAATACCAGAGGCTGGAAGAGACGGCTCTGGCGGCGGCCACGGTGAAGCCGGATGCCGCGCCGGCCGCGGCGCCTTTGCAAGTGGCTCCCAGCACCATCACCCCGGCCAAACCCGGCGAAGTGAAATACAAAGACCGCCGCCTGATGGTAATGTTCTTCGACCAGGCGGGTATGCCAGTGGCCGACCAGATCCGGGCGCAGCAAGCGGCGTTGAAGTTTGTCAAGAGCCAGATCACGCCATCGGACATGGTGGCCGTCATGACCTACGTCACCAGCCTGAACGTGCTGCAGGATTTCACGGCGGACCGCGACGTGCTCACCAAGGTGATCCGCGGTTTGACCGCGTCCGACACCGGCATGGCGAACGGCAGCACGGGCGATGACAGCGAGGCCGACACCGGCGCCGCGTACACAGCGGACGACAGCGAGTTTAACATCTTCAACACGGACCGGCAGTTGGCGGCATTGGAATCGGCGGTGAGGATGCTGGGCAGCCTGCCGGAGAAGAAGGCCCTGGTCTACTTCGCCAGCGGCATGACGCGCACCGGAATCGACAACCAGGCGCAGATGCGCGCCACCATCAATGCGGCCATCCGCAACAACGTCACGTTCTATCCGGTGGATGCGCGCGGGTTGGTGGCCACCGCGCCCGTGGGCGACGCCACGCAGGGATCGCCGGGCGGTCAGGCCATGTACTCCGGCAGTTCGCAGCGGACCGCGCAAAGCAATTTCCAGGCGCAGCAGGAAACGCTGTACACCCTGGCGGCCGATACGGGCGGCAAGGCGCTATTGGACAACAACGATCTCTCCCTGGGCATGGTGCAGGCGCAGAAAGACATCTCGAGTTACTACATCCTGGGTTACTACAGCGGTAACACCGCTACCGACGGCCACTACCGGCGAATCAAGGTACAGGTCAACAAGAACCTGGCCGCCAAACTGGACTACCGTAGCGGCTATTTTGCCTCCAAGGAGTTCAAGCAGTTCACGTCGAGCGACCGGGAACGGCAATTGCAAGAGGCGTTGCTGCTGGGCGACCCGGTGACGGATCTTACGGTGGCCATGGAAGTCAATTACTTCCGCCTGGGGCGCGACCGCTACTTCGTACCGGTGTCGCTGAAAATACCGGGCAGCGACATCGAACTGGCTCGAAAGGGCGGAGCGGAAAGCACGCGACTCGATTTCATTGGCGAAGTGAAGGATTCCAAAGGCGTGCTGCAAGGGACGGTTCGCGATGACATCGCGGTGAAACTGAAAGGCGAGACGGCTGGCCAGTTAGCCACGCGCAATTTGGAATACGACACGGGCTTCACGCTGCAACCCGGCACCTACACGCTGAAATTCCTGGCGCGCGAAAACGAAACCGGGAAGATGGGGACGTTCGAGACGAAGTTTGTGATCCCGGATCTTACCACCGAGCAAAAGTACCTTCCGCTTAGTTCGGTCGTGCTGAGTTACCAGCGCGAAAACCTGGCGGCGGCGGTGGGCAGCGCGGAGCGCGACAAGAAACTGCTGGCCGCCAACCCGCTGATCCAGGACAACCAGAAACTAATTCCCAGCGTGACCCGCGTGTTCCGCAAAGATCAGGACATGTACGTTTACCTGGAAGCCTATCAGCCGGCGGCCGCGAAGACGGAGTTGATGGTGGCCAGCGTGAGCTTCTACCGGGGCAAGGTGAAGGCGTTTGAGACCGCGCCGCTGAAGATCACGACGGGACTGAATGCGAAATCGAAGGCGGTGCCGGTGAGTTTCAGCGTGCCGCTCGGTAAGTTACAAGCGGGGAGATACATCTGCCAGGTGAACGTGCTGAATCCATCGGAGCAGAAGTTCGCCGTCTGGCGGTCGCCGATGGTGCTGCTGCCTTGAAGGCGTGACGAAATAAGAAGTCCGAGCTTTGCCCGGATGGGGAGGCTGAAGCCTGTCCCACCAATGTTGTATACTTCTGGCGAAATGGATCTGACACGACGCAGCCTCCTGGGAATGGCGGCCGCTGCCCCGCTCGCCATGGCCGCCGCCGCTCCCGCCGTCAAACTCGGCATCGACCTGTTCAGCCTGCGCTCGCAGAACTGGACCCCGTTCCAACTGCTCGACTACAGCGCCAAATTGTCGGCGAAGGTGGTCCACTTCTCGGAAATCCGCTTCATCGGCAACCTGGAACCCGACAATTTGCGGGCCGTCCGGCGCTACGCCGAAGAGCGCGGCATCGAAATCGAGATCGGCATGAAGTCGATCTGCCCCACGTCCAAGATGTTCGATGCCAAGGCGGGCACCGCGGAGGAACAGATCGGCCGCATGCTGGACTCGGCCCGGCTAGCGGGTTCGCGCATTGTGCGCGCGGTGTTGGGCAGCTCCGAGGACCGCCATCCCGGGCCCATCGAGAAGCATATCGAGAGCACCGTCAAGGTTCTCCGCAATGTCCGTTCGCAGGCGTTGGACCACAACCTCAAGATCGCCATCGAGAACCACTCCGGCGATATGCAGGCGCCCGAACTGAAGCAGTTGATCGAAGAATCCGGCAAGGATTTCGTGGGCGCCTGCCTGGATTCGGGCAACCCGTTGTGGACTTTGGAAGACCCGCACGTTACCCTGGATACGCTCTACCCCTACGTGCTCACCAGCCACGTGCGCGACTCCGCCGTGTGGCGGGTGCCAGAGGGCGCGGCGGTATCGTGGGTGCGCATGGGGCAAGGCAATGTGGGCATCGACGACTACTGCCGCAAGTACGCGGAGCTCTGCCCCGGACGCGCGCTCTCGCTGGAATCCATCATCACCAATCCGCGTGTTTTCGCTTTCCGCGATCCCAAGTTTTGGGAGGCGTATGGCGACGTTCCTGCCTGGGAATTCGCCCGCTTCCTGGAACTCGCCGAGCGCGGCAAGCCGCACGCCGCCGAACCACCGGCGCCAGGCCCCGAGGCCGCGCGCCAGCGCGAGCGCGAAGATCTGGAAGCCAGCATCGAATATACTCGAAAGCTGCTGGGCCTGTAAGAGGAGAACCGCTCGCATGAATCGCCGCCAATTTCTTCGCACCGGCGCCGCAGACTCGGAGCGGCCGCCCGCATGACCGCGCGGCTGGCGCTGTGCGCGGCGCTGCTCTTCCCCGCCTTGGCTTGCGCCGCCGACCCGCCCGGCGGCCTGCTGCGCACCGAGGACTTCCGCCACTACGTGGACGCGCTGAACCGGAACGATCCCGAAGACGTCAACGGCGGCATTCCCAACAACGAAGCGTGGGCGTGGATGACCCGCAACATTCCCTTCCTGGCGTGCCCGGATTCCGAGTTGGAGCTGACTTACTACTACCGCTGGTGGGCCTACCGCAAGCACATCGAGAAGACCGGCACGGGCTATGTGATCACGGAGTTTCTGCGCCCGGTGAAGCACTCCACCGATTACAACGCCATTAGTTGCGCGTTGGGCCTGCACATCGCCGAGGGCCGCTGGCTGCACGACGCACGCTACCTGGACGCAACCGTGGATTTCTGGCTGCACTCGGGTGAAGGCGGCGGCTTGCAGGAGCACCTTCACCAGTTCAGCGGGTGGCTCTCCGACGCGCTCTACGACCGCTGGCTGGCCGACGGCAACCGGCCGCGCCTCGTGGCGCAATTCGCCGCGCTGCGCAAAGATTACGCCGCGTGGGAAGAGGAGCGGCTCACTCCCAGCGGACTCTTCTGGCAGCGCGACGTCTCCGATGGCATGGAATCTTCCATCAGCGGCGGACGCAAAGTGAAGAACCTGCGCCCCACCATCAACAGTTACATGTACGCCAATGCGCGCGCGCTGGCCGCCATGGCCGGCATGGCGGGCGACGCCGCGGCGCGCGCGCAATACGAGCGCAAGGCCGCGGCGCTCCGCAAACTGACGCAGGAACGTCTCTGGAATCCAAAAGAGCAGTTCTTCGAGACCTTGCGGGAGAACGGCGCTTCCGCCAACGTGCGCGAGCAGATCGGCTACACGCCCTGGTATTTCGATCTGCCCGAGCCCGGCAAGGGCTTCGAGGTGGCGTGGAAACAGCTTATGGACCCGCGAGGCTTCTACGCCCCCTACGGCCCCACCACGGCCGAGCGCCGGCACCGCGAATTCGCGCTCAACGAGGAGGGCGACGATTGCCAGTGGAACGGCCCGAGCTGGCCCTTCGCCACCAGCATCACCCTACGCGCGCTGGCCAACGTGCTGAACGGCTATACGCAGAATTCAGTTTCGGCCCAAGACTATCGCAAGACGCTGGACATCTACACGCGAAGCCAGCGGCTGAAACTCGCCAGCGGCCAGGTAGTGCCGTTTGTCGACGAAAATCTGAATCCGCTGACCGGCGTGTGGTGGGCCCGCGAATTGAAGATCCGAAAAAAGACCTACTACGGCCGCGGCGACCACTACAATCATTCGTCGTATGCCGACCTGGTGATCACGGGCCTGGTGGGCCTGCGCCCGCGCGCCGACGACGTGGTGGAAGTGAACCCGCTCGTGCCGCCCGAATGGGACTGGTTCGCGCTCGACCGCGTGCCGTATCACGGCCGCGAGCTTTCGATTTTGTGGGACCGCACGGGCCAGCACTTTCAGCGCGGGAAAGGATTGCTCATCTTCGCCGGCGGCAAAGAGATCGCCCACGCGGCAACGCTTGGGCGAATTACGGGACGGTTGTAGACGTAGCGGCGCTCCTATTTCCACTCTTTGATGTATAAATTGCGATAAGCCACCGGTCCGTGATCGCCTTGCAGCATGATGGGATTGACGGCGGCCTCCGGGATGTTCAGATGACTCACGGTGGGGCCGGGGAGCGTCACGTTCTCCTGCACCGGCGTCTCATTAAGCAGCACGCGCAATACTTTGGGCCGCGCGACGATCTGGCCGGCGGCATCGAAGCGCGGGGCTTGAAACCAGATGCGCAGCGACTGCCATTCGCCCGGCGGACGCGCCGCGTTCACGGCGGGCGGGGATCCACCGCCTTCGGTCAATTCGTAGACGCCGCCGCAATCGCCGGGCGTCAGGCGGCCCTGGAAGCCGTAGCTATCGAAGATTTGAATCTCGAAGAGTCCGTGCAGGTACACGCCGGAGTTGGAGCCCTTGGCCAGCAGGAATTCCAGGTAGAGTTCGAAGCTGCCGAACTTCTCGTCGGTGATCAGGTTCGCGGTCTTACCGTCCTTACCATTCACGATGCGATCTCCGGGGCCTGCCTTGGCGGAGAGGCGAAGCGGCGAGAAGACGCGCTTCCAGACGACGCTGGTTGCGGTGAACCACTCGTGCGGCACCTGATTTTCCGTGTGCCATCCGGCGAGATCGCGGCCGTTCAACAACGGACGCCAGCCCGTTTCGGAAAGGTACGGGGGATCGCCGTGGGTCTCGTCGTGATAGAGGTCAGGGAGCTTCTGCGCCAACGCCGGAGTGGTCAGAAAGCAGACCAGCACGGCGGAATATAGGTAGTTTTTCATGATTCAATCCCGCGCCGCTTCGATGCGGCATCGGCCAAAGGTTCAGCGAATCGTGGTGGGAGGGCGGGCTCGCGGAAATAGATGAAGAGCAGCGGGTCGGCCGCCGGGAGCGCGGCGGCGAAGCACAGTGCCGCAAGGCAGCGCTTCATCGCGGCAGGCTCCCGCTCACGTTGGCGTCGAGCAGATCCTTGCCCTTCCATCGCGATTCCGCGGTGACGCGTCTCGCGGCGTCGAAAAGGCGCCACGTCCACGTGCCATCGTCCGCATAAGAGCGCTCCCACTGCTTGCGCCCGCTATCGCTCCAGTAAGTTTCGAGACCGGTCTTATGGCCTGCCTTGTAAGTCACGTCCCATTGCTTCTGCCCGTTTGGGTAAGTGAACGTTCGATTTCCATCGAGGCCAAAGTAAGATGCGGTTTCCGGTCCGCCCACGAACACCCACTGTTCGTTCAACTCGATGTGGCGCTCCGGTTCGCTCTTGGATGTCACAACGTGAATCACGCTGTTGGGCGCTTGCGTGGCAGTGACGTACCCCACCGTTTTGATGCCGGGGAGGGGGCGCGTCTTCCACGTCACGCCCTCGTCGTCGCTGAGCGCGACGAACGCGCCGTCGCCCTTGGGCCCCGACGTCTTGCGGCCGAACAGATCGGCGACGAAGAAGAGCCGCCCCGACGCCAGGCGAATCACGCTGGGGCGTTGGCCGCTGCCCAGCGGCTGGAACGCAGTCTTATGCTGCTGGTATGTCTTGCCGCCATCCGTGCTGATGGACACGGGCATGAAGCCATCGATGGCGGAGTTCTTGCCGCCGAAGCCGATTAGCGAGCCATCCTTGCCCGTCACCACGGTGGTGTGCCGGCCACCGGTGCGGCCCGCCGTATCGAACCACGTCTTGCCTTCGTTGCGCGTGGCGAAGAGCACGGAGGTGCTGCCCTTGGCATCGACGGGGAGATAGATTGTGCCATCGGCGCCGCGCACGACGCTGTTGATGGGCTGCGGTGTGAAGTCGCCTACCTTGCCTTCGAGTACGGGCAATTGCACGGCGCTCCAGGTGGCGCCGTTGTCGCGCGACGTCATGTATTGGAAGGGTGGCCCGCCCGGCAGGCGCGGCGATCCGAAGAAATACCAGAGCGTGCCATGATCGTTCCAGAGCACGGGTGCGGCATCGGCGGCATCGGCGAAATCGGGCCACGGTTCGGGCATATCCCAATCTTCGGCGCCGTAGCGCAGGCGCATGGTGAGCACGGTCTGATCGGGATCGTTCTCTTCCTTGGGGGTGTTGTAATACGCTGCCAGTAGATCGCCGTTGTCCAAGACCACGACCGCCGAATTGTGATACGCCACTCCCAGTCCAGGCGCGAGGCCGATCTTCCAACCCACCTCGCGCATGCCGCGCGCGCCCAGTTTGGGGAACATGGGGCGCGTGTGGTAGTACGGCTTGGCAGGGTCGGGGCCGCGCTTCCAATCGGCCGCCGTCTGCTTCACCGCACTGTGCACGAAGGGCGTGGCGTAGGGCAGGGGAGCGGTCTTGGGCATCTCCGCCTGCACGACGCGGAATCCAATACCGTGTTCAGGGCTGGCGAACCCGGGGGCCATGCTGGCGCGGTTTGCCGAGCGCGCGTAGTATGGCATTTCGGCGGGCAGGTGCTTGCCGCCGTCGGTTTTCGGCGCCGCTTTGTAGTCCAGGCCGCCACCACGGATCACGCGGGCGATGCCGTGTGCGGGGCCGACGGGGTCGGTCTGCGGCTCGCTCGGGTACATGCCGTGCCAGTCGAAAACCCACTCCGCGACGCCGGTGTGCATGTTCTTCACGCCCCACAAATTGGCGGTTTCGGGGGCGGGAGGCCGGGCGCCGGAGGAGAACAGCGTGCCGGTACCGGCGCGGCAGGCGTATTCCCATTCGGCTTCGGTGGGCAGGCGGTAGGGCTTACCCTCCTTGCGGGTGAGCCACTCGCAGAACGCGGTGGCGTCGTTCCAACTGACGCCCGCCGCATAGGGAGCGTAATAGGGATTCTCGCGATACTGTGGGCGGAACTGGCGGTACTGCTGGATGGTGGTTTCGGTGGCGGCGATGCGGAAGGGCTTGGTGATGGTGACCTGGTGGACCGGCGTTTCGTCGTAGTCGCCCTGATTGCCGGGCCGACCGTAGATCACGCCGTTGGGGCCTTTGGTGAGTTCCTGTGGGATGGGCGTGCTGTCGACCCCCATTTCAAAACTCCCGGCGGGAATTTCGATCAGCGTCATCCCGATGGAGTTCACCGTTGGGCGGCCCGAATCGGCAGCGATCGTTACCGCGACCAATCCGGCCACGCATACCGCCACCACTAGCCATCGTCGTCTCATGACACGTCTCATTCCGCTACGGCGATGGTACAACAACGGGGCAGCTCAGTGGCTTGGAGTATATGACCCCTTGCATGGGGGACACTTCATCTCCTAAAATAGGAGACGTGCTACAACGCAAGAAGCTATCGACCACGATCGGCGCAGGCAATTATGCTTACCTGCACAATATGGTAAAGGCAGGCAAGGCCGAAAGCGTCGGACAGGCAGTGGACAAGGCCGTGGAGACGGCCCGCAGGCTGGACAACCGGGGTAACTTGGAGCGTCAGACGGCCGCTTATTTCAAGGGCCTGCCCCCCAAGGCTGCCGCGGAAGAGGCTGACCTGGAAGACGCGCTGAGCGGCGCATCTCAAGAGATGGACTTTGACCAGCCGTAATGCTCCTCCCCGGCGCGGCGAGATCTGGACCGCGATGCTGGGAAATCCGCCGGTCCGCCATTGGATCTTGGTAGTGTCGCTCGACTCGCGTAACCTGAGCGAACGAGTCGATTCCGTCCTGATCGTTCCGTTCGGCAGCCAAGGCGCGGATGGTCCAACCACTTTGCGATTTGAGCCAGGAGAGACGGGACTGCCAGGACCGTCCTGGCTGAAAGGCCACTTCATTACCACGCTGAAGAAGTCGCTCCTCGGAGAGCGTTTGCCGCGTCCGCTCTCAGCAAAGCGCCTGCGGCAAGTTAGTCTGGCCATTCAACGCGCGTTTGACCCGGACTCGCCAGCGGCATGAAGCTTGACGGCCTGCCTCTGGGGCCTAAGGTGACAGACGACCAAAGGCGATCGTCTGTCCTACGAGCCCCCGCGCGCAGGCGCGGCGCCTAACTCTTTGAGTAAGTCCGCCGCCTTATAGACGCGATCCAGCGCTTCTACGATGCCGCGCACATCGACGTGGACGGCGCGGGCCTGGTCGTCGCTGTACAGGTAAGTCACGGGAAGGCTTTCCAGATTGCCGTCGAAGGTGACGCCGACGAGTTCGCCACGCTGGTTGATGGTGGCGCTGCCGTAGTCGCCGCCGCCGATATCGGCGGTGCTCACGAAATTAAGCTGGGTTACGGGATTGAGGATCTCGCGGGCCTCGACCCAACGCTGGGGCACGAGATACGGGCCTTCGTTGTCCTTACGGTAGTAGAGGCCGCTGAAGGTGGCGGCGTAGGGCTGCTGTACGGCGGCACGGTCGATGTAGCCTTTGACATTGCCGAACTCGACGCGGGGAGTGCCGGTGCCATCGGGGTAATCGGCGGCGCCGAAGAGCCTGAGGCGGAACTGGGCGATCTTTTCGGTGGACGAGACTTCCAGCGTGCCGATGATGTCGTCATGCTGTTTGCGCAGGCGCAGCGCGGGCGCATCGATGGCTTGCGCCAAAGCGATGATCGGGTCGCCCGATTTAAGGGCGGCGTCGCGATTGGCGGCCAGGCGCTTGCGCTCCGCGGCATCTTTCAATTTGCTGGCCTTCACCATTCTTTCCGCGGCCTGTGCGGGGGTGGCGCCAGCGAGGATCGGCTTGAGCGACACCGCCTTCTCACCCGCACCCGCCGATTCGGCATCTTCCAGCCTGCCGGCCTTCGCCATTTTTCTCGCGGTCTGCACGGGCGTGGCGTCGGCCGGGGTCGGCTTGAGCCGCACCTCCTTCTCGCCCAGACCGGCCAATTCCGTCAGGTACTGCGTGAGCATCATGGTCTCCATGGTTTCGTTGATGGCGTCGCCGGAATCGTCGAGTGGTTCGCCGCGGACGATCTGGCGGGCCATGCGGAAGAGGCGCGATCCGGGTGCGGGCTCTCCTTCCAGGATCTCGTACGGCTTATCAAGCGGCTTCCACTTGCGGTAGGCGGCGGTGATCTCGTCCCACACTTTGCCGGCTTCGACGCCGAGTTTGGCATTGCCCTCCACGGCGCGGCGGATCTTGCCTTCGAAGGCGGTCTTGCGCGTCACCAGCCGGTCGTCGCGCAGGCCGATCAGCTTGCCGGCGTCGGTTTTGTACTCGGTGAGCAGACGGCTGAGGGTGCTCTCGGCGGCGCGCTGGTTGTCCACGCTGGCGGCGGCGAAGGCGTTCAACTGCTGCACGCGCGGCTGCAGGCGGGTGAGGCGCAGGGGCAGCGCGGTGTCGCGCAAGAAGGTGAGTTGGGAAGCCGTGGAGAGCCGTCCCGTGGGGCCGGGATTGCCGCCGAGGAACACCAGGTCGCCCTCCTTGACGCCTTCCGTGCTCCACTTCAGGTAGTCCGGAGTGGCGGCTGGTTTGCCGTTTTCGTAGGCGCGCAGAAAGGCGATATTGAGGCCGTAGCGCAGGTAGGAAATGCTGTCGCGCTCGCGGCCGAAGAAGGCGATGGCGTATTCCGGAGCGAAGACCAGGCGCAGGTCGCTGTAGCGGCGGTACTGGTAAAGATCGTAGCGCCCGCCGGAAAACAGGCGGACCACGGAGCAGACGTGGCCGGATTTGGCGGCGCACTCTTTCTCGATGCGCGTGATGGCGGCGTTGCGCAGGGCGAGCGTGGCGCCGGCGGCTTTGACAGGTTCGCTGACGTCCTCGATGGTCAACAAGACACTCGCGTCCATGCCGGGGCAGGGCAGTTCGGCCGCTTGCGCAGCCGCCTGGAACCCGTCACGAAAGTAATCGTGCTGTGCAGTGCTCAGGCTGGACAAGCAGTCCGCCGCCAACTGGCGGGTGGTCAACAGCAAGCCCGCGGGCGAGACAAAAGAGCCCGACCCGCCGGCCAGTTTTACGGAGGCCAGCCGGAGGTGGTCCAGGAACGCGGAATCGGCCTCAAAACCGAGCTTCTGTTTTACGCTATCTTTGGGGAATTGGTTGTATGGCCACAAGCCTTCACCGGCGGTCGCCGGGATGGCCCACAGGCAGGCGATCAGGAATGATTGCAATCTCACGACAGGCTGATTCTCGTTGATCGACATACCGCAGGTCAAGCGAAAATGGTATTTCGGGGCGGATTGGACGCCGGCGCGCGCGAGATTCGCCTGCGTGCATCATTCCTTGGAACTCAACGGCGGGAAAAGGGAATCAAATTTGATGGACTCTCGGCGCTGGACTTCACTCCTCCTCTTGATCCCGGCAGTTTGCTGCCCATCGCTGCTGGGTGCGGCGCAAATCGGCGGGCAAGTGCGGGCGGCCGACCAGATTGTGCCAGGAGCCACGGTGACCGCGCTGCAAGGGGGGGCCAAGGTGACGGCGTTCACCGACGAAAACGGGCGCTACACGCTGGAACTCACGCCGGGTGTGTGGCACATCGAAGTCAGCATGTTCGAGTTCACCACGGCCAAGGGGGAAGTCACCGTAAGTAACGGCGCCACCGCCAGGGATTGGGTGCTCAATATGCCCAAACTGTCGGAACGCGGCGGAGCGGCGGCCACCGCACCGGCGACGTCGCCGCTGCCCGCCGCCCCCGGCATCGGCCGCGGCGCGCGCGGCGGGCGCGGCAATCGCGGTGCGGATGGCCAGCGGGCCTACGGCGAATACGCGGGACGGCAAGGACGCGGCGGGCCGGGCGGAACGGGCACGCAGGACGCGCAGGGTGGTCCCGGTGGCCGCGGGCAGGGCCGCGGCGCGTCCGGTCAGGCGCAGGCGGGATTTCAGAGTGCCGCCGTGCGCGCCACTCCGGAGGGACAGGCCAACGCGCAGCAGGACACCGCGCCGATTATCGACCTGGGCGAGGCCGACGAATCGCTACTGGTCAACGGCAGCGTGAGCGGCGGTCTGGAACAATCGAGCGATGACGAAGCGCGGCGGCAGCGCGCCATGGGAGGCCGCGGCGGTCCAGGCGGGCCGGGCGGAGGGGGTGGTGCGGTTTCGGCGGCGCAAGGATTGCAGATGGGCGCCGGCGTGCCCCCGGGCATGACCGCCAGTTTGACCAACGACAGCCTGGGGCTGGGCGGATTCGGCGCCAGTGCCATCAACGGCGGATTTGGGATCGGCCCCGCGGCTCCCCCAGATGGCGGTGGCGGCGGCCGGGGCGGCGGTGGCGGAGGCTTCGGACCTGGCGCCGGTCCCCCCGGCTTCGGTGGCGGTGGCGGCGGAGGTGGCTTCGGAGGCGGTGGAGGAGGTGGTGGCGGCGGACGGGGCGGCGGCGGTTTGGGCCAGAACGCCGGTGGACGCGGGCAGGGCGGACGCGGCGGACGCGGTCCGTTCAACGGACAATTCGCCAGTTTCGGTAACCGGCGGCGCACCACGCCTCCGGTGTCCGGGTCGATCTCCATCACGGCGCGCAACTCCGCGTTGAATGCGGCCCCCTATTCGCTCAACGGACAGACGGCGCAGAAGCCGTACTCGGCCAACAACAACCTGAACGCCAACATCGGCGGGCCGCTGCACATTCCGAAACTTGTGAACTGGCAGCGCGCCCAGTACACCATCAGTTTCGGCACGGCAATCAACCGCAACGGCAAGAGCATGGTGGGATCTGTGCCCACGGCGGCGGAGCGCGGCGGCGATTTCTCGCAGGCCCTGACCACCACGCCGATGACCATCTACGATCCGCTCTCCGGTTCGCCATTCCCCAACAACGTGATTCCCACCACGCGATTCAACCCCGCCTCGGCGGGGCTGCTGCAATATTTTCCGAATCTCACTTACCCCGGCATCGTACAGAACTACCGTTTTGTGATTACGGACCCCAGCAACAGCCGCAATATCGGAGTCCGCTTCAACGCGCCGCTGAACAACAAAGACCGGCTGAATTTTAATTTCCAAAAGCAGAATTCCAATTCGAGCTCGCACCAGTTGTTCGGCTTTCTGGATACCGGCGAGACCTCCGGGTTGAGTTTCTCCTCCGGCTGGAGCCACAGTTTCAAGCCGCGCCTGAACAACAGCGCGACCTTTTCGATCAGCCGCAGCCGCAGCCTGAACGCCCCGTTCTTCGCGTATACCGAGAATATCGCGGCGGAGTTGGGGATCAACGGGACTTCGCAGGACCCCATCAACTACGGACCGCCGACGCTCTCCTTCACCAATTTCTCCAGCCTGAGCGACAGCGCGCCCAGCCTGAGCCGCAACCAGACAGCGACTTTCAGCGACAACTTCACCTGGGTGCTGAAGCGCAAGCACAACCTGACCTTCGGTTACACCTACAACCGGCTGCAACAGAATAGCGAGAACTATCAGAACGCGCGCGGTTCGTTTTCCTTCAGCGGCCTCGCGACCAGCCAACTGGATGCCGCCGGACAGCCGGTGAAGGGCACCGGTTACGATTTCGCCGATTTCCTGCTGGGGCTGCCGCAATCCAGCTCGCTACGCTTCGGCAGTTCGAACAACTACTTCCGGAGCTGGAGCACCAGCGCGTACGCGCAGGACGATTTCCGGGTGAGCGCGCGGCTCACCATCAACTTCGGGCTGCGCTACGAATACTTCGCGCCCTACACGGAACTGCGCGGCCACCTGGCGAACCTGGATGTCAGCCCCGGATTCACGGCAGTGGCGGTGGTTACGGCGGGAGAAAACGGACCCTACTCGGGCGCGCTGCCGAGCAGCATCGTGCGCGCCAAGCCGAAGGATTTCTCGCCGCGTTTCGGCCTGGCGTGGCGGCCGTTTGCGAAGCGGAACACGCTGATCCGCAGCGGCTACAGCATCTTCTACAGCGGATCTTCCTATGCGCAGATCGCCAGCCAGATGGCGGCGCAGCCGCCCTTTGCCACGTCGGCGTCGCTGACCACGAGCACGAGCGCGCCCTTGACCATCCAAAACGGATTCGCCACTTCGCCCACCACCCTGACCAATACCTACGCGATCGACCCGAACTTCCGCCTGGCCTACGCGCAGACCTGGAACTTCACCATCCAAAACACGCTGCCTCACGGACTGGTGATCGATACCGAGTACATCGGCACCAAGGGGACGCACCTGGGGATCCTGGAGAATCCCAACCGCTCGATCAGTTCAATTACCAACGGAGCACTGCAAATTAACAACGCCACCAGCTTCAGTTATCAGACGCAGGGCGCCAATTCGCATTACGAGGCGGGGCAGGTGCGCGTCACCCGGCGGCTGTCGCGCTCAGTATCGTCGAGCGCGCTGTACACCTTCGCCAAGGGAATCGACGATGCGTCGAGCTTCAGCGGGACGGGCGGGACGGTGGTGCAGTTTCTGAACAACCGGGCGTTGGAGCGCGGACTTTCCAGCTTCGATCAGCGCCACAATCTCACCGCGGGGTTCCAGCTTTCCTCGCCGGTGGGCATACGCGGCCTGTTGCGCAACGGCGGCTGGAAAACCCAAGTGCTCAAGAGCTGGAACATGAACGGCAGTTTCAACGTCGCCACCGGCACTCCGCTGACGGCGTACGTCTCCGGCAACCTGGCCAATACGGGCGGACTGGCGGGCGGCGGCAGCCTGCGCGCCGAGGCGACGGGCCTGCCGATCCACGCGGACGGCCAACCGTACTTCAATCCGCTGGCCTTCACCACGCCGCTGGCCGGCCAGTTCGGCAACGCCGGACGGGACACCATTCCGGGGTTGTTCCGCGTCACCATAAACTCCAGCCTGAACCGCTCCTTCCGTTTCGGCGAGAGCCGGCGCACGCTGGCGTTCACCATTAATGCCAGCAACGTGCTCAACCACGTGACCATCACCAACATCGGGACCACGGTCAACTCGTCCAGCTACGGGCTGCCGACCGCGGCCTCGGCGACTCGTGGGATCTCACTCAATTCACGTTTCAGCTTCTGATGCTTATGCGGAATAAGAGCCTGATTGCCACCCTTCTGACCATTCTGCTGCTGCTGCCGGCCACGGCGCAGAGGCCCGCGGTGCAGACGCCGGTCAAGCCCCCGGCGCCGGGCACCCCCACATTTCACGCCAATTCGAACCTGGTGATTGTCGACGTCAGCGCCAAGGATAAAAGCGGCCTGACGGTGGAAGGGCTGAAGGCGGAAGACTTCACCGTGCTGGAAGACGGCAAGCCGCAGAAGATCTCGGTCTTCGAGTATCAGCGCATCTCCAGCAAGCCGGAGCCTTTGCCGGAACTGAAGTTGGACGATCAGTTCGCCATGCCGGAGGCGCCCAAAACCACCATCACGTCCGCCACGCCGGGGCAGATCCAGTATCACGACAAGCGGCTCATGGTGTTCTTCTTCGACTTTTCCTCGATGCAGATCCCGGACCAGTTGCGCGCGCAGGATGGCGCCCTCGATTACCTGAAGAACAATATCACCAAGGACGACGTGGTGGCGGTGCTGTTCTACGCCAGCACGATCCAGGTGCTCAGCGATTTCACCAGCGACCGCGACCTGCTGACCCGGGTGATCAAGGGACTGCCCATCGGCGAGGCGAGCGAATTGGCCGCGCTGGCCGATACCGGCGACGATAACAGCGAAGACACGCAGGCCGCATTCGTGGCCGACGAAACCGAATTCAACATTTTCACCACCGACCAGAAGCTGGCCGCCATCGAGCAGGCGGCGAAGATGCTCGCCTCCTTCCCCGAGAAGAAGGCGCTGGTGTACTTTTCCGGCGGCGTCACCCGTTCGGGTTTGGATAACGAAGCGCAGTTGCAGGCGGCCATCAACGCGGCCACTAAGGCCAACCTGGCCATCTACTCCATCGATGCGCGGGGCTTGACGGCGGACCCTCCGGGCGGCGCCGCGTCCAAGGCCGGCTCGCGCGGGACCGGTATCTACAACGGGGCGGTGTTCAACTCGCAGCGGTCGGCGCAACTGGCGTCGCAGGATACGTTGTTCACCCTGGCGGCGGAGACCGGCGGTAAGAGTTTCTTCGACTCTAACGACATCGCGCTAGGCATTCAGCGGACACAGGACGCGATGAGCAGTTACTATCTGCTGGGTTACTACAGCTCCAACAACGCGCGGGACGGCAAGTTCCGCAAGATTTCGGTGAAGTTGAATAATTCGAAGCTGGCGGCCAAACTGGAGCACCGCGAAGGCTACTACGCCGATAAGGTCTGGGGCAAGCTGAACGCGCAGGATAAGGAGCAGCAGCTTAAGGAAGCGCTCTCGGCGGGAGACCCGGCCACCGATTTGCCGCTCGCCTTGCAGATCGATTACTTCCGCGTGTCGCCCACGGCTTACCTGGTGCCGGTTTCGATCAAGATTCCGGGCTCGGTGGTGGCGCTGGCGGCCAAGGGCGGCGCGGCCACCACGCAGTTCGATTTCGCCGGCCAGATTCAGGACGAAAAGCACGCTGTCGTGGGTAACGTGCGCGACAATATCCAGATCAAACTCAATCCGGCTCCGGGCGCGGCGGCCGCGGCAGTTCCAGCGGCAGTTCCAGCGGCAGTTCCAGCGGCAGTTCCAGCAACCCAGGCGGTGGCCGTCGGACCCGCGACGCCCGCCGCGGCCAAGCCTGCCCCCACCGCGCCGGCCGCTCCCGCCATCACCGCCAGAAAGAGCTTTCAGTACGATGCCGGCTTCACCCTGGAGCCCGGCAAGTACCGCATGAAGTTCGTGGTCCGCGAAAACATCACCGGCAAGATGGGGACCTTCGACACCAGATTCACCGTCCCCGATTTGAGCGCCGACACGTCCGGCCTGAAGCTCAGCACCGTGATCTTGAGCAACCAGAGGGAACCGGTCGCCGCCGTGGTGGGAACGGCGGAACGATTCTCGCGGAAGGAGGTGCGCGCCAACCCGTTGATCGTGGGCGACCACAAAGTGGTGCCCAACATCAACCACGTCTTCCGGCGCAATCAGAGTCTATACGTGAACTTCGATGTGTACGACGCCCTGCCCGACCCGGCCAACCCCAAGAACCGGCGCGTGAAGGTCACCTTGAGCCTGTTCAACAAGAAGTCCGTGAAGACGTTTGAGGTAGGGCCCATCGAGGCCACGCAACTGGCGGCCACGCGTCCGGAAGCGGTGCCGGTGCAAATCGAAATCCCGCTGAAAGACGTGACGCGCGGCGAGTACGTGTGCCAGATCAACGTGGTGGACGAGGTGGGGCGGAAATTCGCGTTCCCGCGCGCGCCGATTATCGTGCAGTAGCAGGGGCGGTATAGTAGCAGGTACCGATGCTGCGCGACCCCTGTCTGATTCCGCTCTCCCACCAACACCATAACGCTCTCGCCCTGTGCGTGATGACACGGCGTTCCCTGGCTGCGGACTCCTCGCCGGCAAACGTGGCGAGGCTGGCGCGGCGCGCCACGGACCGGTACGAGCTGGAGCTGGCCAATCATTTCGAGATCGAGGAGCAGGTGCTCTTTCCGGCGTGCGGCCCGATGTCCCTGATCGAGTTGCTGCTGGCGGAACACCGCGCCATCGAGGGCCTGATCGCGCAATTGCGCACGGCGCCCGCGGAGGCGCTGCTGGAGCGGTTTTGCGCCCTGCTCTCGGGGCACATCCGGCGGGAAGAAAACGAACTCTTCGAGCAGATTCAGCGCACCCTGCCGAGGGAAGTGCTGGAACGCGCGGGCGGCGAGATCGACGCCCGTGTAGTGCGCGTTTGCCTGTGAGTGGGGATCGTCACTCGCACCGCGGCGCGACGACAGGGTCCGCCGCCATGGCACTCCAGGGCGGATACGTCGAGTCCACGCGGCAACCGCCGGGAACGCGATCCACCGCCACCACCGGGATGCCGGCGTCCTGCGACCGGGCGATGGCGGCGGGCAGGGCGGGATCTTCGGCGGCAAGCAGCAGGATTCCTTCCACTCGCTGGGCTCGCAGCAGGGCGAGGGATTTCTGTTGCTGTCCCGCGTCCGCTTCCGAGTTCGCGACGATGAGGGAATACCCGCGAATGCGCGCCGCCCGGCCGGCTCCGACAATGAGCTGCGGGACGAATGCGAGAGTGACATCCGAAACCACCAGACCGAGTGTGCGCGTCTTGCGTGTACGCAGACTCCCCGCGGCGCGATTCGGGGAGTAATCCAACTGGCGAGTGACTGCCAGCACCTTACGACGTAGCGGCTCGCTCACGCGAGTCGCTCCGGTGAGCACATGCGACACGGTGCCCACGGAGACACCGGCTGCTTTAGCCACTTGCTTGATGGTTACCATATTTTCGGCACGCACTCCTTCATTGCGGGCGAACCCTGTGATCGCCATCGCAAGGCCGCCTGGCCGCCGCGCGGGAGGACTGGCTATCCCGTAGCCGAGACGCATCTTGCGCTCGGTTTTGGTATACAGGCATTGTGCGCGCAGGTTGGAGCACTGCAATTAACTTCTCGGTTATTTTAACCGTTAACCCAGCTAAGTGGCTTCCTGAGAATCGGTTACGGATGTCAGAAAGCGGTGTTAAGTGGAAGTGCCGGCTAAGCCGAGAGATGAATTCGGCGCCTTCACTGTACGCGCCAGGCCGCAACCTTCACGGAACCAGCGACCCTCCCAACCCGGCTGGTGCGGAGCAGGATCTCCAGGTGCTCCGGCGCCGCGCGAAGGTGCTCGCGTAGTTCGGGAGGAACGAGGCTCACGAAATTTGGATCCAGAACGAATTCGGCGGCGGCTTCCGTCTCGGGACTACCCGTCCCGGTGAGCATCAGCACTCGGGTATTTGGCTGGAAGTTCGGCAGCAGAGCGATTCGTGCGTAGGTCAGGCCGTCTCCGCCTGGCCCACCGCCGTAGGCACCTCTCTCTCCAGGGCCCGGCCTCCGGTTTTCGAAGCCGCCGCCCTGGCTGGCGATGCGCAGATGGAAGTTGAGGCTAGGCTCGTAGAGTTCCGCCCATGGGTTGGAGAGCTGGCCGCCGAACAGCACGCAACTCGAGGACTTGATCTCCCGCAATTGAACCTCCCGCGGGTGCTTGAAAAGCGCGCTTTCGGCAAGGTGGGGGTAGAAGCGGAGCAACTTGACCACAAATGTGACATTGACCAACTGGAGGTGCCGCGACGTGGGCAACAACATCTCCACCAAGCGCTGGCTCCCCAGCTCGCTCGCGGCGCCTCCAAGATTCGGCGTGGCACCCTCCGCCGCGATGAATTCATTGAGGCTGTAAGCGCTTCCCCGCATCAGTGAAGCCACGACAAGCAGCGAGTCCTCGAAGATGACCAAAGTCTGGGTCGGAGGTGCAAACACGCTCCGGAGAATCGGATTCGGTACTGCTTTATCGGTGTCGGCGGCTCCCGAGGTATACTCGGCCCTCTCGAGCGGCGCCGCCCAGAAGCCGCGCACTGCAACTCCCAAGGTGAAGGCGGTAAATGCGAGAACACCGGCCGCAAAAATCTTCCAGCCCCGTCTTTCGCCGCGGGAGCTGGCCGGCGGCGCGGGTTGACTCTCCGTGGCGGACACGGCCCGCGCCACGGAACCGTTGTCAGCCACCATGGAACGGGCAGCAAAGGCCAAACCGTAGCTGCCCTTAGGAACAGTGATGACAACGGCTTGGTTGGCACCCTCGCCGTCAAAGTACTCCGCCAGTTTCTCCCTCAGGTTGTGTGCCTGAACGCGGACGATGCTGTCATCGCTAGGGTTGTACCCTGGGGTTCGGGCAAAGACGGCAATTCCGATTTGCTGTTCGGAGAGCAGTTCGCGTTCGCCCTTGAGCGATTGCTGGGCAGTGTAGGCGAGGAACTCCTTCAGTTTGGGCGATTTTTGAAAAACTCCGCTGGCGAGAACGCGTTTGACGGCGTCCGCGCACTCGGCCGACGAATTAACATGAGTTTCCTGCATCGTCTAACGTTATGATAATACATCGCTTGATGCGCTTAACAATAAATCAACCGTGAAGTCGTTGCGTCGTGCCACAGGGCGTCGCACTATCTTTCTTATAACGTTTCAAATTTCAGAGTGCCGCCACCACACCGGCCGCAGTGAGCCGTTACCCACTCTTCGCTCTCGCATGTCAATCGAGGGACGGCGCCAGTTTTCGACAAGGGCATGTTTATACGGCGTCCTTCGTCCACCGGCCGTTACGGGGCGGTTTCGATTCTTCCTGTCTGGCGACCGACGGGACGAGGCGACCGTGGTCCCTGCGCGGTGGGCGCCTGGGGGCAGGAGGGTCCGAATTTGGCTCGGATTGGCAGGCTGAAGCCTGCCCCACCTAGGCAGGGACGGAGAACAACGAGATATCCGGATCCGATGTTTGGCTTTCCAGAAAAGGTAGGAAACATTGATGAGAATAACAGGCAAGATGAAGCGATTCGTTCTGGCAGCCCTGACTGTTACCGTCTTGGGCGCGTGGGCCGTATTGGCGCAAAACCCGGGCGATGCCCTGCAGCAAGGTTTTCAGAATCCGCCGGATAGCGCCAAGCCGCGCGTCTGGTGGCACTGGATGAACGGCAATATCTCCAAAGAAGGGATCAAGGCCGACCTGGAATGGATGAAGCGGGTCGGGATCGGCGGCTTCCAGAATTTCGATGCCGCCCTCAGCACCCCCCAGATTGTCGAAAAACGCCTGGTGTACATGACGCCGGAATGGAAGGACGCATTCAAGTTCACGGCCACCCTGGCCGACCAGTTGGGGCTGGAAATGGCGATCGCCGGTTCGCCCGGCTGGAGTGAGAGCGGCGGTCCGTGGGTGCCTCCGGCGCAGGGCATGAAGAAGTTCGTGTGGAGCGAGACCCGGGTGCAGGGCGGGCGGCAGTTCACCGGCACACTGGCCAAGCCGCCGTCTACGGTCGGACCGTATCAGAATCAGGCTATGGCCCCCGGGCGTGCGGGACAGTCCACCGCCAAGCCGCCCGACCCCTGGTACGCCGACGCCGCGGTGGTCGCCTTCCGTCTGCCGGATAGCGATCAATCGATGGCGGAATTGCAGCCGAAGGTCACCTCTAGCGGCGGATCCTTCACCTTGGCTGCGCTCACGGACGGCGATTTTGCGCAGGCCACCCTGCTGCCCGCCGCCGCGGTGGGCCAGAAGGCCTGGATCCAGTTCGAGTTTGCCCGGCCCCAGACCGTTGCCGGCCTGACCATGGGTACGGGTGGCGGCGGCAGGGGGTTCGGCAGGGGAGGCGGGGGCAATAGCGGGCAGGCGCTGGAGGCCAGCGACGATGGGCAGCAATTCCGCGTGGTCGCTTCCATCCCCATGGGGGCGCGCAGCATCGCCTTCGCTCCGGTCTCGGCGCGGTTCTTCCGCCTCACGATCCTCGCTCAGGCGCCCGGTGCGGGCCGTGGGGCGGGCGGATTCGGCGGAGGAGCGGGTGCGCCTGCGGGCGGCGGTGGCCGCGCCGGGGCACCCGCGGGACCCGCGGGTACGCAGATAGCAGAGCTCGTCCTGCACACTTCGGGATGGGTGAACCGGGTTGAAGATAAGGCGGCGTTCTCGGCCGCCACCGGCATCTACGCGATGGCCACACCTCCGGTAGCGGCCGCCGATGCGGTGCGCAAGGCCGATTGTCTCGACCTGACGTCCAAAATGCGTCCGGATGGCTCGCTCGATTGGACCGCGCCCGCGGGTCAGTGGATGGTCTTGAGGTTGGGGTACTCCCTGCTTGGGATTACCAACCACCCCGCTTCTCCTGAAGCCACCGGGCTGGAGGTGGACAAGCTCAGCCGCACCGCGGTGAAGGCCTATCTGGACAACTACCTGGACCAGTACAAGAATGCCACCGGCGGATTGATGGGCAAGCGCGGCCTGCAATTCGTCATCACCGACAGTTGGGAAGCCGGTACGCTGAACTGGACCGACAATATGATGGCGGAATTCGCCAAACGCCGCGGGTACGACATGCGGCCATGGCTGCCGGTCCTGGTCGGCCACGTGGTGGAAAGCGCCGAGGCCAGCGACCGCTTCCTGTGGGATTTCCGTAAGACCATCGGCGACTTGACCACCGAGTACCACTACGATCAGTTGACCGCGGTGTTGCGCGAGCGGGGCATGGGCCGCTACTCGGAATCGCACGAGGTCGGCCGGGCGCTGATCGCCGACGGCATGGAAGTCAAACGCAGCGCCGCCGTTCCCATGAGCGCCATGTGGACCGGGCGGGGCGGCGAAAACGGCGAACCAGCCAACTACAACTCCGACATCCGCGAATCGGCTTCGGTGGCCCACATCTACGGCCAGAACCTGGTCGCGGCGGAGTCCCTCACCGCGGGCAGCGGCGCTTACACGTTCTCGCCCGAGACGCTGAAGCCCACCGCCGATGCGGAGATGGCGATGGGGCTGAATCGATTTGTGATCCACACCTCCGTCCACCAACCGGTGACGGAGAAGAGGCCGGGCCTCAGCCTGGGGCAGTACGGCCAGTGGTTTACGCGCCTGGAAACGTGGGCAGAGTATGCCAAGCCCTGGACGACATACCTGGCGCGGAGCAGCTACATGCTCCAGCAAGGCAAGTTTGGGGCGGACGTGATCTATTATTACGGCGAAGATTCCAACATCACCGCGCTGTTCCCCGGCCCCAGCGGGACGGGCATGGGCGGTCCGGCCGGTGGCGCCAAGGCGGATGTTCCCGCGGGCTACGACTACGACTTTGCCAACTCCGATGTGGTTCTGCATCGCCTGGCAGTGACCAACGGACGGCTCACTACGACGACCGGCATGAGTTACCGTCTGCTGGCGCTCGACGCCAACAGCCAGCACATGCCTCTGGCGGTGCTGCGCAAGATTCGCGACATGGTGAACTCTGGCGCCTTCGTCGCAGGGCCGAAACCGATCGACAGTCCCAGCCTCGCCGACGACCAGGCGGAGTTCAAGACCATCGCCGACCAGCTCTGGGGCTCGGGCACGGGCGAACGCACCGTCGGCAAGGGCAAGGTCTACGCCGGCATGAAGACGGCGGACGCCCTCTCGGCCATGCATGTGGCTCCCGATTTCGAATTCTCCAAGCCCGAGAACGACACGAACCTCCTGTTCGTGCATCGCAGGCTGACCGATGGCGATAGCTACTGGGTCGGCAACCGCAAGGATCGGGTGGAGACGCTGGATGCGACCTTCCGGGTAACCGGCAAAGCCCCCGAACTGTGGCACCCCGAAACCGGGCGGATCGAGCCGGCGGCCTATCGCATCGCCGACGGCCGCACTACCGTTTCTCTGAAACTGCAACCCTTCGAAGCCGTCTTCGTCGTGTTCCGGAAAGCCGCCGCGACCCCCTCGCGGACTCTGCCGGCGCGGACGGAGAGCCCGGTGGGCACCGTGGAAGGTTCGTGGGATGTCGCCTTCCAGCCCGACCGTGGCGCGCCCGCGAAGATCACGCTCGACGAGCTCTCCTCGTGGAGCGAGAACGCCGATGCCGGCGTCAAGTACTTCTCCGGAACTGGAACCTATACCAAGACGGTCCAGGCTCCGGCCGATTGGTTCAAGAGCGGCGCGCAATTGTGGCTGGACCTCGGGGATGTGAAGAACATCGCGGAGGTCTCGGTCAACGGCAAGTCCCTCGGCGTGGTGTGGAAGAGACCGTTCCGGGTGAATGCGACAGCGGCGTTGAAGCCCGGCGCGAACACGCTGGAAATCAAGGTGATCGACCTCTGGCTCAACCGGATCGTCGGCGACCTTCAACCTGGCGTCACGAAGAAGTACACGTTCACCTCCATGCAGTTCTATCGTGCCGATTCGCCCTTGCTGCCCTCCGGATTGCTGGGGCCCGTGCAGGTCGTTCGGTCGGAATAGCGGGCTCACCGCTCGAGTCATCAGGTCCACTGGGGCTGCCCGCGCCGGGCAGCCCCAGTAAATCGGGAGAGTCACATGAGACGTCGAACGTTTATCCAGAGCTGTGCGGGCGGTGCTTTGGCGCTGATGTCGAACGAGGACTTGGCGGCTCAAGCCGCGGGCGGCGCGGCGCTGGAGCCGATTTTCCACAACCCGCCTGCATCCGCATCGGCGAAAACCTGGTGGCACTGGACCAGCCTGCACATCAGCGCCGATGGCATCACCCGGGATCTCGAGGCGCTCAAACGGGTCGGCATCGGAGGAGTGCAACTCTTCGAGCAGGGTCAGGGGATACCGAAGGGGCCCATCGACTTCGGGAGCCCCGAACACACGCAGCTCTGGGACCACGCCATCAAAGAGGCCAACCGCCTTGGCCTGGAATTCGCCATGCACAATTGCCCGGGCTGGTCGTCGAGCGGCGGCCCGTGGATGAACGGGCATCCCGAACTTTCCATGCAGGTCCTGACGTGGACCGAGACCACCGTCGCCGGCGGCCAGAGAGTCGCCTTGACGCTGCGACAGCCGTGGGCGGCGTTGAACTTCTACCGCGACGCCATGGTGCTGGCCTTCCCGGCGCAACCGGGCGAAGAGGCGCAGCCGGCGAGGATCGCTACCAGCACTGGTCCGGCAAGCAGCCGGGCGCTGGACGGAAACCCGGAAGCGACGGTGGAAATCCGTCCGGCCGGGGAAGGACAGCCCGCCTACGTGCAATTGGAATTCGCCGAGCCCTTCGAAGCGCGCTCGGTGACCATCAACAGCGTCGCCAGCGGCGGCGCGGCAGGTGGTGGACGAGGCGGTCCGGGAGGTGGAGGCCCGGGCGGATTCGGGGGAGTGGCGGGCGCCGGATTGTTCCTCGAAGTTTCGGACGACGGGGCCCAGTTCCGGCGGGTGGCCGCCGTCTCCGGGGGAATGGCGTTTGGGCGGGAAGGGATGCAGCTTCCCGCGCCGACCAACATTCCGGCAACGCGCGCCCGGTTCTTCCGGGTGGTGTCCACGCAGGCCCGCCGCGTGTCCGAACTCCGGCTATCCGGCTCCGGGCGGGTCGTGAATTGGAGTTCCAAAGCCAACTTCGGTTCCGCGCGCGGGTTCGGCATGCCCGGCGGGGGACCGGCGGCGGCGCCGCCGGTAGAGCCGCCCGGAGGACCCGCGATCGATCCCAACACCGTGCTGGACATCAGCCAATCCATGAATGCCCAGGGCCAACTCGACTGGCAGGCGCCGGCCGGGAACTGGACCATCGTGCGGATCGGCCACACCACGACCGGCGCGAAGTGCGATCCCGCGCCGGAAGGTGGCACCGGCCTCGAATGCGACAAGTTCAGCAAGGAAGCTTTCGACTTTCATTTCGAGCATTTCTTCGCGAAGAAACTGAGCGCGTTGGCTCCGCTGATCGCCAAGGGAGCGACGGGATCGGTGATCGACAGCTATGAAATGGGAATGCAGAACTGGACCGCGCAGTTCCCGGAGATGTTCCGGCAGCGTCGCGGATACGATTTGAAAAAGTACCTGCCGGCGATGCTGGGCCGGGTGATGGGGAGTGCGGAGATCACGGACCGGTTCTTGTGGGACATTCGCAAGACCCAGGCCGAATTGATGGACGAGAACTACTATGGCCGGTTCCAGGAGAACCTCCACGCTCACGGAATGAAGTCTTTCATCGAGCCTTACAATCCGGGCAACTTCGACGAAATGGCGGCTGGGGCGCGCGCGGACGTGCCGATGGGCGAACTCGGCCTGGGAACCTCCAACAACGCGAGCGTCAAAATGGCGTCTTCGGTCGGGCATGTGTACGGCAGGGGGGTGGTCGCCGCGGAGTCTTTCACCTCACAGCCCAAATGGCAGGAATATCCGTACAACATGAAGACCGTGGGCGACTACATGTATGCCCAGGGCATCCAGCAGCTCATCTTCCACCGGTGCGGCCATCAGCCGCATCCGGACGCCGCCCCCGGCATGACGATGGGGCCGTGGGGAATTTACTTCGACCGCACCAACACATGGTTCGAGCACGCTAGCGGCTGGGTGGGCGGGTACCTGCGCCGAACCCAGGCCGTGCTGCAACAGGGACAATTCGCAGCCGACCTGCTGTACTTCAGCGGCGAAAACTCGCCGGTGGTGCCGCCGGCCGAAGCGCAATTGAACCCTCCGTTGCCGCCGGGCTACGACTGGGACACAATCGACCTGGAAGCGATCCAGAGGCGGGTGAAGATCGAGAACGGAAAGATCGTCCTGCCGGATGGAATGAGCTACCGCGTGTTCGTCCTCGGGGCATCCACCCAGATTTCCCTCACACTGCTCCGGAAGCTCCGCGATCTGGTGAACCAGGGCATGCTGCTGGTGGGCGCGAAGCCCACCGGGTCTCCCAGCCTGGCGGATGACGAAGCGGAAGTGCGCCGCATCGCCGATGAGCTTTGGGGCAGCGTGGACGGAAAGACGGTGACCGAACGGGCGGCCGGCCAGGGCCGGGTGATCTGGGGCCAGCCGTTGCGCGCCGTGCTGGACAAACTCGGCCTCCAGCCGGATTTCGAGTTCACGGCGAAAGACGCGGATGCGCCGGTGCGTTGGATCCACCGCCGCTCCGCGGATGCCGACGTTTACTTTATTGCCACCCGCCGGCGGAAGGCGGAGGAGTTGGTTTGCACCTTCCGCGTGAACGGGAAGCAGCCCGAGTTTTGGAACGCCGAGACGGGCGAGATCGCCAAGGCCGTCGTTTTTGAAACCGCGGACGGGCGGACGAGGGTTCCCCTGCGGCTGGAGCCGGCCGGGTCTATGCTCGTGGTGTTCCGGTCGGCGCCGCCGGCACGGACCATCCAGGCCATCGCCAAGGATGGGGAGCCGCTCGTGGTCACGCGGCCCTTCACGGCGCCGGCCCGGGGCCTGCATCGAAATGTCACCGGCAATTTCACCATCAGCGTGTGCATCAAGCCGGAGATGGAAGGCCAAATGCCCCGGTTGGGTCTGGCCCAACCCGGAGGCGGGATGAGAATGTTCGGAGGCGGTCCCTCCTACGTTTATTATCCGATCGCTGGAGAGACGGCTTATGGCGCCAACCACGCTGCCTGCGGGCTGGTGGCCAGCCGCGACGGCGTGGCCCTCTACGAGCGGTCCACGGGGAACCCGGTGCTGGTGGCGTCCGCAGCCGCGCCAGTGGCCGGCTGGACCCACGTGGCGGTCGTGTACCGGGACGGGACACCGGCTCTGTACTTGGATGGGAAACCCGCCGGCCAGACGCAGAAGTCGGGGAAGATCGTGCACCCCGGCCTGGGCGAGAGCTTCGAGGCGCCGATCGACTTCATGGGCCAGAACACCGAGCCGCAGTTGATCGAGGAGGCGCTGAGCGACGATCGCCTCCGACAACTGGCGGCATTGGGACTGCCGGCTCCGTCCGATCCTCCGGCATGCGAAGCGGCAGGCGTGGCGCGAGCCGAACTGCGCTACTGGCGGGATGGGCAGTATACGCTGCGCGACAACTCGGGGCGGACGACGGAAGTGCGAATCTCCGGCCTGGGTAATCCGGTCGAGATCACCGGGCCGTGGACCGTGACGTTCCCGCCGAAGTTGGGGGCTCCGCCCGAGATCACGCTGCCGCGGCTGACCTCCCTTCACCGTCATCCCGAACCCGGCGTGAGGTACTTTTCCGGGACGGCTACCTATACCAGGAAGTTCACCGTTCCGGCGGCCGCCCGCGCCGCCGGCAAGCGTTTGTATCTGGACCTGGGACGCGTGGAAGTGATCGCCGAAGTGAAGGTGAACGGGAAGCCGGCGGGCAACTTGTGGAAGCCGCCCTACCGCGTGGATATCACGGACCTCGTCCGAACAGGGGACAACGACCTGGAAATTCAGGTTGCCAACCTGTGGCCCAACCGCATGATCGGCGACGAGGAACTACCCGCCGAGTACGAGTACGGCGGCCCCATAGATCGTTTCGGCACGCTGGAATATTTCGGCGGTGGCGGGATGAAGCGGATTCCGGAGTGGTACACGAAAGGCCAGCCCCGGCCGCAAGGCGCGAGGATTGCGTTCCCCCTGTGGAAGTGGTACAGCAAGGGCGACCCGCTGCTGGAATCGGGGCTCCTCGGACCGGTCCGGTTGCGCACCGCCATCAGCCGCGCAGTCGAAGCATAGTCCCGTGGGGCAGTCCGTTCGTCAAGTCACGGTCTGCCCCGGCGACAAGAAGACTGCAACATGTACACTGCGCTGGGAAACCAGTGCCTTCCGTCCCTGCGCGGTCAGTCGGTAGTAGCGCCGCCGGCGCTGGCCGCTCTTCTCCACCCACCGGCCTTGAATCCAGCCGCTTTTCCAGACGATCGAGCAGCGGGCAGAGCGACGCCTTATGCCGCTACGTCACCGGGCCGGGATTAAATGGGGCCAGCGCGTTGCCCAGGCCCCAATGCTCCGCCCACGTCTGGCGGCGGCCGCTGGCCACATCGAGGATCAGGCGGAAAAGCTCCCAGCCGACTTCCTCCAAGGTGGCGCGGCCCGTGGCGATCCGGCCCGCGTCGAGATCGATCAGGTCCGCCCACTTCTCCGCCAGCGCCGTGCGCGACGACACCTTGACGACGGGAACCATCGCCAGTCCATAAGGAGTGCCTTCGCCGGTGGTGAACACGTGCAGGTTCATGGACGCCAGTTGCTGAGTGCCGCAGATGAAATCGCTGGCCGGCGTGGCGGCGAACACCAGCCCTTTGGCCGTCACCTTCTCGCCATGCGTGGCCACCGCGCGGATGGCGGTGCTGCCCGCCTTGGCGACGCTGCCCAACGCCTTCTCGACGATGTTCGCCAGGCCTCCGCGCTTGTTCCCGGGTGTGGTGTTGGCGCTGCGGTCGGCGCCTCCCCGCGCCAGGTATTCGTCGTACCAGCGCATTTCGCGGATCAAATCGCGCGCCACGTCTTCGGTAGCCGCGCGCGGCGTCAGCAGATGAATGGCGTCGCGCACCTCCGTGACCTCGGAGAACATCACCGTGGCGCCGGCCCGCACCAGAAGATCCGCCGCATAGCCCACCGCGGGATTGCAGGTGACGCCGGAGAAGGCGTCGCTGCCGCCGCATTGCAGGCCCACCACCAGTTCCGACGCGGGGACCGTCCGCCGCCGGCGCCGGTCGAGCTCCACCAGGCGCTTTTCGGCGGCCCGCATGATGGCCGCCACGCTCTCGCCGAAGCCGCGCTCGTCCTGTAGCCGGATCACATTGCCCTCGCCCAAAATAGGGAAATCGCCGGGGAGCCCGCCGCCGAACAGGCGCGCCGGCTGCAATTTCTCGCACCCCAGGCTGACCACCAGCGGCTGGCCGGCCAGGTTGGCATGCAGACCGATGTGCTTCAGCGTGCGGATGGGCACCGCCGCACCCGGCGCCTCAATGGCCACGCCGCAGCCATAAGAGTGGGTGATGGCGACCACGCCATCCACGTTGGGGAAGCGGGGCAAAATCTCCGCCCGTATGCGCTGCGCGGCATACTCCACGGTGGGCGCCACGCACTGCACCGTGGTGGCGAGGCCGAGGATGTTCCTGGTTCCGGCGCCACCATCGGCGTTGCGGTAGCCCTCGAACGTGTAGTTTTCCAGAGGCGGCAGCGCGGGCGGGATGGCGGTGGCCAGAGACAGCGCGTCCAACGGCGGCGCGGCCGGCATCTCCAGCATCTCCTCGCGCACCCAACTGCCGGCGGCGATGGGGCGGTTGGCGAGACCGATGGTCTGGCCGTACCGCAGCACCGCTTCGCCGGGCTCCAGATCGTGCAGCGCGATCTTGTGCGACTGGGGAATGCGCTCGCGCGCCACCAGGCCCCCAGGCAGAAGATCGCCCGGCGCCGCGCCCTCCGGGTGTACCAGGATGGCCACGTTGTCGCGGGGATTTACGCGGATGTACATATGTTCCAACAGGCCTCCTGGCCTGTCGTTTGCAAATGCCGGGACAGGCGGACCCAGAGGGTACCCCGGCCTGTCCTACGCCCGGCTGAGGACGTCTCTCACCGTACCGCTATGGCCCTGAATCTTTTCCTGGAGCATCATCAGGGCATAGATCAACTGCTCCGGGCGCGGCGGGCACCCGGGGACGTAGACATCGATGGGGATCACCTGGTTGACCGGCGTCAGGGCGTAGTTGTTGAAGACGCCCGTGGAGGTGGCGCATGCGCCCATCGAGATGGCCCATTTGGGTTCGGGCATCTGCTGGTACAGATGGCGGATCACCGGGGCCATCTTCTGCGAGACGCGTCCGGCAATAATCATGAGGTCGCTCTGCCGCGGCGAGCCGCGGAAGACTTCGGCGCCAAAACGTGCGATATCGAACCGCGAAGCGCTCATCGACATCATCTCGATGGCGCAGCAGGCGAGTCCGAAGGTCATGGGCCAGATGGAGTTCTTGCGTGCCCAGTTGACGGCTGCATCCAGCTTCGTAATGACGATTCCTTCGCTCCGAGCCGCGGCGGCATTATCGACCTGGTAGTCGTCAATGCGCGAAAACAGTTCCACGGGACCGCTGGCTGAGGGGTTTTCCATGCCTCTTATTTTCGCATGGGAAGCGGCTGCGCTGTAATGTCCTGTAAAATCAAAGTACCCTCCTCATGCTTTCCGACTCATTCGAGCAGTTACTGGACCGCGCCGCATCCTGGTACGGGATCGACAGCGGTTTCTGGGATATTTTTGGCAACTACCACACCACGTCGGTGGCCGCCAAGCAGGCGTTTCTGCGCGCCCTGGGAGTGGCGGCGGATTCGAAGGCGGATCTGGAGCAGGCCCTGGCGGCGCTGGCACGCAACGAATGGGAGAGCTTGTTGCCGCCCGCGGTGCTGGCCGGCGAGAGCGGCCCGGTGCAACTGCCGCTGCACGTGGCGGCGGATTCGCTCGGCGAGCGCGCACGCTTCGTGGTGCGCCGGGAGGATGGAGAAACCGGCGAATTCGAACTCAATCTGTGGGACCTGCCGCCGGTGGCCTCGACGGAGATGGACGGACGGAAGTGGGTGCGCGTGCAGGCCGCGCTGCCCATGCAACTGCCCCTCGGCTATCACCAGGTAACCGTAAGCGTGGGCGCCCGCCACGCTTCCACGCGCTGCATCGTGACGCCGGAGCGCGCCTATACGGATCCGCGCCTGGGACGCGACGGGCGCGCGGCGGGCATCGCCGTCAGCCTCTACGGCGTGCGCTCGCTGCGCAACTGGGGATGCGGCGATTTCCGCGATCTGAAGCATGTGATCGATTGGGTGGCGGACGAACTCGGCGCCAGTTTCGTGGCCCTGAATCCGCTGCACGCCATCCACAACCGCCGGCCGTTCAACACCAGCCCGTACCTGCCGAATTGCATTTTTTACCAGAATTTCCTTTACCTGGATGTGGAGGGCATGGAAGATTTCGCGCGCTGCCGCCGGGCGCGGGCGCTGCGCGAAACCCCGGAAGTGGCGCGCGAAATCGAGGACCTGCGCGCCACGCCGTACGTGGAATACGAACGCGTGAGCGCGCTGAAATTGCGCTTCCTGAAGCTCGCCTTCGCGCAATTCCTGCGTGAGCGCCGCGCCGGGAGCGACCGGGCGCGCGCGTTCGATGCGTTCTGTGAACGCGAGGGCGGCCTGCTGGAGACGTTCGCCACCTACTGCGCGCTGGACGAAGAGATGCACCGGCGGAACGCCGACGTCTGGTTGTGGACCGACTGGCCGGCGTCCTACCAGGACCCCAACTCGGCGGAGACGCGCGCTTTCCGCCGGCGGCGCTGGCGCCGCGTGATGTTCTACCAGTACCTGCAATGGCAGATCGATCTGCAACTGGCGGCGGCGCAACAATGGGCGCGCGACCGGGGCCTCTCTATCGGCCTGTATCACGACCTGGCGCTGGCCACCGACCGCTTCGGCAGCGACCTGTGGGCGCACCGGCCATTTTATGTGGCGGGCTGCCGCGTCGGTTCGCCGCCTGACGATTTCTCTCCCAAGGGCCAGGACTGGGCGTTTCCGCCGCCCAACTCGGCGCGGCATCGCGAGGATGGCTACCGCCTGTTCGCCGAATCCATCCGCAAGAACTGCCGGCACGGCGGGGCATTGCGCATCGATCACGTGATGCGCCTCTTCCGCCTGTTCTGGATTCCCGACGGCGTGGAAGCCACCGAAGGCGCCTACGTGCGCGAGCCCAATCTCGATTTCGTGCGCATCCTGGCGCTCGAGAGCGTGCGCAATCGGGTGATCGTCGTGGGCGAGGACTTAGGCACGGTGGACCCGGCTATCCGCGAGACCCTGGCGCGCTTCGGCATGCTGAGCTACCGCCTGTTCTATTTCGAAAAGAACGAACGCGGCGAATTCCGGCGCAGCGACGAATATCCGCGGCAGGCGCTGGTCTCTTCCACTACCCACGATCTGCCCACCCTGGCGGGCTTTTGGGTGGGAGCCGATATCACGGCGCGGCGCGCCGCCGGGATCATCGATGACGACGCCCAGCGCGGCCAGATCGAACAGCGCCGGATCGAGAAGCAGAAGATGCTCGACGTGCTTTTCCAGTTGGATCTGGTGAGTAAGCTCCTGCCA
>Ga0182030_10001282_pt1 | contig 51392 bp, 45 predicted proteins | sample 812S3MmetaG_FD_121299 | JGI IMG/M metagenome (GOLD analysis project Ga0182030, IMG submission 121299) | Permafrost microbial communities from Stordalen Mire, Sweden - 812S3M metaG (Illumina Assembly) | ecosystem: Environmental > Terrestrial > Soil > Wetlands > Permafrost | place: Sweden... | reverse complement strand
GTGTCCACTTCAAGACGTGGCGGCGATCCGCTCCGGTGAGTTCTGCCAGCCGGTTGATCGTCACCCATGCCTGGGGTTTGTTATTCATGATCTTGGTTTGGTTCGACAATAGCGAACGGGGGCGCCTCGGAAACTTGCTTGCTCTGAAAACTTGGCAGGGGACCCATGCATTTTGCAATTCATTGGTAAAAATTTCCCAATCGTGCGTTTTGCAATGGTTGTCGGGCTTGTCGCGCAGAATGCCCGGGCAGTGCCGTGGCTGGCACGGGTGGCACGACCATTTCCTTATCTTTACCCCACTCCGTGAGATCCCTTGGCGCACGGTGTTGCCACGAGTTGCGGTTTGTACGTGGGAATGGGTGTGCCGCTTGTGCCAATGGATTGGGGTGGGGCGCGATCATACAGGTGGCCCCCCTGCCCCTTGGCCTCCGCGGCTGGCGGTGCCGGGCGGGCGGAGAGGCACCTAAAGCCGTAACCCCGCAAGGCGGCTTTCAATAGCGCCCGCAACCGTTGGACGGGATCGGCGCGATGGTTTCCCGGCACGGCTCGCAATTCCAGGATATAGACAGGTTGCTCTGATTTCATAGCGCGGTCGGCATCCGGTAGCGGCTGGCCTTCCGTCCACCTTGTGCGCCTTTTTGCACAAGCTCGATTACGCGCTTTTGAACCAGGCCATTCAAGAACGCGCTGGCGCTGCTGATTTCCACGTCGAGCAAAGCTGCGGCGGAACGGACGCTGAGAAAGAAGGGCTCGTTTCCGGCCATGCGCTGCAAGTGGTAGCACACGGTAATGAGCTTCTTCAGCTTGGGGCTGGTGAACTGTGCGGCCTGCTCCGGTGGCGGTTGCTCGGCCGCGCGTTGCGTGGCGACCTCAAGCACGTTGCTTCCAAGGGGGTGTTTCACTCGCTGGCAAGAATCCAGGAACAGGAACAGGTATTCCTCGAATTCGGCATCCAGCGGGAGCCGGCCTTGGCTTTGCGCTGCACTCCACCAAACCGCAAACGCCGATTGGAGTTCGCGCTCGGGCAATCTCGTTCGATGGAACGCCTCGAAGGCTTTAATCGCTCGGGCCAGATTGAAATGGCAGTTTTCTAGACCGCGTTCAATCGTGATTCGAGCCGCCTCTTGAAGCGTCTGAACGGACGCTGAAAGTGCGGAATCCTGTGTATCATACGTTTCATCCGATCCTCTGATCCTCTGATCCTCTGATCCTCTGTCTCTCTGACTCTCTGTCTCTCTGTCTCTCTGTACAGCCTCTCCCCGTAGGCGGGGCGGGCCTTTGCGGTTGTTCGCGCTCAATTGGAACCCCCTACCGCGTCGCGGTGTTGAAATCTCACGGGGTGCCTCCGATCACCACCCGGCGGCGCTCAAGCCAGGAGTCCAGATCCGCCCGCCGGTAGCGAACGATTTTTGAGGTAATCCGCAGGTGGGGAAGCCCGCGGGTGGCGCGCCAGAGCCTCAGCGTCCGGGGTTCGATCGCTAAGAGGGCGGCGGCTTCGCGGTCCGTTAAGAGTTCGCTGGCACCCGCGGCCGGGGTTTCAGCCGTGACAGATTTATTCCGTTCCTTCATGCCGCCATCGTCGCATGACATGGCGGAATAAATTAAGAGTCTTAAGGGCGCAAGACGGTGTTATTTGCCTTGTTTTCTGGGGCGGCCTCGTCGGCCCTCTGCGAGCGGAAAATCTAAGCTCTTTGCGAGCTTCCGCAATGCGGCATTTCCGTCTTCATGCTGGGGGAGTGTTGGCGGGGTAGCGAAGTTCTTTCGCCTGAGAAAAGTCTCCAGTTCGTGCAAGGTCCACTTTTTCCCGCACTGATCGGAGATATCCTTTAGGACCAGAATTTCCGCGCGGACGGGATCAACATACTGAGTCTCGCGCAGGTTCTTGCCTTGAAAGAATCGAACCGCCTCGGCGATCTTAAAAATGCGCCTTGAATCACGCTCCGTTAGCGCGTCCAGAAAGTGATCACAAAGACGCTGTGTATTCATCATCACCAAGCGGCGGTGTTCGGCGGCGTCCGGATCGCCTGGGTTGTCGCCGCTCGGCCATTCCATGATATACAAGTAACCCCACACAAGCTCTTCGATTTCGGAATACACCTTCCCGCGGGCCGCGAGTTGGCTCGCGGCGAATGGGTCCGTGGCGGCAAGCCGCTTGATCTCCTTGGTCAGCGTCTTGCGGGGCTTTGGCGTTCGCTTTTTCTTCTTACGCATTTGCAACCCCCTTTGCCATCGGGATCACGTTCGCCGGGGCCTCAGGCGCTACGGCAAACCATGCCTTGGCGGCCTCCGGCTCTACAAGCTCCCGATAGTGCTTGAAGATGACGCCCGGCGAGTTGCCCGCTTCCAAAGCCACTTTCGGCACGTCTTGAACCTCCGCGAGCCGGTAGGAAATGAACGAGTGCCGGGCGGCGTTGTCCTTCCAAGCCGTCTTGGCCTTTTCCACCGCCCCGGCCCGGGCGGTCCTCAGGTCGTCCGGGGAGCCCTTCCACACCCGCCCGGAATGGCCAGCGTAGGGCCGCAACCATGCCGCGAGATTGGGCAGAATGGGAACGATCCGCCGGCTGGCGGTCTTGGCCTTGTCGGCGGCAACGGTGATCCGGTTCGCGGCAAGGTTGATGTCCTTCCACTCGATCCGCTCCGCCTCCGCGGACCGCAACCCGGCGAACGCGCCAAGGGCCAGCACGGGCCGGAAGTCCGCCGGGGCGGCTTCCAGTAGGGCGGCGATCTCCGCCGGGGTGTAAATCTCGATTGCCCCGCCCTTGGCCTTGATAGTTTCGACGCCTTGAACCGGGTTGCCGTCCTTCACGATGTAGCCCCGGGCCTCCGCGAATTCAAAGAGGGTGTGAATCACCGTGCGGAAATTCTTGGCGGTCTGTGGCGCGACTTTCAAGCCGTCCAACCACCTTTGAACGTCGGCCGTCGTAACCGTGCCGATGTCCACCGCGAACGCCTTTGCAAACCGGGTGAGCCGGGCGGAAAGGTCGCCGATGTAGCGGGGCGACTTCCCGCGGGCCTCCTTGGCGGCGACAAGCTCCGCCACCACCTCGGCAACCGCCTTGCGGGTGAGAAGGTCCGGCCGGTGTTTCTGGAAAAAGTTCGCGGCCTCGATCATCCGGTCACCGCCGAGAATCTCGAAGCACTTGGCATAGACGGAAGCGGCGATTTCCAGCGGCGCGCCGGTGGGCGCCAGGAGTTCAACAGCCCGGCCAAAACTGGCGGCGTCGCCGTTCCTCATCCCGGCCGCGGTGGCCTCCCCCGTCGAAAGTTGGCGGGCGATGGTCTGCGCCTTTTCAATGGCCTTGCTGTGGTCGCTGATCGAGTGCATCACCCGGCGGCCGGTGGAATAGTCGGCCACCTCGAAGACCGCGTAGGTTTTGCCGTTGAGGTTCTTCTCCCGGCGATATACCCTGACGGTGATGTTGCCGACTTTGACAGTTTCCGGCTTGCGACGTGCGCCTTTCATCTTCATGCCGTCAAATGTAGGAAAGATGTCGGAAAAAATCAACATCGAAATGGAATCAGGGGTGCCGGACGGTGATAAAACCCTTGATTCTATTGACTGAAAAGCCAGTTTAGCTCAGTGGTAGAGCAACGGTTTTGTAAACCGTCGGTCGTCGGTTCAAATCCGACAACTGGCTCCATTCCTAACTGCTTGTGCAGTAATGAGTTGGGTAGTTCGGGTTGGCCACTGTCAGTGGAATTGTCAGTGAACCGGCGAGCGCCATCGCAACTCGCCGGAACTTGGCAAAACTCCGCTGAAACTCGCCAGAACTCGCGTTCGCAAACGCGGGCGAAACCGGACTGGTTTCTCGATTCAGAGAAATCAGCCATGAAACCGAGATTCATCCTGTTCCGCCGCGCGGGCGTTTACTACAGCGAGGACACCGCCACCGGCAAACAATCCAGCCTGCGCACGAAGGACGAAAACGAAGCCCTGACGCTGCTGGGTGCCAAGAACGAGTCGGTTCGCCAGCCGGCCATGAACCTGCAAATCGCCCAGGTGTATTTGCAGCACGCGGACGCGGCCTTGTCCGCCCGCACCTGGCAGCACGTCATGGAGCAGGTGATTTCCGGGAAAACGGGCAACACGCGCGAGCGCTGGGAATTCGCCGCGCGGGACAAGGCGTTTGACCTGATTCGCAACCGCAAACTGATCGAAACGACTTCCGAGCAGTTTTTGGCGGTCCTGAACCAGGGCTCCGTGTCAACGAACGTCTATTTGCGCCGGGCGCACAACTACGCCGTCGGAATGCGCTGGCTGCCGTGGCCGGTGCTTCCGCCCCGCCTCTGGCCCGCCGTCCGCTACAAGGACAAACGGGCGATCACCCTGGCGGAACATGAAAAGATCGTCGAGCGCGAGCGCAATCCCGAAATCCGGGCGTTTTATCAATTGCTGTGGCAACTCGGCGGATCGCAGAGCGACGTTGCGACCCTGAAGGCTGAAGATGTCGATTGGCCCAACCACGCCATTTCCTACCGCCGGCACAAAACCGGGGTTACGGTCTTGCTGACCTTTGGCGAGGATGCCGCCGCCGTGTTGAAGGATTTGCCAAAATCCGGCCCGCTGTTCCCACGGCTGGCCGCCCTTCACGAGAAGCACCGGGCAAAGATGTTCGTGAAGCGCCTGGCGACGGTCGGGATCAAAGGCGTCTCCCTGCATTCCTACCGCTACGCATGGGCGGAGCGGGCAAGGGTGGCCGGCTATCCCGAACGATACGCCATGCAGGCTCTCGGCCACAGCAGCAAAACCGATGATCGGAACACCAGATGCCGAAGGAACGAGCGCCCGCGTTCCGCGCTCACTTCAGCAGGTCTTGGAACTCGCCGGCCAGGCGGTATTTGCGGCTCTTTTTTGCCGCGTCGGCGACGATGAGGAAGCCTGCACCCACCCAGCCGGACAATAGATTTCGAGCGGTGCGTTGCGAAACGGCGAACAGCTTTTCGATGTCCCGGCTGGTAATGGTGTCGGCTGCCCGGAACAATTCCAGCGCCCGGCGCTGCCGAGGATCGAGTTGGCGCAGTAACGGCGAGTAATCCTTTGCGCCACCGGCCGCCGCTTCCTCAGCCCGCTTCCTGACCTGTTCAAAACTCTCCGCCATGCCCAAACAGAAATACTCCACCCACTTCGTGATGTCGGCTCCCCCACGGCCTAAATAGTAATTGTGCGAAGGCCCGATGGTCAGCGCCTCGTAGTACGCGCTCAGATTCCGGGCGTAATATTCTTCCAGGGCATAGAGGCCCTTGAGGCCGTAGCCGCCCAAATGGAGAATCAACGTCGTCAACAGCCTCCCGGTTCTTCCGTTGCCGTCGTAATAGGGGTGAACCGTTGCATACTGGTAGTGGGAAATCCCGGCGCGGAGCGGACAGGGCAAGCCCTCTCGCTCCGTGTCCCCGATCCACGCCACCAGGTCTTTCATGAGCCCCGGAACGTCTTTGGCTTCCGGCGGCATATACACAATGCCTCTGGTGCGGCCATCCCGGATGACGTTCTGCCCCTCGCGGTAGGGCGACGGTTTTACCTTCGCGGTGCCACCGGCCATCACCAGGGCGTGCAAGGTTTGGATTTGCGGCTCGGTGACGGGATGGCCCGCAGCGGCAAACTGTTCCAGTTTTTCAAGCGCCGCATAGTAGCCAAGCACTTCCTTTTCGTCACGCTCGCGACCGGGAAAGTGCTGGCTTTTTTCAATCACCTTCGAGACCTGTTCCTGGCTCAGGCGATTGCCTTCGATCATGGTGGAATAATGCGTCGAATACAGCCGGGCGGATTCCCGCAACGTTGCCAAAACGGCAGGCGTAATGGGCAACTGGTGAACGGCTTGCTTCGCGCCCTCGATCCGCATCAGGGCACCGGCGATCTTGGAGGTGATGGTGTAGTTCGGGGCAAAGCTCATGATAACGGCCGTTTCTCGGAAGCAAGTATTGCCGTTATTATGCCGTTAAGCTGCCGTTAAATCAAGGGGAGATTTACCGGCTCGACTCAATGAACCGTCTTCCCCGACGCTTCGCTCTCCGAAATCGACGGCCCGCTTTCCTGCACCACCACCTCGATGGACTCGATGAAGGGTGTTTTTTCGTCCGTGGGCTTGTCCCAGCGGTCGGGGTCAAATTCCTGGATGAAATCCGCCGTGCCCATTTCTAGCGCCATGATGACGGTCTGTAGATTCCGGCCCCGAACCATCACCATGAGGAAGGTGTAAACCAGGACGAAGTTCGTGCCGAACGTCCCGTCATACACCACGTCGAGCAGATAGGCGTAGCCCGGCGCTCGCGTCGGGTCGTTCGCCCGCTTGATCTTGAGGCGGTCGACCTTGTCCTTCGCGTCGAAGGCGACGTAGGCGTCCGGCGCTTTCGGGGGTGCCGTTCCCGCCGCCGCGCTCGCGAGGGGTGTTTTGCGGTAATGTGCCAGAGGATCAGCCATGCGCTTCCTTCCCAAAATGGTCTTGCGTCATTTTCTTGTGCGTCGCGTCGACGTCCTGCCCGGTCTTGTGAAGCTGGGCGATCTTTCCCGCGATGTAGTTGGTGCCCCGCCCAGGGGTGATCGGCGCGGTCACGGCGCCGCTGTTTTTGACCAGGTGAATCTGCGCCTTCGTTTCCGGATGGGACACGGCGTCCATGGCCTGGCGTTTGACCTCCTCGGGAATCGGGCGGTTCTCCGGGACGGGGGCTTTGGAATGGGTGAACTGGTCGCCTGGCGAGGCGTTCATGGAGCGTATCATCGCGGTTGTCTCCCGATGGGAGACCGCGTCCAACGCCTGCCGCTTGACATGCTCAGGAATGGCCATTGATCGTTAACGCTGCGGCCCATTCTCTTGCCCTTTCTCCTGGCGGCTGTCAACCAGCTTCTCCCAGGCGTTTTTGATGGCCTTGCCCGCGCCTGCGACCTGCTCGCGCACCCGCGACATGAAGGTGATGGACTTCTCCCACCAGGAATGGCCGACGCCGCGCTGGGGGATCTCGCCGTGCTTGCGCATGGCGCCGAGCATCGAGCGAACCTCGTTGAGCATTTTGACGCCACGAACCTTTTGAAACCGCCTCGGGTCCTCCAGGAGGCCCTTGCGCTTCATGGCGGTAGCCGCCACGCCGATCTTGGGCTCCGGCTCGCGGTCGATGCCCCGGTCCTTGAGCGAGCGGTGATCGACCCGCTCGTCACGCCCGGCCTGTTCCAGGGCGGCGTTGACGGCGGCAGCCCAGGACTCCCGCTGCTTCACCAACATTGCCACGTCGTTCCACTCCCTGACCTTCTTGCTGGCGAAGTGGTCGCCGTCCAGTTTCCGCATGGTGCATAGTATATGCACATGCGGGTTTTTGCCGGTCTTGGTGTGGTGCAGGGAAACCTCCGCCACCATGCCGGCGGCGACCAGTTCCCTTTGCGCCCACTCCACCGCCGTCTTGAACTGAAGCTCGGCCGAAAGTTCCGGCGGCACGGCGAGCACAAACTCGCGTGCCAGTTGAGCATCGACCCGCTTCTCCCCGGCCTCAACCCGGTTCCAAAGCTGGCCCGGATCGAGCGCCCAGGTGGGCGCTCCCTCGGGTGCTTTGATGATGCTCTGGAGGCAACCGCTGGCAACCGAAAGGGGCGAACCTCACGGGGAAAATGGTCGACCGGCTTCGGCGCATTCCACCGGGGTGGGCTTCCGAACTGATCACGTCCTGCGCCGCTCCGAGCGCTGCCGCACGCCCGGCGATGGGTGTTGAGCGTCGGCCGCGGAGTCTGCCGGCGACGATGTCCGTGCGACCCCTCTGGCGGCCGGTGTGGGAGCGCCTCTCGAGGCCATCGCTCTGGCATCGGACACCGGAGCGTCACTTCACCGGCTTTTTTCCCGCTTCGTCAAGCTTCGCCTTTAAGGCCTTGGTCTTTTGCTCAAGCACCGCAGGCTGAATGAATTAGAAATCGAACAATGCTTCGCGAGTGGCGGACCTCGTCGATGGGGTTGGCCACACCTTCGCAGCCGGGTGTGACGACGGTGTTTGTTTACCGGAATTCGGGTAGGCGCGAGGTGCCAGAAGGGGTGCCAGGTTCATTCCTGAGGTTGGCCGGGGCGGTCGGCCGGATGGTGGCGGATGGCTATGTGGTTGCCGTAAAGTATGTTGCGCCTGACCCCTTGGAGGATTGGGGCCCTGGGGGGGGATTTGCCCGGGGGGGGGGGGGGGGGGGGCGCGTCCAAATAGCGCGCGAGCATGTCCAATAATTGCTCTTGCGATTCCAGATAGTCAAGGTAAAGTGGATGCGAAAGAGAGACAGCGCCAAGGGCGGACGAGCACGACCAGAGGGGTAGGCGGTGGAAATGGCGACTGGGGCTTGTTTGCCGGTGGTTTTAAGCGAACAACAAAGGAGCGGAAGAAATGCTTGAGGCCACAGTTGAGATGATGTCTAGCAAGTGCATGCGCATGTCTAAGCTTTTCCTTGTGGAAGAGTGGAACATGTGCAAGATTAGGCTTGGCGTCATGCAACGAAGAAATTGGCGCGAAACGGAAAACAACAAACGCAATATGAAAAAAATAGCGAGATTATGTGGGGTCTTGGCAGGGGGTGGAGCCCTGTTGAGCGGTGTCGCGCAGGCAGCGACGGTGAATTCTTTGAATTTCTCCGGCCTTCCTACGTCAGCCGTGCAGTTTGATGGTCACACGTTCGATTTTACCGGCGTCATCCCCGCCCTGCAGGGTCGTTACGGGGCCAATGAGATCCATGTGACGTCCGAATCCGGTTTCGGCGGCAGCAGTTCCTCGGTCGGCGATTTGGGCTTCTTCTCCATCGGTGCGAGCAGCGGGGCTGCCACCACGTGGAGCTTTGGAGCCATCACCGTCTATGGCAACGGTGTGCAGATCGCCAACGTCACCTCCCCGGCTAACACCGAAGTGACCTTGGGTGACGGCTTCGGCGGGACGCTCACGGCGAACCTGGCTTGGATGACGGTTCAGACCTCCGCCCAAATTGGTTCCCTGAACGGCTCGCTGACGCTGAACCTCAGCGACGTGACCTACACCCCGGGAACCTCCTCCAACCCTGACTTCGTCACGTTGGCGACCGGGGTCACCCCCAGCCTGATCGTGTCCTTCTCGGTGCCGGGCAATCCCAGCCTGACGCAGCTCGCCACCGGCGGCCTGCACCAGAGCACCTCGTATTCGGGGAGCATCTCTGAGACGGTCACCCCGCCGCCTCCGCCGCCGATTCCCGAGGCGACGACGACGGTGGCCGGTGGTGCCGCGCTCTGCTCGGTGGTGCTGCTCATGGCGACGCAACGGCGTCAAAACGGCGCGCTGAAGATCTCGAAGTAAACAACCGAAGACTTCAGTCAGCTCAATCCAAACAGACAACCAACAACAAGTAGTTATTTACCTAATGAAAACTGCGATAATGAAATGGGTGGCCGCCGGAACCGTTCTCGGAACCATGGCGGCCCAGGGTGCGTTCCAGATCGGCTTCCAAGCGGACACGGGTTCGACCGTTACGTTCGCTCCGGCCGGACCGGGCGCGGGAACCTTCGCGTTCTCACAGGCTGACGGGAGCTTTGTTCCCCAGCCTTACCAATGGTACGGCGGTGCGTCCGCCCAGTACGTCGGTTCCATCGTGGGCAGCGGTGCCGGTGGCTCCTTCGGCTTCAACAACATTCAGACCGCGCTTGATGGCTCGCAGACCGCGACCATCACCACGGGCGGGCAGCTCACGATCTCGACATGGGATTACACCGCCCTGACGGGCACCATCCTCGGCGGGAATATCGGCTGGTCCCAAATCGAGACCGGTTACGGGTATGCTGGTTCCATCGGCCAGGCGACGTTCACGGTGGACCTCTCGAACCTGCACTACACCGGCAGCGACCCGGAACTCACCTTCCTCGCGGCCAATAACGGCTACCTGCAAGTGGCGTTCCAGTTCAACCCGGGCGAGAGCCTTACCACGCTGGCTTCGGTTGGTGGATCGACCTCCTACAACGGGACGATCTACACGCCGGCGCCCGAGACCTCCACGACCGTGGCCGGTTTTGCCGCCCTCGGAATGGTTGGCCTCTTGGTGGTTCTCCAGAACCGCCGCTCGGTCGCCGCCTGATTGGCGGCCCTGCGCCTCAGCGCGCAGGCTCCCACCCGGGTTGAAACCCGGCCTTGATTTCGGGCCTGCGTGACATGGACCGGCCGATGAGTCGGCTTGGTTTGATGGGTTAGTTTATCTGGCGGAGGGCGGGTCGCTTCAGGCCCGCCCTCCATGCCAGGGTTTCAGGGGGCAAACACACGGGTTCAAGGAGTTGGCTATGGTCAGCATCGTGCAAACAATGGGGCGGGTTGGAAGGCTCTCGGGCGTGGCCTCCCGGACTGTGGTTGTGGGGCTGCTCCTGGTGGCCGGGCTTCCGGCGCAGGCTCTCCCGCTGGTCTCCAATGGTTCTTTCTCGGATCCGGGTGCTTTGTTTGTTCCGAACGCAGGCCCCGGGGTGATGCAGTTGGGGAATGGGGACACGAGTATCTCGGGTTGGAATGTCATCGGGGGAATCAACCGGGTGGCCCAGCCGGATGGTATCGCTTGGGAAACGGGGGCGAATCCCCAGGGTTTCCAGCCCAGCGTGGGCAGTTATTTTGTGAACTTGGGCGGTGCCGATGGCACCAGCCATTATGGTGGCATCACCCTCAGTTCCCCCATTACCACGGTTCCCGGTGACACCTATATTCTTACCTTCGATTTCGGCAGTTGCTCACTTGCTTCCGGCGATGCTGTCAACCCGGTGCTCAAAGTCTTGGTGAGCGGGATCGGGTGTGATTATTACACCGGGAATAACTCCGTGGCGCAGACCACGTGGACTACGGAAACGCTGCAGTTCCAAGCCACCAGCACGGCGACTTTCATCACGTTCAACAACGCCACCGGGTTGAGCTTCGTGGATTCGCTGGTCGGTTTGGACAACGTCGGCGTCGTGCATGTGCCGCCTGTCTCACCGGCCGTTCCTGAAGCCAAGACCACCCTGATTGGAGCGCTCGCGCTGGTGGTTGTATTGGGTGTCTTGGGGCGGCGTTCACCCGCGTCCAAGGCGGCGTTGTGAGACTCGGGACCAGGACGCTTGCCGCCGCGGCCAGCTTGGCCGCCTTGTTTGCTTTCGGCCCCGCCCCCGTTTTGGGGCAGAACATCATCACCAACGGCGGCTTTGAGAACGGGTTTTTCGATGGAGTGGGCGGGGTGATGTCGCTGCCCAACAATTCGTTCGACATCGACGGGTGGCAGGTTTTGGGGGGCGTCAGCGGTGGAATTCAGTGGCTCACCGCGGCGAATTTGTACGGGTTCATGCCGGCCGACGGGATGCGGTTCCTCAACTTGGTGGGCACTTCCGCCGGGGCCGACAACGCCGGCATTCAGCTCGGCCTGCCGCTGGCTGTGTTGCCCGGCCATGAGTACCAGCTCACTTTTGACCTTGGGACCACGGCTGCCGACCATTGGATCTATACGGATCCCACGGGCCTTCCAGGCCCCGGCGTTCAGGTGTCCATCTCCGGCTCGAGCGCGGGGTCCCAGGTGTTCTACTTTTTCGGCGACACCAGCCAGCCCAATAACGCGGGGAACAACCGCTGGACCGTGGAAACCACCGGGTACTTCGAGGCGACCGGGTATTGGCTCTCAATCAGTTTCAGTTCCATCGGCTACGGGGGCGAGAGCTTCGTCGGCTTGGACGGAGTGAGCGTGGTACCCCTGCCCGAGCCATCGTCGGCGGGGCTTTGGTCGTGCGGCTTGCTGGCGTTTTGGGGCCGGGCTTGGCGTGCCCGCCGGAATGTGCCCAGCCCGTTGTCCAGATAGTCACCTAAGAGGTCCTGTTTGTGGATTGAGTTTTGTAGCAGATCCTGCTACATTTTCCCGGCTTTGTAGAACCCGATCACGACATGCCACCAAAAACCATACTGCTCGTGGATGATATGGACGCCAGCCGCATCACTGCGAAGTGGTTCCTCAGCAGCTTTGGCTATGAGGTGGTCTGTGCCCGGACGGCGGAAGAGGCTTTGATGTTGTTCAAGCCGGAGTTGCACCAGGCGGTGGTCACGGACAACTCGATGCCATGGATGAGCGGTGCCGAGATGGCTCACATCGTGAAGCTGCGTTCGCCTGCCACCCCGGTGGTGATGTTCAGCCACGCGCCGCCGGCTGACCGCTCTTGCTTGGATGTCGTGATCCAAAAGCCCGCCCACCTGCTGGCTCTCAAAGAGGCGTTGGATTCGCTTAAGCCTGGCTCGGGCAAAGGGTTGGAACATCCCGCCGCCGGGCTCGCCTAGAGCTCCCGCCTGGTCTTCGCCGGAGCCCTTTTAGTGGCTTTTTTTCAGGCCTATTCCAAACTTCGGAAGGCTCCTTGAGTTTGGTGCCTTGGACGGGGCCCTGAACGGCTACGGTCAACTTGTGCCTGTTTTTGGCCTTGGGGGACCGGTTTCCGCGCCGGCGCGGCCGTCCCGTCACTTCGTTGGAGTCTGCCTTCTTCCTTGCGCCCCTTTGGCTTGTCGGCGAACGAAAGTTGCATCCGCTCAAGAAAAAAGCTCTCGACTTGGCAATCGAAGGAAGCTATGGTAGCCACCGAAACGGCGCGTCAAACAGCCTGAAGAGTGCGAGAGTTGGTCGTTGGCAGAAGCCGGGTGCCGGATCTTCTGTGCGTGAGGGCCCGCCGGGGGCGAAAGTGCGCCAGTTGGTAGAGCTGGGTTTTCGCTCGCGCACTGCAGTCGCGTAGGTTGCCGGCCCGCGGCTTGAGCGTTCCAGCGCTCAAGGGACTAGGGGGGCAGGTAGGTGCAGTAGCCGTTTTGGGATCAGTTTCAGCTTCGTGATTGCCTGGGAACCAAATGTTGGGATTTCGCGGAGGCATCTCCCCCTTCCAAGGGGGGGTGGAGTTTCGCGCCGCGGCCCGGAATGGCCCCGAGAGGTTGCAGCCGTGCAGGGCCTGGCCGTCGGCCGCTTGGTGGGGACGGCAGCAGGGTATGGGGGGGGGCGGTGATTTCGGATCGTACGAAGGGAATTGAGCGTCTGGCGTTGGTTTGCGAATGCATCCTCGTCACCGTTGCATTCTGGGCTTGGTTCGGGGTGGTATGGGGATTGCGCTTCGATCCCCGGGCGGCGTGGCACCACTTGGTGTACAACCAGTTCATGGTGCTCGGGATGATCCTGGGAGCTTGGAACACACCCGAGAGCGTTGGCTTGCGGACGCCGGATTTTGAGGAAACCAGCCAGCGCACCTTCCGGCAACTGGGGTTCGCGGTCTTTTTTCTGCTTTTCTACCTGGTGGCCGCGCAGGACGCGGGCATCTCCCGGCTGACGCTGCTTACCTTCATTCCGGTGCTCTATCTGGTGCTCCTGGCGAGCAACCGGTTTCTGCCCACCCAGCTCGGGAAACTGATCTTTCAGCGCCAGTCTGAACACAAAGTGATCTTGGTGGGTCCAACTGAAAAGGCAGTTGAGGTAAGCGAATGGCTGAAGCACAACCAGTATTTAGGACTGCAGGTTTTGGGTCTGCTGACCGACGACGATGCCCTGCCCGGGGCCGGGGGACTGCCCCGCCTGGGAACGAGCTCGGACCTGGAGGCGCAGCTGGCTTCCTCGGGCGCGATGCAGGTGATCGTGGTTGAGTTCCCGCGCGGCAACGGCTCCATGAAGCTCTACACCGATCTTTGCGAGGCGCGCGGCGCGCGGCTGCTGGTGGTGGCTGATCTCGACAAGATTTTTGGCCACCCGTTGTCGGTGTTCAAGGATCAGGGCAAGTTCTTCCTGGGCCTCCGCGAGGAACCACTTGAGGACCCCCTGAACCGCTTCTTCAAACGGTGCCTCGACATCGCGGTCAGCCTGCCGGTGGTGATCGGCATACTGCCGCCCCTGATGCTTTTCACCTGGCTGGTCCAGCGCTTCCAGTCTCCCGGGCCGCTGATGTTCGTCCAGCCGCGGGAAGGGCGTTACAACCGGCATTTCCCCCTCTACAAGCTGCGTTCGATGCATGTGGGCGACGTGCGCAACACCGCGCTCCCCTCCTCCAAGAACGACCCCCGCCTCTACCCCTTGGGATCCTTCCTGCGGGTCAGCAGCCTGGACGAGATGCCCCAGTTTTGGAACGTGCTGCTCGGTGACATGAGTGTGGTGGGGCCGCGGCCGCACCTGCCATCCTACAACGAGCAATACCGGCGGGTCTGCCACCGCGCCTATGTTCGGGCGCTGGTCAAGCCCGGCCTTACGGGCCTGGCCCAAGTCCGCGGTTTCCGCGGCGCCACCAACAGCGACCGCGAGATCCTCGGCCGGATTGAATCGGACATTGAGTACTTGGAAAACTGGTCCTTGCGGCTGGACTGCTGGCTGATCATGCGGACCGCCCTCCAGGTTCTGTTCCCGCCCAAGACCGCTTTATGACCACGCCCGCCACGAACCTGCCGGTCCCCTTCGGCCGGCAGCCCCGCCGCCTGTCTGGTTTCGGCCGGGCGCCTGTCTTGGTGTCAGCCGCAGTCCTGGCCTGCTGGGCGGACGCGGCGCGCGGCCAGGATGCGCTCCGGCTTTCGCTGTCCAACGATAGCGCCGCCGCGCAGCGCCGACTTGACTTGGAGAACCTCCCCTACACGCTGCGGCTTGGCGACTTCAAGATGCTCACCTCTGCTTCCATGGAGGCGGAATACAACAGCAACATCACCCTGGTGAACAGCGGCGCTGAAGGGGATCTCGTTCTGAGGCCTTTGCTGAAGGAGGGTTTCTTTTGGCCTGTGACGGAGGTGAACCTGTTGACTTTCTCCTTGGGGGCGGGCTACCAGGCATTCCTCCAGCACCCTTCAGATGACCTGTGGCTGATCACGCCAGACTCGGCCGTGCAGTGGGATTTGTACCTTCCCCTTGGCTGGCGTTTGAATGTTCACGATCAGTTTTCCTACGAGCAGGACCCGACAGCGTGGGGCGCGATCAGCGGCACGGCCACCTACGGCGGATTCTACAACACCGCGGGGGTGCTTGGGTCGTTTGATTCGCACGACGTCAAGGCGTCCCTGGGGTATGACCATTTCAATTTCGACGCCTCCTCGGCCAAGTACAACTACCTGAGCCGCGGCTCGGACTTTGTCACGGGCCGGGCCAGCCTCCAGGTCCACCCCACAGCGATCGTCGGGTTTGAGGTCAGCGGCGGCCCGACGGCCTACAGCCAACGGCTGCTGAGCGACAACACGACCTACAGCGCGGGCGCCTTTTCAGAGTGGCACGTAAGCCAGGAGATGCTGCTGAAATCGCGGGGTGGTTATTACCTCTACGACTTTTCGGAACCATCGCTCTCTGGAGGGGTGTCCAGTCAGACGGGGTATTATTTCTCCTTGGAGATCAGCCACTGGCCGCGGAAATCCTTCTCGTACGGGCTCGGCTGCGGGCTCCAGGCGTTCATGGGGAACAACTCGGCCCTGACAGAGCAGTGGCATGGCACTCTCTGGACGGAATGGCGGGCGGCCAGCCGCCTGACGCTAGCGTCCTATCTTCGCTACGAGACCGCCACCATGCCAGTGGCATTTGCCCTGAATGACGACTACAGCCGCCTGTTCGGGAGCCTGAAGGCGGTCTGGCGGTTCGGTGAACGGCTTTCGGCGAGCCTCCAGTACCTGCACATTCTCAAGGACTCGAGCCAAGCCCCGCTCTCGTACGACCAGCACCGTGTGACGCTCGGCCTCACCTATAATTTCTAAAATGACAACGATGCCCTCCCTCCCCCGCTCGACGCACGCCAAGTTGCGGCTGGCCCAGGCGGCCACCCTCTGCGCCGCATGGCTTCTGACGGCGGGACTGGCGGCGGCGGCTGCGCCGGCGGCGCTGTTTTCGGATCCGGCCAGGCTGACCCCGCCCGTGGTGACCCCGCCCCCCGCCGCGTCCCAATCCCGGGCTGCCGCGGTCACAAACGCTTTCGTTCCCGGGGCTGGCCCGGTCGCCGCTGGTGGTGCGGCGGCGGCCCCCCGCGGCGCTGAATTCTCGGACATGAGCACGCTCGACGACCGGCACAAGCTGTCCTTCGGCGACCGCCTGAGTTTTCGCATTGTGGAAGATGCCGAGGATCCGAACGAGACCCTGGAGCCCAAGCCTGTGTACCAGCCGCCCTTCCAAGTGACGGACTCGGGGGATGTGGAGATTCCCTACATTGGGCGCTATCCCGCCGCCAGCAAAACCTGCAAACAGCTCGCCTTTGAAATCAAGGCCGCCCTTGAAAAGGACTATTATTACCAAGCGACGGTAATCATCGCCCTTGACCAGATCAGCAAGACGACCACGGGCCGGGTGTATGTCACCGGCCAGGTGCGGGCGGTGGGCGCGGTGGAGATTCCGGCTGATGAGACTTTCACCCTGAGCAAGGCGGTGTTGCGCGCGGGCGGGTTCACGGAGTACGCCGACAAGAAGAGGGTGATCCTGACGCGGCAATCGGAGGGTGGCCGGTCCACGGTTCTATCGGTGAATCTTGCCGACATCCTTGAGCGGGGGCGGACGGAACTCGACCCGAAGTTGGAGCCCGGGGATGTGGTCTTCGTGAAGACCAAGCTCGTTGTCTGGTGACCCCGCCAGCGAGTCCAAGCCGCACCTGCCCCCTCGACCATATGCCTTCCAACGCGCCACTTCCCACCCCGCTTGCACCGGAGATCCCCCCGGCGGGGGTCGTCCCGTATTCCGGTTATTTGCCCCAGCCCGCGGCGCCGTCCACCCGCCCGCCAGCCCCTTCGCCGGTCAGGCGCTATCTGCATCTCCTGGCTCGCAAGTGGTGGGTGGTTATGCTGTTCGTGCTGATCTTCACCGGCTTGGCGGTGGCCTACGACCTGCGGTGGCCCCCGTCGTATGCGGCCTCGGCTCATGTATGGGCCGCCGGACGGCTTGGGATGCAACTGCGCGAGGGATCGACAGCGCCGGAGGACCCCACGACCGCCACCGGCACACAGGCTGAACTCCTGCAAAGCAGCTTCATGCTCGGCCGGGCCATGACAAAGCTCCGCAACACGCTCCACATCGAATTCACCACCAACTGGCTGGGCGCGCTGGACGTCCCCAAAATAAAAGCAGCCCAGGTTCCCAAGAGCGCGGTCATCGAGGTCACCGCCAAAGGATCCAGCCCGCAAATCACGGTGGCCTTTCTCAACGCGGTCCTTGATGAGTTCCTCGCCTACAAACGGGAGCTCCGGCAGGCGAGCTCCGGCGAGACCTACGCCTCGGTCTCGGAGCAGACCCGCAAGCAGGAGGGCGACCTGAAGGCGGAGCAGGAGAACCTGAACGGCTACATGCAGTCGAATAACGTCGGTGTGCTGGCGGAGCAGGCCAAGGCCGCCGGTGTTTACCACACCCAGCTGCTTTCCCAGCGCGATGAGCTGCGGCTGCAATACGAGGTGCTCGATGCTGTCGCGGGTGGCGATCTGCCGGTCATGGATGTCCTTACCAATCCGGCGAGCGGCCCGGCCGACCCCCGGAGCATTCTTGGCGTGGTCGTGCCGTCCGCCCTGCCGGCGCCCGAGTTTTTGCTGGCGAAGACGGAGCTGGAGAGGGCCCGCATCCAGCGTGGGAGGCTGAGCAAGTACCTCCGGCCCAAGCACCCGAAGATCGTCAAGATTGACGAGCGGATCGCCCAGTCGGAGGCGATGGTGGACTTCATCAGCCACCAGGGGCGCAACCAAGTCGCCAGTTTGAAGCAGACCATCAAGCTTAAGATAGAGCGGGTGGAGAAGCAGATTGTGGAGTGGGAGGCCAAGATCAGCGACGCCAGCCTGCGCATCGCGGAGTTCGAGCGACGCCGGCTGACCGTCGCGCGGCTGCAGGATGTACACGACCACATGCTGCAGCTTCTCATGACCGTGGATGTGGCGCGCAGTCTGGACTCGGAAAACGTCACCGTGCTTGACCGTGCGGTGCAGGCGGAGGGTGCCAACAAGGAGGTGCTGGTGACGGCCTTCCTGGTGTGCATGGGTTTGGGCGCGGGTTTGGGTTTCGTGTTCCTCCTCGAACAATTGGACGATCGCATGTTCTCGTCCGAGGATCTCGCGAGCCGTTTTGAAGAATGGGTGGTTGGCCAGGTGCCAGACACGAAGCCGCCCCGGAAGCGCGGCCCGCTGCTCCTCGCCCAGGACGACGGCCGCCACACATTCGCGGAGTCCTACCGGGCGATAAGATCGGCGCTGTTGTTCTCCGTCCGCCGCGAGGACCGGCCGAAGGTCATTCTCGTCACGAGCGCGGCGCCCAAGGAGGGCAAGTCGGTCGTCGCGATGAATTTGGCCCGCTGCCTGGCTTTCGGGGGTGCCCGTGTTCTGTTGGTGGATGCCGACCTGCGGCGCGGGGTGCTTCACGAAACGCTGGATCTGGCGGAGGGCCCTGGTCTGGGTGACTTGTTGGCCCGGGATGGCGATCTCTCGTTTTACCTGGTGAAATCGGGGGTGGAGAACCTGATGTTCCTTCCGCGCGGCAAAGCCACGGACAACGCGGGCGAGCTGTTCCTAAGCGCGGCCTGCTCCCACTTCTTGGAGCGGGCACGCAAGGATTTTGACTTTGTGGTGATCGACACGAGCCCGGTCTTCGCGGCGGATGACACGACCACCTTGGCGCCGAAGGCGGACGGGGTGTTGTTCGTCGTTCGCCACTCGCACTCGACCTCCGATTCGGTCCGGCACGCGCTGGAGATGCTTTACGAGCGGCAGGCCAAGGTGCTCGGGTTGGTGTACAACCGGGCCGATGCCAGCGCGAGGTCCTACAGGTACTACAAATACCCCAGCGCCGGGCGGCAGGCTGGGAAGGCCTGACCTCAGGCGTGTGCCCTGCCGCCGCCCGGGCGGCATCTTGGACGGACCCGGGGTCAAGAGACGTGGTGATGTCTCCCGATAGCAATCAATCATTTGCGCGCAGGTTCGCTCGTCCGGCAAGGCCGTGCGAACTGACCGGCACGAAGTGTTCCCGAGAGTCGGCCGGCCCGGCCGGGGGCTCCGGATCAGCCTGGCCGACGGGTGCCGGCCGAGCCGCGCGCCGACTCAAGGCACGCCCGGCCAAGCCTTTGCTCCACAGGATAAAGCCTGGCCTCGTGCGCCAGAATCGTCTCCACGTCCCAACGGAACCGAAGCACACGAGCGGGGACTCCCGCCACGATTGCATAAGGGGGTACGCTGCGGGCCACCACCGCACCGGCCGCGACGACAGCCCCGCGCCCAATGGTCACGCCTTGAAGCACAACGGCCCGGGCGCCAACCCAGACGTCGTCCTCGATCACAACGTCACGGTCATCCTCCGGGCGCTTCTCCTCAACATCATACATGAACCGCCCTACCTCAGAGGTATTGTGATTGCCGGCGATGATAGCGACCTCGGGACCAAACATGACCTTCCGGCCGATCCTGATCTTCGACCGGCCCGCCATCAGGACCGCGCCACGCCCGAGATGCACGCAGTCGCCTGCCTGGATGTTTTCATACGAGTAATAGCCGGCCGGATCGAAGGAGAAATCCGAACCGTGTCTGGCGAAGCGCTGCGCGAGGGTCTCGCGGGGCGGCGGCAGGTCGAGTTGGCGTCGGAGCCAACGGAGCGCAGGCACCAGCAGAAACCGTTTCAGGATTTGTTTCATGGGCTTTTGTTCCAGATGCGAGGCCGCCGGGGAGAATAGCCCGCCACCCGGCTCCCTGCAAGCATCCCCCAGACTCCCCCAGACTCCCCGCCGACATGGGTTCGCGCCAACCGCCGCTGGATTTCGCCACCTTGGTCTCTGCCTCTGGCAGGCTGCACCACTGGACCGGCGTTTATCTGGCCAAATTCCGCCGGTCCGGGGGTGTCCATTTCTTTTCCGCCCAGATATTCTCCCAATTCCTCTCCTTCGGCTCTAGCCTGCTGGTCGTGCGCTTCCTCAGCCCCGGCGACCTGGGGGAGTCGCGGGTGATCGCCACCTACAACAACTACCTGTTGCTCCTGGGCGGACTTGGCCTGACGGCCGGCGTGGTGGTGTATTTCCCGCGGGAGCGCGACCCTGAGGCGAAGCTCCGGTGGTTCAACACGATGGCGCTGGTGTCCGTGGCCTTCACCGCCCTTCTTGGGGTGCTCGCGGGATTGGCCTCCGCGGGCGGCCACCTCATGGCACATCCGGGTACGGCCTATTGGTTCCGGTGGTCGATTATCGGGGCGGTCGCCAACTCCTCCGTCGCGATGCTGACGGCCTATTACCAAGCGGAAAGGGAAATAAAGAAACTCTCCGGGGTGCAGTCGGTGGTGCGCTGTTTCAACGTGGCGCTGATCGTGGTGCTCGCCTGGGCGTTTGGGTTCCCGGGCTACGTGGTGGCGGTCGCCGCCGGCTCCTGTGCCGCTGCCGCGTCGCTCTTCAGGGCGTCCCGCTGGCGTTGGCTGTTCGCCCGCCTGCGGGACCTTCCTCCCGGCCTTTGGAGCCTGGCGCTGTTCGCGTTCGGGGCGACGGTGATCTGCCAGATCGGACGATCGATGGACATGCTTATGCTCGACCGCATGGCGCATGACCGGCCGCTCCTTGGCTGCTTTGCCCTGGCGACCTCCCTGCTCCTGCTTCCCGGCTTGTTCACGTCCACCATCCAGCAGGTGGCCAACCCGTATTTCGCCCCGCATCACGGGGACCGCCACTGGCTGGTCAGCACCGCGATCAAGACGCAGGTCATAGCGACTCTTGGCTCCTTCGTTCTTGCGGTTGCTGTTTACACCGGCACCATGGTGTTGCTGCGGTGGGTGTACACGCCGGCTTACCGCCCTACAGAATTTCTTATGCTCCCCATGCTCGCCGCCTACGTGCTTAACTCGAGCTACCACCTCCTGAGCAGCGCCCTGTTCGCCGCGGGGCTCACACGCGTCAACTTCCAGGTCAGTGTCCTGATGCTCCCGGTTTCCCTGGGCTGCTCCTACTTTGGCATCCGCTCGCACGGTGTCGCCGGGGCCGCCTGGGCACAGTTTGCCAACGCCGCGTTCTATGCCCTCCTCCAGCACGCGCTTGGCTGGCGGGCGCTGCTCCGCCTGCCCGCCGGCCCCGGCGGGAATGGGCCCGCCACCACTCCCGCCTAGCCGCCCATGCCACGCTTCCATCCTCCCGGCCCGGCCCGACAGGGCGGCGCCCACTCGCACGTCCTGCGGGGCCTGCGTTTCCTCCCCCCCCGCAGGCCCCTGCGGCAGGTGGCGGCCGGGCAGCAGGCTTCGGCGCCGGAAGCAGTTGGCTCCGCGCCGACCTCCGGCTACGGGGCCGGCCTGGACGACGAAGAGTTCTGGAAACCGACCGCAGCAAACGTGGTTCGTTGGGCCGCTATGCTTCTGATCGTCGGCGTCGTCATGATCAACGCCGCGCATAAGACCAAACTCGCCTACGCGGCCGTCCCTTTGGCTCTGGCGCTGGCCATCTCATCCCCTGCGGGGGCGCTGGCGGCTTCGCTGCTGGCTGCCGCGCTTCCGGGCGCCCTGGGCAACACGAACATTGGTGCGCAGCTTCCCACCCTGCTGCTCGGGCCGGTGTTGCTCCACGGGGCGATTGGACTTGCCTCCGGCGCACGGTCCCCGCGGCGCCCGCTCGCGCTCCTTGCCTTGATGGCGCTGATTGTTTTTGTCGCGGACGCCACCCACAAGTCCCCCCAGGAATTGGTGGACTACGCCCCTCGGTACCAGGGCCTCGTGGTACTGCTCGGCGCGTGCGCTACCCGCTGGAGGCCGAAGGACCGGACCTTTCTCCTGCAGGTCATTCTCCTGGCGGGGGGGGCGCTGGCGGTCAGCACCATCGTGCGTCTTCGCGGCCACGCCGGCACCGAAACCGCCAAGAACGCGGAAATGGTGCTGCGCGGGGTCGCCGACGGGTTCGACCCAAATTACTGCGCTTGCTGGCTCGGCTCCGCGATCCTCTCGTCGGTTGTGCTTGCCGCCGACCTTTTCCTGGTGCGAAAGAAACTTGTCGCGGCCCTGTTCTGGCTCGCTCCCTCCGCCGTGTGCCTGGCGGCGATGGGGCTCTGCGCCTCGCGGGGGATGTTCCTGGCGTTGATGCTCGCCGGCGGGACGATGTTCCTCACGACCCCGGTTTCCTGGGCTGCGCGCCTGAGGCTCTGCGCAGGGGCGGCCGCTGTCCTGGTTGCGGCCGGCCTGGCCGGCAGCTTCAAGCTCCTCATCGCCCGTTTTCAGGAGGGGGACATCGGGGACGGCGACGGCCGGTTGCAGATCTGGGCCTGGGCGCTTGGGGTCTTCGCCCGGCTGCAGCCTTGGGAAAAGGCCGTTGGGGGCGGGAGCGAGCGGAATTTCGCCGAAGTCGGCTGGTCCACGCATAATAACTACCTGGATTGCCTTCTTGATTACGGAGTCGTCGGTTTATTGTGTTTTGCGTGCTTCGTGACGGTGCTGCTAGTGGGAGCGCGGCGGTTATCATGGTCCTTGCGGCTCCCTGCGCTGGCCTTCCTGGTTTTCCTTGCCTTGGCTTGCGCCTCCCTCGTGCCCCTGATGTATGAATGGGGCTGGGTGGTGCTGGCTTTAGTGGTGGTTTGCGTGCAGGCTGGCAACTCGGCCGACCTGGCTCCGGGCACCGCCCGGCCGGTGGCGGCCCGCATATGAGCCTGGGGGTTACACATTTCGGTCCATACCCGCCCACGATCGGCGGGGTCGCTGTCCATGTGCGCAGGCTCCACCACCGCCTCCTGGCTTCAGGACACCACAGCGAGGTCGTCGCGGGCCCGGAACTTGCGGCCCGGAGTGAGTGTGGGGTCCGCCAAGCGAAGAAAATCCGCTATGCGCTGGAGTGGCTCCGCTACCCGGGGTTCCCGGTGACGACTCCGATCATCCACTGCCACGACCCGTGGATGTGGCGCGGGGCGGTGATGGCGCGTCACCGCCTCCAAGGCCGCCGGCTCGTCATCAGCGTACACAACCAGCAGGACCCGGAGCGCTGGGCGCAGACCGATTTCCACCGGCGCTTGGGCTGTCGGCTTTTGCTCCGCTCGAAGCTGGTCTGGTGGGTGGCCGTAAACGAAGCGATTCAGTGCCAATTGATCCGGCGCGGGGCTGCCCCCGCACGCGTGCGCGTGATCAGCCCCTACATCCCTCCGGGGCCCGAGGCAATGACCGGCGGCGAACTCCCTGCCGCCCTCCGGGCCTTCCTGGCAAGCCGCTCGCCCGTGCTTTCTGTCTACGGGTGCAGGTACGACATGGACCGTGGGGTCGACCTCTACGGTTTCGACCTGGCAATCGAGGCCGTGGGTAGGCTCCGTAGCGAGTTTCCCAGCGTCGGGCTTGTACTGGTGGTGCCCAACCCCCTGCCCGCGGACTACCACGAGCGCCTGACTGCCCGGGTGGATGCCATGGGCTGCGGCCCTCACGTGCTGTTCGTCACCCGAGGCTTGGAGGACGCGAGCCGACTCTGGGCTGGCAGCCGGCTCTACCTGCGCCCGACCACCACCGATGGCGATTCCCTGGCGGTTCACGAGGCGCTGGATTTGGGCGTGCCCGTGATTGCCAGTGATGCGGCGCCTCGTCCGCCCGGCTGCCTTCTCTTCCGCAGCCGAGATCTCGACTCCTTCGTAGCCGGCATCCGGCACGGCTTGGCGGGCGGGACCGCCGCGTCCGCCGGGCGCCCCGGCTCGGGTGCCTCTGCGCTCTTGCCCTACACCAGCCTCTACCGGGAGGTGCTGGGGCTGCCTCCTGGCCCCTGCGACCGTTAGCCGCACCCGCCCCCCGCGTTTTCCATGCCCCCCGGCACCCACGAACCACAGCTTGTATCAGCGGGCCCGCCGGCCGCCCGGGAGGAGTGGGGGTTCCGGCTGCTCTGGGCGCTCCGCCGGCGCTGGTTGGCGGCGCGGCTCCGCTGGGATCACGGCATAAACTGGTGTGCTGCGGCTGCGTGGGGCGTTCATTTGGGCTCCGGCTGCAGATTTTATGGACGTGTTTCCTTCGAACGGTGTCCGGGGAGTCTCATTGAGATCGGCGATCTCTGCTCGTTCCGGTCAGGTGCGACCTCCAACCGAATCGGCTTGAACCGGCCCTGTATGCTGACTACGCTCCGCCCTGGCTCGTCGATCAGGCTTGGCCGTCGGGTTGGGCTCTCCGGCGCGGTGATCGGTGCGGCTGTCTCAATCGAAGTTGCAGACGATGTTATGTGTGGTGCGAACGTGACTATCACGGATACCGACTGGCATGGAATCCCCCCCGGCGAGCGCAGGTCGCCGGGCAAGGCGGCTCCGGTGGTGATCGGTCCGAACGTTTGGCTGGGCCTTAATGTGGTTGTGCTCAAAGGGGTGGTGATCGGCGCGAACACGGTGGTCGCTGCCGGCAGCGTCGTCAGCCGCTCCCTGCCAGCCAACGTCATAGCGGGCGGGGCTCCGGCCTGCGAACTCCGCAAACTGGGTGGAGCGGCCCATGGGTGACGCCGGCGGCGGGCCGGGGCTGGAGATTCCCGATATCGCCATCGTGGGCCGGTTCCCCTTTCCCACCGGTGCGGCAGCCTCGAACAACCTTCGTGGCCACTGCCGGGCTCTTCAGGAGGCTGGCTTTACGGTCGGGGTCTTCCCCGACCAGGCTGCCGGCCGCCCCTCCGATCGGCGGCCCGACGGTCGCTATTTCTTCGCAGGCTCGGAGTACTGGAGCCTCTGCCCCGCGCGCCCGAACACCAGGCGGGAGAATCTGCGCCGCCGCCTCCCTTGGGCCTCAGACCCTCGGATGGATTTCCTTTTCGCTGACCCTCACCGCAGCCCGAGAGCCGTGATCACCTACCCTACCTGCGAATCGTCCGTTCCCATGCTGCGAGGATTCGGCCGGCTCTGCGCGTCGCGGGGCATCCCGTTGTTCTCGTTCGTGGTGGAGTGGCACGCCCCCTCCGGCTATGAAGGGCGATGGGGGCCGTTCGACTTTCTCGACGGGGAGGTCCAACGACGCTTGCTGAACCGGCGTTTGTCCGGCGTCCTCTGCATCTCGAAGTACTTGCAGAATTATTATTCCAAGCGCCGCTGCCGCAGCCTTCTTCTGCCGCCCTTGCTGGACCTTTCCGAGCCGGAATGGGCGGCCGTCCCTCGCCCGGCAGACCCGCCGGGTCGGCCTCTCCGGATCCTGTTCTCAGGTTCCTTTGCACGCGACCGGCAGGACCTGATCATTCAGGCGGTGAAGCGGGTCCGCGAGGAGGGTGGGGCGCTGCGCTTGGAATACTTGGGCGCCACCCGGGAGGCGATCACGCGCCTACCCGGAGTCGGTGCCGCGCTGGTCGACTCCTTGGGTGACGGAATCTGCTTCCATGGCCGGGTGCCCGATGCCGAAGTGCGCCTGATCGCGGGCGCCGCGGACTTCGCCGTCCTCTTCCGGCCCGACGCCCGTTGGTCACGGGCTTGCTTTCCGTCCAAGGTGCCCGAGTTCCTTGCGCTTGGGGTCCCCATCCTCTGCAACCTCACGAGTGACTTGGGGGAGTATCTGCAAGACGGTCGAGAAGCGCTGATCGCCCCCGACCTCACCGTCGGGGGTCTTGCCGCCACCCTGCGGCGGGCTCTCGCGCTTTCCCCGGCCATGCTCGGGGCCATGCGGTGTTCGGCCCGCACCTGCGCGTCCTCCTTCGATGCCCGCCGTTTTGCCAGCCTGTACCGCGATTTCCTCTCCCCCAGCTGCCAGTGAATGTATGAGCGCCCCGCCACCTCCCCCCAATTCCGGCACTCGCCCCCCGGTGCCACCGATGGCACCACCGCGAGCCGGGAGAGGCGCGCTGTAAGCCCATGCGAATCGCCCTGGTCACAACCACGTTTCTGCCCCAGGTGGGCGGGGTCGAGTGGAAAGTTCATTTTTTGGCTTCGGAATACCGCGAGCGGGGCCATGACGTGCGGGTGTTCCACCAGCGCCGGCGCCGGGGGGCGGATGGAGCGCTCCCAGTGTGCCCTTCCTATGCTATCACAAGCGTCTGGCCGCCGCCCTTTCCCGGGTACGGGCGCATGCGGGTCGGGGAATGGTTCTTCCCGCGAGCCATCCTGGCTGAGCACCGGAAAGCGCCTTTCGATGGGATCCACTGCCACAGCATCGAACTGCCTACCCGCTACGGGGTGATTGTGCGGCACCTCGCGGGAGTTCCGGTCATTGCGACCACTTGCGGCCACGATGCCCTGCTCAGGCCGGAGCTCGGCTGGGACCTGCGGACGCGCCCGTTCTATGACAATATGGTCCGGAACAACGTCAGGCGCGTGGACGTGGTGGGTAGTGTCAGCCATGCCATCACGATGGAGTTGCGAGCCATGGGAGCCACGGCGCGGATAGCCGAGATTCCCAACGGGGTCGACTGGCCTTCCTTCCAGTCCCGCTCCGAGGGATGGCTGCGCTCGCGCCTCGGGCTGCGGGCCACGGACCTGCTCATACTCTCGCTTGGCCGATACCACCCGATCAAGGATTACGTGACGGGCCTCCGCGCGGTGAAACTGCTGCTGGAAAGCCCGGGGGTGCCACAGGGGGTGCATTACGCCATCATCGGCACTGGTGTTGAGGGCCTGGCACCCGTCGTTGCCGAGATGGGGCTCCAGGGGCGCGTTCATCTGGTTCCAAACCTGCCAATGGCAGACGTGCCGAAAGCGCTTTGGGATGCCGATGTGTTCCTCTCCACCTCGCGGGTGGAGGGGTTCGCCCAAGTCGTGGCCCAGGCGATGGCGTGCGCCCGGCCGGTGGTGCTTACCGACTGCCCCGGCAACGAGGACCTCGCCGGCTGCCCGGGGGTCCTCCTCGGCCGGGTCGGCGATCCTGGTTCGCTGGCCTCAGCGATGGCCCGGCTCGCCCATGATCCCGCTGGCAGGGCCGCGATGGGGCGGGCCGCGCATGAAGAGAGCCGCCGGTTCGCGTGGGGCCGGATCGCCGAGCATTACCTCGCCCTTTTCGAAGGTTTGGCCCGCCCGGCGGGTTCTCTCCTCCTGGACAGGCCATGAGCTCCCTCCCGCCAGTCGTGCCAGGCCCGCTCCGCGTGGCTATGCTCACCGATGCCTACCCTCTCGGGCGGTCCAGTGTCAACGGCGGCGTCGAGGGGGTCTGTTTTTACCTTTCGCAAGCCCTGGGGGTCTTGGGGGCCGTCGAGCTCCACGTCTTCGTCGTCGGGTCTGAACGCTACGGTTTGCGCCAACCCGAGGTGCTCCAGGCCTCGGGGTTCACGATCCACGCGCTTCCGTCGCGGTTCCCCAAGTGGCGGGTGCTGTCCAAGACGCTTTTCAACCCGCGACGGGCTTTGGAACGGGCGGGCGGGTTCGACCTGGTGCATGTGCAAAATGAGGCCATCTGGGCGGCCCGCGCTGGAGCGGGGGGGGTCCTGACAATTCACGGCTTCAACGAGCGAGACACCCTTTTTCGCGGTCCGCCTTGGTTGCGGCCGCTGAAGGGCTGGGCCAACCGGCAGTTCCATCCCCGCTTCCGGGCGCGTGTCCGGGATATCATCTCTATCAACCCTTACGTCAGGACCATGCTTCGCCCCAGCCCATCGCAGCGGCTGTGGGACGTGGAGAACCCCGTCGATGATGCGTTTTTCGGTGTCGTCCGCGCCCCCGTCCCAGGGCGGGTGCTCTATGCCGGCACGCTCAATGCCCGCAAGAACGTCCTCGCGCTCATCACTGGGTTCGCTCAGGCCGCCAGACACTCCCCCGCAGCGGAACTGCGGCTGGCCGGCAGCGAGGCTGATCGCCCCTATGTCGAATCTTGCAGGGAGCTGGCAGCAGGGTTGGGGCTTGGTGCCCGGGTGCGTTTTCTGGGCTCCTTGAAGGTGGGGCAGATGTGCGAAGAACTTGCGGGTGCCGAAGTCTTTGCCTTGTGTTCGCTCCAGGAGACCGCTCCTCTTGCCATCGCCGAGGCCATGGCTTCCGGCGTTCCGGTGGTGGCCTCGGGCGTGTGCGGGGTGCCCCACATGGTGGCCGAGGGGCGCACGGGGTGGCTGGCGGACCCCTCCAGCCCAGAATCTGTCGGGCGCGCACTCCAGGTCGCGCTCAGCCATCCCGGTCTTGACGCCGTGGGCCGGGAAGCCAAGGCGATCGCCGAGCGGCGTTTTCGCGCCTCCGTCGTCGCCGCTCAGACCCTCCATGTCTACGAGACGGTCGCCAGAGACATCCACGCCCGGCGCTAAATGACCTCCACTCCTTCGCCGCCCCCTATTCGCATTCTGCTGGTTGGGCTAGCCTATGACCCAGCGGACCCGTCCTCAATTGGCGGAATTGCCACCCTGGCGCACTACCTCCTGCTGGACCTCCGAAGCCGGCCGGGGGTCCGGGTCTTCGCGGCGGACCTGAGCGCGTCCCGGTGCAAAGGGGCCAGACTGCTGGTCCGGTGCCTCCGCGACTTCCTTCTGGTGCTCTGGCGCGCCAGGCAATGTGACGTCCTGACCCTCCATGTCGGCCCTACCAGCCTGCATCTCAGCGGTCCCGCGATGGTGCTCATCGGGCGCCTGCTGCGAAAGCCCGTTATCATCCGGCAAAGCGCCGGTAACCACTACCGGGAGTTCGCCGGCTGGCGGGGTCGGATGATCGAGTGGGCGGCCCGGCGGGCTGCGGTATACTTGGTGGAGACCCGGCGGATCTTGGACCTCGCCCGCGCCGACGGGCTCGCCCAGGTCCGGTGGTTCCCGAACTACCGCCCGCCGGCACCACGCACCCCCGGCGGGAGGGCACCGCGCGCCAGGCGGTTCGTGTTCGTCAGCCGGGTAACCCCAACGAAGGGGGTGGCTGAGTTGATTGAGGCAAGCGAAGGGCTGCCAGCGGACGCGTCGGTCCATTTCTACGGGCCCTTTGAGGAAGGGCTTGGTGAGGCCCTGTTCGCCGGGCGTTCCCGCGCCTCGTACCACGGCTGCATCCCTCCGGGCGAGGTCCTCCGCCGACTGGCGGACTACGATGTCCTGGTCCTGCCAACCTATTACCCAATGGAAGGTTATCCTGGCATCCTCATGGAGGCTTTCTCGGTGGGCCTGCCCGTGATCTGCACACGCTGGATGTGCTTGGAGGAGGTTGCCAACGACTCGTGTGCGATCCTCATCCCGCCCCGGGATCCTGCGGCTCTTCGCCAGGCCATGTTGAGACTTGCGGATGACCCTGAGCTTTACACCCGGCTTTGCCAGGGTGCCTCGCGCAGGGCGGGGGACTTCTCATCGTCCCTGTGGGCGGAGACATTTCTTGAGTACTGCCGAGCGGTTTCAGCACCCAAACCCTGGACTCTCCCATGACGTGGCCTATCATCCTCCTCCTGTCGGCTTCCTGGCTGGCGTTGTTCAATCAGCTCCGGCTCGTCTGGGAGGCGAACGAACAATACGGCTACGGGTGGTTCGTCCCGCTCCTCGCTGCCGTTCTGCTATACAAGCGCGGCCAATCCTGGGAAGGCGTGGCACCATCCCGCCCTCCGAGGTGGCCCGGTGCGTTCGCGGCGGTGGCCGGTGTCGTGCTGCTCCTGCTCCTGCCTGTGCGGGTGCTTGAGAAGGCCAATCCCGACTGGCGGATGCTCATGTGGCTGCATGCCGGCGCCTTGGTTGGGCTCACGCTCCTGGCACTCCACGCCTGGCGCGGCAGGGCCGCGGTTCGGCATTTCGGTTTCCCGGTCTTCTTTTGCCTTACCGCGGTTGCCTGGCCCAGCCGGGTGGACGATTGGCTGACGCAAAACCTGATGCGCCAGGTCGCCAAGGTTACCGTCGAGGTGGTCGGCTTGTTCGATGTTCCCGCGATTCCCCATGGCAGCACGATCGAGATTGCCAACGGGAGCGTCGGCATTGACGAGGCCTGCTCAGGCATCCGCTCGTTTCAGACGTCCATAATGCTCGCCTTGCTTTTAGGGGAGCTGCTCCAGGTTCGCTTTTGGCGGCGGGTGCTGCTCCTCGGGTTGGGCGTCGTGGTGGCGTTGGTGGCCAACGTGGGCCGGACCTCCTTTCTGACTTGGTGTGCGGGTGCTCGAGGTTTCGACACCATGCATGCTTTCCATGACGGGGCTGGTTTGGCGGTGGTGGGCGTGGTTCTGTCCGGCTCGGTTCTGTTTGCCTGGCTGCTTGCCCCGAAGCTTCCTCCCCCTGGCCCGGTGCGTGGCAGGGTGCCCTCCCGACCTGGCGGCGGCAGCGTGTGCGTCTGTCCTGCCGCCTGGGTGCTGGCCGCATGTGGCTGGGTCGCGGCCACCGAGGGCCTGGCTTGGGGCTGGTTCCATGTGGGCTCGGCTGTGTCCACACCCGCGCCGGCCTGGCGCCTGGCGTGGCCGTCGAATGAAACGGGCTTCGCGAGCTCCACCCTGCCGGCGCGGACGGTTGAGATGCTCGGTTGCACTGAAAGTCGCCAAGGCTCCTGGGTGGACGACCAAGGCAACCGGTGGAGCTGCGTCTACTCCTACTGGCCGCCCGATCCAAAGTACGCCCTGTTCGTCGGGGGCCACAATCCTGAGGGCTGCATGACTGGCGGCGGAAGGAGTTTTCTCCAGCTTGCAGCGCCGATCACCATCGTGACCCCCGCGGGGGCGATAACCTTCAAGCACCGGCTGTTTCGCGAGGATTCCCCCCTCCACCAGATCAGCCACGTCTTTCAGGGGACGTGGGAGCCTTTCGTGCCCTCCTCCGGCCAGAGGCTCTTCGATGACCGCAGCCTGCGGGGCCGGCTTCGGAACGCTCTTGAGCGGCGGCTTGTACGCGGCGGGATCACCCTTGAACTCTTCCTGGTCGGGCCTCCCGGGGCCGAGGAGGCAGCGGCTGCCTTCCGCAGCCTCATGCCCCGGCTGATCAGCACCGATGTCCGCCCTGGGCCGAGCCCGGCCGGGGCCCCACTGTCCACCTTATGAAGCCGAACCATCCCAAGCCTGACTTCACAGTTGTTATCCCAAGTTTCAAGGATCTCCGAATCGGTGAGACGATCGAATCCATCAATCGGCAAGACTATCCCCGTGACCGGATCGAGGTCGTCGTAATGGACGGGGGCTCGCCCCCTCCGGTTGTCGACCAAATTGCCCGCTGGCTGCGGCCTTGGGATCAGCTGATCTCGGAGCGGGACAAGGGTATTTTCGATGGCATCAACAGGGGGATAGCCCGGGCCACCGGGGGGGTGATACTCACCATCGGGACGGATGACAAACTGGCCGTGTCTGACGCCGTGACCACCTTCATGCGCGCCTTGGCCGATCCCGCCGTGGACTACGCCTGCGCCGGTGTTGCCATGACCGACCAAGACTGGAAACCGGTGCGGGAGTGGCCCGCGACGATGCCCACGCTTCGTAATTTCCTCCTGGGGAGCCAGATCAATCACTTCTCGTTCGTCTGCAGGCCCTCGGTTTACCAGCAGGTCGGGCTCTTCGACCTGCGCTACCCCGTGGCGGCCGACTTCGACTTTTTCCTCCGGCTTACCAAGCGGGGCCTCCCGGGTGCCCGGATACCCAGGCGCTTGGTGTATATGAAGCTCGGAGGCAACAGCTCCAAGAACCTCCGCAACATCTCACGGGGGAACTTGGAGATCGTGCGCTCCGCGTTCCGCCTTTACGGCCCCCTCCTGCTCCTCCACTTCATGGCCAAACCATTCGTCAAGTTCGCCCAATTTCGCCGTGCGAAGCGGCAGGCCCCCGCCGGAAGCCAAGTTTCATGAAACTCACCATCATCGGAACCGGGTACGTCGGGCTGGTCACGGGAACCTGCTTCGCCGAGGTGGGCCACGAGGTGGTCTGCGTCGACAACAACGCCGCCAAAGTCAAGATGCTCCAGGCGGGCGGGATCCCGATCTACGAGCCCGGTCTCGAGGAGCTGATCCGGAAGAACGTCGCCGCCGGCCGCCTCAAGTTCACCTCCAGCACCGCTGACGGCGTCGGCGGCTCGGACGTCATCTTCATCGCCGTCCCCACGCCCCCGCTGCCGGACGGTTCCGTTGATTTGAGCTTCATCGAGAAGGTCGCGAGAGAGATCGCCGCCTCGATGACTTCCTATAAGATCGTCGTCGACAAGAGCACCGTGCCGGTCAAGACCGGGGACAAGGTCTCCGAGACCATCAAGCGCTATTGCAAGGCACCCGTCGATTTCGACGTCGTGAGCAACCCTGAGTTCCTCCGCGAGGGCTTCGCCGTCGAGGACCTGATGCACCCGGACCGCGTCGTGGTCGGCGTCCGGACCCAGCGCCCGGTCCAGGCCTTGAAGGAGATTTACGCCCCGTTCAAGGCTCCCATCATCGTCACCGACATCAACTCGGCCGAGTTGATCAAACACGCCTCCAACTCCTTCCTGGCTCTCAAGATCTCCTACATCAACGCCATCTCCATTCTCTGTGAGGCCACCGGCGCAAACGTCGTGGAGGTCGCCAACGGCATGGGGATGGACGACCGGATCGGCCGCCGCTTCCTCAATGCGTCGCTCGGGTTTGGCGGAAGCTGCTTCCCCAAGGACCTGAGCGCGTTCATCAAAATCGCCGAACAGTCGGGTTACGATTTCGGCATCCTGCGGGAGGTCCAGAAGGTCAACCTCCTGCAGATGAACCGCTTCCTCAAGAAGATCGAGGAGACGCTTTGGGTGCTCAAAGGCAAGACCATCGGGGTCCTCGGCCTGGCCTTCAAGCAAAACACTGACGACGTCCGAATGTCACCCGCCATCGAATTGTGCCAGCGCCTCCAGAAGGAAGGGGTCACGCTCCGGGTTCACGATCCGAAGGCGATGGAGAAGGCCCGCGAGGTCCTTGAGAACGTGACCTACGTCGAGGACATGAACGATGTGGCTCAGGGGTGTGATGCGCTGGTGGTCGCCACGGAATGGGACGAGTTCAAGAAACTCGATCTGGAACGGGCGCGGAAGATGCTCACCCACCCGATCTTGTTCGATGGTCGCAACATGTTCGACCCCGCCGAGATGGAGCGCCTGGGCTACATCTACAAGAGCATCGGGCGGTAGCGGCAGCACCGTCCGGGGCGGCTCTCCGGGCGTGGGCCGAGCCTGGCTGCGGAACCGGCTCCAGCCAAGGCCTTCGCTGGGGTTGGGGCGGTTGACGAGAGCGTTCACCAGCCTCCGGGAGAGGCCGCACCCTGTGGGACCTACAGATTCTGATGACGAGGCCGAAAAACGTTCAACGGCTCAGTGCGCCTGTGAAACATCCTCCGAGTCCCCCACTTTACGGTACACCCCCATCGCGTAGCTGCTCCAGAGTGAGCTGTTCCAACGGGGCAGGCGGTTGATGGCCGGGCATAGCCAGCGGGCGTAGTAGCGCAGGCGCATCCAAAAACGTAACGAGCGGAAAAGCGCCAATGCAGCAGGAGACGCGCTGCTCTCCATCCACGACCATTCGTCCTCCAGAACGGAGCACATCAGTGTGGGCTCGAAGCCCCCCCAATAACCCGTAAACAGCCGCTGCACCTGCGGCGCTCCGTCCAGATAACACCAACCGGATGGCTTCAGGGAAGGTCGGAAGTGCCCCGCCGTGATTCGAGGCGCAAACCTCCGGAGCAGCGGCCAGAAAACATGCATGAAATGCGGAACACCTAGTATCAGATAGCCACCAGGCTTCACAAGCCTCCAGTGCTCACGCAAGATGAGCGTAAGATCCTCGAAATGCTCGATCACACCCAAGGAATAAACCACCTCGTACGCGGGCAGCCGTTCCCATGCCCCTCGAAGGTCCATTTCATGAACGGTGACCGGCAGTCCGAGGAGACGGAAGTTCTCTCGAGTCTTTTCGCAACCTACCGCCGAATAGTCAAGGGAATGCGCGCTCCACGCTTCCTTTCGCGCCCAATGCGCCAGGAATCTTCCAGGGGCGCCACCGATCTCCAGTGCCCGTCCGCCGGGCCGATCTGGCACAAATCGGTCAAACACATCCAGAATGGCCTTCGTGAGGGGATCACTCGCTGACGCTTTAGCCTCCGCGGGCAACTTCAGCCAAGTCCGTTGCCATAATTCAGGGCAAAATACAACACAGGCGGCAGCGTGTAAATGCCTGTTTTTGCCCACCATTTCCTCGGAACATTCGCCAGCATCGCTTTAGTTCCTGTCGGTGTTCTTGTCCTGCCCACTGTCGCTTTGGCCAGCTTTCTGCCAGTGCCGGCATGTCAACCGCGCCGAAGCACTTCCGGGTATTCTGCGCCGGCATACCGCGCGGGTTGCGCAGGCCTCGGTTTGCCAGAGCCGGAATGTCGTGGTCCTGGAATCCCAAGAGTTCCGCCGTTCGCACGGCGTCAATCCGGCCTGGCGGCAGAACGGCGTTTACGAGTCATCGTTCCGGAGATCCCCCCAGCGCGATGGCGTCTTGGCGTGCGGGTGCTTCGCCGGCGCTGGTGGCGATGTCCCAATCGCAAAACGCCCCCCCTGGCACCCCATCGCCAGCGCCCGTTTCGGCCTTGGCGGCAAAAACCGCTCCGACTCGCGCCAAATCGTGCTAAATCGTGCCGTACTCCGCCCCACTCACCATGGCAGTCGCCTGGCATCGCAGGCGTGGCGCGGCCTGCCCGCCCTCCCGCAGCCCCGGCCGGAGGAGTGCCCCGGTCGTCAAACCGACTTCGTGGACCCCCTGAGGCGATCGCCCGCCTTGCGCTCGAAAATGGAGTTGACGGAGCCCGGCGGCCCCTGTATGCCGTAAAGCGTCACCGGAAATCAGCGCACGCAATCTGGGCGTCCGAGCGGTTCGTAGTCCGTCCAACCACTTGGCCGATCAGGCGGAGGCGCGTCTCGGGCGTCTACCCTGAGGGTGGTAAAACGCAGGTCTGGTTGCCCCGCCCCGTTGTGCAATTATGCCGTCATGAATACGAGCAAAACATCGTTGGACTGGGTTCCGTTGGCCGGTTGGTCCGGTCGGGTTGTTTTTCCGGGTGATCGGCTCCGGAGGGCGGCGATGTTCACGTGTGCGTTCTTGGCCTTGGTGCTGTGTCTCTGCATGCCGGCCTCGGGCCAGACGAACACCACCCCGCTGGCCTACGCCCCGTCGTACCCCGGCAATCCGCTGAAGGGCTTGGTGCCCTTCAGCAGCACTCCGACCTGCGCGCTCAACTATTTTCCGCACAGCATGATGTGGACCTACATTCCGCTCTCGAGCCTGATGACCGGTCCCACCAACTTCAACTGGGCACCGCTTGAGGCCCAAATCAAACTCGCAACCAACGACGGGAGCCACCTCATCTTTCGCGTCTACCTGGATTACCCGGGGCAGCCTTCGGGAATACCCCCATTCCTGATCCAAGGCGGGCTGGCCACATACCCGTACCCTGACAACGGTGGAGGGCTCTGCCCCAACTATACGGATCCCAACCTCCAGTCCGCCCTGACCAATTTTATCGCGGCGATGGGCGCCCGGTACGATAACGACCCGCGGATTGCCTGGATCCAAGCCGGGCTGCTGGGCTGGTGGGGCGAGTGGCACACCGGGGGAGTTGTCTCCACCAATTGGGCTGCGTCGCTGGCCACCCAGGGGATGGTGCTGAGAGCCTACATGTCCGCCTTCCCAAACACCAAAATAGAGCTCCGCTACCCAACCGGCGCCAACCAGCTGGCAGGTGCCCTTCTGGAATATGAGAACGACAATCTGCCCTTTGGCTACCACGACGACTACTTTCTAAACATGACGCTGGGTCCGGGCTCGTGGTTTACTATGTCCGAGGAGCAGTTGGCGGGCTCCCTGGCGCTCAACAAGTGGCAGCAGTTCCCCTGCGGCGGGGAGATCGATCCCGCGCAGGTGGCCACCTGCTGGTTCAACCCCCCGGTCGTCATGGGGGGGCAGACCTTCTCGAACTGTGTCACCGCCACTCACTCGACCTGGATGGGGGACTGGCCGGTGTTTTTCAACACCGTCATCACCAATGCCGCCTACACAAATGCACTCGCGGGCGCGCGGCTGCTGGGTTACGAGTTTTACGCAACGTCGATTTCCTCCTGGACCAGCAACTCCGTGCTCTGGGCGGGTGTCACGATTACCAACACGGGGGTGGCTCCCTTTTACTACTCCTGGCCCATCCAGTTCGCTGCCGCGGACAATTCCGGTCACCTTCTGGGCACGTGGTCGACCCCCTACACTGTTGCCGGTCTCCTGCCCGGCGCGGCGCCACTCCAGGTTGCGCTGCCGCTAGCCGGCGCGCCCGGCGGCAGTTTCAAGCTGCTAATGCGCGTGGTCAACCCGCTCCCCAACGGGCGGCCGCTCAGGTTTGCCAACACCACGCAAGACGCAACCGTGAACGGTTGGCTGACCTTGGTGTCGCTGCCTTGAGAACGCCTCGTGGGTGGCTGCCGCACGAGGCGGCACCGATACCGGCCCCGGGCATGCCCGGGGCCGGCTGCATGGATCCGGCTCCCCGCCCGCGAAGCTAGAGCGCTGGCACCACCCCCAGCGTGAGCCAGCCTGCCCCCGCCACGGTCTGGTCCTGCGTGGTGTTGGCAAACCGCAGTTGCCTGCCTCCGGTCATTGGGTTCACCGCCCTCATCAGCAAGGTGAAGGACCCAGTGGGGCGATTCGGCAGCGGCACCGCCGGCAGTTGAACCGAGGCGCCGGGAAGGATGCCCGTCAAGGACCACGGGGTCGACCATGTTTCGACAATCTTCCCACCCGAGAACGCGGCCAGCTGAATGGGCCATGTCGTGTTATCGTAATAAAAAGGGGCGATCCCCGTATTCTTGAGGGTGACGTCCGCCGTCGTCTGCGTCCTCGATGCGTTGTTCAGGGTCTCGTAGGATGCCACGAAGAACTCATAGCCCAGCAGTTGCGCCCCTGCCTTGGCACTCGCCAAGGCGGTTCCTGTTACAGCGCCTGGGGTGAACAGCTTCCAGTCGCCCAGCCACGAGGCGTGGGTGGCTTTCGCGCAGGTGGCAAAATCCTGGCCGGCCGGCGCCCCGCTTGGAGTATTCCAGACTGTTGTGCCGTAGTCGGGGTAAATTTCGCCGCCGAAGGGGCAGGTCTGCCACTTGTTCACGGCCCCCGGTCCCGCCGCCTGCTGCTGGGGTACCATATACCACAGCGGGGTGCCCACGGTGTAAAAGCAGAACGCGTCGTCGTGGTAGCCGAAGGGCAGGTTGTCATTCCGGAAGCAGGGCGCGGCGCCGTAGGCGGTGTTGTTTGTTCCGGCTGCGTAACGCACCATCAGCTTTTTGGTCTTGAATGCAGATTGGTAAGCGTTCAAGACCAATTGTTGGGTGGTGAGCGAGGCATAATGGGCGGTGACCGTTCCCCCGTTGTGCCACTCCCCCCACCAGCCCAGCAGCCCCGCCTGAATGAACGCCAGCCGGGAGTCTGGGTCGTACCGCGCGCCCAAGTTGCTGATGAAAGTTGTTAAGGCTTTCTGCAAGGTGGGGTCCTCGTAGTTGGGCGCGGTGCCGCCGCCGTTGTCGGGGTATGGATAGACGGTCAGGCCGCCGTTAAGGAGCCACTGGGGGATTCCCTTCGGCATGCTGGTCCCCGGGTAATCCAGGTAGAAGCGGAGTATGAGCTGGCTGCCGTCCGCTGCCGCGTTCTTCAGGGCGCCTTCCACTTGGGTCCAATCGAACGTGTTGGGGCCGGTCATCACCGCTGAGAGGGGGATGTAGGCCCATTGGAGGCTGTGCGGGAAGGTGGCCCCGGTAGCAGCGCTTTGGTTTACAAACGGAACGAGGCCCTTCAAGGGGTTGTCGATGGGGCTTGCTTGGTAGGTCAGAGGAACTTGCATTTTGGAGCGTAGTTTGAGGTTTTTTCGGGGTGGGCAGGTTTGTTCGGATCCTAAGGCGGTTTTCCGCTCTGTCAAGCACATCTTCAACCAAATATTCAACCGCCTTGCCCCACGAGCCGAGATCCGAGTGCCGGACTGAGTGGCCGGTCAGAGTTTCCCGGGTGTGGTGGCTCCCGGGCTGCGGGCTCGCAGCGGAGGGCGCGCCGGGCGGGTTGGGCCTGATCACCTTCAAGCTGGACGGGCGCGTGGCGGTGGATACGATCCGCCGGAAGGCGACGTGCGCACGGCGCTCCAGGAAAACGAGGTGTTGTTCCACATCGGGATCACGCGCAGCGCGAGCGCGATCCTGGCGGAGCAAAAGGTGGCGACCAGCCGGCAGAACAAGCTCGACAATCTGTGCCGGATGCGGCATTTTGCCCATGAACTTTTCGACTCCCTCCAAGCGCGGGATCTGGCCGGCTCGGCAAGACGCTCGATGGCGGCGGGGATTTCGAGCGGGGTCATTGATGACTAATTGCTATGCCCGGGCTTTTCGGCGCGGCGGGTTTTTGCTGCTTTACTGGGAGAGGGGAAAACAGGCCGGTTCGAGGGCAGGCACGGGCCTCAAGGAGATGAGGTTCGCGTTCGACCCCCAGGGATCGGCGACTCGCTACATGGAGGAAGACAACGGTGAACAAGCTTGATGAGGTTTTCAGTGTGTCGCGCAGTGCGCGGGACTATGCCAGGGGCTATTGCGCCCACTTGAGCGACCTGTTGGGGCGGCTCGATTACGAGGCTGTGGACAAGGTCGCCGGGCTGTTCGAGCAGGCACGGCAGGACGGGCGCACGATTTTTTTCTTGGGCAACGGAGGGAGCGCGGCGACCGCGTCGCACTTCGTCTGCGATCTGGGCAAGGGGACCAAGACCGGCTCCCGGCCATTCAAGGCCGTTGGTTTCGCCGACAACGTGGCGACGATGACCGCCTACGCCAACGACGAGGCATATGAGCGCGTGTTCTCACGCCAGTTGGAGAATTTCCTCGAGGCGGGGGATCTGGTGGTCTGCATCTCCGCTTCGGGCAATTCCCCCAACCTCATCCAGGCGCTCAAACTGGCGCGGGAGCGGCAGGCGGTTACCATCTCATTGCTCGGGTTCGACGGCGGCGCCATGAAAGCCCTTTCCGACCACGTCGTTCTGGTCGCCACGGCCAAGGGCGAGTACGGCCCGGTCGAGGACATCCACATGATCCTGGATCACATCATCACCACCTACCTCTACCGCAAGCTCACCAACGCCTCGTGAAGTCCAAAACCTCCTTGACTTTCCGGCCGCAACCGGCTCACCAAGCCGTCCGTCCTGCGCGGCGACATGGACGGCGTCCTGGGCCGGTCCAGACCGGTGGGCCAGGTCCTGCCCTTGTGGGAGGGCGGCACCGCCCGCCAGCCGTAACGCACTCCCTCGTGGCCCGCGCCTTTCCATTCCGTCACCTTCCAGAACCTCTATGAACTTCCTAGTGACCGGCGGGGCCGGCTTCATCGGCTCCCATGTTTGTGAGCGGTTGCTCCTCCAAGGCCATGCCGTCTGGGCCTTTGACGACCTCAACCCGTTCTACGACCCGGCCATCAAGCGGGCCAATCTGGCCGCGTTGACCGTCTTGGGGCGGCCTTTCACCTTCGTGCCGGGCGACCTCACGGACGCGCCCGCAGTGCACGCCCTCTTTCAAGGGACGCGGTTCGATCAGGTCATCCATCTGGCGGCCCGCGCGGGGGTCCGACCCAGCCTGGAGGAGCCCGCCCTCTACCAGCGGGTGAACGTGGAGGGGACGGTGAACATCCTCGAGGCGGCCCGGCTCCAGGGGGTCGGCAAGCTCACCATCGCTTCCTCGTCCTCGGTTTACGGGGTGAATGCGAAGGTTCCGTTTTCCGAGGCCGACCCCATTTTCAGCGCCATCTCCCCCTACGCGGCCAGCAAACTGGCCTGCGAAGCCCTCGGGCATGTTTACCACCACGTTTACGGGTTTGATGTCGCGATGCTCCGGTTCTTCACGGTTTACGGCCCCCGCCAGCGACCGGACCTGGCGATCCACAAATTCGCCCGCCGGATCCGGGAGGGCAGACCGATCCAGATGTTCGGCGACGGCTCGACCGCCCGGGACTACACCTACATCGACGACATCCTCGACGGCATCCTCGCCTGCACGCGGCAGCGGTTCGGCTTCGAGATTTTCAACTTGGGCGAGTCCCAGACCGTGCCGCTGCACCGCCTGATTGGCCTCTTGGAAGCCGCCTTGGGGCGGAAGGCGGTGATCGAACGCTTGCCGGTCCAGCCCGGGGACGTGCCGCTGACCTGCGCCGACATCACCAAGGCCCGGGCGCGCCTGGGGTACGATCCGCGCGTCAAGATCGACCAGGGTATTCCGCGGTTCGTGGAGTGGTTGAACGCGACGGCCTGAGCCGCCCCCGCGCCCCCGGCGGAACGGCCGGCCTATGCGCCTTTCGGTGGAGTTGTCCGGCCGATTATCTGCTTGCTGATCCGGTAGATGCGAATAAGATAAGAACCCTGACAGACGACGAAGAACGATTGAGTATGCACAAGAAACCCGTTGTAGAACAAGACCCCGCCCTCCGGAAGGACGACCAGATCGTGATCACCGGCGCGGGTGGGTTCATTGCTGGGAACCTGGCGCTGAGCCTGACCAAGCAAGGCTTCACGCGCATTCGCGCGGTGGACAAGAAGCCGGTGCAGGAGTGGTACCTCCGGGTGCCGGGCGTCGAGAACTTGGTGATGGACTGTAGTGTCGAGGAAAACTGCCGCCGCGTTTGCGAGGGGGCCATTGAGGTGTACAACCTCGCCGCGGACATGGGTGGCATGGGCTTCATCGAGCGTTTCCGCATTGATTGCCTGCGTTCCATCCTCATCAACACCCACATGGTGGACGCGGCCTGGCGGGCCGGCGCGCGCCGATACTTCTTCTCCAGCTCCGCCTGCGCTTACAATATCACCTTGCAGCAGGACCCGAATGTCCGCGCCTTGAAGGAGTCGGACGCCTATCCCGCGATGGCCGAGCGCGGCTACGGCTGGGAGAAGCTTGTCAGCGAGATGTTCTGCCAGGAGTATTGGGCCGAGCGCGGTCTCAAGACCGCCATCGCCCGCTTCCACAACGTGTACGGACCCCACGGCACCTGGGACGGTGGCCGGGAAAAGGTCCCCGCCGCCATTTGCCGGAAGGTCATTGACGCGATTGATTCCGGGAGCGGCAAGATCAAGATCTGGGGCGACGGCACCCAGACCCGCAGCTTCATGTACATCGATGATTGCATCAAGGGCATCGACATGATCATGCACTGCGACGAATTGATCGCGACGCCGATCAACCTCGGTTCCAAGGAATTGGTGAGCATCAACGAGTTGGTCAGCAAGGTCGAGCGGATCGCGGGCGTGACGCTGCAGCGGGAATACCAACTCGACGCGCCGCGCGGGGTGGCCGGCCGCAACAGCGACAACACCTTCATCCAGCAGGTGTTGAAATGGGAACCGGACACGTCGCTGGACACCGGGTTGCGCCACACTTACGAGTGGATCCGCGAGCAGTATCACGCCCGGAAGGCTGGTCGTCGCGTGGTGGAATGAGGCCGCGCCACCTGCGTGGCGGGCCTGTCGGTGGTGGGAAAGGCGTATGAAAAAGCTCTTTGTCCTGATTCTGTGTCTGGCGGCGCTCTCCGTGGCCGGGGTGGTCGGTTATCGCGGCTACCACTGGTGGAAGGAGCGCCACCTGATGCGGCAGGCCCGCATGTATCTCCGCCGGGGCGACGGTTCCAACGCCTACCTCTCGCTCCGCCAGGCGGTCATCGCCGATCCGAACAACTTGGAGGCATGCAAGTTGCTCGCCCAGATCCTGGAGATGGGCCGCTCGCCCGAGGCGCTTAACTACGCCCTCCGGGTGGTGGACTTGGAGCCGAACAACATCACCAACCGGCTTTATCTGGCGCGGGTGGCCATGGGGCTGAACAACGCCAAGGAGGCCGCCAAGGCGCTGGACGGCCTCGACGCCGCTGGGAAGCAGACCGCGATTTATCACAAGATGCTGGGGACGCTCCTGCTGGCCGAGCACCGCGGCACCGAGGCCGAGACCCAGTTCATCGAGGTGACCAGGCTGGAGCCGACCAACATCGTCAACTTCCTGAACCTGGCGATTCTCCGCCTCCAACATACCAACCAGCAGGCCGTCGCCCTCGCGCGGACCACCCTGATCAACCTCTGCACCAACAGCGAGGTCCGTCCTGACGCCCTCCGCCAGTTGGTCCAGGACGCCATCCGCCACACGAACATCGCCGCGGTGCTCTCCTACTCAGGCAAGCTGGTGGCGGAAACCAACGCTACTTTCAGCGACCGGCTCTCCCACCTCCAGTTCCTCCACCTCACCACCAATGCCCAGGAGGCGGCCTATCTCGCCGTGGTGCAGCGGGAATGCACCACCAATTCCGCCCGCTCCTTTGAGGTCGGCCGGTGGATGTTTTCCACCGGCAATCCCCAGGGCACGTTGAATTGGCTCCATTCGCTGCCCCTGTCCACCCGGACCAACCTCCCGGTCCCGATTCTCGAGGCCGATTGTCAGATGGCGCTCAAGCAGTGGCCCCTCCTCGCCACCAACCTGGCCAGCCAGAATTGGGCCGACAAGGAGTTCCTCCGTCATCTCACCCGGTCCCGCTCGTTTCGCGAGCAGGGGTCCATCACCAGCGCGAAGACCGAGTGGCTCCAGGCCCTCAGCGCGACCGGTGACCGCCTCGACCTGCTCGGTGAGCTGCTCCGCAACCTCGGACCTTGGAAGTGGCACTCGGAAGAGGAGGAGGTCCTCTGGGACATCGCCAACCACTACCCGAATGAACGCTGGGTCGTCCAAGCCCTCTCGGACCGCCTCTTCGCGGCGGGCAACACCTTGAGTTTGCAACGCCTTTTCTCGCTGGCCTTGCAGCAGGACCAGACCAATCTGGCCCTCATGAACAACCTGGCGAGCACCGCCATCCTCACCGAATCGTGGGACAAGAAGCCGCACGAGCTTGCCAAGGAGGTCTATGACAAGGCTCCCACCAACGCGGCCTATGCCACCACCTACGCCCTCTCGCTGATGGTGCAGAAGCGGAACGCCGATGCCCTGAAGGTAATGGACAAAATCCCCGCGAAGTTCCTCGAAGACCCCGGCATCGCCCTCTATTACGGGCTGATCCTCAAAGCCAACGGAGGGGCTGCCAAGGCCGGCAAATACTTCGACATCGCCGCGAAGGGGCGCCTGCTGCCGGAGGAGCAGAAGCTCTTGGACCGCGCCCGGCATAGCTAACCCGCAGGGGAGGGGAGGGGCTTGGCGCGGCCCGGTTCATCCCGCCCGCGGTTTGACCCCGACGACCACAAATTGCCGGCCGAAGAAGCGCCAGAACCAGGGGAGCTTCAGATAAAGGCGCAGGAAAACCACCGGATACTGCGGGCCGTGGCTCATGGTGAAGGGAAGCACCCGGCCGGTCGCGCGCTCGATCTCAAATCCCGCCACCCGCATTCCCTCGGCGAGGCTGAGCTCCGTCAGGGGCAGGTAATGGTCCCAAAAATCCCAATACTCTCCCGGGACGAACTTGATGTTCGGGCCCATCGCCACCAGGCGGCCCCCCGGCTTGAGGCAGCGGCGGGCCTCGGCCAGCGTGCGCGCCAGGCTGGCCTTGTCGGGCAGGTGCTCGAAGAAGTTGCTGGTGAAGACCAGATCGAGGCTGTCGGCCGGCAGGGGCCACGGCTGCGAGCAGTCCTGCTCCATCAAGAGCACTTCCTTTTCCAGCAGGCCGCGCGCGTCCGGGTTCAGGTCCATCGCGTAGCGCCGTGCGCACCGCACGTGGTTGATGAAATCGCCGTAGCCGCATCCCAGGTCCAGCACCGCCTCCGCGCCGCGGAGGTGGGGGGCGAAATAGTCCGCGATCAAGACACGCCAAACCTGCCGCCGGTATTCCTGCCGTTCGGTGAACCGGTTCCGGTAGATGGTTGAGAGTTCCGAGCTCATGATCGCTTGCCTTGCCAGGAACCGTGAATCTAGTGGGTGCGGGTGGATTTGCAAGCCCGTCCCCGCCCCCTGCCCATGAGCCCGATCTGCCTTGTCACCGGCTCCTCCGGCTTGATCGGCTCCGAGGTCGCCGTGTTCATGCACGAGCGCGGCTTCACGGTCCACGGCGTGGACAACAACCAGCGCGAGGCCTTTTTCGGGCCCCAGGGGAGCACCCGCTGGAACCAGGGCCGCCTGCAGGATCTGCTGCCCCGTTTTCGCCACCGCGAGGTCGACATCCGGGACCGCGCCGCCGTGCTTGCCCTGGTCGACGAGTTGCGCCCCGTCTTGATCATCCACGCCGCGGCGCAGCCCTCGCATGACCTCGCCGCCCGGATGCCGTTTGAGGATTTCGATGTCAATGCCGGCGGGACGCTCAACCTCCTGGAGGCCGCCCGCCGGTCGTGCGCCGACTCGCCCTTCATCCACATGTCCACCAACAAGGTGTATGGCGACCGGCCAAACACCATTGCGCTGGTGGAACTGGAGCAGCGATGGGATTACGCCGATCCGGCGTTCGAGCATGGCATTCCGGAGAGCTTGCCGATCGACCAGTCCAAGCACTCCCTGTTCGGCGCCTCCAAAGTGGCGGGTGATGTGATGGTGCAGGAGTACGGCCGCTATTTCGGGATGCCCACCTGCTGCCTGCGCGGCGGCTGCCTTACCGGGCCGAACCACTCCGGCGTGGCGCTCCACGGGTTCCTCAGCTACCTCATCAAGTGCAACCTCGAGGGGCGCGAATACGAGGTTTACGGCTACCAAGGGAAGCAGGTGCGCGACAACATCCACGCCGTGGATGTCGCCCGCTTCATGTTCGAGTTTTACCAGGCCCCCCGCACCGGCGAGGTCTATAACCTCGGCGGCGGCAAGGGCAATTCCTGCTCCATCCTTGAGGCCTTCGATCGCGTCCACGCCTGCACCGGCAAGCGGCAGCAATACCGGTATGTCGAACAGGCGCGCAGCGGCGACCACATCTGTTATTACAGCGACCTGCGGAAAATGCGGAGCCACTACCCCGCCTGGAGCCTGACTCGCGGTCTGCCGGAGATCTTTGAGGAAATCGCCGCCGCCTGGCGACGGCGGCTGGCCGGCGCCTGACCCCCGTTCCCTATGCGCGTTCTTATCACCGGGATCTGCGGGTTTGTCGGGGCCACGCTCGCCCGCGCGTTCCGCTCCGGCTGGCCGGATTGGGAGGTCTCGGGTGTCGACAACCTGATGCGGCCCGGCAGCGAGCTGAACCGCGCCGCCCTGCGCCAGATCGGCGTGCGTGTCCTCCACGGGGATCTGCGCCATCCCGGCGACCTCGAGCCGCTCCCGGCCGGCGAGTGGATCATTGACGCCGCGGCGAACCCCAGCGTGCTCGCGGGGTTGGGCGGCGGCGGGGCCAGCCGGACGCTCGTCGAGCACAACCTCGTCGGGACGATCAACCTGCTCGAACTGGCGCGGAGCCGCGGGTCCGGCGTCATCCTCCTCAGCACCAGCCGGGTCTATGGCATCCGCCAGCTGGCCGCGATTCCCGTTACGGTCGCCAGCCGCCGCTTCGAGCCTTCCGCCACCGGCCTCCCCGCTGGTTGTTCCCCTGCCGGGGTCGCGGAGGATTTTTCCACCGACCCGCCGCTGTCACTTTACGGTTCGACGAAGCGGGCCTCCGAAATCCTGGCCCTCGAGTACGGTGAGACCTTCGGGCTGCCGGTCTTTGTCAACCGCTGCGGCGTGCTCGCCGGGCCGGGCCAGTTCGGGCGCTTCGATCAGGGGATTTTCTCCTACTGGATCCACTCCTACCGCGCCCGGCGGCCGTTGAAGTACATTGGCTTCGACGGGGAGGGCGCCCAAGTGCGTGACTGCCTGGACGCCCGCGACCTACCGCCGCTCCTCGCTGCGCAGATGCTCCGGCCCGGGAAGGGCGTTCCCCGGGTGATGAACCTCGCCGGCGGTCTCGATCACAGCGCCTCCCTCAGGGAACTGAGCGACTGGTGCGCCGGCCGTTTCGGTTCCCACGAAATCGGCGCCGACCCGGTCCCCCGGCCGTTTGACGTTCCCTGGCTCGTGCTCGATTCCGCCCTGGCCGGCCGCGCGTGGGGCTGGCGGCCGGAGACGCCGCTCCAGACGACCTGGTCTGAAATCGCCGACCACGCCGACCGCAATCCCCTATGGCTGGAGATGACCGCGGACCATTGAGCCCGCCCCCGCCGCGGCTGCTTTCGGTGGTGATTCCCGCCCGCGATGAGGAAGGGGCGGTGGCCGCCGCGGTCCGCCATCTGGACGACACCCTCGCGCGCCGGCAGATCCCGCACGAGATCGTCGTGGTGGATGACGGCAGCACGGACCAGACCTGGCCGATCCTGGTGGCCTTGCGCGAGACGGTTCCCGCCCTGAAGCCCATTCAAAACCACGGTCCCCACGGCTTCGGCCGCGCGGTCATCGCGGGCCTCGACGCGATGCGCGGCGACGCCGTGGTGATCATGATGGCCGACGAATCGGACGACCCCGCGGATGCGGTGCGCTACTGGGACGCGCTCCAGGAGGGGTACGATTGCGTGTTTGGCAGCCGTTTCGTGAAGGGCGGATCGGTGGTGGACTATCCGTTCATCAAACTGGGGATGAACCGCCTCGCCAACTATTTCCTCCGGCTCATCTTCCACATCAAACTGAACGACACGACCAACGCCTTCAAGGCTTACCGTCGCGAGGTCATTGAGGGGTGCCGGCCGCTGATCGCCCCCCATTTCAACCTCACGGTCGAACTACCGCTCAAGGCGATCGTCCGCGGTTACTCCTGGACCACCCTCCCGATCACCTGGCGCAACCGCCGTACGGGGGTCGCCAAATTGAAAATCAAGGAGATGGGGAGCCGCTATTTTTTCATCGCCATGTATGTCTGGCTGGAAAAATACTTCAGCCGGGGTGACTATAGGCGCAAGGGCCGCCCGTGATCGGCTGCCGGCCCCCGTACAATCTCAGCAAAATCAAATTATGGATAAAATTGCCATCGTCGGCCTCGGTTATGTCGGGCTGCCCCTCGCGCTCCAGTTCGCCCGCTCGGGCGTGCCGGTGCTCGGGGTGGACATTGACCCCGCCAAAGTCGAGGCCCTGAACCAGAGCCGGAGCTACATCCAGCACATCGAGAGCAGCGCCATCGCCGCGCAGGTGGGGACCGGCGCGTTCGAGGCCACGGCCGATTTCGGACGCATCCGCGAGACAAACGCGGTGATCATCTGCGTCCCGACGCCGCTGAACAAGAACCGGGAGCCGGACATCTCCTTCATCACCGAGACGGGCAAGGCCATGGCCCCGTTTCTGCAAAAGGGGATCTTGGTCGTGCTGGAGTCCACCACGTATCCCGGCACCACCGACGAGGATCTCCGCGCGGTGCTCGAGGCCGGCAGCGGCCTCAAGGCGGGCGTCGATTTCCACCTCGCCTTCTCGCCGGAACGCGAGGACCCCGGCAACCCCAAGAGCAAGGTTGCCGAGATCCCGAAGGTGGTCGGCGGGCTCACCCAAACCTGCCTCGAAAAGGCCTGCGCCCTCTACAGTCGCGCCATCAAGACCATCGTGCCGGTTTCCTCCTGCCGCGCCGCCGAGGCCACCAAGCTGCTCGAAAACACCTTCCGCAGCGTCAACATCGCCCTGGTCAACGAACTCAAGGTGGTTTACAGCGCCATGGGCATCGATGTGTGGGAGGTGATCAACGCCGCCAAGACCAAGCCCTTCGGCTTCATGGCCTTTTATCCGGGTCCCGGCCTCGGCGGGCACTGCATCCCCATCGATCCCTTCTACCTCACCTGGAAGGCGCGCGAGTACGGCGTGAACACCCGCTTCATCGAACTGGCCGGCGAGGTGAACACCAGCATGCCGCGCCTGGTGGTCGAGCGCGCCGCGGAGGCGCTCAACAGCCGCCGCCGCGCGTTGAACGGCTCGAAAATCCTCCTCATGGGCCTGGCCTATAAGCCCAACGTGGATGACAAGCGCGAATCCCCCACCTTCGTCCTGATGGACCTGCTCAAGTCCCGGGGCGCGGAGATCGCCTATTACGACCCCCACATCCCGGTGATCACCCCCACCCGCGAACACGCCCATTGGACGGGGCTGAAGTCCGTGGACTGGAACCGCGAAACCGTCGCCGCGTTCGACCTGGTGCTCATCTCGACCGACCATGCCGCCGTGAACTACGCCGAGCTCGGCGCGTGGGCGCCGTTGATCGTCGATTCGCGGAACGCCATGGCCAAGGTTCCCACCGCGCCCGGCCAGGTCTGGAAGGCCTGAGTTCGTCTCCGCCCGGCCCCGCTGCCCATTCTCACCTCCCGCTTCCGCGATCTTCGCGGGACGGGAGGTTTTTTCATTTTGGCCCCGGGTAGCCTCCGAGGACCGGTTTGTCCGGCGTTGGCCCGAAATGACACCTCAAAGCCAGATGCCTTTGCACACATACAGACCGCGGTTCCCTTGTTCAGCCAGATACGGGAAATCAGGCAAGCCGACGCTAGAGATGGACCACCCCCGATTCTCACCAGCGCCTTGTATCCTGATTGGCGCGCCGCTCCTGTATCGATACCCCCAGCCTCCCTTGGAAGGAGTAGAGGCGCCGGTCTCGCGGTCGTTGGCGGTTCTTGAGGTCGCGAAAGGATCGGTTGGAAGCTCCGCCAGGTACCTGGGGACGAGGTCGTCCAGAGTTTTCGGCAGGCTCCCGTTGTGCGCGTCGGCATACATGTCCAATGCGCCCCACAACAACACCAGATCGCGGTGAACCTGTTCCAGCCGCTCCCTGTCGATCTTGGCGAGGTTGTGGTACGAGTCCGATGCCCGAAAGTCATACGCCTTGTCCGCCGCGGCCAGGGACACGGCGATCGACAAGAAACTGAGAAGCAGAACTCGCTTCATACTGACATTTTGGCGATAAATGTGGCCCGCAAACAATCACCAACCCAGGTGTCCGTCCCAACCCCGTCTCCCTCCCCCGGGCCGCAACCCGGAGGGTTGCCAGAGGGTAGCCGGGGGTTGAGCAGAGCGATACCCCCGGATCCCGGGCGACCAGCCCCATGCACCCCGGAGGGGTGCCAGCGCCGGATGATCCCGCCGGTGGGCTTCTGGCACCCCTCCGGGGTGCATTCCGCATTCTTCGCTTTCCCGGGGGTTTCGCTTCGCTCAACCCCCGGCTACCGTCTGCCACCCCCTCCGGGGGTGAGGGCTCCGGCCAAGCCTCCGGCGCTCCGGAATCGCCACCGGCCTGGCGCGCGGGGGGGACTGCCCCTCTGAAAGCCCCGGTGAGACAGGTGGGGCGGCACCCGAAGGCAACGTGTGGCCGTCGGAAGCCGACGAAGGCTCACGCAACCCCGAAAACACTGGATTCAATCACCGATGGAGGTTCAGGAACCTAGTCAGAATATCGCCAAAATGTGAGCTTCAATTGACCCACCGAGGGGAGGATCGGTGGGGATGGTGGACGATTGCCCGCGTTGTTCCAGGGGCTCCGCTCCGGTCAACCCCCGGCTGCCGTCTTTCACCCCCCGCCGACAGGGGGGCACGTGGCGTGCAGGTGCCGTCAGAGCCCAGCGAGGGGTGTTGGGGCCGGGACTGAGCCAGTCGTTTCGACGGTTGGCGGTCGTCGCGGCCGCAGCCAATGCAGGCGCGATCCACCAGGAGGGCGGAGCACTGCTGCCCGTTCCTTCGCGTCTTCGCGTGAGTTCATAGGCTTCTCAGGCCGGCCGCTGGGTCAGACCGCGCCTGGTCGCGGTTTTCATCCCATGTCCTATGGTCCCTGCTGGACCGTCAATCGGCATGATCTCTTTTTCGGTGCCCGGTGCAACCGCGCGTTGGTGTTGTTGTGGGGCTTCGAACGGGGACGGGCGGTTTGTCTGGGAATGAGGTCAGGCGTCCCTCCGGGACGCGGGTCCGTTTATCGGTTGAACCCAACGATGAATCGTTGGGCTTTGTTTCAACTGTCCCTCCGGGACGATGGACTCAGCGACCGGCGTTCCCTGCACGCCAGGCCCCGTCAACCGCCCCTTCGCGGTTGGACTTCAGAGCCACTGCCGGATCCGCTCCTGGTATTTGTTGTAAACGAACCCGATGACAATCAGGGCGACGCCGAGGGCCATGAAGGTGAGGACGCGGTAGATGGTTTCCTGTTTCCAGACATCCACCAGCACGACGCGCCCCACGGCACCCGCCAGCACGCCGAGCCCGAGCCAGCGGTGGAAGCGTTCGCGGAGGAGCAGGCCGGCGGCGAAGAAGAGCACGGCCAGCCCCGCCCAGCTCATGGTGAGGAAAAACCCGCCGGTGATGGTGTCCGCCCAGCACGACACCAGCCGCCAGAGGCTGGCGCCGGTGGCGGCGAGGATCACGGCGTGGATCCGTTCGTCCGCCGGACAAAGTGCCGGCCGGCGGCGGAGCACCTGCTGCGCAGCGACGGGGACGAGCAGGGCGGCCACATTCGCCCAGTAAACGTCCATGACCAGGTCCTCGTGCGCCCAGAGGGCCACGAGCGAGGCGGTGCCGTAGATGGCGGCGGCGGCGAGGCTCTCGGGCCCGGGCCAGCGGACGCCCAGCGCGAAAATGACCGCCGCCGGGAGCATGAGCGCCCAGACCCGTTCCCGGGCCGGCACATAATCCGCGACCCAGATGAGGGACATCGCCAGGCCGGCCCAGCGATAGATCATGGCCACCTTCAGGATCGGTCCGCGGGCCGGGGTGTCGCCGGCCGGCTGGCGTGCGAACCAGGCGGCGGTGGTGAGCGACAGGGCACCGAGGGTGAGGATGGGGCCGAGCGGCCACCACCATTCCGGTTTGTCGCTGAAGAGCTGTCGCAGGAACTCCCACGAGGCGGCCAGGAGGAACAACTGTCCGCAGAGGGCCAGCGGCCAGGCGCGCAGGAGCAGGCCATAGACGGTCACCCCCACCGCCAGCAGGCTCGCAAGGAGGAGCCAGGCGCCGGGGGAGACCAGCGGGTGCAGCCAGACGAAGAGCACGGCCACCGCAGCCAGGGCGGCGGCACCCTGGCAGCCGAGGCTGAAGGCGTCCCTGACCACCAGGGTCTTCTGCCGCTGCCACCAGTGGCCGAGGCCGACGGTCAGCGCGATGAGCACCAGCGGGTTCCACCAGGGCGGGGTGGTGTTCGCGTAATGGAAGATCCAGGCTGCCTGCGCCAGCACGAGGAAGCCCTGGCCCAGGAGCGTGATCTCGCGGACGCGCAGGAGGTAGAGCGAGGCGGTGAGCGCGACCGCCTCCGCGCCGAGCGCGAGGGGGAGGTGGCCGGCCGGGGTGAGGTGCCAGGTGGCGGCCAGCCAGGGCGCAAAAGCGAGCAGGGTGAAGGCGGCGGGTTCGGGGCGGAGCGGTTCGGCGCGGTCCGCGTGTTCGCGGGCGGCGGCGACGGCATTGGCGGCGAGCAGGGCGCCGAGCGCGAGGCCCGTCCAGAGGCCGCCCGGGGCGGACGGCGTGAAGACGGCCACGGTCCAGCCGGCCGCGCCGGCGGCGGCGAGATACGCGGCGGCCCGGGGGAGGCCGAGTCTCCGCGCGGCGATGATTTGATAGAGCACGACGCTGGCTGCTGCCGGCATCAGCGCAGCCGACAGGTGGGGATCGGCGGTGTTGAACCAGACGGCCACGGTCCAGGCGGTGAACGCGAGCACGGTGAAGAACGTGGTTCGGGGGCGCGCGTCGGGAGTGGTGGCGGACTCGATCCGCCAGGCCCACCAGGCGTTAAAGGCGAGCAGCGCGCCGACGCCCGCGGCGGTCCAGAGGCCGGCCTGGTCGAAGGGCGCGAGGCTGTTCCAGCACCAGCGGGTGGCGAGCGCGGCGGCGGCATAAGCGAAGCAGGCGAGCACGACGCTGCGCCACCGGGACCCCAGCACGAAGAGCGCGACGCTCTCG
>Ga0182030_10001280_pt1 | contig 51436 bp, 43 predicted proteins | sample 812S3MmetaG_FD_121299 | JGI IMG/M metagenome (GOLD analysis project Ga0182030, IMG submission 121299) | Permafrost microbial communities from Stordalen Mire, Sweden - 812S3M metaG (Illumina Assembly) | ecosystem: Environmental > Terrestrial > Soil > Wetlands > Permafrost | place: Sweden... | reverse complement strand
CCCCGAAAGGGACGGCCTGAAGTGACTCCTTATCCGACACAGGGAAAGAGCCACACTGAAGTGTTCCCTTGAGAGGATTCGGTTGCTCGGGCCACTGTTTTGTCAGATGCCTCGAAATGCACGATGTGTGATGGCCGGACTGCCTTATCACGTCACGCAGCGTGGGAGTAATCGCCAGCGCGTGTTCTATTCCCCGACCGACTACAAGATGTACCTATCGCTCATCCGTGAGCAGTTGGCCGACGCCGAGTGCCGCGTGCTGGCCTACTGCCTGATGACCAATCACGTCCACCTGGTGGTGGTGCCGCAGCGGGAGGATTCGCTGGCGGTGCTGTTCCGCCGGGCCCACGGGCGCTACTCGCAGTACTTGAATACGCGGCGGCATCGCACCGGGCATCTGTGGCAACAGCGTTATTTTTCATGCCCTTTGGCGGAGAGTCATCTTTGGGCGGCCCTGCGCTACGTGGAACAGAATCCCTGCCGTGCGTTCCTGGCAAGGGCTTCGGCGGAGCACCGCTGGTCGAGTGCGGCCGCCCACTTGGGGCGGGAGAAAGACCGCTCCGCGCTGCTCGATATGGCGTTTTGGGAGAAGGCCGGAGGAGCCGAGGCGTGGCGCGAAATGCACGCCGCGGAGGCAGCCTCGGACCAAGTCCTGCTGCTGAGGCGATGCACTTACGCGGGCCGCCCGTTCGGAGGGGAGGAGTTCGTAAACCGGCTGGAGGAGCACTTTCAACGATCATGGAGGCGCTGGGGCTTTGAAAAACTGGCGGCCTCAGCGTAGCATTGAGGAAAGGTGCCAGACCAGCGTGCCACTTTCGCGAAATTGAGTAAGGAGTCACTTCAGGCCGTCCCGCCTGTCCCGCCTACTAGGTTGGGGATTGATGTCGCCTTCACGGGCGCCGAGGCGATCAATTGCTCTCACTAGCGAAGCATCCGCCAACTGGAAGCCGCCGTGCAGAGATCGGCCGCGGTTTTCGTCTTGCGGGAGCCTGGCTGTTTTTTGGTGTCTGGCTGTGCTTGATTTTTGGTGGACTCGGCACTTTGGCTTCTTCTTCTGCTCGCTTTCCTCCAATTGTGGGGTGGCTCGCTCTGGCGCTCGCCGCCGTAATCGCCCTCGTTACGATGGATCGGTGGGTAAAGGTCCTCCCGGTTTTTCTTGCGTACGGCGTGCTGAACGGCCTGTTCATGGTTGCGACAGGTCATTTAGTCAATGATTCGTCCAAGGGGATACCTCGTGGCACGGCAGTCGCTTTAACATTGCTCGGAGTAGGCTCTGCGCTTTTTGGGGCAACTCTTCGATCGAGGAGGCTAACAAAGGTAGACCGCGTAGCGCTGTCGGCCGTAGTAGTTTCGTTGGTGGGTGGTCTCGTGAATGAGCGATTCACACTCTGGAGTTTCGGTCTCATGTTTTGCAGTCTCGCTATCGCATGGTGGGCCGATCGTTACGACCGCGCCGTTCGAGGGCAAAGAAGGCAAGCACGGTGACGCGCTGCGACTATCAGCAATTGATCACAGCCACTGTGTTCCGCAAAAAAAATCAATGCGACGAGGAATCAATGATTTAGGTCGGCTAAGTCTTTACGTAAAGAGCCGAGATCTGCACATTATATTTTCCAGGTTTCTTCCTGAGAGTAGGCGAAATTGAGGACGCCGAAGCCTCCGGATTCAATCAGAATCTACATCGTTCAATAAATCGACCGCAACCGCTTGAAACAGAAGGCATTGAAAATAGACGATTTCGGGCGCTGGCCGGAATCCGTCTTGGGCGCAGGGGGTCGGGCGTTTAAATCGCTCCGCCCCGACCAATTGAATCAATAAATGCGCCAGTTCTGAACCGGCCGAATCCTCCAAGATCGGCGCGGTTCCGGGCCGGGGTCGATTGAGTCGTATCATCGTCGCGTGAAAACCCCTCTGTGTGGCCGATTATGCCTTTTTCTTCGGCGCTTTAACACCTCCGGCCAGATTCTCAGGCGAACGCCTCATTGACCGGACTCCTTCTCATGCATTCATATGGAAGTAGGTGGTCGAACTGTGACAACTCATCTGCCGGCGCTGGGGCTGACGATTCTGGCCGCTGGAGCGGCCTGCGCGCAGCCGACCATCGGAAACTGCCCCGTCTTTCCGGCGAATAATGTCTGGAACGCCCCCATCAACCAACTCCCCGTGGCCGCCAATTCGGCGACGCTGGTGGCGACCATTGGAGCCAACGTCACCTTGCATGCGGATTTCGGTTCCGGCCTCTGGGATGGCGGACCCATCGGCATCCCCTTCGTAACCGTTGCAGGCACGCAGACGAAGTATCCCGCCGCGTTTCAGTATGCCAGCGAAAGCGACCCCGGCCCTTATGCGATCCCCTTGACCGCGCCCATCGAGGGCGGCAGCGCCAGCACAGGGGACCGCCATGCCATCGCGGTGGACACGGATAACTGCATTCTTTACGAACTTTGGGACGCCACGCCGCTGGCCGCGAGCTGGCAGGCGGGCTCCGGCGCGATCTTTAACCTGAACGCGAATACGCTCCGGCCTTCCGGCTGGACCTCGGCCGATGCCGCGGGACTGCCCATCTTTCCCGGCCTGGTGAAATACGACGAAGTCGCGGCCGGGGTGATCCAGCACGCCATCCGGCTCACCGTTCCGCATACGCTCGACTCTTTTGTTTGGCCCGCGCGGCATCAGGCGTCAAGCCTCACCAGCTCCTCCTATCCCGCCATGGGTCAGCGTTTCCGCCTGCGCGCCAGCTTCAATATTTCCGGTTTCCCGGCGGACGTGCAAGTGATTTTGCAGGCGTTGAAAACGTACGGGATGTTCGTCGCCGATAATGGATCGGCCTGGTACATTTCCGGCGCGCCCGACGAACGCTGGAACAACGACGATTTGAGCACTCTCAGTCAGGTCACCGGCTCGGACTTTGAAGCAGTCGACGACACGCCATTCATGATCGGCGCGAACTCCGCCCAGGCCGGCTTCTGTGACCTGAATGGAGACGGCGCCGTCAACTCGGCCGACATTCAAATCGCCACCAACGCAGCCATCGGGCTGGCCGGCTGCATCTTCGGCGACCTGAACGGAGACGGCGTATGCGACGTGGTCGACCTTCAGCGCGTCATCAACGCAGCCCTCGGAGCCGCCTGCCGTACCGGCGCGTAGCTGAGAATTTCCCAGATAGTGTGGTCCGGCTGGGGCCGCCAATTTTGGCGGCCCCACAGTTGGTCAACAAAAACCCAGAAACAGGCCTGATACGAAGAAACATTTCCGAGCCGCCATGCGCAGCATGCGGATTCTCCACCGGATCAAGCAATCCGCATGCTTCGCATGGCGGCTGAGAGGCTTCATCGGCCCAAGTGCATTTGCATAAACTTCAGATACTGATCCCAATCCGACGGGATCGTTCCGTGCCCGCCCGCGTGCATGAAATAGCCGATGTCGTGAAAAATTCCGTTCCCCGCCGGCGCCATTTCATTCGTATCGAGCCCGTGTTTCCCCAACAATCGATACACCGGTCCAGCCGCCACCGCCGCCAGAAACTCGCCCTTCGGGTCCGACCAGAAATCTTTGTCGCCGGTTTGCAGCAACAGCGGTCGAGGCGCGATCAGCGCGACGAGAAGATTTGCGTCCACTGGAGATTGATCGACATGTTGCGCATACTTTGCGTAATTCGCGCAGAATTGATACGGATAGCGCGAAGGCGCGGTCAGGTGCGCGATCGTCTCGCCATAATTGCGCCGGCTCAACGCGGCCCCTCCCTCGCCCGAACAACTCGCGATCACCATCGCGAAGCGAGTATCGTGCGCGCCGGCCCACATCACCGTCTTGCCGAGCCTCGATACTCCCAGAATCGCCACGCGCTTCGCGTCCACGCTCTTGTCCGTCTCCAGATAATCCATGGCCCGGCTTAGCCCCCAGGCCCAGGCCGAGATCGTGGCCCATTCATCGGCCGACGGCGACGGGTATGGCGCGCGAACGCCGTATTGGATGCCGCCCGCGAAATCCGGGTCGATATCCCCGTAGTAAATTGTGCCGAATCCGAACCCCGCCTCGATCAGACGCGCCACGTCGATTTTCCCGAACTTCCTGCCCTGACTGGCGGGGATCCTCTTCTTGTCCGGTCCCCACACCTCACCGGCTCTCACTCCCGGATCGTCCACCGTATTCGAGTTCGCCGAAAAACTCGCGTTCAACAAAAAAGGCGCGGGCTTCGCTGCGTGCGCCGGCAGGTACAGCAACAGGTCCATCTTCGCGCCGGCGGGGTCAGCGGAAAAATGAACCGTCACCTGTCTGCGAATCGCCTTGCCGTCCAACGCCGGAGTCCCTTTGTCGAACACCTCGAAGCTCATCCCGGCAGGACGCCCGGGCGCGCGGCCATATTGATTCTCTTCGAACAACCGCACGATTTCCGGGCGCCGCTTTTCGTTCCACGTCTTCGCGTCGCGCACCGGCTTGCCGCTCGAAAGCATCAGCGCATCGGGCAGCGTGTAAGCACCAACCTTCGCTTCGTCGTAATTCACCGGAATCCCGGCAACCTCGGAAGGAGGAGCCTTGTCCTGCGCGTTCGCGGCGCAGGAAATCATGAGCGCGGCCCAGCATCGGCACAGGGATGACATGAGAGCTATGTTATCGCGAGTCGGTCACCGTCAGATTTTTGAAATCCAGCGTCCGCCGCAACGAACCGTGCCGCAGCACAATCTTCTGCGAATCCACCGCCGATTCGACAAATGGTCCACCGAACAATGGCCAGTGCTCATAGTCCACCGCCGTGCCATTCAACCGCGGCGTGCTTCCATAAGTAAATTCAATGGTGGTCCCGCGCAGCGATCGAAATTTCACCGATGGCGTCGGTTCCAGCCGGAATTCCAGAGGGAGAGCGACAATCGCTTTCTTGAACGCCGCCAGACCCGCAAACTCCGACCGAGGCGCCACCTGCACCACAAATCCATTCTTCAAATAAGGACTGAACAAGCGTCGTCCCCCTCCCTCAATGGGCCTCCACGAATACGGCTGCAGCGGCCGGCAAGCGATGTACGTGGAATCCCCGCCGCGCATGAAAATCCATCCCGACGCGTCTTCCGCAACCTCCTCCAGATCTTTCGAAAAAAATCCGTTCACTTGCGGGAACCGCGTCTCCGGCGCGATGTCGTACAGCGCGATCACCGTATCCTGATCTTGCACGATCTTTTCGAAGGGCGATCCGCCGAGCAGCTTATCCGGCGAGTCGTAGGTCTTCTTCGATTTCACAACGCCCTCGACCGCACCGTCCGGGTTGAACACAAAGTACGTCTGCAACTCTCTCGTCGACGAATAAGGCTGAAGGGTAAAAAACGTATTCTGCACGCCCCGCGCATTCGGTACCGACCACGTCACATCCCACGAATGCTGCTGAATCGGTTGCAGCACTCCTCCCTGGTCCGACCCAACCGCGTATTCGCGACGCACATACGTCGTCTTATAAACCGGCCCATGCAAGTCGTCATAAAAACGCCACCGGTTGCGCGTCCGCTTGCGTTCGTAGTGCGTGTACGGCTGGCTGCGATCCGTCGCGATCAATTTCAGCACCTCCGGCGGCTCATACCCGCTGGCCAGCAGATAATAGAGCGCGTAATTCGCCGGCACCGCTCCCCGGTGCCCCAGGCCGAACCACACCCACCCGAAGTCCACCGACACTCCGTTCGCCGGCTCGACCAATTGCGTTTCATACACCCGCGCATGCGCGCCTACAAAAAGCCCGTCCAGGTTTTCCGGCGCATAATCGGCGATCAGCAGATCCAGCATCATTTGCGCGCGCTTCTTCATTGCCGGATCTTTCGCCCACGCGGCCAGATACGACATCGGCAGCAGATACACGCCCATGTAATGCGGCGAATCGTACTCGCCCTGCCCTCGCGTGGTGGTCAGCCGCACCCACCCTTCAATCCACTGCCGCGCCTCCTCCATATTCTCGGCCGACGACTTTCCCGTGTACCAGTCGGCATCAGGCCACATCTGCGACATCAAATAAAGGCACGAGTAATACAGCAAAAAATGATTCTCCGTATCGCCCCGGTACGGCATGTACGTCTTCCACGACTTCCGCAGCGCCAGCCGCGCGGAGTCGGTCAACTGCCCCTGGTCCAGATACGCGATTGCCGTCACCGGGTACATCCAAAACATGTCGCCCGACGGCTGGACGAGCAGTTCTTCCAGCTTTTTCGAACACCACGCGGGGTCTTCGTGACGCCACAATTTAGCCGCGATCTCCGCGTAGCCGTAATCGCCCTTGCCCTGATAACGCGCGTACGCGTCGATCATCGTCAGCTTGCGCTCTTCGAACGTGGGCGATTGCGCACGCAGCGCCGCGCCCAGCAACAGAACAGCGGCGAATCTCATCGAATAAACCTCATGCGGTTTATGACGCTTCCGTCCAGCCCCTGCTTAACCCAGTTCAGCCCCGCGTCGTTCGAAACATACAGCCCGTCATCGCGCACGCTGGCATACATCCGGGCGCGAACGTCAGGATCGAAAATCACGCTCACCACCTCCGGAACAGGAAGTCCGCTATTGCGCGATTGCCACGTCTTCCCTCCGTCATCTGAAACCGCGACCCCCGGTCCCCATCCCGCCACCGCGATCCGCTTCGCCTGCCTCGGATCGTACGCCACGTCGTAGAGCGTCGCCCCCACGCCGATTCTTCCCGTGCTCTCGAACGTCTTCGCGCAATCGTGCGAAAGGAAAATGCCACCGCCCTGAGTCGTCGCCGCCCATTCGCATCGATCGAGCGGAGACTGCTCGATGCGCGTGATCTGAAATCCCGCTGCGCCCGCCAGTAACCAACTCCGTCCGTTGTCCAGGGTGCGAAAAATGCCTTCTTCGCCGCCCTCCACCACCTGCTGCCCATCGGTGCGAACGGCTTCGGTGAATTTGCGATGCAGCGTCGCGCCGATCTCTACCCAAGTCGCACCCCGATCGCGGCTCATTCGAATCCCGTGGCTATGCGCAAAATAAATGGTCCCCGCGCGGTCGACCGATACGTCGCGCAACTCGGTCACATCGCTGCCGGTGAGAATTTTCCATCCTTGCGCCGACGCGCGAATCAGTCCATTCCCCGCCGCCAGATAAACAACCGACGGATCTGCCACGTCGTAATCCAGAGAAAAAATGAACGGATGATTGAACCCCTCATGCTGCCACTCACCCCGGGCGTTTTTGACGAACAACCCGCTGGGAGGGAGTTTGGCGCCGACCACGTACTCCTTGGTCACCGTCATCGCCACATACAAACTGGATTGCGCGAACAAAGGGAACGCCGCCAGTCCCAGCAGCCAGCGCATCAAGCCACAATCTCCCGAATCACTTCGCCGAACACGTCGGTAATCCTTCGGTCGATCCCGTTGTGCCGGTACGTCAGCCTCTTATGATCGATCCCCAACAGATGAAGCATGGTCGCGTGCAGGTCGTAACAGTAGGCCGGCTTGTCCGCCACTTTGTACGACCATTCATCGCTCGCGCCATAGCTCGCGCCGCCCTTGAAACCTCCTCCGGCGAAAAAAGTCGTGAACGCGAACGGATTGTGGTCGCGCCCTTTGCTGCCCTGGCTGCACGGCATGCGGCCGAACTCCGTGGCCCAGTGAACGATGGTGTCGTCGAGCATCCCTCGCGACTTCAGATCTTTAATCAGCGCCGCCGCCGGTTTGTCCATGCCCGCCGCCATCTCGCCGTGGTCCTTCGCCAGATCCTCGTGACTGTCCCAGTTTCGCCGCGGAAACCCGTTGTCCGCTCCGCTCCATACCTGCACGAATCGAACGCCCCTCTCCAGCATTCTTCGTGCGACCAGGCAATTGCGCCCGAAATCCTGCGTCACCGGATCGTCGATTCCGTACAAAGCGCGCGTCGCAGCCGATTCTTTCGAAAGATCCATTACTTCCGGTGCGCTGATTTGCAGCTTCGCCGCCAGTTCATAGGACGCGATCCGCGCCTCCAATCGTGAATCGCCAGCGCGCGATTCCAGATGCTCCTCATTCATCGCGCGCAGCGTCCGCAGCGAGTCCGCATCGCTCTCAGGCGTAATGTACGACGCGCTCTTCGGCGGGAATAGATCGTAAATCGGATTCGCGCTGCTGGCGCGAATCATGGTGCCCTGATGCGCCGCCGGAAGGAACCCGTTGGTCCAGTTGCTCGCCCCATTCGGCGCGAAGCCGCGCGAATCCGGCAGCACCACGAACGTCGGCAGATTGTTATTCATGCTGCCCAGACCGTAGGAAACCCACGCGCCCATCGACGGAAATCCCGGCAGCACAAAGCCGGTATTCTGCATGAACGTCGCCGGCCCATGCACGTTCGACTTGGAAATCATGGAATGGACGAACGCCAGATCGTCCGCGCAGGATGCCAGATGGGGCGTCAATTCGCTGATCCACTTTCCGCACCGCCCACGCTCCTTCCATTCCCAAGGACTGGCCATCACCGCGCCCGGACTGCTCTGAAACAGCTCCACCTTGCCGCCGGGATCGAACTTCTCGCCGTTCTTTTTGAGCAGCAGAGGCTTGTAGTCGAACGTATCGCACTGGCTGGCCGCGCCCGACATGAACAACTGCACCACGCGCTTCGCTTTGGCCGGATGATGCAAGCCCCGCGGCGAATCGGCCATCAGCATCTGGGCCAGCGCCAGCCCTCCCAGCCCTCCGCCGTGGTTCCAAAGAAAATCGCGACGCGTCATTTGTCAGTCCACAAATAGAAACTCATTCAGATTCAAAATCAGCCGGCACAAGTTTACCAGCCCTTCGCGCGACAAATACGCCGACAATGTTTCCTGTTCCCGCGCATCGGGTGCCCGCTGCAACGCAATCCGAAACGCCGTCCGCACGGGATCGCCGCCAGCCTTCTCCATTCGCTCCGCCAGGTGCTCCGCCTGCTTCAGCACGAACGGATTATTCATCAGTGCCAGCGCCTGAATTGCTGTAATCGTCGTTGTCCTCTTGGCCGTGATCATTGAAACGTCGGGACAATCGAAGCGCTCCATCAAAGGATCCGGCACGCTTCGCACGATAAACCGGTAAACGCTGCGCCGGAAATTACCCGGCGCGTCCGGATCGAAGCGCGAATAATCGTACACGGGCGAATGGTCGTCCTTAAAGAAAAACTGCTCGATGGACGGACCGCCCATCGTCAGATCGAGCTTGCCGCTGGCCGATAGAATCGTGTCCCTCAGCGATTCCGCGTCCAGCCTCTGCCGGTTCGCGCGCCAAAGGTACCGGTTCTCACCGTCATTGGCGTTCCCTGCGCTTCCCGACGAAGTCTGCCGGTAAGCCGAACTCATCACGATCAGCTTATGCAGCTTCTTGAAGGACCCGCCGGAATCGCGAAACTCGACCGCCAGCCAGTCTAGTAACTCCGGATGTGTCGGCAGCGAACCCATGTGCCCGAAGTCGTTCGGCGAATCGACGATTCCCATGCCGAAGTGATAATGCCAAACGCGATTCACGATCGACCGCCAGGCCAGCATGTTTTCCGGGTCGACAATCCAATGCGCCAGGTCGGCTCGTCTCTGGCCCTCGGGCGCCGTCAGGCCGGAAGCGAAGATTGGCCTCAACCGATCGATCATCGACAACGCGCCCGGCATCGCGACTGCTCCCGGATTGTCCACGCTCCCGCGCATTAACACGTTCACCGTGCGAGGTTCGACGGCGAAGCGGAACGTCCCCTGCGGCTCGAAATAATTCGCCGCCGCGTACACCCACTCCGGCTTCGGCAGCGACTTCATCTCTCCATCGACCGCCTTCACTTCCTCCCGCAATCGGTCCAGTTCCGATCTGGTCGCCGCCGCAAGCGCCGCGCGCACCAGCGCTCTCCGTTCCACCGCCGCATCGGCGATTTTCTTCTGAATTTCAGCGGGCCTTTTCGCCGGATCCGTTGCGTCGATCTGTTTCCACTCCGCGACCTTTTTATCCAACGCCGCGATTTCCGCTGAACTCGTCTCCGATTCCTCTTTCTCCAGTGGACGCAGCGCCGCCGCCAGAGCCCGCTTCTTCATTAGCAGTGCATTGCGCGCCTTAAACGCCGGGCCGCGATCGAAAGGGCGATCCGCGCGGTCCACCCCCGCAAACACCGCTTGCAGCGCGTAATATTCGGACTGCTTGATGGCGTCGAACTTGTGATCGTGGCAGCGCGCGCAATGCGCCGTCGTGCTGACCAACGCGGACATGGTCTGGGCCACCATATCGTCGCGGTCAAGAAGCCGCGTGATCTTTTTGTCCGTCGTCCCCTCGGCCAGTTCGGCCTGTCCCACGAAATCCCAAGGGCCGGCCGCGATGAACCCCAGCGCCACCGTCGCCTCCGGATCGTCCGGAAACAAAGTGTCCCCCGCAAGCTGTTCCTCGACGAATCGCGCGTAAGGCTTGTCCTCGTTGAAGGCGCGAATCACGTAGTCGCGATAAGGCCAGGCATTGCGCCGCGGCTTATCCTTGTCGTAGCCGTGCGATTCTCCGTAGTGCACCACATCGAGCCAGTGGCGTCCCCATCGCTCGCCGTAGCAAGGGGAAGCCAGCAGCCGGTCCACCAATTTTTCGTAGGCATCGGCCGACCGGTCCAGGACGAATGCGTCCACGTCCTCCGCCGATGGGGGCAATCCTTGCAAGTCGTAAGTGAGCCGCCGGATGAGTGTCCGCTTATCCGCCTCCGCGGAAGGCTTCAGCCCCTTTTCGCGCAGCTTCGCCAGCACAAACGAATCGACCGGCGTTGTTACCCACGCATCCTTTATAGAGGGAACGGCCGGCCTCGCAAGCGGAACCAACGACCACCATTTCGCCGGCTGGGTCCAAGGCGCGCCCTTCTCGATCCAGAGCCGAACGCTTTCAACTTCCGCCGGACTGAGCGCCTGGCCGCCAAACGGCATCGCCGGTTGCTCTCCGGAAATCAACCGGTACAACAGGCTTTCCCCGGCCTTGCCCGGGACAATCGCCGGACCGCGCTTGCCGCCTTTGCGAACGTCCTCGATCGACGCGAGCGACAGCCCGCCCGACCGCCGCTTGTCGTTGTGGCACATCTGGCACTTCGCCGCCAGCAGCGACTGGACATCCTGTGCGCCGAGCCCGGCAGCGAGCAGCGTGAGTAAAGCGGTTTTCACCAATACCGCATTCTAAGCCTTTTTATTTGGGCAGATGCGACTTCGGCGTCTTCGGCGCCAGAGATGGAGGAAGTGAAATCCCCAACGGTGCGCGGACCATCCCCGGGGACTGAGAACAGGAGTGAAGACTTGAGCGTCAAACAAGGACTCCTTCGGGTGTTTTCCAATGATACGTTGTACAATCAAACGATCCGAGGTGACCATGAACCGACGCTCCTTTCTCGCAGTCTCGCTCGCTGCCGCAGTTCCCTCCCGCGCCGCGATCAAGCGCATCGATAGCTCCCGTATCAGCGCGATCACCGATGAGATCTCGCGCTCCCAGGCTGAATCGATTGAATTCGCGCATAAATTCGGAATGCAGTGGCTTTCCCTCCGGGATGTGCCGGTGCCGCTCACTCAGAAGAAAGTTTCCTACCATACGCTTGATCCGGATCAGTTGAAGCAGGCGATGAAGGAATTTAAGGACGGCGGCATCAAGATCTCGTTCATGGACACGCCGTTTCTCAAGTTCGACCTGCCCGGCACCACTCCCAAGCGCATGCGCCCGGAGGAGCCCGCGGCCAAAGAGGCTCGCATGGCTCGAAACCAGAAAATGTTCGACAACCGGATGGAAGATCTGCGCCTCGGCATCCGCGCCAGTCATGCGTTCGATTGTTCGATGGTGCGTATTTTTACGTTTACTCGGGTGGCCGAGCCGGAATCCGTCTTTCCCCAGATCGCCGACATCATCGGGGAATATTCGAAGGTCGCCGAGAAGGAAGGCATCCGCCTGTTGATCGAAAACGAAGCGTCGCAGAATGCCGGCACGACGGCCGAAACGGCCAAGCTGCTCAAATTGCTGCCGCGCAATGTGGGCATCAATTGGGACTCGCTGAACGGCATGCCTCTGGGTGAAAAACCTTTCCCCGACGGCTACGATACGATTCCCATGGATCGCAACTGGAACGTCCACGTGAAGGGCAAGAGCCTGCTCGATTATCCCGAACACCAGGATTGGCCCGGTATTCTCGACGCCCTGGAACGCGACGGCTTCACGGGGCGCATGGAACTGGAAACGCACATCTTCGGCGAAGGGCAAGTGGTGGCGTCGCATGCGTCGATGACCGAAATCATGCGCCTGCTAAAGTCGAGAAGCTAATCCTCCTGAGCTTGGCGTCTGATGTGGGGCGGGCTATCAGCCGGCAGCCGCCCTTCGGGCGGCTTTTGATTCCGGGGACGAAATAAGCCCGCTGGAAGCAGGCTGCCGGCTAAATAGCCCTCGGCAGTGTAACCCCCCTTTGCATTCAAAGTAGATATACTCAGAAGTCTGAGTATGTCCAAATCCGATTCCCTGCAAGGCTCGCTCGATTTGCTCGTCCTGAAAATCCTTTCGCGGCGGCCGCGATCCCATGGTTACGCCATCATGTCCGCCATCAAGGATTCTTCCGCCGACGTGCTCTCAGCCGAGGAAGGTTCGCTCTATCCCGCCCTCCACCGGATGGAAGAGGCCGGCTGGGTCCGCTCCGAATGGATCAGGAAGGATAGCGGCCGCCGCGCGCGGATTTACGAACTGACCGCGGCCGGGAAAAAGCAGCTGGCCCAGGAGCAGGAGCGTTGGCAGACTGTGACTTCGGCCGTAAATCGTGTACTGAGGACGGTTTGATATGTCACTGTGGTCCCGCATCGCCAACGTATTCCGCGCCGATCGACTGAATCGCGAAATCGAGGAAGAATTGCAATTGCACATCGAAGAAGCGATTGAGCAGGGCCGCGATCCGGTGGAAGCTCGCCGGGCCTTCGGCTCCGCGCTGCGCCAGCGCGAAGAATCTCGCGACGTCCGCCTTGTCGCCTGGATCGATTCCCTCCGTGCCGACGCTGTGTTCGGTTTGCGGCGCTTGCGAAAAACCAAAGTCACGTCCGCCGCCGCGATTCTCTCGCTGGCGCTCGCCATCGGCTCCTGCACCGCGGCCTTTCGATTAATCGACGCACTGCTGCTGCGCCCCTTGCCGGTCGCGCACGCCGACCAGTTATATTCGTTGGCCCACCACGGCACCGGATTCGACGGCAAGCCGAGTACTTACGACAGTTGGTCGGCGCCCGTACTCCGCCTGATGCGCGACGCGGCGAAGGGGCAAGCTGAGTTGATCGGTGTTTCCATTTCTTCGCGCGCCGAACTGACCTACGCTTCCGACCAGGAGATGGAGAGGGCGTACCTGCAATACGTTTCCGGTTCGATGTTCGACGCCTTCGGCCTGCCCCCGGCTGCCGGCCGTCTGTTTACTGAAAACGACGATCTCCAGCCCGGTGCGAATCCAGTCGCGGTGATCTCCTACGACTATTGGGAACGCCGCTTTGGACGCGATCCCAAAGTCATCGGACGCACTTTTCACTTGGGCAACGATATTTTCCAGATCGTCGGCGTCGGCCCGGAGCCCTTTACGGGAACAGAAACCGGCACCGTGATCGACGTGTTCGTGCCGCTGATGATGAACGGCTCCATCCTGCGTGGGGATAGCACCTGGCTGCGCACCTTGGTCATCATGAACCCGGGGGTGCCCATCGAGCCTCTGCGCCAGAAACTCGCCGCCGTTTCCCTGGCCTTCGAAACCGAGCGCGCAAAGGGATTCACCGATATGCCGCAAGGCAAGATCAACATCTTACTCAAGGAAGAAATTTCGATGGACCGCGCCTCGGCCGGCTCGTCGAATCTTCAGAAAGACTACAGCCGCTCGCTGATCGCCTTAGGAACGCTCGTGGCGCTGGTGTTGCTGATCGCTTGCGCGAACGTCGCGAACCTGATGACCGCGCAAGCCGCGTCACGAGCCCGCGAAATGGCGCTAAGGGTCTCCATCGGCGCCGGTCGTTGGCGGCTGGTGCAACTGGTGCTGGTCGAAAGCGCGTGGATCGGAGCACTGGCCGCGGCCATCGGCGCGGCGTTCGCGTGGTGGGCGGCGCCGCTGGTCGTTCGCATGATCAATCCACCCGATAATCCCGCGCGCCTGGCTCTGCCGGCCGATTGGCGGGTGCTGGGATTCGCGGCGGCGTTGACGCTGGGCGTGACGTTCCTGTTCGGCCTGGTGCCCGCGCTGCGCGCATCCTCCGTCAAACCGGCCAGCGCGCTGAAAGGCGGCGAAGATCCGCATTCGCGCCGGCGGCTGATGCACGCCCTGATCGCGGTGCAGGTCGCGTTCTGTTTTCTGGTGCTGTTCGTGGCGGGATTGTTCGTCGCATCGTTTGACCGTTTGTCGCACCAGCCGGTCGGATTCTCCGCCGACCGCGTGCTGCTTCTCGATACGACGACGGCACATGCGCAACCTGCCTCGGCGTGGAACGAAGTGGTGGACCGGTTGCGCGCAGTGCCGGGAGTGGAAACAGTCGCGCTCTCCGAATGGCCCCTGCTCAGCGGGGTTGGGCGTAACAACTATCTTTCCATCCACGGGGAGCCCCCGAAGGACCCTCTGTGCTTCTTTCTGAGCGTCTCCCCCGGATTCCTCGATGCGATGAAGATTCCGCTTCTCGACGGCCGCGATTTTCGCCTCAATGACGTAGACCCCGGCGCGGCCATCGTCAACGAAACGTTCGTGAAGACGTATTACAACGGTGAAAATCCGATTGGCAAAACGTTCTATCGAACGTATCCGAAACGCGTTCCCGCGCTGATTGTCGGCATTGTGCGCGACGCGCGCTATCGCAGCCTGCGCGAGTCGATGCTGCCCGTCGCCTACATTCCGTTTTCGAGAAACGACGCTATCCGCAACGCGACGATCCTGGTACGCGCGGCGGGTGCGAATCCGCTTTCGCTCGCGTCGATCCTCCGCCAGGAAGTCCCGCGCGCCCGCTCCGAATTTCGCGTCCGTAATCTCCGAACACAGCAGGAACTGATCGACGCGCAGACCGTCCGCGAGCGGTTGCTCGCGATGCTGGCACTGTTTTTCGCGTCCGTCGCGCTGCTGCTGGCCGGGATCGGCCTCTCTGGTGTGCTCAATTACTCGGTGTTGCAGAGGCGGCGCGAAATCGGGATTCGGCTCGCGATCGGCGCGCCTGCCGCAGCCATTGCGCGGCTTGTCACGATGGATGTTTCGGCAATGGTGGTCGCCGGCGCCGTCGCCGGGCTGGCGCTAGGCACGGTCTCGGTGCGATACATCGAGACGCTTTTCTATCAAATAAAAGCCACCGACTTGAGGATGCTGGCCCTGCCGGCGCTGGCCGTTTTCCTCGCCGCGCTGGCGGCCGCCTTGCCGGCTGTGATGCGAGCCGTCAGCATAGACCCGGTCGACACGCTGCGCTCCGAATAGCGACGGGCCGTCCCACAGGCGGACACTGTCTCTGATGGCGATCCGTGCGTTTTCTATAAATTAGTGTTGGCAGTCCATGTGCTGCCAAGTTCCCATGGATACGCTGTGGAAGGATCTGCGCTTCGCGCTTCGCGTGCTGCTGAAATCGCCGGGTTTCAGCGCGGTGGTGATCATTTCGCTCGCCCTGGGTATCGGCGCGACCACGGCGGTTTATTCGATCGTCAACGCGTACCTGCTCCGGCCCATGCCTGTCGACCAGCCGGAGCGTCTGCTGGCGATCTACATTTCCATTCCCAATAGTGGAGTCAATGTCGAAGGATTTTCCTTGCCGCAATGGAAGGATTTCCGGGCCGCGGAAACGGGTCTTTCCGACATTATGGGGTCCACAGGCCTGCCTCTCAGCATGACCGACGGCGAAAAGCCCGAACTGATCTGGGGTGAACTCGCCACCGGCAATTATTTTTCCGGCCTCGGCGTTCGACCCATTGTCGGGCGTGGGTTTCTTCCCGACGAAGACGAAAACCCGGGTGAGAAACCGGTCTGCGTGCTCAACTACAATTTCTGGCAGCGGCGATTTCACGGCGACCCGCAGATCGCCGGCAAGACGATCAGGCTCGAAGGCCACGATTTTACGGTCGTCGGTGTCGCGCCGCGAGGCTTCATCGGAACAGTTCTGTTTAACTTCATCCCGGACGTTTGGGTTCCGGCGGCCATGCAGAAAACGGTTGCCTCCAGTTTTGGCAGCATCGACGAGCGCGGCATGCGTTGGATGGCTGTACGCGGGCGCCTGAAGCCGGGTGTCACGCCGAAGCAGGCGGAGGCGGCGCTCAATGTCGTCGCCCGGCGGCTGGCGCTGGAATATCCAAAGACCGATGCCGGCTTGAAAGTTCACGTCCTGGCCGCCGGCGCGCGCACGCAGCCGTGGATGTTTGTCACCGGAATGATCCCGGCGACCACCGTGATTATGGGCGCAGTGGTGACGCTGGTCCTGCTGATCGCCTGCGCCAATGTGGCCAACCTGATGCTTGCGCGCGGCGCGAGCCGGACGCGGGAGATGGCGATTCGCGTCGCCGTCGGCGCCAGCCGCATGCGCCTAGTGCGCCAATTGTTGACCGAAAGCTTGCTGCTGTCGCTGGCCGGAGGCGCGGTCGGCGTCCTTTTGTCCGCGTGGTTCAACACCATGCTGGTCAGTTTCTATCCGACGCTGGATTTCCAAACCGCGGACCTGGATTACGAAACGCGCATGGACCCGAAAATTCTCCTGTTCACCGCGCTCGTCTCCATAGCCGCCGCCGTGCTGTTCGGCTTGTTCCCGGCGCTGCGGGCGTCCAAAGTCGATCAGGCGTCGGTTATAAGAGGCGCGCCGGAGTCGCGACGCGTGCGCATCGGGTCCGGCAACGTGCTGGTTATGGTGCAGGTGGCTCTCTCCTCGGTACTGCTGGTGGGCGGAGGACTGTTTCTGCGCAGCATGCGATTCGCGCAGAATGTCGACCCGGGATTTTATCGCACCGGCATTTCGCTGTTCTCCGTCAATCTCGATTTACAGGGCTATAAACCGGAGCAGGCGCAGAAATTCGAGGCCGCCATGATGGACCGTCTGCGCGCCATTCCCGGGATCGATGCCGCGGCGTTCGCGTATCCTTTGCCGCTCGACGTCTACGGCGGCCCGGGCCCGGTCTATCCCGAAGGATGGACGCCGCGCTCGGAGTCCGAGCAGAACATCGCCGGCCACAGCCGCGTTAGCGCCCGCTATTTCGAAACCATGGGCACAGACATTGTCGCCGGCCGCGCCATCGACCAGCGCGATACGGCGTCCACGAAGCTGGTCGGCATGGTCAATGAAACCATGGCCCGCCGGTATTGGGGATCGCCCGAAAAAGCGCTGGGCCATCGTTTCGCGCAGTCCAAGGGCGGCGATCTGTACGAAATCGTCGGCGTGGCGAAGAACGGAAAATACACGAGCTTCGGTGAGCCGGCCACCTCTTACTTTTTCACGTCGATCAGGCAGGATTATTTCGGTCAGGTGTCCGTGCTGCTGCGGTCCAAACAGGACCTCGCCTCGCTGATGCCCACCGTGCGCGCGGAGATGAGCAAGCTGGACCCGGCGCTGCCTCTGTTCGGCGTGCGCACGATGCCGCAGTTCCTGAATCGCACGGTTTCGATTTACGAGCTGGGTGCGTCGATGGTGGGAACATTCGCCATCACGGCGCTGCTGCTGGCCGCGGTCGGCATTTACGGCGTGCTGTACTTCACGGTGGCCCGGCGGACCAAGGAAATCGGGATTCGCATGGCGCTCGGAGCGCGCTACGCGCAGGTGCTGCGGATGGTGCTTCAGCGGTCGTTGTTATGGGTCGCGGGCGGGCTCATCATCGGCGCCGGGCTGGCGCTGGCGGCCCGGCCGGTGACGGGACAACTGGTGGCGGGGGTCAGCGGAGCGGATCCGTTGACGTTCGCGGTCGCGGTGGTTATCTTCTTAGCGATCATCGTCGCCGCATGCGTGGTTCCGGCGCGGAGAGCGGCCCGTGTGGATCCGATCCAAGCCCTGCGGCACGAGTAGCGGTGTTCAATAAAATCGCTCAGCGGTGACGGCCGTGCAGATTGGAACGGTGGTAGCCGTGCGGAGACTGCTTCTCCGCGTGCATCCACTTCTCCATCTGGTTCCGCAGCCGGTGCCAGAGGCGAACAAGCCATTGCAACATAGCAAAGCTCCTGGCGAGTAAAACTATCACAAATAAATAGCGGTGTCACCCGGGGTCGTTTTTTTGAGCTAGGGTGAGAAGAGAGGTCTGATTCGCCGTGGCTCCTCAACCCGCGCGCGCCCGCCCCGAATCCCAAGCCGCTTCGCACGTTATCTCCCACATTCCGGAAGAGCTCACCCAGGGGACGCTGCGCCGTCTGGGCGAGGGCATCGGGAAAGTGGTCTACGCGTCCGAGCATTGGGTGGTGTGCCGGGAGCGCACTCCTCTGGAGATGGTCGCGTTGATCGTGCTGTGGAAGGCGCTGCGCAGGTTGGAATGGCTGTTGCCCGGAGCGTGGGGGAAAAAGCTGCGCGACCGCCCCTCCCGCCAGATCCGTTTTCTGCGTGTGCTGGTGCAGGGCGCGATTCTGGTGTTTCCGCGCGCGCTCTGGTTCAGTTCGCACATCCGCGACGTGCTGCGGCTGTATCACCGCCGCAGTGTCCGCGGCGAGAAACTCGCGCAGACGCATCTGGCCGGATCCGATCTGATTCCGGAGCGCATCGCGTTTCCGCCGGAGCGCGTCCGGATCGGGGGCTGGCCGGGCTGGCTGATGGTCTCCGAAGCCAACGAACGGGTGGACTCGACTCTTCATCAGAAGATGATTCACTTGGCGGCGGAAGATCGTTTCGATGAGCTGGAAGAGTGGCTGGAGCGCCTGCTCGAAACACGCCAGGCCGGATGGCGGCTGGGTCTGTTTTCGCTCGATGCGCATCTGAAGAATTTCGGTAACATCGGCGAGCGGATTGTCCTGTTGGACACGGGAGGGCTTACCAACCGCTGGGGGGAAGTGGAAAAGAGGCTGGCCGAGGAAGAGTCGTCGCAGCCTCACGTCAGGCTCGGATTGGGGGCACTGCTGGAGGAGCACGAAGAAATCGCCCGGCGGTTCGACCAGCGCTGGAAGGATACGATCAACGAGCAGGTCGTACGCGAATGCTGGCCCCGGCCTTACTCGTAGCTCCAACATGTTATGTGGGGCAGGCTATCAGCCCGCAGCCTGCTTCCCAGCAGGCTTCTTCGTTGATCAACAGAGCCGCCCTGAGGGCGGATGCCGGCTAGTAGCCCGCCCCACATGGATGTGAGTGCTGGTATTCAGGGCATGCGAATCGTGTGCTCGCCGCACATGCTGAAAACTGACAGCAGGTTGGTCATCCCCAGCAGTTCTCGAATCCGTTTGCTCAGGTTGATCAGTTCTAAATCGCAGCCCGCCGACTTGGCGGACACGTACAGTCGGATGATCGTGCCCAGGCCCATGCTGTCCATATAGGCGAGATCGGTCAGGTCGAGGACGATCTTTCTCGAAACCGGAATCAGCTGGCGGACTTCCTGGTAAACGCCGTCCGTGTCGCCCGCCACCAGCTTGCCGCTCAAGCGTACTACCGCTTCGTTGCCTGTTTGAACGACTAAAACTTCCATCGAGGGATTGTCGCATATTATGCGACGATGTTGGCATGGAACGGCCTTCTGAAATCGACGTTCTCTGGATCAACGCCGGGCTCAGTTGCGACGGCGACACCATTGCCATGACCGCGGCGACGCAGCCGAGCATCGAAGACATCGTGCGCGGAGGGCTTCCGTGGATTCCCAAGGTCAATTTTCACAATCTGTTTCTGGCGTACGAAAACGGGGAAGAATTTATGGCCCGTTTTCATCGTGCGGCGAAGGGCGAGCTCGACCCGTTCATTCTTGTTGTCGAGGGATCGATTCCCGACGAGACGAATAAAGCCGAGGGTTACTGGGCGTCGTTCGGAACCGATCGGGAAACAGGCCAGCCGATCCTGACCACGGAATGGATCGACAGACTCGCGCCCAAGGCGTGGGCGATTATGGCCGCGGGAACGTGCGCGACCTACGGTGGCATTCATGCAATGGAAGGGAATCCGACGGGCGCCATGGGGCTCGCCGATTATTTGGGCTGGAAATGGAAATCGAAGGCCGATATTCCCATCGTCTGCATCCCGGGATGTCCGGTGCAGCCGGATAATTTCATGGAGACTCTGCTCTACCTGCTGCACATGGCGGCGGGAAAGGCGCCGATGATTCCTTTGGACGATGCGCTGCGGCCGACGTGGCTGTTCGGGCAGACAGTGCACGAAGGCTGCGACCGCGGAGGGTACTACGAACAGGCCGAGTTCGCGGAAGAGTACGGCGCGCGCACCTGCATCGTGAAGCTCGGATGCTGGGGTCCGGTGGTACAGTGCAACGTCGGTAAGCGCGGCTGGATGGCGGGGATCGGCGGTTGCCCGAACGTGGGCGGGATTTGCATCGGATGCACCATGCCGGGATTTCCCGACAAGTTCATGCCGTTCATGAATCAGCCTCCAGGATCGCTGTTGTCGTCGCAGGCGGTGACCACCTATGGCCGGGCGATTCACGCGTTGCGGCGGTTTACGCAGGCGTCGTTGAATAAGGAGCCGGCCTGGCGCAAACGCCCATGAAATCCGAGGATCTGCTCACTGCCGACGCGGAAGCGGTTCTGACGAGCCTGGCCGGCGTGCTTTTTCAAGTCGATCCGGAGGTGCATGCGCCCAGGAGTTCGGCGCCGACGCTGGAGGCCCGGTATCGGGTCCTGCTGGATCAGATTCCGGCGGTGGTGTTCATGGCGTACCTGGATCAGGGAATCGGCGAGGCCTATGTGAGTCCGCAGATCGAGGCCGCGCTGGGGTTTTCGCAACGGGAGTGGCTGGAAGATCCGGTGCGATGGTACCGGCAGATTCATCCCGACGATAAGGATCGTTGGAGCAACGAGGCCGCGGCTATGTTTCTTTCCGGAACGCCTCTCCGGTCGGCTTATCGCGTCATGGCTCGCGATGGCCGGGTGATCTGGTTTCATTGCGAAGCGCGCCTGGTCCGGCATGACGACGGGCAGCCCTGGTTCATCCACGGAGTCGGGTTCGACATCACCGAGTTGAAGCAGGTGCAGGAGGCGTTGCAGGAAGAGCGCAACGTTGTTGAGGCGATTTTCGACATCTTAGGCGCGCTGGTCATCGTGCTCGATCGCGACGGGCGGATCGTGAGGTTTAATCGCGCTTGTGAGCAGATGACGGGTTACTCGGTGGAGGAATCGGCGGCGAAGTTTGTCTGGGACCTGTTCGTTGTGGCGGAGGACGCGGAGGAGTTTAAGAAGTTATTTCTCCAGATTCGCGACGGCGCATCGCGTACCGAATATGAGAGCCGGTGGGTGACCCGCGACGGCCGGCAAAGGATCATCGCGTGGTCGGCCGCGGTGCTGCCGGGGACCAAGCAGACGCCTCCTTATGTGATTGCGTCGGGCATCGACGTGACCGAGCAACGGCGCGCGGAGGCGAAGTTTCGCGGCCTGCTGGAGGCTGCGCCGGACGCCGTGGTCGTGGTGAATCAGAACGGAAAAATCGTGTTGGTGAACGCGCAGGTGGAAAAACTGTTCGGCTACCGCCGGCAGGAGCTGTTGGGAGAAGAGATCGAAAAACTGGTTCCGGAGCGGCTTCGCGGCAAGCATCCCGGCCATCGAAGAAACTTCGTTTCCGCGCCTCGCGTCAGGCCGATGGGAGCGGGGGTGGAACTCTATGGCCTACACAAGGACGGCCACGAATTTCCGGTGGAAATTTCCTTGAGTCCGTTAGAGACGGAAGAGGGCGTGCTGATTTCGAGCGCGATTCGCGACATCAGCGAGCGCAAGCGCCTGGAAAAGACGATTCTCGAAATCAGCGAGAGGGAGAGACGCCGAATCGGGCAGGATCTGCATGACGGGCTGGGGCAGCATTTGACCGGCGTTGCATTCATGGGCAAAGTACTGGAGGACCGGCTGCGGGAATCGTCGGCGGCGGAGGCGGCGGACGCGGCGAAGATCGTCAGGCTGGTGAACGAGGCGATCAAGATCACGCGGGAGCTGGCGCGCGGGCTTCTGCCGGTGGTGACGGAGGATCATGGCCTGGCGCCGGCGCTGGAACACTACGCGGCGGAAGTGAGCGAATTGTTCCAGGTTGGCTGCCGCTTCGAGTGCGGCGAGTCCATTTTGGTCCGTGATGGGGCGCTGGCGGATCATCTTCACCGGCTGACGCAGGAGGCGGTCACCAATGCGATCAAGCACGGGCGCGCCAGAAATATTACGATTGGCCTCGCCATGGTGAAGGGCGGCGGCGTGCTGACGGTTGGCGACGACGGCTGCGGATTCGAAGTCGTTTCCCGAAGCCAATCCGGCCTGGGATTGCGAATTATGAATTACAGAGCCAAGATGATTGGCGGATCGCTGAGCGTCGAATCGTCGTTGAACGGAGGCACGGTGGTGAGGTGCCTGTTTCCCATAGAGGCACAACATGCCGGATAAGAGCACGATTTTTCTGGTCGACGACCATCCTATTGTGCGGCAGGGGCTGGCGCTGCTGATCAATCGCGAAGCGGATCTTACCGTATGCGGCGACGCCGAGGAGGCCGGTTCCGCTTTGCGGCGTATCGAGGAGTTGAAGCCGGACCTGGCGGTGGTGGATATTTCTCTGAACGGTCCCGATGGGCTGGATCTGCTCAAGAATATTCGCGCCAGGCATCCGAATCTGCCGGTGTTGATTTTGTCGATGCTCGATGAGTCGCTGTATGCGGAGAGGGCTCTGCGCGACGGGGCGAGCGGCTACATCATGAAGCAGGAAGCCACCGAACGCGTGCTGGTGGCGATCCGGCGGATCCTGGGCGGAGAAATTTACGTCAGCGACCGCATGGCCAGCCGGATGCTGCACCGGTTTGTAGGTCAAGAAGGGCCTCCACGATCTCCCATCGCGGATTTGACGGATCGGGAGCTGGAGGTGTTCCGATTGATCGGCGAGGGCCACGGAACCAGGCAGATCGCCGAGGAACTGCATCTCAGTGTGAAGACCGTCGAGTCGTATCAGGCGCACATCAAAGACAAACTGGCGCTGAAGAACGCGCGGGAGCTGGTGCAGAGGGCGATTCAGTGGAAGGTTGCGGAGAAGGCGACGTAAGAGCCGCCTGAAAGGGCGGCTGCCGGCTGAATAGCCGGCCCCACATGACACTATGGTTGTTTCGGATTTCAAAGAGCGAAATTTATCGGACGCGCCCGGGCGCGCCCTTTAGCCGCTCACTTCAGTTCCCACGACGGGGGAACCCTGTTTATTGCCCGCAACAGGAAGGGGCCAGTCGTTGACCGGCGGCAATCCAACGCACACAGACCCGTCTCGGAACAGTGACTTAGTAATGATCCTAATGGTCGATCCCGTTCTCCGTTGGAAGAGCACCTGGACTCTTTTCGATTTGAGAGTAGGGCAGAGAATTCGCGGCAGGGTTGGGTGAAAACGCGATGTGATTGACACATCGGAGGTTCGGTGTTTCATCCATCGGGGAATCCCCTATCTCTAAATCAGGCCTGTTCCGTCTTGAGAACGCATCGGTTTAGCGGTTCAATTGAAGCCGTACGAACCGCGGAGTTCGAAGGAGCCACGTATGCCAACTGACACTGTGCCATACGGCCGGAAGACGCAAAAACCGTCGCCTGTTGCCGAAGTCCACATTCTCTGGATGACCGCGGGGTTGGGCTGCGATGGAGATTCGGTCTCCATCACCGCGGCAACCCAACCGGGCATCGAAGACGTTCTCCTGGGGGCGATCCCCGGCCTGCCGAAAGTCCACCTTCACAATCCCGTTCTGGCCTATGAGAACGGCTCCGATTTTCTGAAGTACTTCCACATGGCGGCGAAAGGCCAACTGGAACCTTTCGTGCTGGTGGTGGAAGGGTCGATCCCCAACGAGAAGATCAAAAAAGAAGGTTACTGGGCGGCGATGGGAACCGATGAGGCGACAGGGCAGCCGATTCCGACCTGCGACTGGATCGACCGTCTGGCGCCTCACGCCCTGGCCATCGTGACGGCGGGAACGTGCGCCGCTTACGGCGGCATCCATGCGATGGAGGGGAATCCCACCGGCTGCATGGGCCTGGCCGATTACCTGGGCTGGGATTGGCGGTCGAAGGCCGGCCTGCCGATTGTCAACGTGCCGGGATGCCCGGTGCAGCCCGACAATTTCATGGAGACGGTCCTTTATCTGCTGTATCAGGTGGCGGGAATTGCTCCGATGATTCCCTTGGACGATCAGCTGCGTCCGAAGTGGCTGTTCGGCAAGACGGTTCACGAGGGCTGCGATCGCGCGGGTTATTACGAGCAGGGCGATTTCGCCGAGGATTACAATTCGTCGAAATGCATCGTAAAGTTGGGCTGCTGGGGCCCGGTGGTGAATTGCAACGTGCCGAAGCGCGGATGGATGGCGGGTATCGGAGGATGCCCGAACGTCGGAGGCATCTGCATCGGCTGCACCATGCCGGGCTTCCCGGATAAATTCATGCCGTTCATGGATGAGCCGCCGGGGGCCCGGGTTTCCGCCGGCACCATCGGCGTTTATGGGAAGGCGATTCGCGCGCTGCGCTCCTTCACCAATGAGACGGTGAATAAGGAACCGAAGTGGAGGCACCCGCGCACCGAATTAACCACTGGCTACCAACCGAGCACGTATTGAGGACGAGGAGAATTCGCCATGAGCACCATTACAACGCCTGAAATCAAGACGCCCGGTAAATCGGGAAATCTGGTGGAGATGAACTGGGACCCCATTACCAGGATCGTCGGCAGCCTCGGCATCTTTACGAAGATCGATTTTGAGAACCGGCGCGTGGCGGAATGCCACAGTACTTCGTCGATCTTCCGCGGCTACAGCATTTTCATGAAGGGAAAAGACCCGCGCGACGCGCATTTCATCACCAGCCGCATCTGCGGCATCTGCGGCGATAATCACGCCACCTGCGCCAGCTATGCGCAGAACATGGCGTTCGGCGTGCGCCCGCCCGCGCTCGGCGAATGGATCGTCAACCTGGGCGAGGCCGCGGAGTACATGTTTGACCACAACATCTTCCAGGACAACCTGGTGGGTGTCGATTTCTGCGAGCAGATGGTGAAGGAAACCAACCCCAGCGTATGGGCGAAGGCGCAGAAAACGGCTGCGCCTCATTCGGATGCGCACGGGTACAAGACCATCGCCGATATCATGACGGCGCTGAATCCGTTTACCGGCGCGTTTTATCTGGAAGCCCTGCAAGTGAGCCGCATGACGCGCGAGATGTTCTGCCTGATGGAAGGACGGCATGTCCATCCGTCAACGATTTATCCGGGCGGCGTGGGTACGGTGCCGACGGTGCAGTTGTTCACCGATTACATCGTGCGGCTGATGAAGTACGTCGAGTTTATGAAGAAGGTGGTGCCGCTGCACGACGATCTGTTCGACTTCTTCTATGAGGCTCTGCCTGGTTATGAAGAGGTCGGGCGCAGGCGCATTCTGCTGGCCTGCTGGGGCTCGTTTAACGATCCCGAGCATTGCGATTACACGTATAAAAACATGACCGAGTGGGGCCGCAAGATGTTTGTCACGCCCGGTGTGGTTGTCGACGGCGAACTGGTGACCAATGACCTGGTGGACATCAATCTGAACATCCGCATCCTGCTGGGCAGTTCTTATTACGACGACTGGCAGGGCGGGCAGACGTTCGTGAAGAAGGATCCGTTGGGGAATCCGGTGGACCAGAGGCATCCTTGGAATCAGACCACGACGCCGAGGCCGCAGAAGAGAGACTTCAAGGACAAGTATACCTGGGTGATGTCGCCGCGCTGGTACGACAAGAGGACGGGTGACTATCTCGCACTCGACACGGGTGGAGGGCCGATCGCCCGGTTCTGGTCGACGGCGCTCGCGGGGCTGGTGGATATCGGGTACATCAAAGCTACTGGCAAGAGCGTGAAGATTTATCTGCCGAAGACGGCGACGAAGCCTGAAGTCGAATTTGAATGGAAGATCCCGAAGTGGAGCAACGCGATTGAACGCGACCGCGCGCGGACCTACTTCCAGGCGTATGCGGCCGCCGCCGCGCTTCACTTCGCCGAGAAGGCGCTCGCCGAACTGCACGCGGGCAGGACGAAGACGTGGTCCGACTTCAAGGTGCCGGACGAAGCGATCGGCTGCGGATTCCACGAAGCGGTGCGCGGCGTTCTGTCGCACCACGTGGTGATCAAGAACGGTAAGATCGCGAACTATCATCCCTATCCGCCGACTCCCTGGAACGCCAATCCGCGCGATAGCTACGGCACGCCGGGACCTTATGAAGACGCGGTGCAAAATACGCCGATTTTCGAGGAGAACGGCCGCGACAAGTTTAAGGGCATCGACATCATGCGCGCGGTGCGCAGTTTCGATCCGTGCCTGCCGTGCGGCGTCCATATGTACGACGGGAGCGGTAAGATACTCGAAACGCGGCATTCGCCGATGTTCGGGTCGAACGGGTGACACTCAGATGCCAGCACAAGCGGAGTTCCAGCAGCGGCTGAAATCGATCGAAAGACTGCTCGGTGAGATTGAGGCCGCTGCCGATCCGAATCTGCGCGCGACGGCGCAGGAATTGGTCCAGTTGGTGATGGATCTGCATGGCGCCGGGTTAGAGCGGATGCTGGAGCTGATTCGCGCTTCCGATGAAGGTCTGGTGGAGAAGGTGGGACGCGACGAGCTTGTGGCGAGCCTGCTCATTTTATACGGGCTGCATCCAGTGGATCTGGAGACGCGCGTCCAGCAGACGCTGGACAAGGCTCGCGTGCGGTTGCGCCCGCACGAGGGTGAGGTGGAATTGCTCGGGATTCAGGAGGGCGTGGTCCGGCTTCGGGTTCACGCGAACGGTCATGGATGCGGGTCGAAGCCCGAAGCGCTGCGGGAGATTGTCGAAAGCGCGGTAATGCAGGGTGCGCCGGATGTTGTGTCGCTGCTGATCGAGGATCCGAAGCCGAGCCTGGTGCAGATCGGGGTTCTCGAAGGGGCGGCATTGTGAACACGTCGTTTTCGGCGTTGCGGCAGTTCGTGCGCCGGGCGTCAGAAGCGGAGACGTGCGAGATGTGCAGCCGGGAACTGGCTGTTGTCCATCAGCACTTGCTGGAGCCCGCGTCCCGCAAGCTGCTATGCGCTTGCGATGCGTGCGCGATCCTCTTTAATAATCAAACGAAGTATAAACGCGTGCCGCGGCGCGTCCGGTATCTGGCCGATTTCCGGATGACGGACAGCCAGTGGGACGGGCTGATGATGCCGATCAACATGGCGTTCTTTTTCAAAAGCACGCCGTTGGGCCGCGTGATCGCGTTGTATCCAAGCCCGGCAGGCGCGACGGAATCGCTACTTTCGTTCGATACATGGGAGGAGATCGAGATCGAGAATCCGGTACTGTTTGAAATGGAAGCGGACGTCGAGGCGCTGCTCGTGAATCGAATCGGCCATGCGCGCGGATTCACCGATCCGGAATATTACATGGTGCCGATCGACGAGTGTTTCAGGCTGGTCGGGTTGATCCGGAGCCGCTGGTCGGGACTGTCGGGCGGGACGGAAGTGTGGCGCGAGATCGGGCGGTTTTTTGGCGACCTGAAAGAGAAGTCGCCCCTCGTTGGGCACAGCCATGCCTGATCTGGCGATCACAGTCGCAAGCGTGGAGGTGGTGCCCTACGCGGCTTCGCCGGCGCTGGCTTTCAAGCTGCGGATCGCGAACAAGGACGCGGACGAGGCGGTTCACACCGTCGTGTTGCGCGCCCAGATCCAGATTGAAGCGGCGAAGCGCAGATACACAGCCGGCGAGCAGGCGGGGCTGCGCGATCTGTTCGGCACACCGGATCGATGGGGGCAGACGCTCAAGCCGTTGTTGTGGACCAACGCGAGCGCGGTGGTGCCGCAGTTCACCGGCGAAACCACGGTCGATTTGCAGGTGCCATGCACGTTCGATTTCAGCATCGCGACGACGAAGTATTTTAATGGCCTCGAGGACGGTGACATTCCAGTGCTGCTGATGTTCAGCGGTACCGTTTTTTATGCCGATGAAGAGGGCTCGCTGCGAGTGGCGCCGATTTCGTGGGAAAAAGAAACGAAATTTCGCGTGCCTTTGAAAGTCTGGAAGGACATGATGGACGCGTACTATCCGAACATCGCGTGGCTGTGCCTGCGTCGCGACGTGTTCGAAGAGCTGCATCGGTACAAAATAGAGCACGGAATTCCCAGCTGGGAACAGGTGTTCGAGATGCTGCTCGCGGATCAGGAGGTGCGGCATTGAATATCGAAAAGGTCGAAAAAATCGCCGACGCGGTGCTGTATGAAGGTTACATCCTGTATCCCTATCGCCCGTCGGCCGTCAAAAATCAACAGCGGTTCAATTTCGGGGTCCTTTATCCGCGCGACTATGGCGAGGCGTGGGAGATGCAGACCGAGTGCCTGGTGCACGGGTCGGCCAGCATCGAGGCGAAAGTTCGGTTTCTGCAAATGGAAGCGGTCAAGGACTGGCAGGAGGGTCGGGAGCGGGTGGTCAACATTCGTTACTGCGATATCCCCTCCGTGACTGTCGGGGTTCCATTGGAAAGGCAGCGGTTTAGATTTGAAGCTTCGGAGACGGTTGAAGGAGAAGTGGAACTGCGGGCGTTGCGGGTCGAGGACGATCTGTTTCGAGTCACGCTGACGATCCGCAACCTCGCCGGCATGGGAAGCGCGGACAGGCAGCAGGTGCTGCTGCGGTCGCTGGTTTCGGTTCACAGCATTTTGCATTGCGAGGGAGGCGAGTTTATCTCGTTGCTGGATCCGCCGGAGCGGTTTAAGGCGGCCGCGGCGGAATGTCAGAACGCCGGCGCGTGGCCGGTGCTCGCTGGCGACGAAGGGCAGAAAGATCTGATGCTCTCTTCGCCGATCATACTTTATGACTATCCGTGGATCGCGCCGGAAAGCCCCGGCGATTTGTGCGACGGCCTGGAGATCGACGAGATTCTGGCGTTGCGCATTCTGACCATGACCGATGCCGAGAAGGAAGAAGTAAGAAGCGGCGACGACCGTGCGCGGAAGATTCTGGAGCGAACCGAGATGCTGCCGCCGGAGCATTTTCAGAAATTGCATGGGGCGCTGCGAGGTGTGCGATGAACGAGTGGGAATGGGAGTTGCTGGAGGACAAGGCCCCGGTCGAGTTCGTGCTGGTCAACGGCGTTGAATTTCGCGCCGGGGATCGGGTCCGTTTGCGGCCGCACAAGGGCGGCGACATTTTGGACGTGGCTCTGAGGGGAAAAATCGGGATTATCGAAAGCCTGGAGCAGGATTACGAAGGCAAAATTCAAGTGGCCGCGGTTCTGGAGGACGATCCGGGCAGGGATCTGGGGATGCTGCGGCAACCTGGGCATCGATTCTTTTTCAGCGTGGAGGAGATCGAGCCGGCATGATTCTGATTGCGGGCATCGGCAATATTTTTCTGGGCGACGACGGCTTCGGCACGGAAGTGGCGCGGAGGCTCGCCGTGAGGGCGCTGCCGACGGAAGCGGTGGTCAGGGATTTCGGTATTTCCGGAATCGATTTGACCTATGCGCTGCTCGATCCATATGAACTGGTCATTCTTGTCGATGCGTGCGCGCGCGGCGGGGAGCCGGGCTGCGTCTATTTGATCGCGCCGGAACTGAACGACGGCACGACCGCGCCGTTTGAGGCGCACAGCATGAATCCGATGAACGTGCTGCGCACCGTGCGGCAAATGGGAGGCGCGCGCGGAAAAATCGTTCTCGTCGCTTGCGAGCCCGCGGATTTGGGACCGGAAGAAGGCAAGCTGGGGTTGAGCGAAGTAGTGGAAGCCGCGATTGGGGAAGCCATCGGGATGATCGAGAAACTGGTCGCCGAGAATCTCGGCGTATCGCAAATGCATTGAAAAGGAGATGTCCATGGAACTGCAACAAACGAACGGAGTGGATACGGAAGGCAGGGATACGTTATACCTGCTGGGAGGAGCAGCGATGATCGTGTTCGGAGCCGGGCTCATCTTATCGACTCCCCTGGTGCGCAAGTACCTCAGCGGCATGGGCGTTGGAAGCGTGGGGAACCTGGTGCAGGCGGCGATCCCGGATTTTGAACGATACCTGAAGCTGCGGTCGATGTAAAGGGTGCGCTACTTCTTGGACAAGAACGCCAGCCGGTTCACGGTTCGCGCGTTTGCCAGCGGCATGCTCTCGGCGATGGGACATAGCCCGACCATCGCTATCCGCAATTTTACAGGCGAAGCCGACTACGATCCCGCGGCTCCGGCGCAGGCTTCACTGCGCGTCGAGATCCGCGCCGATTCGCTGGAGGTGACCGACGATATCAGCGGCAAGGATCGCCGGGAGATCGAGAGTACGATGAAGGAAAAGGTGCTGGAAAGTTCGAAATACCCGGAGATCGTGTTCGAAAGCACGGGGGCGTCGGCCACCCAGAACAGGATTACGATGAACGGCAATCTTTCGCTGCACGGCGTGACGCAGCGGCTTCCGTTGACGGCGCAGGTGAACCTGCTGGGCGATATGCTGCGGGCGTCGGGCGAATTTTCGATTTCCCAAAGCGACTACGACATTGCGCCAGTCAGCGTGGCGGGTGGCGTTTTGAAGTTAAAGGATGAACTGAAATTCGCGTTCGATATTGTGGCGCGAAAGCAGGATTGACGACATGCATGAGCTATCGATCGCGATGAGTATCGTGGAAATGGCCGAGGAGGAATCGAACCGTCACGGCGGCGCGCGGGTGAGCGCGGTGCATTTGAAGCTCGGCGCGCTGTCGGGGGTGGTGAAGGACGCGCTGCTCGCCTCCTACGAAATGGCTTGCGAGGGCACGCCGTTAGCGGGTTCCGCACTGCGGATTAAGGAAGTCCCGATCGTCGCGCATTGCGCGGTGTGCAACGAGCCGCGCGAGGTCGAGTCCTTGCAATGGTTCGTTTGTCCGGTGTGCGCGAGCCCGGTATCGAAAATTCTCCAGGGCCGGGAAATGGAAGTGGTCGCGCTCGAAATTGAGGAAGTGGAGGCATGCCTGTGAACCGCCTGGTGGAAGTGCGGCAGAACATCCTCAAGCAGAACGACCTGGTGGCGCGCGATTTGCGCCAGCGGTTTCAGGATGCCGGAGTGTTTGTAGTTAGCCTGGTTTCGAGTCCCGGTTCCGGCAAGACCGCTTTCCTCGAAAAGACTCTTACGCTGCTGCGCCAGAACTATCGCGTCGCGGCGCTGGTGGGCGATCTGGCCACCGACAACGATGCCGTGCGGCTCCAGCGCTCCGGCGCTCCCGTGAAGCAGATCACCACCGGCACGCTCTGCCACCTCGAGGCGGCCATGATTTCGAAGGCTCTGGAGCAATGGGACCTTCACGAACTGGATTTTCTGTTTATCGAAAACGTGGGGAATTTAGTTTGTCCCTGCTCCTACGATCTGGGCGAGTATGTCAGGCTGGTGCTACTTTCCGTGACCGAAGGCGAAGATAAACCGCTTAAATATCCGACTATATTTAATACGGCCGATATTGCGATTGTTACGAAAATGGATCTCGCGGAAGCCGTCGAGTTCGACGCGGCCGCGGCCGAGGAGAACATCCGCAGGGTACGGCCAGGCATGGAAGTTCTAAAGCTTTCATCCAAAACGGGCGCCGGGATGGACGCATGGCTAGAATTTCTGAGTGCCGCCAAGGCAAACAGCCGCTCGCATCTAGGACATTTGGCCTATTAACCGCTAGCCCTCTTGCCTGATTATAGATAGGAGAAAGATTATTTAGACGCAGGGGGCATCTTGCAGGGGTACGCACGTCCATTGCAATCGAGTTACAATAATTCCCAGTGGGTAGCGAGATTCAAGTCTCGGGCTGAAAAGGGGCAATACATTATGAAATTGGGCATAGCAATAGCAACAGGCATTCTGGCTATATTTGCGTCGCTGCCGGTAGCGAGCGCGCAAGAAGTTACGGCGAGCATCACCGGTCGCATCACGGACGCTCAAGGCGCCGCGATCGTCGGCGCGAACGTAACGATGAAGGAAACAGATCGTGGGACCGATTGGCCCACGAAAACAAACGGCGAGGGAATTTACGTGTTTCCGCGCCTCCCGGTTGGAAATTATGACCTGAGGGTGGAAGCTCCCGGGTTCAAGGCGGCGGTGAAAGCCGGCATCCGACTGGAAGTGAATCTGCACACGACGTTCGATATCGCGATGCAGGTGGGCGCGACCAGCGAGAGCGTTTCGGTGACCGCCGAAGCGCCGCTGCTTCAAACCGACAGCAACCAGGTAGGCGGCGTCATCGCGGCGGCGACCATTGAGAATACGCCGCTGATCAGCCGCAATCCGGTGGCGTTGACGCTTCTGAGCGCGGGTGTGACGAACCCTGACCCGAGCAGCTTCAACAGCGGGCAGCGTTCGACGGGCGGCGGACGGCCGTACGTGAACGGGAATCGCGAGGAAGCCAACAATTTCATGCTCGACGGCCTGGACAACAACTTCACGTCGGACAACCTGGTGGCTTACCAGCCCAATCCGGACGCGATCGAGGAGTTCCGGCTGATTACCAACAACGCTTCTGCGGAGTTCGGGAATTATCAGGGCGGCGTGATCAACGTGGTCATGAAGTCCGGCACGAACCAGTTTCACGGCAACGCGTTCGAGGAACTGCGCAACGACGCGATGAACGCCAACAACTGGGCGAACAACTGGAACCTGCAATCGAACGGAAAGGCGACGCCGCGGCCTCCCCTGCGGTGGAATGAGTTCGGGGGCACCCTGGGCGGTCCGATCAAAAAAGACAAGCTGTTCTTCTTCACGGATTACGAAGGGCTGCGCAAGGACGTTCCTCCAGCGGTGGTAGGCACTGTCGTCATGCCGACGGCGTGGCGCTCGGGCGACTTCTCCTCGATGCTGAACGGCGCGACGACCGCCAACGGCAAGCCAGTGCAGCTCTACAATCCTTATTCGCTGAACACCACGACGGGCCAGCGCGCTCCTTTCCCGAACAACGTGATGCCTGCGACTCTGTTGAGCCCGGCGGCGGTGAAGTTGCTCAACAATACGGCGCTCTATCCGACGCCGCAGATCAACACGATCACTTCGAGCAACTACTTTTACGGCGCATCGAGCCAACTCAATATGGACCAGGGCGATATCAAACTCGACTACCGTCCGGAAGATAAGGACTACTTCAATTTCCGCTATTCCCGCGGCCGCCAGGACGCTCCGGGAACGAATACCTTCCCACTGTTTTACAACAGCTTCAATACGTCGCCCTTCCAGAACGGAGTGCTGAACTGGACGCGCACGGTGCGCCCGAATCTGATTAACGAAGCGCGGTTTGGAGTCAACTACATCGAGTTGATCAGCGGCGGCGCGGATAAGGGACTCGGCAACATCGCCACCGCCGCCGGAATCGCGGATGCGGGTCCGGGGCTGCTGGCCATGACCGGGTTCACCTATGCGGCGGGGATTGGAAACGAGAATATCGGCACGCAGCAGTTGTTCGCCAACACGACGTTCCAGTTGACGGACAATATGAGCTGGATTAAGGGCAAGCATGTGATCAAGTTCGGCTTCGACGAACAGCGCCGCTGGATCAACGTGTTCTACTCCGGCAACAACGGCCGCAGCGGCTTCATCGATTTCGACGGGCGCTACACGGCGCAAACCGCGTCGAGCACATCCGGAAGCCTGAGCGAGGCGGACTTCATGTTGGGCATGCCGGACCAGTTGGGCAGAGGCCTGCAGAGCGGCACCTGGGGCCAGCGTTCCTGGGTGACCGGCATCTTCGTCCAGGACGACTATCGCATCGCCAAGAATCTGACGTTGAATCTTGGATTGCGGTACCAATACAACACGCCATGGGTGGAAGTCGAGAATCGCCAGTCGAACTTCGGCCTGTTCACCGGGACACTCTATCTGGCCGGCCAGGCCGGATGCCCGTACTCGGATTGCCGGGCTCTCTACAATTCGTACAAGAAGGATTTCCAGCCGCGCGTCGGATTCGCGTACACGCCGCAGTTGCTGGGCAAGAGTTTCGTGGTGCGCGGCGGCTACGCCATCTCTTCCTACCTGGAAGGGACTGGCACGAACCTGAGAATGCCTCTGAATCCGCCGTTTGAGTCGGAGTTCCAGACCTACTACAACACGCCGACCTACACGCTGCCGGGTTCGACGCTCGATCAAGGGTTATCCGGTTTGAATCCAAAAAACCCGTATGTGGGCGCGACGATCCGCTTGTGGGATCCAGGCGTCCGCCCCGCGGAATCGTACCAGTGGAACCTGTCGACCGAGTATGCGCTGGGCGGCAGCAACGTTCTGACGGTGGGTTACGTCGGCCAGCACAGCACGCACCTGATGGTGGCGATGCCGTATTTGCAGAATATGCTGGTGAACGGCGCGGTGGTGCAGGGACCTTACCTGTCCGGCAACCCGACGCTTCGCAGCGAAATCTCGCAGATTTCCGGCACCTGTTCCTGCGCCAACCAGGAATACGACGGATTGCAGGCCACGCTTCGCAAACGCTTCAGCGCGGGCCTGGAATACCAGGTGGCCTTCACTTACTCCAAGGGCATGTCGGATTCGATCGGCTACTACGGCCAGGGCGGCCAGGCGGGCAGCCAGTCGGCGTACATGCAGAATCTGTATAACCGTGTCGCCGAGTGGAGCCCGACCTACTTCGACAACAAATTCATGTTTGTTCCGTCGGTGGTTTACGAACTGCCGTTCGGCAAGGGACGTAAGTACGGGTCGAACATGAACAAGGCCTCGGAAGCAATTCTGGGCGGCTGGAGGCTGGGCGCGGTGATGACCACGCACTCCGGCTTCCCGCTGACCATCAAGGTGAGCGGCGATCCTTCGGGGACGGGCGCTCGCAGCTTCCGCGCCAACGTGGTGGGGGCGCCGAACAATCAGCATCTGATTGGACCGGGCGTTTCGTACCTGGATCTGAGCGCTTACGCCGTGCCGGCGCCGGGCACCTTCGGAGATTCCGGGCCCGGTGTTGTACGCGGACCGGGCGAGTTCCGCCTGGATACGTCGCTCGGGAAGCAGTTCCACCTGACCGAGAGGAAATACTTCGAACTGCGCGGCGAGGCGTACGGATTGACCAATACGCCGATCTTCGCGAGCCCGGCATCGCAGACCATCACGTCGGCGCTGTTCGGACAGATCCGCAGTTCGCAAGGGGAACGGAACTTGCAGGTGGCCCTGAAGTTCTACTTCTAAGACAAGTCACAGCGGAAAAGGGAGAGGCCCTTCGGGATCTCTCCTTTTGTTTTTTGGACGACAATTAGGTCTGGAGGGAATCGCACATGGCGAAATGGAACCGGCGCGAATGGCTGGCGGGTACGAGCGTGGCGGCGTTTGCGCCCGCGGCGCACGGAGCGAAGCTGGAGGTGACCTCCAAGCTCTATGAGTCGGTCGGCGTGCGGCCGTTCATCAACTGCAAGGGGACGTACACGATCCTTACGGGCTCGCAATCGCTTCCCGAAGTGAAGCAGGCAATGCTGGAAGCGTCCAAGCACTACGTTCATCTCGATGAGCTCATGAACGGCGTCAGCAAGAGGATCGCGGAGATCACCAAAGCGCCCTGGGGCATCTATCGCCGGGGCCGATCCGGAAAAAATGCAGAGGCTGCCGAAACTCGACGGGATGAAGAATCAGGTGGTGATGCCGCGCTACGCCCGCAACGTGTACGATCATGCGACGCGTATGACCGGTGCGACCGTGGTCGAGGTGGAGACTGAGGCCGAAATGCGCGCGGCTCTGGGCCCCAAGACCGCGATGGTGATGATCATGAGCCAGCCAGCCGCGGAAAAGGGCCCGCTGAGCATCGAAAACACGGCCAAAATCACGCGCGAGAAAAATATCCCCTTTCTGGTCGACGCCGCCGCGGAGACCTTGACTATCCCGAATATTCATCTTGCGCACGGCGCGACCATGGTCGCCTATAGCGGCGGAAAATGCATGCGAGGGCCCCAGGCCGCCGGGTTGCTGCTCGGTCCAAAAGACATCTTGCAGGCAGCATGGCTGAACAGTGCGCCTCATCATGCGTTCGGACGAGCTCTGAAGGCCGGTAAAGAAGAAATCATGGGCATGCTGGCTGCGCTCGAAATGTGGACGCAGAGGAATCAGGACGCGGAATGGAAGCAATGGGAGTCGTGGCTCACCTACATTAAGGACCGCGCCTGCCGGATTAACGGCGTGACGTCGGAAATCGTCCTGCCGGAGGATCTGTCGAATCACGCGCCGCAGTTGAGGCTGAAGTGGGACGCGGCGAAACTCGGCATCACGGGCAAAGAGGTACAGCAGGCGCTGGACCGCGGGACGCCGCGAATTTATCTGGCCGATTCTACAGGCGAAAGGCCGAAGCAGACGGCCAGTTCGGTGATGATCATGCCCTATATGATGCAGCCGGGCGAGCATATTCCCGTGGCCCAGGCGCTGGTCGAGATTCTGTCGCATCCGCCGAAGTTTGATAATCCGGTGGTGCCGTCGGGCGATCCGGCGAAGGTCGGGGGCACGTGGAAGGCGGAACTTCATTTCACGCGTGGAACGGCGGCGCATGAGTTCACCTTCGATCAGAACGGCGACCGGCTGGCGGGGAATCACAAAATGGAATTTTTATCGAACTCTCTGCATGGCGAGATGCACGCCCGGGAGATCGCCTTCCAGAGCGCGCATCGTTTTGAGGGCACTGTGTTGGAGTATGAGTTTTACGGTACCGTCGACGGCGATTCGATGACCGGAAAAGTCCGCATGGGCGAATACGGCGTCGCGGAGTGGACCGCAAAAAGGGTGTAAGTCATGCGTGTTGTCCTGTGGTGTCTGGCGGGCGCCTCGCTACTCAACGCGGACGCGGTCACGCGTGCTCTTTCTGAATATCAAAAACAGGACTGGGGCGTGGAGGACGGTCTTTCGCAGGGCAACGTGCGCACCATCGTGCAGGGTCCCAGCGGCGTCCTGCTGATCGGCACCGGCGGCGGCATGGCAACCTTCGACGGTCTGCGCTTCACGCCGGTAAAAGTTGACCAGCACGACGTAGTCGCCAACGAACCCGTGAACGCCGTCCTTTATTCCAAGACGGGCGACCTATGGATCGGCACCGACGACCGCGGCGTGATCCATCGCAATGGTTCGCAAGCGAATAACGTGAGCGAGAATGCCGGGCTGACGCAGGAGCGCGTGCGCTCCATGGTGGAGGACCGCGACGGCGTCATCTGGGTGGGCACGCAGAATGGCGTGGAGCGCATCATAGTGGATGGCGGCGGGGTAGATGGCGGCGGGGATCGCGTCGAGTGCCTCAGCGCGCTGGGCCTGGTGCCCGGCGATGTCACGTCGCCCTTCGCGGCGGACGGCTCGGGCGGCATGTTCATCGTCACGGTGAAAGGCCTGTTTCACTGGACCTCGGGCGTCGCTCGACCGGTTCCGCTGCATCATATGGAGTTGGGATCGGTCACCGCCGCGTACGCCGACGCGCGCGGGCGGGTGTGGATCGGCATGCAGCGCGGCGCCTTGCAAATGGTGAACAGCCCCGCGGGATGGAACGATGTGCCTGTGCCCGACGTGCATGGCCCCGTCGCCGCGATCCTGGTCGACCGCGAAAATAATCTCTGGCTGGGCACGCGTGGCCACGGAATCTGCCGTCTTTCGGGCGCGGGAGTGCTCACCCACTGGACCACCGCCGATGGCCTGGCGGACGATTTTATTCGCCGCCTCTTCGAAGACAATGAGGGCAATCTCTGGATCGGCATGCTAGGCGGAGGCCTCAGCCGCTGGCGCCGCGCGGCGCTCATTCCTTACGGGCAACCGGAGGGCCTGCCGCAGGGATTCGCCGCCACCGTGCTCGGCGATGCGCGCGGAGATTTATGGCTCGGCACCTGGGGACAGGGCCTGTTCCGGATGCATCGCGGTCAACTCGAGCGTGTGGCTCTGCCCGGAACGCAGCGCCAGTCTCCCATCCGCGCCCTTGCCGAAGATCGCGCCGGGGGAGTATGGATCGGCACCTGGTACAACGGCCTCTATCATTACAGCGGCTCGCGCATCGAACGCTATCTGACCGGAAGCGAATCCTTCTCTAATGCGATCAGCGCGCTGGTCGTCGATCGCAACGGAAGCCTGTGGGTCGGCACGTACACCGGCCTGTTGAAATACGAGGACGGATTTCCACGCCCGCAAAGAGGCCAGTTGCTGCTTCCGGGAAAAATGATCACCTGCGTTAAGGAAACCCCTTCGGGCGAAATCCTGGTGGGAACGCAACAGGGCCTCTACATCCTCGAAGGAGCCTTCGTAACGGCGCTCACCATGAAGGACGGCTTGCCCAATGACGCGGTCATCTCCATTTCGGTTGATGGCGCGGACGGAATCTGGGTAGGCACGAAGGCGGGCGGGCTGGACCGGGTCGTCAATCATAAAGTCGTCCGCACGCCTTCCGGCGCGGGCCTGCCGGCGTTTCAGATTTATTCGGTGCTCGACGATCGGAGCGGAACGTTGTGGATGGGTTCGACGCGCGGCGTGTTGAAGGTTCCCCGCGCGCAGTTGCATGAGTGGAGCGAAGGCAAACGGAAAACGCTGGACGTCGCGGTCCTGGGCAAGAGCGACGGGATGCGCAGCAGCGAGTGTGGAGGGCTTTCCCAGCCACCCGCGGCGCGCATCAAGGACGGCGGCCTGTGGTTCGCCACGGCTAAGGGTTTCGCCCACGCCAATCCTTCACAGATCATTGAACCTCCGCCGCCGGCTTCGCCCCGAGTCTCCGGGTTGACGATCGATCACAATCCGGTGGCCTCGATCGAGCACATCGTCATCCCTCCCGGACGGAGCGACGTCGATTTTCAATTCGACGCGGTTCGACTCTCCGACCCGGCGCAGCTCCAGTTCCGGTGCAAGCTTGAAAATTACGATGCCGATTGGATCGTAACCAGCGCTCGCCACATGCTGTACCGCAGGCTTCCTCCCGGCAAATATCGTTTCGCGGTGAGCGTGCGCGACCACGAAGGGCCCTGGAGCGACGCGGTCGCTTCCATCGAGGTGGAGCAGGCGCCGCATTTTTACCAGCGCTGGTGGTTCTATGTGCTGCTGGCGGGCCTGGCGGCCGGAGTGATCGCGATGGTGTTTCATCAGCGGCTGGGGCAGGCCAAGGCTCGCGTGGCGTGGATTCTGGAAGAGAGAAACCGTATCGCGCGTGAGTGGCACGACACGCTGATGGCCGATTTCGCGGCTATTTCCTGGCAGTTGGAAGCCACCAAGAATCGACTGGAAAGCGCGCCTCGCGAGGCCGTGTCATCGCTCGAACTGACGCGCACCATGGTCAAACATTGCCAGACCGAAGCGCGCCGCATCATCTGGGATCTGCGAGGTGGGGAAGAGCCGGTCGGGCTGCTGAGCGAGGAACTGAATAAGACGCTCTCTCTGATGGGCCCGCGCGCGGAGCTCGAAACCAGGCTACTGATCGAAGGCGAGGAGCGTCGTCTGCCGCCGGTGTGTGTGCATCACCTGGTCTGTATCGGCCAGGAAGCGGTCACCAATGCCTTGCGACACGCATCGCCGCAGACGGTGAAGATACAGGTGGTCTATAGCGCCGACCGGATTTCCATGACGGTGTGCGACAACGGAAGCGGGTTTCGTCCACCTGAATCGCCGCAGGCGACGCCCGGTCATTTCGGGCTCGCGGTGATGCACGAACGCGCGAAGAAACTCGGTGGTGATTTGCGGATTTACTCGGCGCCCGGCGCGGGGACCGAAGTCTGGGTGGACGTGCCGGCGTGATCCCGCATCCTGTAAAAGTGCTTCTCGTCGAGGACCATTTTTTGGCCCGCGTGGCGCTGCGCTCTGTGCTGAACGGCCGGTTCGATGTCTGTATCGCCGCCGAAGCCGAGAGCGGGGAGCAGGCTCTGGAAATGTACGATCATGTTCTGCCCGATGTGACGCTGATGGACCTGCGCCTGCCCGGCATGAACGGCTTCGACACGATCGCGGCCATTCGCAAGCGGCATCGCGATGCCCGTGTCGTGGTGCTGACCAACTACGAAGGCAGCGAAGACGTTTTTCGAGCGCTGCGCATGGGCGCGATGGCGTATCTGACCAAGGATGCCAGCGGCGACCAGGTGCTGGATGCGATTCTGACCGTCCACGGCGGCGTCCGGTATCTGCCGCGCACAGTACGCGACCGGTTGGCCGAGAGAATTCCCGCCGCCGACCTGACTCCACGCGAACACCAGGTGCTTACGCTGATCACACGCGGGAAGAGCAATAAAGATATTGCGACAGAGTTGAACATCGCGGAAAAAACGGTGCGGATTCACGTCAGCAGCGTGCTGGACAAATTAAACGCGCGCGACCGGACGCAGGCGGCGATTTATGCAATTCAACAGGGGATCGTTCATCTGCCGTAGTGGGTTCCAGTCGGATCGGTTGCGACGGCCAGCCAACGGAACCCCGACAGTCATGGAGGGGATGGTCGATCGGTTCACTTGAAATTCGTGTACGGGCCTGCGTGTGTCGTGTCGGGGATACTTAACCCCTCGCTATCCCAAACAATCGCGCCATTTCGAACCGTCAGCACGCAATGGAAACGTCGAGTCGCATCGAGGCGCGCCAGGGCTGAGTTGAGGAAGCCGAATTTTCCCTGTTGAATTTCCAGGACTGCGATGTCGGCCACGCCGCCTTCATTCAGAACGCCGAGTTGCGGCCGCTTGATGGCACGGGCTGGGTTGGCCGTGACGCGTTCGATGATCCGTTCCACGGGCGTTCCCAGGTTCAGATAAATGGACATGGCAGTGCCCATATTGACGCGCGGCAGAACAACGTTTTTCGAGTCCATGCCGCTGGAGATCGCGTCCGGGCCCGTCGTGCTGATGATTGTAATGGGGCCGGGGACGACTTCCGGATTCTGCGCGCAACCCGCATCGGCGATCGCCGCGAGCACGCGGACTTTCGCGTGGTCGATCACCTCCTTCTTGAAATTCGCAAACGTCGCGCAGGTTGCGCTACCCGCGTCGACCGCGGTCGTCACGCCATAAGGGAGGGTGTTGTAGTCGGGTTTCAATTCGCCGAGGTGCATGGTGACGTCGATGAGCCCCGGCGTCACCATGTACCCGCTCAGGTCGACGACGACACGAGCATGGGCGACCGGCAGATTGGGTGCAACGCGAACGATTTTATTGCCGATGACCGCGACATCCATCTCCCCGTCGCGATGATTGGCCGGATCGATCACGCGCCCGTTCTTGAGCAGAAGATCGTAAATCTGCTGCCCCGAAGCAGCCGAGCAGGTCAGCAGAAGAATGCTAAAGCAGCGTTTCATTGCGTCACCGCCGCTGCGGGAAACGTCCGTCCGTCGCGATCGTAGACGATCTTTCCATCGCGAATCGTCAGCACGCAATTCAACCGATGCGCGGCGAGTTTCTTAGCCGGCCACGCATCCTTGAACGCGAACACTCCGTTCTGATTTTCCAGGACTGCGATGTCGGCGATTTTCCCAGCGCCCAGCGTACCGATTTCCGGATATTTCCCGATCTCCTTGGCCGGATTCACGGTCGACCGCAGGATCACGTCTTCGAGGCTCATGCCCAGCAGCATCATTTTCGACATCACGTTCGGCATGTCGGACTGCTGCATCAGGATGCTGGAGGAATGCAGATCGGTGCTGATCGTATCAGGCAGGAACCCTTGCTGAATGGCTTTCGTCGCCACAGGCCACAAAAAACTGCCGCCCCCGTGTCCGACGTCGAAAAGGACGCCGCGTTTGCGCGCCTCGACCATCCAGGGCTGCACTTTCCCCGTGAAGCGGTCGATCAGTTCCAATTGCCGATCGTTATACATGTGGGTGTGGATATCGCCGGGTCGCAGATGTTTCAGCAGTTCTTCCTCGGTGGTGCGCTGCGAGTCGGTAAAAATCTTGTCGTCCACCATTACCGGAACGCTGGCGCGGCGGCCCGCTTCGACGGCTCGATCAATCGCCGACCAGCCGGGTTTTGCGAAGTGGGCCGTCTTGATTCCGACGATCACATCGCGATTTTTGAGGATCATGGCCGAGGTCGCCGCCGGGTCCATGTCGTCGACGTTGCTTTCGTAAGGCTCGCCGACCATTCCAGCGCCGACGATATTGAGCAACGCCAGAACGCGCGTCGCGGAATGCGCGATCACTGTGCGCCGGAATTCGTCGAACGTCCGCCAGCCGCTGCCGCCCGCGTCAACGATCGTCGTTGTCCCCGCCGGCAGCGCGGTGTCATCAGGCGTCAGCGAGCCCTCATATCCGAAGACGTGGGCGTGCAGATCGACTAGGCCTGGCACCACGATCATGCCCGATACGTCAATAAGCTTGCGCGCCTGCGCATCGGCGATGTGCGCGGCCACCGCCGCGATTCGGTTGCCCGTTACCCCGACATCCATCACGCGGTCGAAATTGTTCGCCGGATCGATCACCCGGCCTCCTCGTAGAACCAGGTCGTACTCCTGCGCCAAAGCCGGCCAGCAAAGAATCAGCATCCATCCCACGCATGCTCGCATGAGATGCATAATAAACCAAATGGCACACGAATCGAAATCCGGCGTCAGCCGCCGTAAGCTTTTTCAGACCACTGGAGCGGTTGCGGCCGGGCTCGCCGCGGGTTCACCTGTACGCGGTGCCGCGTCGAGTCCCGATGTCTACACCCGAATTGGCGTCAAGCCGTTCATTAACTGCACCGCGACGCTGACCATCAATGGTGGGTCGCTGACGTTCCCCGAAGTCATCGCCGCGATGGAGCAAGCCGCGCACTTCCACGTCGACCTCGACGAGCTGATGGAGCGCGTCAGCGCGCGCCTTGCCGAGTTGTTGCATGTCGACTGGGCGATCGTCACCGGGGGCACATCCGCCGCGCTCACCCACGCCACCGCGGCCTGCCTGATCGGAACGGACCCGGAGAAAATCCAGCGCCTGCCGAATCTCGAAGGATTAAGAGACGAGGTGATCATGCCTCGCGAATCGCGCAACGCCTACGACCATGCCATCCGCACTCTCGGCGTCAAAATCATCGAGGTCAACAGTGTCGAGGAACTGCGCAAGGCCATCGGTCCGCACACCGCGATGATCGAGATCCTCGGTAACCACTTCGGGAAAGCGACGCTGGACTTGAAAGACGTCGCGCCGATCGCCAAAGAGCACGGCATCCCGATCCTGATCGATGCCGCTGCCGACTACCTCATCGTGCCGAATCCGTATCTCGCCCTGGGCGCCGATCTGGTCGCCTACAGCGGCGGCAAGATTATTCGCGGCCCGCAGGGTGGAGGACTTCTCGTCGGCCGCAAGGATCTGGTGCGCGCCGCGTGGGCCAACAGCGCGCCGCATCATGCGTTCGGGCGCGCGTTGAAAGTCACCAAGGAAGAGATCGTCGGAACGCTTGCGGCGGTCGAAGTCTGGCGCGCGGGACGCGATATTGAAGACGACTTCAAGGAGTGGAAACGCTGGTATGCGCACATCGCCGAGCGCATCACCAAGGTTTCCGGCGTCAAAGCGGAAGTGGTTCCGCCGGTCCGCGGAGGCCCGTTCCCTACACTGAACGTGTCGTGGGACAAACAGAAAGTCGCTCTCACCGCCGGAGAAGTCGGGCGGCAGATGCTCGATGGCGAGCCTCGCATCATGACGCATGCATCGGGCGAAGGAACTTCGTTCCTGATCCGCCCGGTGGCGATGCACCCCGGCGAATATCAGATCGTCGCCGACCGCTTGTTCCAGGTTCTGTCATCGGCTCCCGTGGCCAAGCCGGCGAAGTCTCTCGCATCGCCAACTACGGACATCGCCGGCGTCTGGGATGTCGATGTGGAATACGAAGTCGGCGCGGCGCGTCACAAATTGTTTCTCGCCGTGACCGGAAACCATGTCGCTGGCACGCATCAAGGGTGGGCCTATCAGGGCGATCTGAAAGGTCAGATCGACGGTGAAAAAGTGAAGCTGCGCAGCACGCTTCCCGCCGACGGCAACACGCTGAGCTATTCGTTCTCCGGCACGGTCTCGGGATCAAGTATGACCGGCGACGTGCAGATTGGCGAATACGGTCGGGCTCGCTGGCGCGCGGTGCGTCACGTTACAGCTTGAAATTTATTGCTTCGCCGCCGGACGCCTGACGGGCACGGGAGTGATGGAGTCCCACTTCGCGTCGCCCTGTTGCAGATAGCCTGGGGGCAGCGTGGTCCAATCGGGACGGGTGGTGCCGTTCAGATCGTAGACCACTTTCCCGTCTTTCAGCGTTATCTCGGCGACCAGCTTCTGGTTGCCCTTTAATCGCGCGCCATACATGTCGGTGTAGCCGAACTCGCCTCGCTCCACGCGCAGCACCGTGACATCCGCGATTGCGCCAATAGAAAGATTTCCCAACTCCTCGCGCTGAATTTCGCGCGCCGGATGCCAGGTGGAATCCGCGATGACGTCCTTCAGCGGCAGCCCCATCACCAGGAATTTGCTCATCACGTTCAACATGTCTTTCATCCCGGCGTTCATGCTGCCGGTGTGAATGTCCGTTGAAATGGAATCGGGCGGGAAACCCTGCTTCAGGGCCGGCACGGCGATCCGCCATGCAAAGCTTCCTCCGCCGTGGCCGACGTCGAAAATCACGCCGCGTTTGCGGGCTTCGAACATCGCGGGATTCACTTTCCCGTCGACCAGTTCATCCCGCAATCCCGAATAGCAGTGCGTGTAAATGTCGCCCGGGCGCAATTTCTTCGTCACCAGTTCGGCCATTGGTCTTTCTTTGCGATTGGAGCCGAAATCCACCATCACGGGAATCTTGGCCATGGTTCCCGCTTCGACGGCCTGCTCCACCGGCGTCCATTCCGGACCCGCGTAATGGGCGGTCTTTACGCCGATGATGGTGTCTTTGTATTTGAGAGCCATCTCGGCGGTCGGCTTTGCTTGCATGTCGGTGAGGTCGTTTTCAAACTTCCCGCCGCGCATGCCGTTGCCGACGATGTTGATGAAAGCCAGAATCCGGGTCTTCGAGCGGTCGATGACCTTGGCCTTAAAATCTTCGAAATTTCGCCAGCCCGCGCAACCTGCATCGGCTACCGTGGTCACGCCGACGCGGAACGTGTATCCGTCGGGATACAAGCTGTTATCGCCCGCATAGGAGCGGGGCTCCCCAGTGCCGGCGTAGACGTGTACGTGAATGTCGATCAGCCCGGGCGTCACATATAGGCCCTTAACATCGACCGCTTTCAAAGCCTGCGCCGGATCGATGCGCTGGGCGACAGCGGCGATCTTGCCGTCGCGAATGGCGACGTCGCGCACGGCATCGATATTATTCTTCGCGTCGATCACGTGGCCGTTCTGCAGCAGAAGGTCGTACTGCGGCTGAGCAAACAGGCAGCCTGCGCTTAAGAGAATGGTTGGCAAAAAAAGCCGGTTCATTTTTTCCATGTTTCTTTCTGGTAGGGAAATGTTTTCCAATCCTGGCTGGCGCGGCCGTTCAAGTCCCATACGACTTTGCCTGCGCGCAGCGTCAATTCACAAACGAGTAATTGGTTGCCGGATTTCTTCGCACCCGCCGAGTCCACGAAGCCGTAGTTCCCGCGATCCAGGCGCAACACCGCGACGTCCGCGTCCGCGCCGGCGTCCAGATTGCCCAACTGTGGGCGCCGGATTTCTTTTGCTGGATTCGATGTCGACATGCGCACCACGTCCTGCAGAGACGACCCCAGATTCATGAGCTTCGACATGATGTTGGTCATATCCTTCATGCCCGCGTTCATGCTGTTGATGTGCAGATCGGTGGAGATCGAGTCGGGATAGAAATGTTCCGCGTACGCCGGGACCGCCACATACCAATAAAAACTGCCCGCGCCGTGGCCGATGTCGAAAATGATTCCGCGCTTGCGCCCGGCTTCCATCGCCGGATTCATTTTGCCGGTGCTCAACAGTTCCTCGCGATGGCCGGAATAGCAATGGGTAAAGATGTCGCCGGGGCGCAGCTTGTCCAGGAACAAGGCGTTGATGTTGCGGGTGGCGTTGATGCGTCCGAAGTCGACCATCACCGGCAAGCCGGTCATGTCTCCAGCTTTTACGGCTCCTTCTACCGATTCCCAGCCGAACCCGGCGTAATGGGCGGTCTTGAAGCCGACGATGATATCCGGGTTGTCCTTGGCCGTTTTCGCCGCGGCCTGTGCGTCGAGTTCGGCCGGTTCGTCCTCGTGACCGGTACCCATACCCGCGCCAACGATGTTCAGAAACGCCAGGATGCGGGTCTTCGAATGCTTAATGATCCGGTCACGGAAATCAGGGAAGGTCTTCGCGCCGGAGGAACCCGCGTCGACCATCGTCGTGACGCCGCTGCGGAAGGAATGCGCGTCGGCCTGCGCCCCTTCGCCGCCCGCTTCCTTCCATAAATAGACATGCGCGTGGATGTCGATCAGGCCGGGAGTGACGTACAGCCCAGCGACGTCGACGGTCTTCTTGGCCTCAGTGGAATTAATGCCCGCGGCGACACGGGCGATCTTTCCGCCGGTGATCGCAACGTCCATCACGCGGTCGATGCCGTTCTTCGGGTCAATCACGTGGCCGCCCTTCAGCAGCACGTCGTATGTCTGGGCCTGCGCGCTTAGCGCGCCCAACGCCAGCAACGCGGTCGTTATTCGCATCGGCAATCGCGACTTCACTCTGGGCGTCATTGTATTAGCATATATCTGATTGGTGCAAGGAGGTTGTGATGAATGGCACGCGACGCGGATTTTTGGGGTGGGCGAACTCGGGGCTGGCCGCGATGGGCCTCGCAGGAGGAAAGATGGAAGCGAAGGACCATGCTCCGGCGGGGGAGGATTACTACGAAAAGCTCGGCGTCACGAAGATCATCAACGCGGCGGGCACCTACACCGCGCTGACCGCATCGACGATGCCTCCTTCCGTGCAGGCCGCGGTGGCGCGTGCGGCGAAGCATCCGGTCCGTTTGCATGAGTTGCAGCAGGCGGCTGGGGAGTATCTTGCCAGGCAACTCAAATGTGAGGGCGCGATGGTGACGGCGGGCGCTGCCTCCGCGCTGACGCTGGCGACGGCCGCGGCCATGACGATGGGCAACCGCGGCGCGATGCACAGCATCCCTACCGACGTCACCGGCATCAAGAACGAAGTCATCGCCCAGAAGGGGCATCGCTACGAATACGACCATGCGATCCGGAACTGCGGCGCGAAGTTTGTTGAGGTCGTAACCCTGGCGGAGTACGAAGCCGCGTTCACCGAGCGCACCGTCATGACGAACTTTTTCAACGCGGCAGAGAGTGGCGAGATCAGCCGCGAGGATTGGGTTCGCGTGGCGCACAAACACGGCGTGCCCTGCCTGAACGACGCGGCGGCGGACGTCCCGCCCATCTCCAATCTGTGGAACTACACGCAGATGGGCTTCGATATGGTCGCGTTTTCCGGCGGCAAGGGCATGCGCGGCCCGCAAAATGCCGGTTTGCTCCTGGGTAAGAAGAACCTCATCGACGCCGCCACGCGGAACAACAATCCTAATTCCGACACTGTCGGACGGGGAATGAAGGTCTCGAAGGAACAGATCGTCGGCATGGTGGCCGCGGTCGACTGGTTCCTGAGCCAGTCCGATGCGGCGATGGAGGCCGAGTTTCGCCACCGCGCCGAGCGCATCGCCGCGCAACTCAAGAGCATCCCGACCATGGAATCCAAGGTGGTCATTCCGAATGTCGCGGCCAACGCCATCCCGCACCTGCTGCTCCACTACGATACGCAACGGGTCAAGATCAAGCCATCGGACGTCATGGTCGAACTTCGCAAAGGAACTCCCTCCATCGAGCTGAATCCGCAAACCGGCAAAAAACCCGGAGCCGGCCTGCCGACCGACGAAAGCACGATCGTTGTCGGCGTGTGGATGCTGGAGCCGGGCGAAGATCTGATTGTCGCGCGCCGACTGAAGGAAGTTTTGGGAAAAGCGAGCGCCTGAAGCATGGACCGGCGTGATTTTTTTGGAGCTGCCGTTTTGGCCGGCGCGACTCCTTTAGCGGCGCAAGGTGTCGCTGGGCCCAGGACCCTCACCGTGGAGCGCGCCACGCAGGGAACGCCCCATCGGGGAAAAGTGCTGGCGCTCGTCACCCCGCATTTGGATGACGGACCGATCTTCGCCTTCGGCACCATCGCAAAACTTCTGCGCGAAGGTTACACCGGATATTTCATTCGCACCAGTAACGATGAGAAGGATTCCTTCGGGCTCACTGTTGGCGAGACTGTTCTGGCCAACGAGCGCGATTCCCAGGCCCTGGCCAAAGCCACTGGCCTCAAGAATGTTTTCGATCTGGGATATCGCAACCATCGCATGGACGACGTCAGCCGCATCGAGATGCGCGCGCGGCTCATCTTCCTGTTCCGCCTGCTGAAGGTCGATACGGTTTTCAGCTACGATCCGTCGGATCATTACGAGGAAAATCCCGATCACTACGTGACCGCGCAATCCGTCGAAGCCGCGTGCTGGATGGCGGGCGGAGAAAAAGATTTCCCGGAACATTTCGAGGCCGGATTGAAGCCGCATTCGGTGGCCGAGAAATATTATTTCGCCCGCGGCCCGCAGCAGTTGGTGAATCGAGTGGTGGACATCGGACCGACGATGGAGGCCAAGCGCGTGGCCATCCGCGGCTGCCGTACGATGTTGCTGCACATGATTAAGGACGTGAACGCTTCGCTGGCCGGCAGGAAATTGAAGGTACCCGAATTTTCCGCCGCCGATGATGCGTCGATCGACGCGTATATTAAGGCTGTCTTTGAGCCGCGCGACGCGGAGACCGGCCGCAAGCACGGATTGGCATACGCGGAGGAGTTTCATTACATCGCGCCCGATCCGGCGATGGAAGAATATATTTCGCGGCACGCGGTTTCGCTTTAGCAATCCCCTCCATGACTGTCGGGGTTCCATTGGCCGACGGAACCCGGCAGTCATGGAGGGGATTCGTTTTGCGTAAGATACATTCTATGGATCGACGAAAATTTCTTCAGCTCGCCGCGGCTCCGGCGCTGCTCGGCGCAACGGAAGAACTGCCCTCTTACAAAGTAGTCAGCCATTTCCCTGCTGTGAAGGCGACCGATATGCCGGGGCCTTACCGCGGCTCGGTGGTCCGTGTCCGCTCGGAGAACGTCATCGATACGACCAGCGAACGCATCGACCAGCCAGCTGTCGACAAAATGCTCTCCGCCGGTATCGCGTCTCTCACCGGCGCCAAATCCGAGAAAGACGCCTGGGCTTCGTTCTTCGATTCCAGCGACGTGGTCGGCATCAAGGTGAACTGCTCCGGCGCGCCCGTCATTCGCGCGTCGCCCGAAGTGGTGGCGGGGATTGTCCGCAGCCTGATGAGCGTTGGCGTGAAGCCTGCCAATATTTATATCTACGAACGCTTCCTCAATCAGCTGGTCAGTGTCCAATACGATCGCTACGTGCCTCAAGGCGTGCAGATCGTCGCCATTGAGAACCCTCCAGGCTCAATGGTGGGATACGATCCGAAGACCTACGTCGAAGTCAGTTTCTTCGGCGAGGACGACACCCGTTCCAACCTGGCACGGCTTGTCACGGAGCGTTTCACAAAAATCATCAACGTGCCGAACGCCAAGGAGCACCAGGCGTCGGGCGTCACCGGCTGCCTGAAAAACCTTGCTTACGGCGATTTTTCGAACGTCGCGCGTTCGCATATGCGGGAAAAGACCAATACGCTTTCCTTCATCGGCACGCTGGCCTCGGTGGAACCGCTGCGCTCGAAATGCGTGCTGAACATCATGGACGGCATCCGCGCCGTCTGGCACGGCGGACCGTTTTCCGAGGAAAAGAAGTACCGTTTCTATCCCAAGCTGATGATGTTCTCGACCGACCCGGTAGCCATGGACCGTCTCCTGATCGACTTGATCGACGACAAGCGCAAAGCCGAGGGTGCCCCCTCGGTATTTGACCGTTCGCCTTCTCTCATCGACCGCCGCGCGCATCTGGATTTTCACAAGAACACCTTCGTCCGCGAACCCGGCCACATTGAATACGCGGCCAGGAACTTCAACCTCGGCGAGTACGATAAGAGCCGGATCAAGTTGACTTCACTCGACGTTTGATCGTCACGTCCGCATGCTGACTCATGGCGGTTCAAATGCCGGCGCGGAACCGCCATGCGTGAGCATGCGGACAGGCGGGAAGGTCTTCACCCAAAGGTCCGGTAGGGCAATTGTCCTAGCGTTGCGGTAAGATTTGTGGCAGCATGGTTGGAAACACGTTATTTGCTCGTTAATCCCTGATGGGATCTCGTGCTGCGAAAAAGGGGTATTGAAAAATGAAATTGCGTTCGTTCGCCGGAATGTTTCTCGCGGTGTTTTTCGCCGTTGCGGCTCATGCTCAGCTCGCCACCACCACCTCCCTGGTGGGAACGGTCAGCGACTCCAGCGGTAAGGTGATTGCGGGCGCGAAAGTAACCGCGACCGAAACCCGTACTCACGATATCTACAACACCACCACGAACGGACAGGGTAACTACACCTTTGAATTCGTCCGCGTTGGTGTCTACAGCATCACGGTGGAGCAGACCGGGTTTCAGAAGATCACCAAGACCGGCATCATCGTCGATATCGATCAGACGGTTCGCACCGACATCGCTCTGTCCGTCGGCGCCGTGTCGCAATCGGTGACCGTGGAAGCGATTGTTTCCGCCATCAAGACCGACGACGCGTCGGTGTCGGAGATTCTCTCGACCCGCAGCGTTGCCGAACTGCCGGTGAACGGCCGCGATGCGATGAGCCTGGCGACCAGCACTCCTGGCGTGCTCCAGGGAACCAAATCCTCACAGACCGGCACGCCGCCGGGCGAGGATTTCAACGGCGCCGGCACGCGCGAGATTCAGAACGAAATGTCGGTCGACGGCATCAGCATCATGAACAACCTGATCACCACGACGCCGGTGCAGCCGATGATCGAGGCGATTCAGGAGGTCGAGATTCAGTCCGGCACCTACTCGGCGCAGTACGGCTCTTATCTCGGCGTGCACATCAACATGGTCACCAAGTCAGGCACCAATCAGGTACACGGCTCGCTGTTCGAATTCCTGAACAACCAGGTTCTGAACGCCCGCAACTTTTTCACGTTGCCGACGCCGGCCAATCCTCTGGCCGCCAAGCCTCCTTTGCGCCAGAACCAGTACGGCGTCGAGGTCGATGGCCCGGTGATGATTCCGAAACTGTATGACGGCCGGAACAAGACCTTCTTCATGGCGTCGTTCGGAGGCTTCCAGTTGGTGCAGTCGGCTACGTCTCTATCCACGTCCATGCCGGCATCGTTTTTCACGGGTAATTTTTCCACCGTCCCGACAGGCAGTATCACCGGCGGCGTGCTCAAGGATCCGCAGAACGGCAACGCTCCGTTCCCGGGCAATATCATTCCGACGTCGCGGCTCTCTCCGGTCGCATTGAAGCTTCAGGCGTACTACCCGGCAACCGATTTGCCGGGCCTGGCCAGCAATTACTCGGTGCCGGTGCCGACCACCATCAAAACCAACCAGACGGTGGATCGCGTCGACCAGAATATTGGCGACAAGGTT
>Ga0182030_10001279_pt1 | contig 51439 bp, 47 predicted proteins | sample 812S3MmetaG_FD_121299 | JGI IMG/M metagenome (GOLD analysis project Ga0182030, IMG submission 121299) | Permafrost microbial communities from Stordalen Mire, Sweden - 812S3M metaG (Illumina Assembly) | ecosystem: Environmental > Terrestrial > Soil > Wetlands > Permafrost | place: Sweden... | reverse complement strand
TCTCGCACCCTCGATGTCGAGGCGCGCGCGGTGCAGCATCAAGGCATGGCGCAACGAGGCGCCGAGAAGCTGATTATAATCGCCGCCTTCGATGAAGACGCGGCGCGCGCCCACGTCGAGCGCGGCGAAATCGCCCTGAAAGGCCCCGTTCACGGCATGATCGAGGACGAGGCTCGAGGCGTCGGAGACGATCGCCGCCACGTGATCAAGCCCGATTTCGCCGCCGCCATGGGCGTAAAGCACGAGCTTCGCCAGCTCGGCGCGCGTCGAAGACCGATCCTGGCCGAGCAGGGAGACCAGCAGAGCTTTGGCGTCGGGGGCGATCGAAAGGCTGGCGGCCGCGACTTCGGCGTCGATCAGCTGGCCGATGTCCTTGGCGGAATCGGGATAGCATTCGATCGCCGCCGCGTTTTTCTCCCGCTCGCAAAGCTTGCGAAGCGCCGCGTCCTTTTTCAGCGCGCCGGCTTCGATCACGATGGCGCAATCGCGCGGCGGGGCGGCGAGAACCGGCTCGAGCGCTGTGAGGAAAGCTTTGCCCTGCGCCTCGATCGAGATCGCCCGCTTGCCCCCGAAAAGCGGAATCGTATTGGCCTCGTCGGCGAGCCGGAGCGGGTCGGCGGCAAGATCGTCCCCCGCGAGCCGGATCAGCTGGAACGGATCCTTCGGATCATCGACGAAGCGGCGAATGAGCGCTTGGCGCCGCTCGGAGACGAGCCCCGCGTCGGGGCCAAAAACGAGGTACAGGAAGACATGCGCGGGCGGGCGGGCGAGAAAGCGGTCGGCCTCATAGGATTTGACCGCGACCATCGGCGGTTTATCCGCGCCCGGCGAAGCCGGCGGCGATCTGGGTGCGAATCTGATCGGCGAGCGTTTTCGCGTCGCGAATCTCGGCGTCGCGCGCGGCGCGAAGATTGGCGAATCTCTGACTCGTCCGGTCATAGCTCGCAATCGTGGTCACCGTTCCCTTCATGATGGGCTCGCCGCCTTGCGCCGGAAGCAGCCGGTAGTCGGCGCTGACGATGATGGTCGCCGCGCTCGGATAGCCGGTCACCGTGTCGAACAACGGACTCTGGGCGTTTTCCCGCAAGTTGATCGCGAGCCGGTATTTCGGCGTAACCTTCGACCCCGTGCCATTGAAGGCGAAGATCAGCTCATTGCCGAGATAATGCCCGAGCCGCTCCGGCATCGGATTGATCGCGATCGCCTGCAATTCGCTGGCGACGTCGCCATCGGCGCTGAGCGGCCCATAGAGCGGCTGGAAGCAGCCCGCCAGGACAAGGCCGGCGAGCAGCGCTGCAAGTCGGCTGGCCAAGCTCCGGCCGCGCGCGATCCGATCAGACGACGACATTCACGATCCTTTGCGGAACGATGATGATCTTCTTCACTGGGCGGCCTTCGAGCGCGCGCTGGACGGCGTCAAGCGCAAGCGTCGCCGCTTCGATCGCTTCATTCGCCGCATCGCGCGCGATGATGAGGTCGCCGCGTTTCTTGCCATTGACCTGCACAGGCAAAGCGATCGTATCCTCGACCACGAGAGCCCTGTCGGCGACAGGCCAAGACGCCTCCGAAACGAGGCCCGCATGGCCGAGCCGCGCCCAGCATTCCTCGGCGAGATGCGGCATCATCGGAGCAAACGAGAGGACCAGGAATTCAGCCGCCTCACGAAAAGCGCAGCGCATGTCGAGGCCTATGTCTTCGCTCTCGATGGCGCCGACCGCCGCCGAGAGCTTGTTGGCGAGATCATGCACCTGCGCGATCGCGCGGTTGAAGCGCAGCCGCTCAATGTCCTCCTCGACCTTGATTAAAGCGGCGTGAGCCGCCTTGCGAATATTGACCGCCGGCTCCGACAGGCCCGCAGGCAATGAGGCGTCGCGCGGCGCAGCGAGGATGACGAGCTCGCCGACGAGACGCCACAGGCGCTGGACGAATTTCGCCGAGCCCTGAACGCCCTCCTCGGTCCAGATCACATCTCGCTCGGGCGGCGAATCCGAGAGCACGAACCAGCGCGCGGTGTCCGCCCCGAAGGTCCCGATGATCTCGTCCGGGTCCACCGTGTTGCGCTTCGATTTCGACATTTTCTCGATCGCGCCGATCTCAAGTTTGTACCTAAATGTGCCATCGGACGCCTTGATTACGTGTTCGTCAGGCTCATTCTTCGATGTCACTTGGAACGTGGTATTAGCAGTGCGCACCCCATTTTCGTCGTGTATCTCAACCTCCGCGGGTGCGACCCAGCTGCCGTTCAGTTGGCGATAGGTCTCGTGCACGACCATGCCTTGCGTGAACAGCCCGGAGAACGGCTCCTTCAGCGCGCCCACATGACCGGTCGCCTGCATCGCGCGGGTGAAAAACCGGGCGTAGAGGAGGTGCAGAATCGCATGTTCGATCCCGCCTATATATTGGTCGACGGGCAGCCAACGCTCAACCAGCCCCGCGCTCGTCGGCGCGGCTTCGTTCCAAGGGTCGGTGAAGCGGACGAAATACCAGGACGAATCGACGAACGTGTCCATCGTGTCCGTCTCGCGCCGCGCCGGCCCGCCGCAGCTCGGACAGGCGACATGTTTCCAGGTCGGGTGACGGTCGAGCGGATTGCCGGGCTCTTCGAAAGAAACATCCTTGGGCAATTCAACCGGGAGATCGGCTGCGGGAACCGGGACCGCGCCGCAGGCCGCGCAATGGATGATCGGGATCGGACAGCCCCAATACCGCTGGCGCGAAATCCCCCAGTCGCGTAGCCGGTAATTGACTTGGCGCTTGGCTTGCGGGCGATTCCCGATGGTGTTCGCTTCGAGACGCCGCGCGACCACCTCCTTCGCCGCATCGATCGTCAGCCCATCGAGAAAGCGCGAATTGATCAAAACTCCGTCGCCGTCATAGGCCGCATCGGAAATCGTGAAAGAGGCAGGATCGACGTCCGGCGGGCAGACGACGGGCGTATTCCCGAGGCCGTATTTATTGGCGAAATCGAGGTCGCGCTGATCATGCGCCGGGCAGCCGAAAATCGCGCCGGTCCCATAGTCCATCAGAACGAAATTGGCGACATAGACGGGCAGACGCCAATCCAAATCGAAAGGATGGAAGACCTTGAGCCCCGTGTCATAGCCTTTCTTTTCCGCGCTCTCGATGGCGGCCTCCGACGTGCCGACATGGCGGCAGTCGGCTATGAAGGCGGCGAGCGCCGGGTCCGTCTTGGCGCATTCCGCCGCGAGCGGATGGTCGGGCGCAAGCGCGATGAATTTCGCGCCGAACAAAGTATCGGGCCTTGTCGTGTAGACTTCGATTTCGCTCGAAGCAGCGCTTTGCCCCGGCGCAAGCTCGAAACGGATGAGCAGGCCTTCGGAGCGGCCGATCCAGTTCGCCTGCATGAGGCGGACCTTTTCCGGCCAGCGCGGGAGATCGTCGAGAGATTTCAGGAGATCCTCGGCGTAATCGCTGATCTTGAGGAACCATTGCGTCAGCTCGCGCTGCTCGACGAGAGCGCCCGAGCGCCAGCCGCGCCCGTCGATGACCTGCTCATTGGCGAGAACGGTGTGGTCGACCGGGTCCCAATTGACTTTCGACTGCTTGCGGTCAACGAGCCCGGCGGCGAGAAAGTCGAGAAACATCTTTTGCTGATGCTTGTAATAGCTCGGATCGCAGGTGGCGATCTCGCGCGACCAATCGAGCGACAGGCCCATGGACTTGAGCTGCGCCCGCATGCTCGCAATATTGGCGTAGGTCCAAGCCGCCGGATGGCTCTTGTTCTGCATGGCCGCGTTCTCCGCCGGCATGCCGAAAGCGTCCCACCCCATGGGGTGGAGCACGTTGAACCCCCGCGCGCGCTTGTATCGCGCGATCACATCGCCCATCGTGTAATTGCGGACATGCCCCATGTGAATCCGGCCCGAAGGATAGGGAAACATCTCGAGGACATAATATTTTGGGCGCGGATCGTCGTTGAGGGTCCGAAACGTGCCGGATTCATCCCAAAGCTCACGCCATTTGGGTTCCGTTTCACGGGCGTTGTAGCGCTCGAAGTCCATGATTTCCGATTGTCGATGGCGTTTGGAGTGTTGACGTCAATAGAGGCGTACACAGCATTATTTGGACCGGCGGGTCAATCTTATTGGAACCCCCAGACGCAGCCGCGGGTCTAGTTTCAAGCCGCCGCCGCATGATTGAAAGGCAAGAGTTTTGCGACCAGAACCGCCCGACCCAAACGCACCATCCGCGCAAAGCGTAAACCTTTTGCAAACCACGCTCGATCGTCTCGCCGAAGTTCGCGCGCGGATCGCGCGCGCCGCGCGCGACGCCGGCCGCAAGCCCGAGGAGATCGCCCTCGTCTGCGTTTCGAAGACTTATGGCGCAAAAGACATCGAGCCCGTCATCGAAGCCGGGGAGCGGATTTTCGGCGAGAACCGGGTTCAGGAAGCGATGGAGAAATGGCCGCCGCTGCGCCATCGCCATTCCGGCCTCGAACTGCACCTCATCGGCCCCTTGCAGTCCAACAAGGCGCATGAGACTGTTTCCTTTTTCGATGTGATCGAGACCGTGGACCGGGACAAAATCGCCAAGGCACTCGCCGAAGAGATCAAAAAAACCGGCCGCCATCCGCGCCTCTACGTTCAGGTCAACACTGGCGCGGAGCCGCAGAAGGCCGGCGTTTTGCCGGACGAGGCCGACGCCTTCATCGAAACCTGCCGCAAGACCCACGGCCTTGAAATTTCAGGCCTCATGTGCATTCCACCGGTCAATGACCAAGCCTCGCCGCATTTCGCGCTTTTGAGCCAGATCGCCAAGCGCAACGGGATCGCGACGCTGTCGATGGGGATGAGCGGCGATTTCGAGCTGGCGATTCAGCTCGGCGCAACCCACGTCCGAGTCGGCAGCGCGATCTTTGGAGCGAGAACGTAGCGCGCCCCTACTCCTGTTCGACCAGCGCCAACATCTGACGCGCCGTGCGCAGCACGTGGCGGCCTTTCATGCGCGCATGCAGGAGACGGTTCAGGCCAGCGGCCAGCAATGGCGCAGATTCCGGCAAAGCTTCGATCAGCGCCCTGCCGGCAAGCAAAGTCTTGAGCAGATGCACCGAAACGATAAAGCGTTCGCGCCCGTGATCGAAAAGCGCGCGCGTGCTCGCCGCTAGAAATCCGTTAACGTCGGCGACCGCATAGGGCGCGGCATCGAGCGAGGGATCAGTGTAAGCGTCATTGCGGCCGACGAAACAGGCGAGCTGAAGCAGGACGGCGGGCCAAAGATCAGGCGCGAGCCGCGACGCTGTCAGCCCGGCGTCGGCGAAGGTCAACGCATGGGTGAAGTCGAGCCAGCCGACATTGTCGGCGATCTTGCCGTCGACCCGCGTCAAAAGCGTCTCGTCGGCGTGAAGAAGCTGCCAGGCGGCGCGCTCAACAAGCGCCGCGAAAATGCGCTCCGGCGGATGCCGCGCGCCCCAAGAAGCGACGACGCCCTTCGCCGTCTTCGGCGAAATCCCCGATAGGCTCGCGGGCGCCAAAGGGGGACAGGGTTCAAACGCCTCCCCCCAGCAAGCGAGAGTGCGGCGATAGGCGGAAAATTCCGGCAGCAGGTCCTCGCGCGTCGCATAGGCGAGGCTTCGCGTCAGGAGGAGCAGAAGCGCGGACTCGGCCTCGCACCCAAGCCTCCGCGCGAGCTCGGCGGTCTTGACCGAATAGATCGCGGAATGGCCGAAATCATTATAATGCGCCAACGCTGCAGCGAGGAGCGTAGGCAGAAGCTCCGTCGCCGTCAGCCCGGCGCTCAAGGCGCCGCGCATAAGCGCGATGGCGCGAGCCTCATCCTCCGCCTCGATCGCTTCGAGGAAGGCGGCCTCGCTCCAAGCCGCTTCGCCGGGCGGGAAAGGAAAGCGCTTCGCGCCCTGGCCGTCGTCGGCGATATGGCCGAGGATTTCGCCGAGGCAGGCGAGCTTTTCGTCCGGCGCCGTCGCATCGCCATCGTGGAGGCGCAGCCACTCGGCCGCGCCGGCGATCGCATGCGTGGTCCCGAACTCCAGACGGTTCGCGACCCAAGCAATGGCGCGGCGGACCGCGTCGACAGGGTCGGCGCCGAGCCGCCCCAATCTCGCGGTCTCGCGCACCAGACGCTGCTGATCCATATCCTCCAAGGCTTGCTCGAGATCGGCCAGGATCGCATCGCGGCGAAGCGCCGGATCTGGCGGCGACAGGTCGAGCCAGACGCGTTCGCCCTCAATCCGCGCCGGATAAAGCGGCAATCGGTCGCCGCCGATGAGCGTGGCGCCCGAAGCGAGATCGAATTTCCAATTATGCCAATTGCAGGTCAGCACGCAGCCGTTCGACAAAGTCCCTTCGGACAAAGGATAGCCTTCATGCGGGCAGCGATTGGCGCAGGCGTAGACCTCCGTCCCATTATGGACCAGGAGGATCTGACGCCCCTCCTGCCTCACGAGCAGCTTGCCCTTCGCCTTGAGATCCGCGGCAGACAAAACGTCGATCCAGGCCATGGCCCGCTCCTTCGTCGCAAAGCGCTCGTCCCCCCATGTCGAAAATAGGTTCGAAACCAGCAGGGCGCAATCAACGCCCGTGGCGAATAGCCTCATCTGACCGTAAGCGCCGTCTTGCGCGAGAGGCGCGGCAGCAGCCGGCGCAGATCGTCAGGGCGAAGCGCGACGCATCCTTCGGTCGGCGCAAGATCCGGCCGCGCGCAGTGAAGAAAAATCGCGCTGCCGCGAGTCTTGCGGCGCGGACGGATATTGTAATCAAGCACGATCATCACATCGTAGAGACGGTCGTCGCGCCACAATTTTTCGTGAGAGGCCTTGCAAGGCAGGCGCACGGGGCGGTTATAGGCCGAGCTATCAGGATCGTCGCACCAGCCGTCGCGCGGGCGGATCGGCCGAATTGGCAAAAGCGTCGCATTGCGCGATATACGATCCGCCCTGTAAAAGCCGAAGAGGAGGCGGAACTCGCCGGCGGGGGTGGCGTGATCGCCTTCCCGCTTGTCGCGCTCGACCCGGCCAGCGCCTATGGCGCAGCGAATCACGACCGGACCGGCGCGCAGCCTCCCCGATCGAAACATTTCCCCTCGAGCTTGAGCTGGGGAGAGCGTCACGATGAGCCGGCGGAGACTGCGCTTGACTATCTTTAGGTCCGAGCCGGACTTCTTACACCGCGCCAAATGGGCGTTCGAAACCCCGCAAGACTTCAAATTCCTGTAAGCTTTACTAGATGCGGCCTGGGGTCGGGCCAAGGCGAACCTGCGCGGCGCGCGGGAGTTTCCCGGGGTTTTTACAGTGGCCCTCATCGAAGCCTCTTGTTTCCTTGTGCATTTTCCAAGCAGTTTCGCGTCGAATGTGCTTTAACGCTTGCCAAGCAGTAGAAAGCAAAGGAGTCTCTTGCTGGTGAACTCGACGACATCTGAGGAGGTTTTGCTCGACTGGGCGGGGGGCGAACGTTCGAATACATGCCGATCATTGGGCGGGGCGCGATGATGCGGGATCCATCAAGGACAAGTCCATGACCCAGGTTCTCAAAATCCTGATTGCAGACGACGACGCGGATCTGCGCGCGGCCTTGGCCGAACAGCTCGCCTTGCATGAGGAATTTTTTGCTGTCCATGCGGATTCGGCGCAAGGCGCCCTTACCGCATCGCGCAAGGAGCCTCCGGACCTCGTCATCATGGACGTCGGCCTGCCGGACATGGACGGCCGCGAAGCGGTCAAGCGCATGCGCGAGGAAGGCTTCAAGAATCCGATCATCATGCTGACTGGGCATGACACCGAGTGGGACACGGTGCAAGGCCTCGACGCGGGCGCGAATGATTACGTAACGAAGCCTTTCCGCTTCGCCGTCCTTCTCGCGCGCATGCGGGCGCATCTGCGCCAGCACGAGACCAATGAAGAGGCCCTGTTCCGAATCGGGCAATATACTTTCCAGCCGAGCGCGAAGCATCTTATCGGCGAAACCGGCGGCAAGCTTCGCCTGACCGAGAAGGAAACCGCCATTCTGCGCTTTCTCTATCGCGCCGGACAAACAGTAGTCACCCGGGAAGTGCTTCTGCGCGAGGTTTGGGGCTATAACTCCAATGTGACCACGCATACTCTGGAGACGCATATCTATCGGTTGCGGCAAAAGATCGAGCGCGATCCGGCCAAGGCGCAGCTTCTTATCACCGAGGCCGGCGGCTATAAGCTTGTGCCTTGAGCCCCAGGGCCATGCGAACGGGCGCCCGCTTCGCTTGCTGTCATGTTTTCGGGCCGGGAAGGCGCAGCGATGGCTTTGGAAGATGATATCGGGAAACTCAGCCGCAACGCCACATTCGCGGCGCTCGAGCCCGACGCTTTGCGGCTGATCGCCTTTTCGGCCGAAACGCGCATCCTGCGCGCTGGCGATATTCTGTTTCGCCGCGACGAGCCTTCAAACGGCGGCTTCGTCGTGCTCTCGGGCTCGATCGCTCTCGACGCGTCCGATCTCGGCGCCTCTACGGCGCGGATCGTCAGGCCTCCCGCGCTGATCGGCGATATCGCCATGCTGACGCAGACGGTGCGGCCGGCGACGGCGATCGCACGCGAGCCGTCGAGCGTCTTGCGCATTTCGAGGCAGCTCTTCCATCGCGTTCTGAACGAATATCCGGCCAGCGCCGAACGGCTGCGGCGATCCCTCGCGGCAAGGCTCTCGGATTTCACCCGCGAGCTCGACGCAGTGCGGCAAAGCGCTTTTGCGCCAGCCGAAGACGAAAAAGCCGCGCCTCATAAATCGAAATGAACGATCACCGGCACGTGATCGGATGGGCGATCCCATCCCCGGCTCTCGCGCAAAACCTGCATTCCACCGAGATTCGGCTTGAGGCTCTCGCTGACCCAGACGTGGTCGAGCCTCCGGCCTTTATCGGACTTCGACCAGTCCTGCGCCCGGTAGCTCCACCACGTGTAAAGCTTTTCCTCTCGCGGAACATGATGGCGCAGCGCGTCGACCCAGGGCCCGGCTTCTAGCACGCGGCCGAGCTTCTCGACTTCGACGGGGGTATGGCTGACGACGCGCAGCAGCGCCTTATGGCTCCAAACGTCCGTCTCGAGCGGCGCGATATTGAGGTCGCCGACCATCACCGCATCCTTGCCGGCGATCTTTTTGGAGGTCATCCATTGCTCCATTTCATCGAGAAATGCGAGCTTATGGGCAAATTTCGGATTGATGATCGGGTCAGGCTCATCGCCCCCGGCTGGCACGTAGAAATTATGCAGCTCTATGGCGCGGCCATCGTGCGGGTTCAGCGTCACGGCGATATGCCGGGCGTCGCCCTTCTCGCAGAATTCACGGCGGTCGATTGCACCAAACGGAAGCTTAGAAGCGACCGCCACGCCGTGATAGCCCTTCTGTCCATTGATGGCGACATGCGCATAGCCGAGCTTATGAAAATCGACGAGCGGAAACTCGCTGTCGCGGCACTTCGTCTCCTGCAGGCAAAGCACGTCAGGAGCGTATTCGCGCAAGAAGCGGGCGACGAGATCGATGCGCAGACGGACCGAGTTGATGTTCCAGGTGGCGAAAGTCAGGCGCATGTCGAACTCCGCAGCCAAACGCGCGAGAGCGCGCCCCGATCAAATGGACTCATTTGATCGATAAGGACACGCTCAAATTCAAAGAGATGCAGCATGTTCCGATCGAAAAAGTCGATCAGCTTTTTCGGAACACGCTCTAACGATTGACCATGCTGGAGCCTGCGCTGCAAGCGCGAAGCGCGCCCAGCCCACAATATTGTTTGGAGCCGGCCAGGATTGACAAAAAGATGGGCGCCCGGCTTGCGGCCGGACGCCCTCTAGGAGCGACTTATCGCCGGGAGGGGTCCAGCGAAAGCTGATCTAGACGAAACGGGGGGGGATACGCCCGACCAGTTGCATCGCTCGCATAGAGGTTAGGTAGGCGCCCGCTCGATGCGATTCAAGCCGCCGCGCTGGCTTTGCGCTGGGCATTTCGATGTCAATTATTTGTGTTCAGCATTCTTTCCTGTGTGATCTGGAACAGGGCCGGATCCGGCTTTTTCGACAGATCAACGTTGAAGAGAGAGATCAGAGTCTCATAGCCTTGCGGGTCGGTTATCTGCCATTGCTTCAACGTGAACTTCGCTGGATCGAAGACGAGCTTGATGCGCGACGTTCCGCCGAAGGTGGCCTTGTCCTCGACCACGATGGTGACGGCGTTCGGGTCGCTCGTCACATCGACGATCTTGACGTCGCTATTGAGGTCGACGTGATCCTTCAGAAGGAACTTCAACGGCGTCTGGCTGATGAAATAAATGTCCTTGGTCGCGGTCTTGCGATCATGCACAGCGACCGAAAGACCATCGGCGACGATCTCCAAGGTCGCGGGCTGGGCGTATTCGAAGCGCAATTTTCCCGGCCGCTGGACGAAGATCTTCCCCTCGGAGCGCCGGCCGTCGGGGCCGATCTGAACGAAATCGCCGACCATTGTCGAGGCGGCGTTGAAATAGTCATTGGCCTTCTGGACGGCGACCAAGGGTTCGAGCGGGACAAAGGCCTTGGCCGGCGCGGCCGCGGCGGCCGGCTTGGGCGGCCTCGGATTCGTCGCTGCGGTCTCGGCGCGGAGCGCGGCCGCGCCGAGGAGGCCGAGGCACATGGCGAGAAATATCCGTACCGCTTGTCTCATGAAAATCGCCTTTAGAGATCGTGAAGCTTCACGATTAGAAAGTTGATATGGCCTTAATGGGACGCGAGGTCTAGCGGAGCCTGAGCAAGACCTGCTCCGCCTTCAGTCCAAATCCAACATTGCGGATCGGCGAAGGATGCAGCCACGACGTCAGAATCGCTCCACATTCCGCAGCATGATTGCGTTGACGCCGCCTAACACAATTGCAAGCCATAACAAGGCCTTGTTATGGCTAAATCGAACGGAGACAAATTAAGAACGGCCCAAGTAAATCGCCTTGTTTTGGGCGACGCGTTCGATGTCCGCCTGCACCAACATCGAGCAAAGGCGCTCGAGAGAGGTTTTTGGCTCCCACCCTAATTTCGCCCGCGCTTTTTCGGGATTGCCGATCAATATCTCGACTTCCGAGGGACGGTAGAAGCGCGGATTGATCTGAACCAGGGTCGCGCCATTCGACGCCGCTACGCCGCGCTCCTGATCCCCGCTCCCGACCCATTCCAATTCGACCCCCGCCGCGCGAAAGGACATGGTTGCGTAATCGCGCACGGTTTCCGCGTGGTTGGTGGCCAGAACAAATGTGTCGGGCTCCGCAGCTTGCAGCATCAGCCACATCCCTTCCACATATTCTTCGGCATAGCCCCAATCGCGGATGGCGCCGAGATTGCCCAGTTCAACCGTCTTCTGCAGCCCCGCGCATATGCGGGAGACCGCAATGCTCATCTTGCGGGTCACAAACTCGGGACCGCGAAGCGGCGACTCGTGATTGAAAAGGATCCCCGACGCGGCGAAAATCCCATAGGCCTCCCGGTAATTCACAGCCATCCAATGCGCGTAAAGCTTGGCGGCCCCATAAGGGCTCCGCGGATAAAATGGCGTCGCTTCGTCTTGTGGAATACATTGCACCGCCCCAAACATTTCGGCGGATGAGGCTTGATAGAAACGAATGCGAGGATTGACGGCGCGAATCGCCTCGAGCAAATAAACAGGTCCCAGTCCGGTCATCTGCCCCGTCGCAATGGGCTGATCGAAGGAGACATGGACGAAGGTCTGAGCCGCGAGGTTGTAAATTTCATCCGGCTCCGTCGCCTCGATGAGCCGCAACCCGGTGCTCAAATCGGTGAGATCATATTCCCGCAAATGCAGGTTTGGATGCTCGAAAACGCCAAGTTCTTGGATACGCCAAAAATTGGGCGTGCTGGAGCGCCTATATGTCGCGTACACTTTATAGCCGCGGTTCAGGAGAAATCTCGATAAGTACGCGCCGTCTTGACCTGTCACCCCTGTGATGAGTGCGGTTTTCATGGAGAGTCCTATTGTTGCAATTATTCGTGGGGATATGACATCACGTTCTTCTGATGCTCAGCCCATTTCGCATCTACGTATGAACGAAACTTTGTTTTGAATATTTCAGTTGAGAAACCCTTCGCATGTTCTCTGATGCGTTGAGGGTCAAATTTATGCTCTATGCTTTCAAATCTTTCTATGGCCTCGCAAATCGCTTTAGGCGTTTGCGTTGAGAAGAAAAGCCCAGTCACGCCATCAACCACAGTCTCCCGTGCGCCGCCCTTTCCAAAGGCCAAGACAGGCGTGCCGCAGGCTTGCGCCTCAAGCGGCGCGATTCCGAAATCCTCTTCCGACGCGAATATGAAGCACCTGGCTTTTTGCATATATTCTAGAAGAACTGGAAATGGCTGAAATCCCAATACTTTTACGTTGCTCGTAGCCTCCGCTTCGATTTGCTTGAACAGCGGGCCTGTGCCTATGACCACCAGCTTGCGATCTTTCATATGGCTAAAGGCCTCTACGATTAATTGGATTTTCTTATAGGGAACCAATCTGGAGGACGTGAAGTAGAAATCTTCGCGCGGACCAGGTCCGATGACGAAATCATCAACTTCGACATTAGGATAAATCACGGTGGAGGGACGCCGGTACACCTTCCATATCCGGCGCGCGATATAGCCGGAGCAAGCGACGAAATGATCGACGCCATTGGCCGTGCGCGAATCCCATATGCGCATGCGATGCAAAAGATAGCGAACCAATGCGCTTCGGAAGCCTTTTGTGAGCTTCGATTCCTCTAGATATTGGTGCTGAAAGTCCCAAGCATACCGTATCGGCGTATAGCAATAGCAAATATGCAATTGATCGGCGCCCGTCAGCACGCCTTTGGCGACCGCGTGGCTGTTCGATATGACCAGATCATAGTCCGACAAATCATGCTGCTCGATCGCTATTGGCATCAGCGGAAAAAGATGGCGATAAAGGTGCTTTGAGAATGGGATTCTTTGAAGAAAGGACGTTCTGATCTTGGTCTTGGCGAAAGCCGCCCTTTCATGTTCCGGCAAATAATCGATGAGACAGAATAAGTCCGCGTCCGGAAACAGCGAAATGATCGCCGCAAGCACTTTGTCCGATCCCGCGTAGGTCGTAAGCCACTCATGGACCAATGCAACTTTCATGATCCCACATCCCCGGTCGAGTTATTTTACATTAGGCTAGGATCCGTTCCGAGGAAATCGGATCATGCGCCCGCCGCCCTCGTTTTTCGTCGCCATAGGCAAATCGGCGGCGCGGCGTCGGGCTTCCCGCCATGTCGCGCGGTTATCGAACGTAAGCTTTGTCGCTTGCAGAATCTGCTGCGCCTGCTCCGCCGATAGCTCCGTCGCTCAAGCGGAAGCATGGATTTGCCCGGAAGCATAGCCGCAAACGGGTCAAACTCTTAAGATCGTAATGCGACGGCTTTTGATCCGGCCCCGGAAAGGTTCGGACCGCCCTGACGCATCGAGACCTGGTTTTCGCCCTCACTTTGTGCCTTGAGGCGGCGCGACACGTAGTTCCGCGCCAACCTTCACCCCTCGGCCGCAATGTCGAACGCGCCGCGATCGACGCCGCCGCCAACGAGGATTGCGCGCTTCCCCGAATGATTGGGGGCGCCGACGACGCCTTCCTTCTCCATCCGTTCGACGAGGGAAGCCGCCTTATTATAGCCGACCGACAGGCGCCGTTGGATATAGCTCGTCGAGCATTTTCGATCGCGCAGGACGATATTCACGGCGCGGTCGTAAAGATCGCCCGATTCCTCGGCGTCCATGCTCCCCGGCGCAGGCCCCTCGCCATCGTCGCCGTCGCCCGGCTCCTCCTCGGTGATGGCGTCGAGATAGTCCGGCTGGCCCTGGGTTTTCAAATGGGCGACCACCTTTTCGACTTCGCCATCGGCGACGAATGGACCATGCACGCGCGAGATTCGCCCGCCGCCCGCCATGTAGAGCATGTCGCCTTGACCAAGAAGCTGCTCGGCGCCCTGCTCGCCGAGAATCGTGCGGCTGTCGATCTTGGAGGTGACCTGAAACGAGATGCGGGTCGGAAAATTCGCCTTGATCGTGCCGGTGATGACGTCGACCGAGGGCCTTTGCGTCGCCATGATGAGGTGAATGCCCGCCGCGCGCGCCATCTGGGCGAGGCGCTGGATCGCGCCCTCGATGTCCTTGCCGGCGACCATCATCAGATCGGCCATTTCATCGACAATCACGACGATGAACGGCAGAACCGAAAGCTCCATCGCCTCGTGCTCGTAGATGGCCTCGCCGGTCTCGCGGTCATAGCCCGTCTGAACGGTCCGCATGATCGTCTCGCCCTTCGCCGCCGCCTCCGTCACGCGCGCGTTAAAGCCTTCGATGTTGCGGACGCCGACCTTGGACATTTTCTTATAGCGGTCCTCCATCTCGCGGACCGCCCATTTCAGCGCGACGACCGCCTTTTTCGGGTCGGTGACGACGGGGGTCAGCAAATGCGGGATGCCGTCATAGACCGAGAGTTCGAGCATTTTCGGATCGACCATGATGAGCCGGCATTCCTCCGGCCGGAGCCGGTAAAGCAAGGACAGGATCATCGTGTTGATCGCGACCGATTTGCCCGAGCCCGTGGTTCCCGCCACGAGAAGATGCGGCATGCGGGCGAGATCGACGATGATCGGCTCGCCGCCGATCGTCTTTCCAAGCGCAATGGCGAGCCTGTGCTTCGACTGCTCGAAATCCTCGGACCCAAGCAATTCGCGCAAGAAAACCGTCTCGCGGCGCTGGTTCGGCAGCTCGATGCCGATGGCGTTGCGGCCCTGAACCACGGCGACGCGGGCGGAGATCGCCGACATCGAGCGGGCGATGTCATCGGCGAGGCCGATGACCCGCGAGGATTTGATGCCGGGCGCGGGCTCGAGCTCATAAAGCGTCACGACGGGGCCGGGACGGACATTGATGATCTCGCCCTTGACGCCGAAATCCTCGAGCACGCCTTCGAGGAGCCGGGCGTTCTGGCTGAGGGCGTCCTCGGAGACCTTGTTCGTCACGGTTTTTTTCGCTTCCGCCAGCATATGGAGCGGCGGCAAGAGATAGTCGCGCCGCGCCATGCGATCGAGCATGGAGGGGCGCGCTTCCTTAAGGGCGCGCTGCCCTGGCTTGACCGCCGCGGGGGCCGGGCCGATGATTCTGCGGTTCTGGCCGAGATCTCCGCCCCGTTCTGGCGACGGCGCCGCCGCTTTGCCTTTGTCACGGGCGGCGCGGGCCAAGGGCGGCGCATAGTCGGCTGCGTCGAAGCCGGAATCAGCAAACAAAGGCTCCGGCCATTGCAGCGGCTCAACGGCGAGATCGAGCGGCCGGTCGATTCCGCCTTCGGCTCGCGCTGGGCGGGTTCCCCAAATGCGCTGCGCCGGCGCCTCGGCGCGGGCGCGCCGGCGCGCGAAGAAGCGCGCCAGAGCCGCCTTGAGGCTCAGGCCCGCATGGATCAAGGCGCCGATCGAAACAAGCGCGAAACCCGGCTCGCCGGCGAGATCCTCGTCTTCCAGCGCCGGCCGAATGCGCCGACTCTGCTTTGGCTCGTCCTCCTCCTCGTCCTCATCGCGCTCGGCTTCGCCGTAATTGCGCAGACCGATACAGGCGGAAAGCGAAAGGATCGCGGCCGCCGCCAGACATCCGGCGACGACAAGCATTCCAGCCCCGAAATTGGCGAAGAGCCTGTTCGGGACGAACAGAATGGCGTCTCCCACGACGCCGCCGAGACCGGTCGGCAAAGGCCATCTGGCGGTGACCGGCAGGAGCGACGCCAGCCCGGCTGAGAAGACGCCGCCCAGAAGCCACAGGACGACCCGAGTCTTGATCCGTTCGAGCCGCCGCGCGGTCAACAGCCGATAGCCCCAGAATCCGAGCGGGAGCAAAAGCGCGATCGAGGCGAGACCTAGCATTTGCATGATGAGATCGGCGACAATCGCGCCCGGCGGGCCGAGGAGATTGCGCACCGGTCCGGCGGTTGCGTGATTGAAGCTCGGGTCGGTGACCGACCAGGACAGCAAGGCCAAGGCGAAGGCCGTTGCAGCGCCGATGAGGCCAAAGCCCGCGAGCTCGGCGCCCCGGCGCACGACGAAAATGCGCAGGGCCTCCGGGATGTGATCGAAAACCGTGAAAGTGGAGGTCGTCCGCATCCCACCCCGCCGCTGCCGCATCGCCGCTCCCATTGCGCGGCCGCCCGGGAGCATGCGCCGACTTGATCGATCTGACGCAGTCTTCACGATCGGATGAGTTCATCCGATTCAAAGATGCGTTGAGACCGATCGTCGGAAAAGGCTCTTGGCGACGCAACGGCAGCGAATGAGCTGCAAACTAGCAAGATGCGGTTAATGGTGTTTTAACCTTAAAACCGCGGCCGCTGCTCCGCGCAAAAGCGGAGCAGCGCGTTGGAGCAAAGCATGCGGCGCGGCCTTGACGCCGCAAGCAGGCTCGACTAAGAGGCGTGTCTTCTCGCATCGCTTTGCGGAAGACGCGTTTGACCGATGGCTTTGTCGAGAATAGCGCGCTAACGTCAGAATTCTAAAAGGAAAAACCATGTCCCGCCGTTGCGAATTGACCGGAAAAGCCGTCCAGACCGGCAATCTGGTCAGCCATTCGAACCACAAGACGCGGACGCGGTTCCTGCCGAACCTCTGCAATGTGACGCTGATCTCGGACGTTTTGCAGCGCAAGCTGCGCTTTCGCGTGGCGGCTGCTGCGCTCCGTTCGGTCGAGCATCGCGGCGGCCTCGACGCCTTTCTCCTGAAGGCCTCCGACAGCGATCTGTCGAGCGGCGCCCTGGCGATCAAGCGCGAAATCGTCAAGAAACAGGCCGCCAGCGCCTAAGCGATTTGCATTTATATTAAGGCGTGAAGTCGGCTTCGTCCCTTTTGGCGCATCCCTTGACCAAGGCTATTCAAGCCGCTCTTGAACAAAGCATCCATTAGGCTCAATCGACTCGCAATTCCATCTGTTCGAACTATATCGGCTTCGTCAGCATCTTTTGGAATTGTTCAATGAGCCTGATCGTCGCGACAATTTATCTCGCCATTTTCCTATCCGGCGCGCTCGGCGTTTATTTGAAGCGCCGTCAAGCCGCCTCCGTCATCGCGCATCGCGAGCGCGTTCCCGTCGACTTTGCCGATCAGATCAGCCTGGAGGAGCATAAGCGGGCGGCGGATTACACTTTGGCCCGCACGCGGCTGGACATTATCGAAACCATTTTCGATACGGTCGTCGCCATAGTTTGGCTCGCTCTCTTGCTTGCTCCTGTCTACGCCCTACTAGCGCAGATTGCGCCGCCCGGCCTCTCCCGCAGCGTCGCTGTCGTGGTCTGCGTCGCGGCGGTCGGCTATTTGCTCAACCTGCCCTTCACGATCTTCAGCACATTCTGGCTGGAGGCTCGGTTTGGCTTCAACCGCACCACCCCAGGCATTTTTCTACGCGACCAAGTCAAGGGCGCGGCGCTTAAGCTCGTCCTCGTCGTCCCTCTGCTTTATGGCCTGTTCGCGCTCCTGCGCGCCATGCCGAATCTATGGTGGCTCTTCGGCTGGGCCGCCTTGATCGCGATCATGATCGCGATGATGGTCGTTTATCCCGCTTTCATCGCGCCTTTGTTCAATAAATTCACTCCCATGCCCGACGGGCCAATGAAGACGCGCATCGAAGCCTTGCTCGCCAAATGCGGATTCGAATCAAAGGGCCTGTTCGTCATGGACGCCTCCAAACGTTCGGCGCATGGCAACGCCTATTTTTCCGGCTTAGGGAAGGCCAAGCGCATCGTCTTCTTCGACACGCTGTTGGAAAAACATACGCCGGAGGAAATCGAGTCCATTCTGGCGCATGAGCTCGGGCACTATAAGCTCGGCCATATCGCTCAGCTCATCGCGCAGTCGGCCGCGCTTACTTTTTTCGGTTTCGCCGTCCTTCATTGGGCTTTCGCGGCCGGCGGATTGGCGAATCAGTTTGGCCTGCCTGACGATCCCGGCCTGGTCTTGGTGATCATCCTGACTGCGATGGGCCCTGTCTTGCACCTGCTTTCGCCATTGACGAGCTGGCTATCGCGCCGCGCCGAGTTCCAAGCCGACGCTTTTGCGAAGAAGATGGTCGGCGCGCAGCCCATGATCAGCGCCCTGACGAGGCTTTCGCGCGACAATTTATCGACTCTGACGCCGGATCGAATCTACGCGCTGTTTTACTATTCGCATCCGCCTGTTCCGCTGCGGATCGCTCAACTCAAGGGCGTTTGAACTTTTCGCCCAATTTCGACTTTGGGCGCTGCAACTCCGGCCCGCGCGCTCCCTCGCGGCGATGGCTCCGCTTCGCCGACGCAATAACTGGAAAAGATCATGGTTGGCGGCGAGGGACGTTCCATCATCAAGCTTTAATGCAGGGCCGTTAAGACTCTGCTCGAACCGCGCGCCTCGGAAGAAAGGCGCTTATCAGCGAGGACTCAAAATGAAGCTTGCGATCACACTCTCATTCGCCGCCCTCGTTGCAATCGGCGCCGCAATGGCCTCGGTGAGCGATGCAAACGCCGTGGTCTGCGCCCGCGGAGTCTATCGCGCCGGCTGCGTCGGGCATCGCGGCGCCGTTGTCGGCCATCGCCACGTCTACGCGCCCCGGCGCGGCGTTCACGTGCATCGCAGAGTTTACTGATCGGCAAAACGCGCCCGGAGCCGCCGACCCCCGGGCGCTCGATCCTTGCGCTCAGGCCTTCGCGCGCCGGCGCTCCACCGATGACGGAATTTTCAGGCTTTCGCGATATTTCGCGACCGTGCGCCGCGCGATATTTATATTGGCGTCCTTGAGCCTCGCGACAATCGCGTCGTCAGACAATATCTCGGCCGGGCTCTCCTGATCGATCATATGCCTGATCCGGAAGCGCACCGATTCGGCGGAATGCGCATCGCCGCCATCTTGCGAGGCGATCGAGGCGGTGAAGAAATACTTCAGCTCGAAGAGGCCGCGCGGCGTCGCCATATATTTATTCGAGGTGACGCGCGACACGGTCGATTCATGCATGCCAATCGCTTCGGCGATCGTCTTGAGGTTCAGCGGCCGCAAATGCTCGACCCCATGCGCGAAGAAAGCGTCTTGCTGGCGCACGATCTCGCTCGAGACCTTGAGGATCGTCCGCGCTCTTTGTTCAAGACTTTTGGTCAGCCAATTCGCCGTCTGTAGGCATGTTGACATGAAATTCCGGTCGGCCTCATTGGATTTGGCCTTGGTGATCCGCGTCGCATAGGAGTGATTGACGAGAACGCGCGGAAGCACCTCTGTGTTGAGCTCGACATACCAGGAGCCGTCGGGCAACGGCCGCACGATGACGTCAGGCACAAGCGGCTGAATCGAGCCGCCGCCAAAGGCGCGGCCTGGCTTGGGATCGAGCCGTTTGATCTCGGCGATCATGTCGATGATGTCCTCTTCATCGACATGGCAAATCTTGCGCAGCGCGGCGAAATCTCGCTTCGCGAGAAGGCCAAGATTGGAGATGAGAGCCTTCATAGCCGGATCGAAGCGATCCCGCTCACGCAACTGGATGGCGAGGCATTCCGCGAGATCGCGGGCGCCGACGCCCGACGGATCGAAGCCATGAATGATCGTCAAGACGCGCTCGACTCGTTCGATCGGCGTATGAAGACGAGCCGCTATTTCGCTGACCGAATCGGCGAGATAGCCGGCGTCGTCGATCGAGTCGATCAGAACTTGACCTATCATGCGGTCGACCGGATCGGTCGTGGCGAAGGCCAATTGGGCGGCGAGATGATCCTTGAGATTGGTTTCCGCCGCCACATAGGCTTCGAGATTGGCCGCCTCGCCGTCGCCAACGGAACCGGACGAACCGGACCAGGATGTCGCGGAAAGCCCTGAAGCCTCGAATGTCTCTCGATACTCGCCCGGCGTCGGCGCGCGATCGTCTTCGAAGGCGTTCGACAATTCCGTGCCGAGGCTCGCCTCGAGAGCGCCGCGATCGGTCGCAAAGGACTCCGAACTCCACTCGGTTTCGCTCGCATCGTTGAAATCCGGGCTGGCCGGACTCGCGGTGGGATCAACCCCACCTTCAAAGCCGACGCCGGGATCGCGCGGATCGGGCGCATCCTCGGCGCGCTCGAGCAATGGGTTGCGCTCGAGCTCATCCTGGACGAAGGCGGTGAGCTCGATATTGGAGAATTGCAAAAGTTTGATCGCCTGCAAAAGCTGCGGCGTCATCACCAAGGACTGGCCCTGGCGCATGATAAGCTTAGTTGAAAGCGCCATATTTCTTAGGCCAATGTCTCTCAGGTCAAATTTGAAACGCGCCGAAGGAAGGTCGGCAAGCCGACAATTGTGTCGGCCCGCTTTTTGCTTATAGCAGGAATTATGCGGATCTAGCCGCCAAATGCAATCCTAATTTGAGATTTTTCGCATGCGCAAAATTCGCACGCGCATGAAGGGGGATTCCAGGCGGCGGACGCCGGCGGCTTCGATCAGAAGCGGAAATCTTCGCCAAGATAAAAGCGGCGCACATCCGGATGGGAGACGATCTCGGATGGAGGGCCTTCGGTCAGGACACGGCCCGAATGGATGATATAGGCCCGGTCGATCAAGCCTAGGGTTTCGCGCACATTATGATCGGTGATCAGAACGCCGATGCCGCGCCGCTTCAAATGCTGGACGAGGAGCTGGATGTCGCCGATCGCGATCGGGTCGATGCCGGCGAAGGGCTCGTCGAGAAGCATGAAGGATGGCCGGCCTGCCAAGGCCCGCGCGATTTCGCAGCGGCGGCGCTCACCGCCTGAGAGCGCGATCGACGGCGTCTTGCGCAAGCGCTTGATGTCGAATTCCTCGAGCAAGGCGTCAAGTTCGTCTGCGCGCTTGCGCTTGTCCGGCTGGGTGATCTCGAGGACAGCCATAATATTGTCTTCGACGCTGAGGCCTCTGAAGATCGACGCCTCTTGAGGCAGATAGCCTATGCCGAGGCGCGCGCGCCGGTACATTGGCAGTCGCGTCACGTCATGACCGTCGAGCTCGATGACGCCGCCGTCCGGCCGGATCAGCCCCGTGATCATGTAAAAGAGCGTCGTCTTGCCAGCCCCATTCGGGCCGAGAAGGCCCACCGCCTCGCCGCGCCGCACGAGCATGCTCACGTCTTCAACGACCCGGCGCGCCTTGTAGGCTTTGCGCAAATTTCGAACGGCGAGAAGCCCCTCCTTTGTCGGATCCGGCGCAACCTTCGCCGCAGCCCCCGGATATGAGGCATTGCCGGATGGTCCCGAACGCTGCAGCGTCGCTTGCGCTTGGCCCTCCCAATCGGGAAGCTCGGCGGAGGCCTCATCCTCGAAAAGCCAATCGCCAAAGCCGGCGGGCCCGACCGCCTCCCGCCTTGCGCCGGGCCGCAAGAGGCTGCGCAGCCATGTCGGCGCGGCGAGAGGGAAAAAACGCGGAGGCAGGCGCAAGGCGGAATAGTCCCTCGTCAGGTCTCAGCCGGCGCGCCCGCGCCGCGCCAAGCGGCTTCCCGGCAAAGGAAACACGATCGGCGATCGCATGACGCCACGGAGCAGGCAAAAAGACCGTTCGGAACTCAATCGTCCCGGGCTGGAGCGATCGCGTCCGTCATCCGTTTGCCGCGGCATGATCCTATTCGAAAAGGTAGCTTTTCGAAGAACCCGCTCCCGGCTTTTGCCATACAAGCGAAAAAAGGTCTAAATCTTATTCACCGCCGCTGGCCGGCGACGCAACGCCTGTTCGGGCCACGCGGAGACTTCGTCGCTCGCCAACGCCGCATATTCCAAGGTGATGGCCGGGTTCATTTAACGAGGATAGGCGCGAGGTCGATCGCATCGAGCGCATCGGAACTGAGAAAAGCAATGGACTTTTCTTGAGCTGAGCCTCAGCGCTCATCAACCCTGAATTTACTGCGTTTTCGCCGGCTTTTTGTGGTTTGCGTCGTCGGAATTGCTGGGAAGGAACATGCTTCTGACGCGGCCGGTCACGGCCGCCTGATTGGTGTTCAGATCATAGATTAATTTATCGCCCTTGGTGACATTCGCGCCCTGGGTCAAAGTTACGTTGCCAATCAAATAAACTTTACTTTCTGATTTCTCGTATATGCCGCTATCGCCCGTGCCGATTTGATCCTTTGAAATGACCGTGACCGGTCCCGCAGCCTCCATGCGCCGCATCTGGCTCGACGAGGAAGGCGCCCCCGCAGGCTCGTTAGGGTCTTTTGGCGTCAGGAAAATGACGAGCGTCGTGGCTTTGAGCTTGCTCTCGCCTTGCGTGGCGACAACATTGCCGGTGTAGACGAGCTTTTGCTCCTTGTCGAAATAATCCAGTTTGGCGGCCTCTACATTGATCGGGTCCTTGCTGTTGCCGCCTGGCAGGACGCCGCCGGAATTCGACTTCTGCGCCAGAGCCGGGGAGATCACGAGTCCGAAGGCTGACAGGGCCAGGATCGCAAAGCCGGCGGCGAGACGAGCGAGAACGCTTCGCCGCCCCAAGCAAAAACGCTGAGACGCAATCATTTCTCCCGGTGCGCCGGCGCGTCCGTGGATTCAGTCCCGCCTGAATCAGCCTCGATCAAGGATTTGACCGCGCCCTCGAACGACACTTTGCGGCCACTGTCTCGAATGTCCATCTGGTTCGCCGAAATCGTCCCGCCATTCAGGATCACGCTCACGGGTTCATCCGACATAAGCGAGCCGCGCTCGAAATCAACTGTCGCGGTCTTGGTGCGGATGTCATAGCCGATTCTGTTCCAAATTCGGACATCGCCCTGCAGCGTCATCTTTTGCTGCGTCCCATCATAGAGGCCATGCGCGGCCGTCACCTCCACCGTGGAAGCGTCCACCATCCCGATCTTGGCCTCGATGTCGGAGAGTTCGAGTATGCTTGGCGCCATCGTATCCTGGATGCCCGAACGCGCCTTGACCTCATAGGGACGCCCATCCGTTTGGTAGCCCGTGATTTTTGGCGACTCCACCGTCACCTGCGTGCCATTGACCGAAACCTGACCGATCGAAATGTTTCGCGGCAAACGTCGGAAAGGATCGAACAGGGCGACGCCAAGGATCAGTGTGATGGCGATGGCGGCGCCGACGAGCATTGCGCGGCGGAGGAAGCGCACCCGCGCCGTATGTTTGCCCGCCGCCGTGAAGGCGCCGCGCCAAGGCGACGTCGTCAGGTCGAGCCGGTCGCTTGGTCTGCCGCGCAGGCCGCCATTTGGACTGTCCGTAGGGCTGTCCGGCCGCCAATCCGCGCCGTCGGAGGCTTTCGTCATTCGGAGCTTCGTTTCGATAGACACCAGACCGAGGACCTCAACAGGCGCCGGGTTGGAGCGCTCCGCCCAAACAGCAAGCAAGCTAGGCGAAGTCAAGGCTAGCCTGTCGATAGGGCTAACCTATCTATTGATGCGAGAATATGTCCGCGTCGGCCCATCCCAGCAAGTCGAGGCGGGCCCGCGCCGGAAGAAAGCTGAAGCAAGCTTCGGCGATCTCGTGGCGATTTTCCCGCTTCAGCATCGCATCGAGACGCTCGCGCAGCGCGTGCAAATGCAGGACGTCGGAGGCGGCATAGGCGATCTGAGCCTCAGACAGAGAGGCTGCGCCCCAATCCGAGGATTGCTGCTGCTTCGATAAGTCTATGCTGAGAAGCTCCCGCACGAGATCCTTCAAGCCATGCCGATCGGTATAGGTCCGGGCGAGCTTCGAGGCGATCTTGGTGCAATAGATCGGCCCCGCCATGACGCCGAAAGTCTTGTAAAGGACCGCGATGTCGAAACGGGCGAAATGAAAGAGCTTGGTGACTTTCGGATCGGCCAGAAGCCGCTCGATATTCGGCGCCCGCCCCTGTCCGGCGGCGATTTGCACGACATCGGCTGTCCCGTCGCCGGACGATAATTGCACCAGGCAGAGACGGTCGCGGTGCGGCACGAGGCCAAGCGTTTCGGTGTCGATTGCGACGCTATCGCCGAAAGCGGCGTCATCGGGCAGATCGCCTTTATGGAGGCGGACAGTCATCGCGCGCGGTTAATCCCAATATAAGAATAAGGAGAAGAGGCCCCGAAGATCGGGCGTGAAGCGCGCCTACCACCCCCGGCAGACTTAAGCAAGAGGACAACTGGGCCGGCAAATGCGCGGAAACCCATCAACGCGCTGGCTCCTGGCTGTTCCGCAATTTTATCGCCTCCCATTTCTCAAGGGCCTGCGCGAGGTCCCCCGTCTGCTGCACCAGCGCCTTCAGCGCCTCCAGGTCCGCCGATGACATTGGCGGCTCTCCTGGCTCCAGCGTTAAGGCCAGCCCTTCCGCTATCGTTCTCAGCGTCTCCGCGGGATAACCGGTCATATGCACCCTCCTCAGCTTCCGGAAAAACTCGCCTGCTTCTTCAAGGTCCAGCTCGCCGAGGTTTTCGCCGCGGCGGCAAAGGATCGTTTAGCTGATTTCTTCGCCTTTGCCAGGATCGCTTGCTTAAGCTCCCGGTTTCCAATCGTTCGGCGGGGCGTTGTCCGAACCGGTTCCGAGGTTTTCTCGACAATTAATCGCGGCGCCAGAAAGATCGCCTCAAAACAATTCAGACATGGCCGCCCGTGGCGCGCCTCGCTGCTTTTTATGCGCGCTGCGGACCGGGGCGGATGGCGCGCGAAGCGATTCGGCAAGCTGGCGCGGGACGAAAGCGAGAATATCTATTCCCGCACCTTGAGCGCCGGTGCGGGAAAAATACGAAAACACCGACAAAATAAGATAGTCAAAATATAGCTGGTGCCCTGGAGAGGACTCGAACCTCCACGGCTTTCACCACTGGTACCTGAAACCAGCGCGTCTACCAATTCCGCCACCAGGGCCCGAGCGTTCTGATACGTGGCGGCCTTCCATTTTGTCAATGCGAAACCTAGCGAAAGCGCGCGCGTCGCGGCTGGGATTTCCACGCCTGAACCCTACCGGAAGCTCTATCGCACCTGGAAGGCCAAAACCATCGGCCCGCAATTTGGCCGCACACAGGCATTGCCGAAATGACATATTTTCGAAGGGCCCTTGGTCTGTACAGACGCGACTTCATTGCCTAAAAGCGCGCGAGCGCAGCTTTCCTCCGAGGCAATCGACAATGGCGGATGAATTGGTGAAAACAGGCCGGCTCGTGACGGTTTTTGGCGGATCTGGCTTTGTCGGCCGGCATGTCGTGCGCGCCTTGGCGCGGCGCGGCTGGCGGGTCCGCGTCGCCTCCCGCCGCCCGGATCTCGCTTTTCATCTGCAGCCTTCAGGGAAAGTCGGCCAGATCCATGCTGTCCAGGCCAATTTGCGCTATCCGGAGTCCGTTGCGCGCGCCTTGCGCGAGGCGGAAGCCGTGGTCAATCTTGTCGGCCTTTTGAGCGAGTCCGGCGCGCAAGATTTCGACGCGATTCACAATATCGGCGCTCAGACGGTCGCCAAGGCGGCCGAGGAGGCCGGCATCAAAAATTTCGTGCAAATGTCCGCGATCGGCGCCGACCCCGAACATGGCTCCGCCTATGCGCGAACCAAGGGTTTGGGCGAGCAGGCGGTGCGGATCTTCCAGCCCAATGCGGTCATCTTCCGCCCATCCGTCGTATTCGGGCCGGAAGATCAATTCTTCAACCGCTTCGCCGCAATGGCGCGATTCCTGCCGGCGCTTCCCTTGATCGGCGGCGGCGCGACGAAGCTTCAGCCGGTCTTCGTCGGCGATGTCGCGGATGCTTTCGCGCTCGCCGTGAACGGCAAGGCTGAGCGGGGCGCAACCTATGAATTAGGCGGCCCGGATATAGCCACGCTGCGCCGGATCATCGAGTTCATTTTAACCGTGACCGAACGTAAGCGCTGGCTTGTTCCCGTACCCTTCGGGGAGGCGAAGCTGATCGCCGCACTGACCAGTTTCGCGAAGAAAGCCTCCCTTGGCCTGTTTCCCGACCTGCTCACAATCAGCGCCGATCAGGTCGCCCTTCTGCAAACCGACAATGTCGTCTCAAAACAGGCCATCGCCGACGGGCGGACCTTGAGCGGCCTCGGCATCTCGCCTGAGTCCTTTGAAGCTTTCGTGCCGACTTATCTCTACCGTTACCGCAAGGCCGGCCAATTCGCCGAACGCCGCTCCGTCTGAGGTTATGCGCGCGCGGGACGGAGCGGATACATTCATTGCGGCCAATCGTTTCGTGCTTCCGCCTTAGAGCGAGTTCTGATCAACTTTTTCGAAACATGCTCTAGTGGCACCTACTCCAGCGAAGCTGTCACAGATCAGTGGCGCCACTGGCGCGAATCGTCCATTTCGCTCGCGCGGAGATCGTAATGGACGAACTGCACGAGCAGCCGGCGTTGATGGTCATCGAGCGAGTCGTAAAGCGGCTTGGCTGCGTCGGAGATTTGCCGCAGGTTGGCGGACTGCGCCGCCAGCGAGTCGGCCTCGCGCTGCATAGCCGTGATGTCATCCGGCTGCGGATTGTTCCGCGCGTCCCGCTCCTTGCGGGCGGCGACATCCGCGTCTTCATCTGCAACCCGAGGGGCCGCGGCATCGGATGACTCGGTGGAGGAGCGGCCCGTTTGAGGGGCTTGATTCTCCGCCAAGGTCTTGGCGCGCTTCGTCGCGATGTCGCGTAGGGCGGATTCAAGGCCGGGCCAATGTTTGGCTTGTTCGACCGAGAGGTGAAGGTTGGCTTTGAGGTCCGCGATGCGCGCGTCGGCGCGGTCGACGATTTGGTTGGCCGAGAGCGTGGGCTTTTCGGCCCGATCGTCCCGATAACTCCGGCTCTGAGCGGCATAGGCCGAAGGAAGCACAAGGGCTGCAGCGACGCCCATGGCCGCGAGGCTAGACCCGATGTTTTTCTGCATAGAAATATCTCCCGATTAGTCTCCGATTGCGAATTCTAGGGCCGTGAAACAAATTGACTCAGACCATGCGACAAGGCTCTCGGCCCTGCGGTTCGAGCGTCAGAAATCAGTCAATGGTCAGAAGTTGCGGCCGAAGACCAGTTTGACGGCGAAGCCGCTGTGTCGTTTCGCATCCGATGGCAAACGCGCGGTAGGGTCGCGGGTTCATATTTAAACCGCCGTTTTTTCTCATAGTTAGGCGATGCGCCGTAAAGGCCCCGTCCCGACGCCAAATCAGTGACGCCCCCAAGCTACGCTTGCGCAAGCCTCGCCGGCCTCGCCTTTCAAGGATGATCCCTCAGGGCTCGAGCGCCCCACCGCCCTCAGAGGCCGCGATAGGTCGACCAAGGTGTTTCGACGACGGGCTTTCGCATGATGCGCCCGCTGATCCGCACCATGAACGCCGTCCCGAACAGTGGCGTGAGCAGGTTCAAGACAGGGATAGCAAGCATTCCGGCCATGAAAAGGCCGGCGATAAATAAGCGAAGCTCGTTCGCTTTCCTCAAGCGGCGGACTTCGGCGAAAGGCAGATGGCGCATCGCCGCGAGTTCGAAATAGCCGCGTCCGAACAGATAGGCGTTGGCGCCGAAGAAGGCGACGGCGTTGACGCCTGGAACAAGCAGGAGCAGGAGCGCGAGGAGATTGACGAGGAGCGAGACGGCGGCAAATTTCAAGGAGAGCCATGTCGCATCGCCGAGCCCCATCGCGCGCCCCAGTCTTTGCCGCGGGTCGAGCTCCAGCTCGACCTCTTCCGCGAGCTCGTCGAAGAAGAACCCGGCGACGACGAATGACGCCGGCGTGACCAGGAAGGCGAGGCCGATGAAAAGGCCTATTCCCCCGAGAAACGATAGCGCCGTCGTCAGCCAGGGATAGGGAAGCGCGACTGACGCTACGATCAGCTTCTCAAGCCCGAGCCAGGTCAGGCCGAGGAGCGCCAGAGTCAAGGCCATCGTCTTCAGGAGGACCTTCCGGAACGGGGGCGTAAAAATCTGGTTCGCAGCGGCGAAGGCGTCGTCGAACATCAATATCCTCAGCTCATGCGCAACGGCAGTCGCCATGACGCCAAATGCGCCATCGGCGAATGCAGCGGCCAGGCTTACAAAAAGATTATATGGCAAAACAAATAGATAGGGAGAGCGGCCGTTTCAAGCCGAAACAATGATGCGCTGCAAAGCCAGAGGCTCGCGCGCAGGGGCGGCGATCATTCCATTTCCCACAGACAGGCGCCAGCTCGACACGCCTTTGTCATCAATTCAATCCTATCTTTTTCCTATCTTGAATAGTTCGCGTTGTCCGCCGCTCGCCGAGAAGGAAACCAACCGGCTGTTCGAGAATTATAATGAAGACCAAGCCGATCCAAATAAAGCTAAGAAAACGGCCGGCGGCGCCAAAGAGAGGGCGAAACAAACCAAGGAAGGACCTAACGAGAAGGACCGACGATGAACAGCGCCGCGTTTTTTGATGTTCTTGCTTCGATTACCGACCGGAGCCGCAATCTGCTCAGCCGCCGCGATTTAGACTTGGCGCAAACGGAAGCGGCTTCCGGCTTGATCGATCTCTGTGAGGCGCTCCTCTCCGGTCGCGGCGAGGCCTCCGGGACGGCGATCGCCACGGAAGTGCTCGAACGCTATCTTCATCTCGACGCGACAGGCCGCCTAGCCCTCTTCGAAGGTTTCGCCGAAAAATTTGGACCGGACCGGACGAAACTCGCCGACGCCGCTGAAGCATGGCTTCGCGATCCATTTAGCGCCGACGCCAGCGATCTCCATTATTTTTCCGAGGCGCGGCGCCAGGAGCTGTTTCGAAGGCTCAATCGCGCGCCGGGGGGCACGCACGCCCTCGTGCGCATGCGCGCCGACGTCCTAGAGCTTGCGCCGAGCCATAAGGATCTCGCGCCTGTCGATCGCGATCTCGTCCATCTACTCACTTCGTGGTTCAACCGCGGCTTCCTGGTGCTGCGCCGCATCGACTGGTCGTCGCCGGCGATCGTCCTCGAAAAGATCATCCGTTACGAGGCCGTGCATGAAATCCGCGATTGGGCGGATCTTCGCCGCCGCATCGATCCGCTGGACCGGCGCTGCTATGGGTTCTTTCATCCGGCGCTGATCGACGAGCCACTGATTTTTGTCGAAGTCGCTCTGACTGAAGCCATGCCCTCCGCGATTGCGCCTTTGCTCGCGGAGGATCGCCCCGCCGTCGCCCTCGAACAGGCGCGCACGGCGGTGTTCTATTCGATCTCGAACTGTCAGCGCGGCCTTGCCGGCATTAGCTTCGGCAATTTTCTTATCAAGCAGGTCGCCGAGGACCTGCGTCGCGAATTGCCGCAGCTCGACACTTTCGTCACGCTCTCGCCGGCGCCTGGTTTCCTGCAATGGCTGCAGCGGGACGCGTGTCCAGTTCTTTCTCCGGAGAGCCAATCTCTTCTCGAAAGCCTCGACGATTCTGCTTGGCCCTGGGACGCGCTGGCGGCCGATCGCCTGCGCCGGGTGATGGAGCCTTTGGCTGCGCAATATTTCCTGAAAGCCAAGCGCGCCGATGGGAAGCCGCTTGATCCGGTGGCCCGCTTTCACCTGGGCAATGGCGCCAAGCTAGAACGAATCAATTGGCGAGGCGATCTCTCGGCCAAGGGATTGCGCGACAGCGCCGGACTCATGGTCAATTATCTCTATGACCTCGACGAAGTCGAAAAGAACCATGAGGCCTATGCAAACCAAGGCGAGGTCGTCGCCTCCGCCACTGTCAAAAAACTCCTGAAGTCAGAGACGCGATCCCGCTTCGCGCGCGCCGCGGCGGCTTCCTTCACGTGAGGCTTTTTCGCCCGCAGGCCCAGCGTGGTCTGCGGCAGATCACAGGCTCGAACACGCCAATTTGATCGCCATGTTTGTCGCGGCGATCGTTCGGCGCGCGCTACCAGCCCCGCACAGCCCTGCGGATTTTTTCGTCGGTCCTATATTGGCTCAAGGCGTAGACTGCCCAGAGCGCCGCCGGGATCCATCCGACCAGCGTCACCTGAAGGACGAGGCATATGATCCCTGCGAAGGGTCTGCCAATGGTGAAGAAGAGCAGCCAAGGCAAGAAAATCGCGATAAGCAGACGCATGAAAGCCCCTGTTTTGGGTCGAGGGCGAAAAGCCCTCCCCGAAAGATGGTCGCGCCAGAGCCTTGCGCAAGGCCGACCTGGTTGATCCCGCTTGACCAGCGAATGCGGCCGCCGCCCGCTCAGGAGAGATGACGCGGACGCCGGTTCGCGCTAAACGCTTTAGCATAAATTCGAGTTCGGCCACTACAGGCATAGCGAGAGCGCCGCTCAAGGGTTTCGACCCCTCGAAAGCAAGAGACGCATGACAAATCAAAAAGCCGATTGTTCTGTCCGGCATGATTGGACGCGAGAGGAAATCATGGCGATCCATGATCTGCCGCTCCTTGAGCTGATCGCTCGCGCGAACCGCGTCCATCGCGAATTTCACGACGTTAACGATGTCCAGAAGGCAAGCCTTCTCAGCATCAAGACTGGCGGCTGCCCGGAGGATTGCGGCTATTGCCCGCAATCGGCGCATCATGGCGAAGTTCATCTCGACAAGATCGACATGATGAAAAGCGACGCCGTCCTCGCGATGGCCGCACGGGCGAAACAAGCCGGAGCCGACCGTTTCTGCATGGGCGCCGCATGGCGCGACGTCCGCGACGGCGCCCAGTTCGACGCCGTGCTCGAGATGGTGCGCGGGGTTCGCGAGCTCGGGATGGAGGCCTGCGTCACCCTCGGCATGTTGAACGACAGCCAGGCGGCGCGGCTGAAGCAAGCCGGGCTCACGGCCTATAACCACAATCTCGACACCAGCCGCGAATTCTACAACAACATCGTCACCACGCGAACCTATGACGACCGGCTCGCGACGCTGAATGCGGTGCGCGCCGCGGGCCTCGAAATGTGCTGCGGCGGCATTATCGGCATGGGCGAGAGCGTCGCCGATCGCGCCGCCATGCTGCAGACGCTAGCCGGGTTCGACCCGCATCCGGAAAGCGTGCCGATCAACGCGCTGGTCCCGGTCGCCGGAACGCCGCTCGGCGAAAGCCAGCGCATCGATGCGCTCGATTTCGTGCGGATGATCGCGGTGACGCGCATCGTCTTGCCCGCGGCGCGGGTCAGGCTCTCCGCCGGGCGATCGGTCCTTAATCGCGAGGCCCAGATCCTTTGCATGGTCGCCGGGGCGAATTCGATCTTTTACGGCGAGGCCTTGCTGACGACGTCGAATGTTGCAGTGAACGAGGACGACGCCCTTTTCGCCGCGCTCGCTCCCGCCTCCAGCGGGGACAAGGCGCGCCATATCGACTGACCGCCACAGGACGCCGACGCATGTTCCGACAGCAAGAAAAACCTTGCCGCGCGCGCTTTGCTCTTTGCATTCCGGCCTTGGCCTTCGCTTGCGCCATTCCGTTCGTCGTCTCGGCGCAGGGAGCAAAGGACGGCGCTTCCCCGGCGGCGGCCGCAAAAGCCGAGGCGCCGGCGCAAGAGTCAACGCGAGTTCCGCAAGACAGCCCCAAGGTGAAGGAGCTCGAAAAGAGTCTCACTGCGATCAGGCTTCCGCCCGGCTTCTCGATCAGCCTATACGCGCTCGTCCCCGGCGCACGCGACATTGCGGTCGGACCGCAAGGCAAAGTGGTTTTTGTTGGAACCCGTGGAAAGAAAGTCTATGCGGTCGTGGATCATGCGCATTCAGGCCGCGCGGACGAGGTCGTCGAATTCGCGCCTGTGATCGAGATGAAGATGCCGCATGGCGTATGTTTCGCGAAGGACGGCGTTCTCTTCCTCGCCGAACAGAACCGGGTTCTGTCTTTCGCCGACGCCGAATCCTCCTACCGCAATCCGGCGATCGCGGCGAAGACCATCGTCGCGCAGGGCGCGCTGATCCCGAAGGAAGACGAAAGCGACAATCACAGCACGCGCGTCTGCCGCGTCGGGCCCGACGGCAAGCTCTATATCTCGCTCGGACAGCCCTATAATGTCCCGCCGCATGAAAAACTGGCGGAGTTCAGCAAATGGGGGATCGGGAGCATCATCCGGATGAAGCAGGATGGCTCCGGCCGTGAGGTCTTTGCGACCGGCATCCGCAATTCCGTCGGCATGGACTTCAATCCGGTAGACCAGATCTTGTGGTTCACCGACAATCAGGTCGATCGGATGGGCGATGACATCCCTCCCGGCGAATTGAATCGGGCGCTTAAGGCCGGCCTCAATTTCGGCTTTCCCTGGTATGGCGGCGGCCACACCCGCACCGAAGAATATAAAAACGAGACGCCGCCCAAGGACGTGGTGTTTCCGCAGGTCGAGATGGTCGCGCATGCCGCCGATCTCGGCATGACATTCTATCGCGGCTCGCAATTTCCGCCGCAATACAGAGGCGGCATTTTCTCCGCCCAGCACGGCTCCTGGAACCGCACCGTTCCGATCGGCGCGCGCGTCATGTTCACGTCGCTGAAGGCGAATGGCTCGGCGAAAAAGACTGAGCCCTTCGCCGAAGGCTGGCTCCAGGAGGACGGCTCCTATTCCGGCCGGCCCGTGGATGTCGCGGAATTGCCCGACGGCTCGCTGCTGGTCTCGGACGACTACAACGGGGCGTTGTATCGGATAGCTTACATCCCGCCCAAATGATCGGCGACGGTGAAAATATCCTTGTCGCCGCGGCCGGAAATATTCACCACCAGCAAATGATCCTGCGGCTTTTGCGGCGCGATCTCGGCGACCTTGGCCAGCGCATGGGCGGGCTCCAAGGCCGGGATGATCCCCTCGAGCTTCGCGCAAAGCTGAAACGCGGCGAGCGCTTCGGCGTCCGTCGCAGAGAGATAGGTCACGCGGCCGGTTTCCTTCAGCCAGGCGTGCTCGGGGCCGATGCCCGGATAGTCGAGCCCCGCCGAGATCGAATGGCCTTCCTCGATCTGCCCATCGGCGTCCATCAAGAGATAAGTGCGATTGCCATGCAGGACGCCGGGCCTGCCGCCCGCGAGCGACGCCGCGTGTTTCTTGTCAAGTCCATAGCCCGCGGCCTCGACCCCATAGATTTCAACCGACGGCTCGTCGAGAAAAGGATGAAACAGGCCGATCGCATTGGAGCCGCCGCCGATGCAGGCGAAGAGCGAGTCAGGCAGCCGCCCTTCCGCCTCGACCATCTGCCGCCTGGTCTCCTCGCCGATCACGCATTGGAAATCGCGAACCATGGCGGGATAGGGATGCGGCCCGGCGGCCGTGCCGATGCAATAGAATGTGTTGCCGACATTGGTGACCCAATCGCGCAAGGCCTCGTTCATCGCGTCCTTCAGAGTCTTTGCGCCGGACAAGACCGGCACGACCTTGGCGCCCAGCATGTTCATCCGAAACACGTTGGGCTTTTGCCGTTCGACGTCGACCGACCCCATATAGACGATGCATTCGAGGCCAAATCTCGCGCAAGCCGTGGCGGTCGCGACGCCATGCTGGCCAGCCCCCGTCTCGGCGATGATCCGCGTCTTGCCCATGCGGCGAGCGAGGAGGATTTGGCCAAGCACATTGTTGATCTTATGCGCGCCGGTGTGGTTCAATTCCTCGCGCTTGAAATAGATCTTGGCGCCGCCCGAGGCGCCTGACGCAGCAGCCTTCTGGCGCAGATGATCCGTCAACCGCTCGGCGTAATAGAGCGGGCTTGGCCGCCCGACATAATGCGTGAGCAAATTATCAAGCTCGGCCTTGAACTCTGGGTCCTGCTTGGCGGCCTCGTAATGTTTCTCGAGATCGAGGATCAGCGGCATCAGCGTCTCGGCGACAAACCTGCCGCCGAAAATGCCGAAATGGCCGCGATCGTCAGGCCCGCTGCGAAACGAATTAAGCTTTTCGGCTAGCACCGCGTCCGCCTTTCAGATGGAATGTTCAGAAACCGGATGCGCCTGTCCGATCGACGGGGAGTTACGTAAGGACGTTGTTCTAAACTCTGCGCCGCGCCAAACCAAGTTTTTCATCGACGGCTTGGTCCTCGCGGCCGAATTTGGCGCCGCCAGAACGCGGCGCCGCGCGAACTTGCGCAATGAAAGCCGCGATCTTATCCCTATCCTTCACGCCGACCGAGCTCTCAACGCCGGAGGAGACATCAACCCCATGCGCGCGGGTTTGGCTAAGCGCGGCCGCAACATTTCCAGCATCAAGGCCGCCAGCGAGCAGCCATGGCTTCTTCGCCTCAACCGCGCTGAGCAAGCTCCAGTCGAATCCCGCCCCATTGCCGCCTGGACTCCCCGCGCCCTGCGGCGGCTTGGCGTCGAAAAGCAGCATGTCGGCGGTCGCCTCAAAAAGGCGGATCTGCGCGAGATCGGCCGCGTCGCCGACGCCGATCGCCTTCATGACCGGAAGCCCGAAGCTGGCGCGGATCGCGGCGATCCGCTCCGGAGTCTCCGATCCGTGCAGCTGGAGCCATTGCGGATCGAGCGCCGCGATCGCCGCCGCGAGCGACGCGTCATCGGCGTTGACCGTCAAAAGAACCTTGCGCGCGCGATTTCCAACCCGTTCGCCAAGACGCGCCGCCATCTCCAGGGAGACATGCCTCGGGCTCCTGTCAAAGAAGACGAAACCGACCATATCCGCACCGTAGCCGAGCGCGGCGTCGAGACCGTCTTGCGTCGCAAGACCGCAGATTTTGATGAGAGTGCTCATAGGCTGCCTCATCGGCGTCGCGCGAAGCGACATGACGCAAAGGCCAAGGCTTCGCCGATCTCACCGGCCGTCGCGCGCGGAGCTTACGACACTAGAACGCCTTGGGTCGCCCGTCGGGACCAAGACGTCATAAAGTCTTTCGTTTTTTATCGGCTGATTGACTAAAGGAAAGGCGGGCGCTCTCCGCGTTCAGCCGTCTCGCTTCAGCTATGGCTCGCCTCGCGGCCCGCCGGTGCCTGCCTTGTTCAATCCAGGTCGCAACGCCCCCAATAACGACGCCAACCATCACGCTGACCAGCAAGACAAGATAAAGCGGCGCCGCGATTTGCGGGCCGGGATGGCCCTCCGCCGCCGCGAAAGGATCGAAGGACACCATCACCAATTGGCGGTTGGCGAGCGCAACGGCGAGCACTCCAAGCACAACCGGGAGAAGGAGAAGCAGCTTCAAAAATCTCATCATTGGCGCCTGCCATGGAGGTTAGCGCGCCACCGCGCGCTTTGGGCGTGTCTAGTTCTGGTGAAACAGGCTTGAAGCCGGCGCCGGGACCGAATTGAAGCAATCGCTCCGGCGATGGAAATCTAGCTGCGATAGCCTTCGTTCAACCGCTCGCGCATTTCCTTGCCGGTCTTGAAAAACGGAACGGCTTTTTCATCTACCGCGACATGCGCGCCAGTGCGCGGGTTGCGGCCGACTCTTGCGTCCCGGTGCTTCACGGAAAAAGCTCCAAACCCGCGCAGCTCCACTCTGTCGCCGCGCGACAGGGCGTTGGTGATCTCATCAAGGATGGCGTTGACGATCTTTTCCACGTCGCGCAGGTAGAGATGCGGATTGCGGTCGGCAATGCGTTGCACAAGCTCCGATTTGATCATTCGCCCCGCCCTCGAAAGGAAGTCCCTGTCTCGAAAAGGAGAATTCGAGCTCCGCCACGCTTCAGTTTGCGCCGTCAACTTGCCAAATCGATACGAGACCGTCAAGCATGCGGCCCTGCGCAAGATCGGCGCTGCGGTCAAGCGCGCGGCTTAATCCGTCGAGTTGCAGGAATTCCGCCAATTGCGCGGAAAAGCTCAAGATCCCGAGCCTCTCCAAAGCCCTCCCATGTTTCCAATCGCGCACGGGCAAGCCCTTGCGCACGCCCTTTTCCTTCTCTAGCCAATCGATCGCCTCCCGCTCGCCGCCGAGGCGATCGACGAGATGCAGATCAATCGCCTGATGGCCGGTGAAAACCCTGCCGTCCGCGACAACGTCAAGCTGCGCTTCGGTCATCTCGCGGCGTTCCTTCACGAGCGATTTGAACCAGTCGTAACTGTCGCTGATAAGGGAAGCCAAAGCCGCGCGCGCTTCAGGGCTCGCCGGCTCAAACATATTCGGCGCAGCCTTGAGCGGCGAGGATTTGACCTCCTCCACCTTCACGCCGAGCGTATCGAGCAGCTTTGCGAAGTTCGGATATTGGACCAGCACCCCGATCGAGCCGACGAGCGACGTGCCTTGCGCCACGATCTGATCCGCGCCGAGCGCGGCGAGGTAGCCGCCCGAAGCGGCCATGGTTCCGACGACCGCTACAGTCGGCTTCTTCGCCGCAAGGCGGCGAAGCGCATCATAAAGCCGCTCCGCCCCAGACGTCGTGCCGCCAGGACTTTCAATCGACACCAAAACCGCCGCGGCGTCCGACTCTTCAATGTCGCGGATCAGCTTCAGAGTGTCGCGATCGCCCGTGATCACACCTTCAATCGAGAGCCGCGCGATATGGGATGTGAAGCGCAAGGGCGCATCCGCGCCGAAGAGACGAAAGCCCCAAAAAAAGACGGCGGCGATGAGCAAAGCGAATGCGGCGACGCGCCAAAATGACAATTGCCGGCGCAGAAGCCGACGCTCGACGAGATAATCCGCGAAAAGGGGCGCAGCCATTGCCAATCCAGACGTTCGAGTTCTTCGCGCAGCCGAAATAATATCGCCGTCTATGCAGTAGCTCAGGCCGAGCCGGACCTGCCCGGTTCTCGCCTTTGAGCAATCCTTTCAAATTCGATCGGGATCATCTGCGGCCGCAATCGCGGCGGACAGACGGAGATCCAGAAAGATGAGAATAATCCGCGTCGTTCTACCGACTGGCCCCGACAGACGCAATAGGCGCGGCCGGCCGCCGCAAGCGCTCACCCGGATTTGAAATTGCGCCGTGGCGCATTGGCGCCGAGTTCGGCGAGCACGGTCTCGCCCGCGATGGCCTTCGAGCCTGTCGTGACCAAAACCCGCGCCGCCGCCGGCAAATAGACATCAACGCGCGAGCCGAACCTGATCAAGCCGAACCGCTCGCCGGCTTCAAGACTCTCGCCCTGGCGCACGAAGCATACGATGCGCCGCGCGATGAGCCCGGCGATCTGCACAACGCCGAAACGGCCAGCGGCGGATTCTATGACAATGCCGTTACGCTCATTGTCCTCGCTCGCCTTGTCGAGATCGGCATTGAGGAAAACCCCCGGCCTGTAGGCGATCTTGACGACGCGGCCGCGAACAGGCGCCCGGTTCACATGGCAATCGAACACCGACATGAAAACCGAAATGCGTTGCAGCGGCTCCACGCCGAACCCAAGTTCCGGCGGCGGTATGAAAAAACCGATCGAAGAGACGACGCCATCGGCCGGCGAGACGACCAGCGCGTCGTCAATAGGCGTGTAGCGAGCCGGATCGCGAAAAAAATAGATGCACCAGGCCGTCGCTATGCCGCCGATCCAACCGAGCGCGCTGAAAAACGAGCCCAGAATAAGAGTGGCGAGGCCGAAAGCGGCGACAAAGATATAGCCCTCCGGATGGATGGGCGTGAGCTGTCTGCGGATCGAATCGATAATCGACATGAAACAATCCCGTTCTCGCTATAATCCTTCGACATCGCATCCGGCTTTGCATGAAGCCGCCCGGACCGCAAGCGCGCTTCCTGGGAAGGCGCCGCAGCGTCATGCGTCTGATACAATGGCCGCATCCTTGTCCACCCGGGCGTCGACATCCGATCCTTCCGCTGCCTCAGAAGCCCCTCCGCCGGAGCCTTGCGGCTCGATCTTGATGCTGAGCGTTGCGCCTTCCTCGATCGCGGCGCGGCGCAAGGTTTCCTCGGCGCGCTGGAGGTCATGCTGCCGGCTCCACATGGCGGCGTAGACGCCGTTTCGCGCCAAAAGCTCGGCATGCGAACCGCGCTCGACGATAATGCCCTTGTCGAGCACAATGATCTCATCGGCGTTGACGACCGTGGAGAGCCTATGCGCGATGATCAGAGTCGTCCTGCCTTTGGCGACGCGATCGAGCGCATCCTGAATCTCGCGCTCCGTAAAGGAGTCGAGCGCCGACGTCGCTTCGTCGAGAATGAGGATGGGCGGCCCCTTCAACAAGGTCCGCGCAATGGCCACTCGCTGCTTTTCACCCCCGGAGAGCTTCAGCCCGCGCTCGCCGACTTGCGCCTCATAGCCGCCGGGCGCAAGCTCGATGAAGCGATCGATCTGCGCCAAGCGCGCCGCCTCCTTCATTTCCGCCTCGCTCGCCTCGAATCGACCGTAGCGGATATTATAGGCGATCGTATCGTTGAAAAGCACGGTGTCCTGCGGGACGATTCCAATCGCCGCGCGAAGCGACGCCTGCGTCACAAGCGCTATGTCCTGCCCATCTATTGTAATGCGCCCGGACGCAGGCTCATAGAAACGAAAGATGAGGCGCGAAATCGTGGACTTGCCCGCGCCGGATTGACCGACGATCGCCAATGTCTTGCCGGCCGGCGCCTCGAAAGTCACGCCGTTCAAGATGGGGCGGCGCGGGTCATAGTGGAAAAAGACGTTTTCGAAGCGCAGCCGGCCTTGTTTGACGACAAGAGGCTTGGCGCCTGGCCGATCCTCGACCTCCGGGTTCTGGGTCAATATGTCGAACATCATCTCGATATCGATCATCGCCTGCCTGATCTCGCGATAGACGAGGCCCATATAGCTCAGCGGCTGATAGAGCTGGATCATCATCGCATTGACGAGAACGAAATCGCCAATCGTATGCGCGCCGCTTCTGACGCCGCTGGCGCTCATCGCCATGACGGTCGTCAAGCCAATCGTGAAGATGATCGCCTGCCCGGCGTTGAGCAAGGCGAGCGACGTGTAGGTCTTGACGCTCATGCGCTCATAGCGCGCGACCGATTTGTCATAGCGAAGCTTCTCGCGCTCCTCGGCGTTGAAATATTTGACCGTCTCGAAATTGAGAAGGCTGTCGATCGCCTTGGCGTTGGCGTCGGAGTCGCTCTCATTCATGGCGCGGCGGATCGCGATCCGCCAATTCGTCGCCGCCGTAGTGAAGGCGAGATAGGCGAGGATCATCGCCGCCACCACGGCGACATAGCGCCAATCGAACTGAAGCAAAAGCACAACGAGGATCATGCCGAATTCGATAAGCGTCGGGATCGCCGTCAGCGTCGTGGTGCGAACGATCGTCTCGATCGAATCGCGGCCGCGCTCGAGCACGCGCGTGAGGCTGCCGGTCTTGCGCTCCAAGTGGAAGCGGAGCGAAAGCATATGCAGATGCGTGAAAACATCCCGCGCGAGACGGCGCACGGCATGCATCGCGACATCGGCGAAGATGGCGTCGCGCCCTTGGGTGAAGAGAGCCATGGCGATGCGCAAGCCGCCATAAGCGAGCGTAAAGGCGAATGGCGCCGCTATGACGCCGAAGACCGGATGGCTCGCGGGGTCTGTCAAGGCGTCGGTCGCCCATTTGAAGGAATAGGGAACCGCGATCGTGACGAGCTTCGCCGCCAGCAAAAGCGCCAGGGAGGCGTAAATCCGCAGCCTCAGGTCGCGCCGGTCCGACGGCCAAATATAGGGCCAGAGCTTTCGCGCCATCGCCGCGATCCTGGCCTTTGGCGCGGATCTTCCCGCGGCGTGCGAAGGAAACAGGGGAGAGAACATTAGGCTCGTGTGGTTTCGCGATGAGGCGGCGCCAGGGGTCGACGCTGGAGAAAGAACGAGGCCCGACATTGGCTTCGCCTTTCTCCATATAGGAGGCTCAATGAAGAATCGCACTCCGCCTTAGCGAACTTCAAGAAGTAGGATCGAGCGTAGGGGGATCATTGGCGCGCCCTTCCGGCCACAGCCCCAGCCGCCGACGGCCGGGATCATGGCTCACGGTCTTTAGGCATCACGAAAATCTGACCGGGATATATCTTGTGCGGATCACGTATTTGCGACGAATTGGCGGCGTAAATTTCCGTGTAATGAACGCCTTTGCCGAGAATTTTCCGGCTGAGTCGCCATAGGCTGTCGCCCCGCTGGACCGTCGCTGTCTCAGCTTGGCCGGCCGCAGAGTCCGCGTCGCGCAGCGCCGCAGGTCCGGGCCGCGCCGGCGTCGCAGCGGCGGAGAACTCGAATGGAATCTCCGCACGAGAGACGACCGCCGCGTTGGACCGGTCGATCTCGTCGGCGCGCAGGGCGTAGCGGCCAGGGGGAAGGCTCTTGGCGAGCTTCAAGGACCACCGGCCATCGGCTCCCGCCGCGACGTCGGAGAGCGGCGCATCATTGAGATATAGGCGTATCGCCGCCCCCGGCTTTGCGACGCCGGAGGTGAAGAACCCTCCGTTTGGCTCGACTTCGGCCGTCTTGAACGCAACGCGCGGCAAAGCCGACGCATCCGAGGCCGAGGCGGAACGACGAACCTCGACGGCTTGCGCGGCGGCGGGATCGCTCAAGAGAACCGTCGCGGCGCCTGGCTCGGCGAGGGCGACCATGACTTGACCCTTGCCTTTCTCAGGCACGGAAACGGCGACGCTTTGAAGCGAAATGCTCAGGTCTCCGATGCGTGGCCGCATCCGCAGCTTCAAGGCATAATCGCCCGGCGGCAAAGGCTGCGGCTGAAGCACAAAAAAACCGGCGGAATCGGCCAAGCCTTCAGCGAGAGCTCTACTGCCGGACATCAGCGCTACTTTCGCATCGGGCAACGCTCGGCCGGCGACGACGGTCTCGCCAGAAGGTTCGACGCGGACGATGTCAAACTGCGGCAGCGCCAACGCTATTGCAAGCGGCGGCCTTTCCCGCGCCGCGTCGCCGGCGCCAGAGCTCGCGATCTCAGCGAAGGGCGCGGAAGACCCATCTTGGGCGGCGCCGGGCGCTTCCTGGTCGGACTTGAGCGGCGCCATGATCCGCCAGAATCCGCTTCCGATGAGCAGCAGGATCGCGAAGCAAAAACCAAGCAGAAGCGCTGTGGCCTTCAGGCGCATCGAAAACTCCATGCCACGACGATAGAGCATTTTCTCTAAGAGGCTCGAGCTTATCGAGAAAAATTAATGCGGCGCCAGCAAACCGGCGACCCAGCTCGCGGCGGCGGCGCAGCGGCCGAGGCCGCAAGGCCCTTGACCCTATATGGAGGGCTTGCGACAAGCAGGCCATGTCATCAAATCAAATTGCTGTCGAGGTCAGCCCTCGCCGGGTGCGGAAAATTTGCGTTTACTGCGGTTCAGCCCAAGGCGCGGACCCTATCTATGTGGCGGCGGCCGCCAGCCTTGGCGGCGCCATGGCGAAGGCGGGCATTGGCCTCGTCTATGGCGGCGGCGGCAATGGCCTCATGGGGGCAATCGCCCGATCGGTGCTCGCAGGCGGCGGCGAAGTCGTCGGAATCATTCCGGATTTTCTGCAAGGCAAGGAACAGCCTCTAGCCAATCTCCAGGAGTGCGTGGTTGTGCCCGACATGCACACGCGCAAACGCCTGATGTTCGAGCGAGCCGACGCCTTCGTCGCTTTGCCCGGCGGCATCGGCACTTTGGAGGAATTGGTCGAGCAACTAACGTGGGTGCAGCTCGAACGTCACTCCAAGCCGGTCGTCATCGCCGATATCGCAGGTTTCTGGCAACCTCTGCTCGGCCTTTTCGCGCATATGCGCGAGCGCCGGTTCATTCAATCTTCTTTCGAAGTCCGCTATCTTGTCGCGGAAAAAATCGACGATATCCTACCGATGATCGAGACGGCAGCGGCCAAGGCTGATTTTCTCGGAGCCCGAAAGGAGACTGTCGATCCACGATTGTAAAATCTATTCATTCGTGACTTTGTCTGCAGCGGCGACGTTCTTCGATCAAGTTTCATCGTGACCCTCGACCACTGACATTAGGCATGACTCTCAAGGCAGATCCAGGCGAACGTCTGCTCTCGCCGCCGGACCCCTCGGCGTCAGCGCGCAAGCGCGGATTCGTTTTTCTTCTTGTCGCATGCTTCTTATTCCACGCGGGCCTGATCGCGATCCTATTTCACGAGGATCGGCCCGCTGCGCTGACTCAGGACCAAGAAATTCCGGTCGAGGTCGTCGTTCTCGAAACGCCGCCGCCCGAGGAGAAACCTGCGCCGCAGCAACAAAAGAAGCAACCTCCGCTCGACCTTGTGACGCCGCCGCTGGTCAAGCCCAAGCCCCCGCCGGAAAAGGTCATCCTCGAGGACGTCGACGTCGCCCATGACGCCCCGAGCGCGGCCAATAGCGCGACGACGGCGAAGGGAACTCCCGACGCGGAAACGAAAGCGCCTCGCAAGGCGCCCCCGCCGAAGCTTGTCGCGCCAAAGCCAGCACAAAATCAGCCTGAGCAGGAAAAAGCCGAAGCTTCAGCGAAAGACAATCCGACCGACCCGGCCGCGCCAACGGCGGCGCCGAAGCTCGCCGACGACAACCCCGACGCCGAACCGCTCGACAAGGCGTCGCCGGACCAGCCCGCCCCGCCAAAACCAACGCCGGCGCCTCAAGACACCAAGAAACCTACGACCCAGGGCAAAAAGATCACTGTGGCCCAGCAACTCGCCGCTTTGTCTCCGGCCCCGAGTTTTTCGCTTGGTTCAACCGCCAAGTCCGCGCCTATCGCCGGAGGAACCGAAAGAGCCAGTTATGAATCACTGCTCTTTGGCTTGATCAAGCGGCAAATGCATTATCCCTCTAGTCTTCGCGGCCACCACATGGCTGGCGGAGGCGTGGTCACTCTGTATGTCGACGAATTGGGCAATCTAACGCATGAGGCGCTCTATCGCGCGAGCGGAATGCCCGCTCTCGACGCCGCATGGCTCGAAGCCGTCCGACGCGCGGCGCCCTTCCCTGCCCCGCCCAGAGGACTGCCGCATTCCTTCATCCTGGGATATCCAATCGAGATGGAGTAGCGCCCAACTCGCCATCAGACGAAGATGAAAACGCGCAGGCATTTTACTGCGCGCCCGACTTCAACAGCTTGTAGGTGATGGCGTCAGTCAACGCCTGGAACGAAGCGTCGATGATATTTGCGGAAACGCCGACCGTCGACCAGCTTTCGCCGGTCACGTCGCGAAACTCGATGAGCACGCGCGTCACGGCGTCGGTGCCGCCCTGGAACACGCGGACGCGATAATCGACGAGCTCGAGATCTTCGATGAAGCACTGATATTTGCCGAGGTCCTTGCGCAAAGCGAGGTCCAGCGCATTGACCGGGCCTTCGCCTTCAGCGGCCGAAATCAAAATCCCGCCATCGACGCAAACCTTGACGGTGGCGTCCGAGATCGTGACCAGATCGCCTTGCGCATTATGGCGGCGCTCGACATTGACGCGAAAACGCTCCACCTCGAAATAGTTCGGCACCTCGCCCAGAACCCGGCGGGCGAGAAGCTCGAACGAGGCGTCGGCGCCTTCATAGGCATAGCCTAGCGCTTCCTTTTGCTTCACCTCGTCAAGTAGATGCGCGACGCGCCGATCGTCCTTGTCGAGGCGCACGCCGATCCTCTCGAGTTCGGCGAGTATGTTGGATTTGCCGGCCTGGTCGGAGACGAGCAGCCTGCGCTTATTGCCGACGCTCTCCGGGGCGACATGCTCATAGGTGCGCGGCTCCTTCATGACCGCGGAGGCGTGAATGCCGGCCTTGGTGGCGAAGGCCGAGGCGCCGACATAGGGCGCGTGGCGGTTCGGCGCCCGGTTGAGCAATTCGTCGAGCGTATGGCTGATCTTGGCGAGCGACGCCAATTTTTCGAACGGCACGCCAATCTCGAAATTTTCTGCGAAGTCGGGCTTCAGCAATAGCGTCGGGATCAGCGAGACGAGATTGGCGTTGCCGCAGCGTTCGCCAAGCCCATTCAGCGAGCCCTGGATCTGCCTTGCGCCGGCGCGCACCGCAGCGAGCGAATTGGCGACCGCGTTCTCGGTGTCGTTATGGGCGTGGACGCCGAGATGGGAGCCAGGCACTTGGCGCGCAACTTCCCCGACGATGCGCTCGATCTCATGCGGCAGCGTTCCGCCATTGGTGTCGCACAGCACGATCCAACGCGCGCCCGCGGCATAGGCGGCCTTGGCGCATTCGAGCGCGTAATCGGGGTTCGCCTTGAACCCGTCGAAGAAATGCTCGCAATCGAGGATAGCCTCGCGCGGCTTGCCGAGCGCCGCCTTGATCGACTCGACGATCGAGGCGAGGTTCTCCTCGAGCGTGCATCCAAGCGCGACATGGACATGATAGTCCCAGGTCTTGGCGACATAAGTGACGACATCGGCGTCGGCGGCAAGCAGGGTCGCCAGACCCGGATCGTTCGCGGCGGATCGCCCTGCCCGCTTGGTCATGCCGAAGGCGGCGAAACGCGCATGGCTCAGCTTGGGTTTTGCCGAGAAAAACTCGGTGTCGAGCGGATTGGCGCCGGGATAACCGCCCTCGATATAATCGAGCCCGAGACTATCGAGCATGGCGGCGATATGGCGCTTGTCGGCGAGCGAAAAATCGACGCCTGTCGTCTGCGCGCCATCGCGCAAAGTGGTGTCGAAAAGGGTGAGCTTTTCGCGCGTCACAGCCGTTTGTCCTGTGCGGATTTGGGCGATAGCTTTTTCGTCATGCGCGTATTGCCGAGATATACGCCATCGAGATCGATCGTATTGCGGCGCTGCGCCACATAGCCATGCTTTTCGAAAAAGGGTTTTGCGGTGTCGCTCACGTCGGTTGCGAGCGTCGCCACGCCGCGCGCAGCGGCGAGTTTCTCGATCGCATCGGTCAAGGCGCTCGCGACGCCGGTGCGGGCCGCGGCCGGATGGACATAGAGCTGGTCGATCAGGCCGCCTTCCTGCAAAGCGATAAAGCCGACTGGGCCGCCGCCGATCAGCGCTATGAGGGTCAAGCCCTTAGCGAGTTTTTGTCCGAATGCTTCCGCGTTATCGGCGCGCGCGGCCCAGGCGCGCCGCTGCGCCTGGTCGTAATCCTCAGCGGTCAATTCCTCGATGGCCGCGAGTCTGATCTCGGCGAGAAGCGGAACGTCGGCGGGCAGGAAAGGCCGCAGCGTGGGCTTTGGAAAAGCGCTGGCGTTCATCGCTTCGGCTCCCAGGATGTTGTGCCATCCTTGTTGTCCTTCAGCGCGATCCCCATCGCGTCGAGTTTTTCGCGCAAGCTATCGGACTCTGCCCAGTTCTTATTTCTGCGTGCATCTTCGCGAGCGGCGATTAAGGCTTCTATCTCGCTCTCTTCGAAGGAGGCCGTGTTTCGCTTTCGAGCTTTCCAAATAGTCGGATCATCGTTCAGAAGGCCTAGCAACCGGGCTGATGCAATTGCAATCGACGCACTCTTGGGATCATGCACATCCCATCCCGTCCTGCTTACACCAGCCCTTGCTAGTCCGGCTCTGTTAGACGAGAACAATGTGTAAAGTTCGGAGGTAGCTAGCGGAGTGTTCAAATCATCGCCCAGCGCTTCCATGAAGCCTTCGCCGGGCTCGGCTTCCGCAATTAGGGGAACGTTTTCGATCAGTTCGTACCAACGATCGAGCGTCTTCTCCGCCTCCTCCAGCGCCTTCACCGTAAAGTCGATCGGCTGACGATAATGCGTCTTGAGCATCGCGAGCCGCAGCACTTCGCCGGGCCAAGAGCGTCCACCGAACTTGTCGCTATGCAAAAGCTCCCGGATCGTCACGAAATTCCCCAGGCTCTTGGACATCTTCTCGCCTTCGACCTGGAGATGGCCGTTGTGCATCCAGATATTCGCCATCACTTGATGGCCGAAGGCGGAGCAGGTCTGCGCAACTTCGTTTTCATGATGCGGAAAGACGAGGTCTATGCCGCCGCCATGAATGTCGAAGGTCTCGCCAAGATAGCGCCAGCTCATGGCCGAGCATTCGATATGCCAGCCCGGCCGGCCGCGGCCCCAAGGGCTCTCCCAGCCCGGCTCATCGGGGCGCGAAGGCTTCCAAAGCACGAAATCCATCGGGCCGCGCTTGTAAGGCGCCACCTCAACCCGCGCGCCGGCGATCATATCGTCGAGCGGGCGTTTCGAAAGCTTGCCGTAATCCGGCATGGACGGAACGTCGAAAAGCACGTGGCCTTCCGCCGCATAAGCATGGCCCTTGGCGATCAGCCTTTCGATGATCGCGATCATCTCCGCTATATGCTCGGTCGCGCGGGGCTCGACGGTCGGCGGCAAGCATCCAAGCGCGGCGGCGTCCTCATGGAAGATCGCCGTCATCTCATCGGTCAGGACCCTTATATCGACGCCGCGCTCCGCCGCGCGGGCGTTTATCTTGTCGTCGACGTCGGTGATGTTGCGGACATAAGCGACATGGTCCGGGCCATAGATGTGGCGCAGCACCCGAAACAGGACATCGAAGACGATTAGCATTCGGCCATTGCCGATATGCAGATGGTCATAGACCGTCGGGCCGCAGGCGTAGAGCCGCACGTTCGAGCGGTCTATCGGCTCGAAGAGCTGCTTTTGACGCGTGAGCGTATTGTAAAGCCGCAACGACATGTCTTCCCCTTAGCGCCGGCGCTGCCTGGGGTGTCGAGGTCGGACTCTTTCAAGAGGACAAGACGGCTCCAGCCAGCGGCAAGGCTAGCCGATACATATAATGCTGGCAGCGATGATGGTCCGGCGCGCGCCGGTCAAGCTCGTCATCGGAAAACTATGCGCGCCTAAGGCTTCCTGCGTCAAGCGCTTCGCTCGGCGGCGGATCGGTTTCGTCAAGTTAACGGTTTTTTCAAGCGCTTTCGACACAGTTCTTTCCGCCGATCCCGCCAAACTTTCGAGTTCGCTATGTCGATAACCTCCCGTGAGCGCCGCAATCTGTTCCGCCTCGTGCTTTTCCTGATTAGCGGAGTCTTGGCGGTTTTCGCCCTAGGGATCTCGGCGAAGGCGAGCGAAAGCCATATACTGATCATCCCGCCCGACGATGGCTACGGATACCAGGAATGCCTGGCGGAAAAATCGCCTTGCGGGTTGATCGTCGCTGACGCCTGGTGCGAGGCGCATGGGCTCGCCGCCTCCAAATCCTACGGGCCGGCCGACGCCACGAGCCCGTCGATCGATGAAACGCGGCGGGCCGACATCAGGCCGGGCTCCTTCCTCGTCGCTTGCGGCGAATGACCAAAATGAACGGCGCGGCCGATCGAAGCCGCGCTCAACCTTTGACCCAGTCGGCGCATTTGGGCGCGTCATTTCCGCCCCAAGGCTCCACCGGAACCGTCGAGGTCGAGTTTTTCGGCGAACCCTCGATCAGCTTGTCGGTATAGACCATATAAATCAAAACGTTCCGCTTTGCGTCGCAGCCCCGCACGATCTGCATTTTTTTGAAGAAGAAGGAGCGCCGCTCGCGGAAAACGACGTCGCCCTGCTCGAATTTCTCCTTGAATTTGACCGGTCCATATTGGCGGCATGCAAGCGAAATATCGGAAACCTCCTCCGCCACCCCGAACATGCCGGCGATCCCGCCCTTTTCGGGCACGGTGAAATGGCAGGCGACCCCATCCACGATAGGATCGTCAATCCCATAGGTCGCCAATTTGTCGTTCGGCGTCAGCAAGTTGAAGACTGTCGACTTGCGGAAGATCAAGTCGGGCGAGTCGGACGCCGCCTCGGCGCGCTCCGCGGCCAAGCCCACGGCTGCGAGCGTCGCAAATCCCAAGAACAAAAGGCGAAATCCAGGTAAAGACATTGGCGCGATTCTCCCTAATTCCCATTGTAGATATGGCTAAAGTCGAGGCGAAATTAAAGGGACGCTCGCGCTTTGCCCCGGTTTTCGACGCGCTCGCCGCCGAAATTCCAACATGGCCATGATAACACCACCATGGGATGACAAATCGGCGAACCGGCGCAAGAGGCTTCTTGATGACTTATTCGTGCGACTTTCGCGGCGCTCTCCCATATTCGCTTAAACGCCGTTGCGTCCGGCTTTGGACCGCCCTTGCGGCTGTGGCGCTCGCGCATGGTCCGGCCCTCGCGCAAGCGGTCGACTGCGCGCGGCTCCCGGCTGAGATCGCAGCGCTCGACCAAGCGCGCCCGGCCCGTCCCAATGGCTATGCCGGCGCCATCCAAAAGCAGCGCGCGGAACTCGATCGCACCATCAGCTCCGCCCGTTCGCTCGGCTGCGACCGGCCGCAAATTCCTATCTTTGGGCCGCCTTTGCCGGCGCGTTGTCCGGGCCTCAACGCCCAGATTCAGCAGATGCAGGCGAGTCTCGGCCAATTGCGGGCGGCCGCCGGCGCGTCGGACCCCGCCGCCGCGCGACAGGATTTGATCGCGCGCTACAATGCCTATTGCCGGGGCGCCGTTCAGGCGGCGGCGCAACCCCAGCAGCGCGGATTTTTTGAGCAGCTTTTTGGCGGAGCGCTTTTGCCCAATCAGCCGCCCATGCCGATTCCGGCACCCTTGGATCCGGCGGAGGAGGACCATACGCCGCGCGGCGGCTCGCAAGCGGTCTGCGTGCGCAGCTGCGACGGCGGTTTCTTTCCGCTCAATTATTCGGCGCGGCGCGATCCGGATCAGCTGACGAACCTTTGCCAGGCGCTGTGCCCGAACGCCTCCGTCAGCGTCTATTCGCGCGCGCCCTTTAGCGAAATCAGCACCGCCGTGTCGCTCGACGACGGCAGCGCCTATTCCGACTTGCCGAACGCCTTGAAGTTTCAAAAGAGCTTCGAACCCTCCTGCACCTGCAAGCCGCCCGGACAATCCTGGGCCCAGGCGCTGTCTGGCGCCGAACGCCTGATCGGCCAGGATCGCCGGGGCGATATCATAGTCACCGAGGAGAAGTCGGTGGAATTGTCCGCGCCTAAAGCCGACAATAAGAAACAGACAAGGCCGGGCATTGAGCCCGCCCCCGCCGCAGCGAACGACCCGGCGCGCGGGGAGACCTCAAGCTCCGGGTCGACAAGCAAGCCGGGCAAGACGTCATCCGGCGGAGCCGCGCCTCTTCAGGGTCCAGACCAGTTCCAGGATATTGTCGGTCCGGACGGGGTCAAGCGACGCGTCCGGATAGTCGGGCCGACGCTTTGACCTTGCCGATGAGCGGCAGGAGCGCGGCCAGCTCAGGCCCGGTCTCGCGCCCCGTCAAGGCAAGCCGCAAGGGATGATACAGGGCCCGGCCCTTGCGCCCCGTCCGATCCTTCAAGACATTCGTCCAGACCGTCCAGGCCGTCTCGTCCCAAGGCTCTTCCGGAAGAATATCGCAAGCTTTCGCCAGAAACTCCGCATCCTCGGCGACCGGCGGTATTTCGCCTTCGACGATGCGCCACCAGTCCACGACATCTAGGAAGGCGGAAATGTTGCCGCGCACCGCAAGCCAGAAGGCCTTCGCCTTGTAGCCCGCGATGTCATGCGCGGCGAGCCGGTCGCGCACCGCCTCGAAGCTCAATCCGTGCAAGGTGCGGGCGGACAATCCCGCAAGCTCCACGGGATCGAAGCGCGTCTGCGTGCGCGAGATCTGGCTGAGGTCGAGCGACGCGGCGAGCTCGTCGAGGCTGGCTACGGGATGCAGCGCGACAGACGATCCGATCAAGACCGCCGCCGCGGCGACCGCGAGCGATTCGATTCCCTGCTCGCGCAAGCCGCCGATCGACAAGGAGCCTGTGCGTTTCGAGAGGCCTTCGCCGCTCGCGGAGGACAAAAGATTGTGATGCGCGAAGGCCGGGACGGCCCCTGAGCCGGACCCCGCCGCGATCAAAGCCTCGAAAAGCTGGATTTGCACAGCGGTATTGGTGACATGATCCTCGCCGCGGATAATCAGATTGACCCTCCTGTCAATGTCGTCGACGACCGAGGGCAGCGTGTAGAGATAGGTGCCGTCCTCCCGCAGCAGCACCGGATCGGAGAGCGACGCGCAATCGATATGGCTCTCGCCGCGCACGAGATCGCTCCACTGCACGATCTTCTGATCGAGCTTGAACCTCCAATGCGGCCGCCGCCCTTCGGCCTCGAGCTTCGCCCGCTCGGCGGCGGAAAGATCGAGGCTCGCCCGATCATAGACCGGCGGCAGGCCGCGCGCCTGTTGGCGCTTGCGCTTGCGGTCGAGCTCCTCGGCGGTCTCATAACAGGGATAGAGCCGGCCGCCGCCCCGCAACGCCTCGGCGGCGGCGTGGTAGAGCGCGATCCGCTCCGACTGGCGAAAGACGGCGTGAGGCGTAATCCCGAGCCAGGCGAGATCGACCTCGATCGCCTGGGCGAACTCCTCCTTGGACCTTTCCACATCAGTGTCATCGAAGCGAAGAATGAATTCGCCATGATGACGCCTTGCGTAAAGGAAGTTCAACAGCGCCGTCCGCGCGTTGCCGATGTGAATATAGCCGGTCGGCGACGGTGCGAAGCGGACAATTGGATGCGGCATCATTTTCCCTGACGAATTTGCCCTGACGAAGCGCCGCAGGCCGCCATTTGGGGCGCTGGCGCGTTGGGCGTTCAGATAGTGCTTATTCACCACCTCTCAAGGAATCTAGCTCGGGAGCGCGAGAATGACGATGATTTATGGAGCTGGCTTGCTCTGCCTCGCGCTGACGGCCCTCAATTTCATCAGCATCGGGATCGCAATCGCGCGGGCGAGGCCCCGGAGGCGCCCGCTGCCGCCGCCGAATCGCGCTCCAGCGGTCAGCCTGGTCCGGCCCGTATGCGGCCTCGACAATTACTGCGAAGAGACGTTGGGATCGAGCTTCAATCTCGATTATCCGGACTATGAGGTGATTTTTTGCGTTGCGCGCGCGCATGACCCGATCGCGCCGGTCGTGCGCCGGCTCATCGCCCACCATCCCGAGACGCCGGCGCGATTGATCGTCGGCGACGAGAAAGTCAGCCCCAATCCCAAGCTCAACAATTGCGTCAGGGGCTGGGACGCGGCGCGCCATGACTGGATCATTCTCGCCGACGCCAATGTGTTGATGCCGAAAGATTATATCCAACGCCTCATGGCGAGCTGGCGGCCCCGCACCGGGCTTGTATGCTCCATGCCGCTCGGCTCCCGGCCGCAAAATCTCTGGGCCGAGCTCGAATGCGCCTTCCTCAACACCTTCGAGGCGCGCTGGCAATATTGCGGCGAAACCCTGGGATCAGGCTTCGCCCAGGGCAAGACCATGTTGTGGCGGCGCGACATCATGGAGCGCGGCGGCGGGATTCGCGCGCTCGCCGCCGAGATCGCCGAGGACGCCGCCTCAACCAAGCTGGTGCGCCGCCAGGGCCTTGTCGTCAATCTTGTCGATAGTCCGTTCGAGCAGCCGCTCGGCTTTCGCGCCATCCGCGAGGTCTGGATGCGGCAGGTTCGCTGGGCGCGGATGCGGCGCAAGACTTTTCCGATCTTCTACGCGCCCGAAATCTTCGCCGGCGCCGCCTTTCCTTGCCTCGCCGCGGCCTATCTCGCCTCCGCCATGGATTGGAGCGCAGGAGGCGTCGCATTGGCGACCGCCATAGCCTGGTATGTTCCCGAAGCGCTTCTGGCCTGGACGAACAAATGGCATTTGTCCTGGCGCATGCCTTTCCTTTTCATCCTGCGCGATCTATTGCTGCCGATCATCTATATCGACGCCTGGATCACCAATGATTTCGTCTGGCGCGGCAATGAAATGAGCCTGCGCGAGGAACAGCCGAGCGTCGAACGGGGATGAATTTCCGCAGCGGGTGGGGGGCCGCCAGTCCGCTCCCGGGCCTGCAATTTGGAAAGCGGTCATTCTGCCTATGGCGTGGCCTGGCCGACAGCGGACGATCCGGTTTCAACCAACTTCTGCGGTAAGCTGTCGTT